>MWWK01000160.1_pt1 | contig 12004 bp, 19 predicted proteins | sample 1047241 | NCBI WGS metagenome assembly MWWK01 (sample SAMN06349964, study PRJNA376086) | soil metagenome | isolation source: BG12-3 sample Antarctic (ecotone) soil | place: Antarctica | reverse complement strand
GCTGGCTTAGTTGGCAGGCTCTTGCCTATTAGGGCTAGGCGTTGTTGTAAATTCATTGCTTGCCCTCTGTATTGGGCTCTTTGGTATTCTTTTTGAGCTGGCTAAAATAATACATGTTTTCTTGAATAAGTACCGGTGTTCTTAAAATGCCGCTTATTGACCACCAGCCACGCCGTAGGTTATGGCTCATAACTTCTTTATATACATGTTCGGCATGTTCTAGGCATAGGTAGCTGTCTATTCTCTCTATTTGAAAGAATATTAGTAGTCCGCTTGTTCTGGTCTGTTTTAGTCTAAGGGCAGACTTACCGCAAACTTCGCACTTGCCCGTGTCTGCAATTTGTACTTTGTTACGACGCTTTCGCAACAACCATATAGGCACTATAAACATGGCTGGTATTGCGATTATAAAACCCAAAAAAAATATTATCAGTAATACTTCCATATTAACTCCTTTTTGTTCTAGTACCTGTAATTATACTTATCGGTACTAGGATATTATCGTTACCTGTTAAACCGTTCGGTCGTTCGGGTGTTCGGTTAGTGCTTATTAGTCGCATATAGGGCTGTTGCATATAGAACCCCCCTCACCGTTAGGGTCGTAGTGTTTACTTTCCATAGCGTCTTGGTATTCGCTGTCTCGGTATCCGCTAGTAGGGGCTGACTTGCTCGGCTCGTCGTCCCTACTAGTGAGGTTGGCTACAAAGACTAGGGCTATCCCTATTACTGCAAATATAAACGCAGAGAATAGTAGTTGTAACAAAAAATCTTTGCCACTTTTAATCTCATTCATATCGTTACGCCCTCAAACGCTTGGTAGTAGCGGGGTAGGTCTGCCTCGGCGTTTATAGCGTCGTTATATACCTGTAGCATTTCTAGGTTCTTGTGTCGGGTGTAGTGGGCTACGGCTAGTAGGTCGCCCTTATAATGCTTTACCATTGTCGTAGTGAAGTAGTGTCTAAAGCCGTGTACGCTGTTTTTAATAATCAGACTGTCTAATACCTGCTTGATAATCTTGCGTACTGCACGGGTCTGTAACCGTTCGTTTAGTGAGTTGTTACTGTTGCTAGTGAATAACGCCCCGCTTTTCTTATTAGTGGCTAGCAGGTAGTCATTTAGGGCGGTGGCGGTGTAGGGGTGTAGTGCTATCGGCTCTTTATCGTCTCGCCCCTTACCTTTAATAAATGCCTTGGCGTTCTTTAGGTCTATGTCGGTTACGTCTAGGCGGGTTAATTCTATCTGTCGCAAGCCTTGGTACATAAATAAAGCTAGCATAGCTTTTAGCCGTTTACTGTTGGCGGTTGGCTCTAGGCTCTGTAAGTAATCAGTCAAGCGGGTTATTTCGTCGCTACTTAGCCCGTCTTTTTTGTGCTTCTTGTCTTGCTTAAAGCCCTTTAGGTCTTTACCGCTTATATCCTTGGTAATGTCTACAGGCAATAGCCCCGCCGTATGTAGTACGCCAGTGTAGCGTTTAGCACTTGTAAAATACTTATTCTTGGTTGATACGCTGTAGTCTGTTCGGCTGTCTAGGTATCGGCGGTAGTCCAACAGGGTATTACGGTTTAGCCCGTGCTGGTTAATAAAGTCTACATATAAGCCTATACGGGCTTTGTAGTCGGCTCTGGTGGTGTCGTTTACTGGTAATAGGTCAAACGCTTTTACCGCCTCTATGGTAGTTAGCTGTAGCTCGTACTTGGTGGTTGTGGCTAGTTCGTTCGTCATAATGCTATATACCTTTATATAATACTTACGAAGTACAGTATATAGCCTTGTTTATGGTCGTGTCAAGCCTAACCGTTCGGTCGGTCGGTCGTTCGGTTAAACTTTAGTATTCTGTCGTTTTGTTCTATAATAGTAGTGGACTCTATTCTGTCCAGAATCGTTCGGCAATCCGCCCCACTCTAGGGGCGGTTTTGCTTTTATACGAGTATTGACTTATACATACAACAAGCATACAATGTATAGTATGAATAACGTATTACTAAGTATCAAAACCGACGAACAAACTAAGCAGGAGTTAAAAAACTTTGCTTCTGAGTTAGGCGTGTCTAGCACCGCCTTTGTAAATATGGTTGTAAAACAGGCTTTACGAGATAGGCGGGTAGTCTTGAGCACCGACTTAGAGCCAACACCTTACCTAGAACAGATTATGAGGAACGCTAAAGCCGACTATAAAGCCGACCGTGATATTACACATACTAAAGGTGCAAAAGGGGCGTTAGCCCACCTAGACAGCTTGATGAAAAAGTAGCTTATGGACGTTGATTTTACCAAGGCGTTCAATAAACAATTTGATAAGTTACCCCGTAAAAAGCAAGGGCAAGCTAGGGACGCTGTAGCTTTGTTTGTACAGGATATAGCCACCCCGTCGCTTCGCAATCACGGGCTAAAGGGGGAATGGTTAGGTTTTCGCTCAATCAGTGCGGGGGGCGACTTACGGCTACATTTTCAGGCAATAACAGATGATAAAGTATTGTTTGTAGCCGTCGGCTCTCATAGCCAACTTTATAAGTAGCTTTTAAGCTTCGGGTTGTTGCGAACGAGCAAAGATAGCGGTGTATGTTTGGCTCACTTGGTCGCCGAATTCCTCACCAAAAGCTCCTTTTGCAAACTGCTCGGCTTGCATACGGAACATTCCGTACATCACAGGAGGGTAGCCCGCTATGCTGGTCGGCAATGGCTCACCAGTAAATCCGTCTATTCCCTCTTGGCAGTCGTGGGTTAGTAGTTCGGTAGCCATAACATAACCCATAGGCACAACCCCTCCGCCGATGCGGTCGGCTAACTTTTTACCCATAGCAATGCCAAATTTTTGAGTGTGGCGGTCGTGCTCGTCCAAAGAGGCTGCCCACTCGTCAATATGAGCACTTAACTGCTCACCAGTACCTAACAGTCTATCTGGATTATTAGAAAATTCACCACTCATTATATTGTTCCTTTCTTAAATAACTTTTTGCCGTAGTTCATAAGCACAATACTAACACAATACTGCACGAATAGCAAGTAACTTATATTATTTATTGTTGGTCGACTAAAGATAACAGCGTTTGTATCTACCCTTTTTGGCTTGAAACAACTTAGCTGAGGTTGTTGAGGGACTACCTACACGCCCTCCCCTTTTATCTTGTTAGGGTCAATTTTGATACGGTACTGCTTGCCCTTTACGGGGTCGGTCTCTAGCTCGCTAGTCTTTGAAGTATAAAGCCCGTTTTTTGTCTGTTATCTCTTGATAAGTTAACGGCTCGGCTTGTAGCACAAGCTTAGTCGGCTTTATGTCGTTCTTTAAGTCGGCTAGTATCTGGTCTATCTGCTCTTGGTATTTCTCTATAAAGTGTGTGTTTATGCCCAGTATTCCAAACGGGCGGTTATTTATGCCTAGCCCTGTAATAATGGCAATATACTCATCGCCAGTCCAGCATAGGGGCTTTATCGGCGTACCGTATTGCTGTTGACTGTCTGTATGCCTCTCTAGGGCTGTTAGGCGTTGGCTTATACTCATACTGCCCCTATTGGTCGTGGTACGGTGTTTAGCCATTGCTCGGTAGTGTTGTTTAGTTGGCTCGCCTCGTATTCGGCTAGCTGTTGACGGTTCAGTTTGTGGGTAGTGGCTGGTACGCCGTCAAAAACGTACAATACGCCTCTTGTGGCTAACCTTTCGCCCGTGTCAGAGTCGGTGTCTATAAACTGTACTAGCAAAGGCTCTCGCAAGTCTTTAGTTGGAATTGTTGCCCGTTCTAATTGGTGTAATCGTTGTTGTAGGTTCATTGCATTTTTACCGTTCGGTCGTTCGGTTATACATCGTATAATACTACTTTTCAAACGGGTTATAAACGTCTGGGTAGCGTTTGCTCTTACCGCCCTCGTAGTAGCCGTATGCCCCATAGTATTGCAACGGTATAGCACTCGTACCCGTGTATCTGCCTTTAATAATGTTTAGGTACATCGGCTTGGCGTAGCCGTCTTTAGCGTCTGCCTCTATGTCTTGCTCTATCTCTTTAGCCTTGGCGGGGTCGTCTTTACTCTTGGCTAGCAGTTCTTTAGCCGTGATTATTTCTAGTACCGTGTTGGGTTTATGTATAAAGCTCATACTGCCCATAACATCGCCGTAGCTGTCTACGCTGTTTATACTGCCCTTATTCTTTTGGGCTATAACTAGTATCGTCGCCCCTGTCCGTTGCTGTACCTCGGTTAGTTCTTGCACGGTCTGTATTTCTGCCTGCACTTGGTTAGCGGTTAACGGTACTATGTCTTGTACGCTGTCTACTACTACCAGTACCCGCTCGGCGTTGTGCTTCTTTTTCAGGCTCTCCACGGTGTTATATATGCTGTTAGCGTCTTTAGGGTCGGCTATTCTAGGTATACCGCCCGTAGCGTCTTTTACGTACACGTTGGGGGCTAGCTCGGTTAGGTCGGTAAAGCTTTTATCTATTAGCTTTTTGGTTAGCGTTGGTAGGTCTGGGTCGTTGCCTCGTAGTTCTATGTCGTTGCGGTAAAGCCCCTTAGCTAGTACCTGTATCATCATCGTGGTTATTTCGCTCTTGCCCATTTCTAGGCTGTAAAAAAGTACGGGCGTATGTTTGGCTACGCCTAGGGCTAGCTGGGTCGCTAGGGTCGTCTTACCTGCCCCGCTACGCCCTGCCAGTAAGATAAAGCGGTCTAGTCCACTGATTAGGTCGTCTACTACGGTAAAGCCCGTTATAAGCCCCCTATAGGCTGTACTGCCGTCGCCTAGGTCTTGCCTGTATTGTTCTAGGTCATTGGCTAGCGGTAATAGCTTACTTGCCTTGTCTTTTTTGGTCTGTTCGTCTGGTTCGTATTTAGCCATTTTATGCCTCTCTTTTATCTGTTAAACGGTCAAACGACTCTACTGCCATTAAGTAGTGTGCTTTATGTTCGTCGGCTATGTCTTTATAGGCTGGGTCACTCTGGTACTTGTTCAGGTTGTCGCTTGGTACGCCCGCTAGGTATAAAGCCTTGGCTACGGAGTTAAAAAAGGTATCGCCTGTAGCGTCTCGGTCTGCCACTATGTTTATCTGTATTTTAGGTGTTAGCCCGTTGGTTATCAGGTGGGCTAACTCTCTTACTACTAGGCTATCGGGGTGCTTTTGCCCGCCTACTAACGCTAGGGCTGTCTCGCTTTGTGCATTTAGGGCTAGTGCGTCTGTTTCGCTCTCGGTAATGAATAGCGGTTCTACGCCGTCATACTCGGCTATGGTCTGATAATTATAAATAGGTGGGCTGGTGTTGCGGGGGGCTAGGTATTTTGCCTTAGTATCAGGGTCTAGGCTTCTTGCCCGTAGGTATATAAGCCCGTTGCTATCGTAAAACGGTACGGCTACGCTATGGTTATAAAATAAAGGTGTTAAACCGTTCGGGCGTTCGGTCAATAGCCCCGCCTCTAGTAGCTGTTTTGGGGTAAACTCTTTGGCTAGTTTTTGCCATGTTTGTTTAGTGATACTACGCCAGTTTGCCCGCTTTAGTAGGTCATCGCTCAAGCTCCGCCCGTGCCACCACGCCAGTAGTTGCTCGTTTGGTTCGTCGGTGTAATTTATAAACGCCTCATAAATGGCTATATGCTCTGGTCGGCTATATGTATAGTCGGGGTTGCGTATAGGTTCAAGCTGTACGCTCGTAGGGGCTTTTATAGGGCTGTTTGGTCGGTCTATGTATCTTTTAGTAGGTTTATCGCTAACACGGCTTATAAGGGCGTTAAACGTGTCTGCTAGCCACTCTGTAGCCTCTTTGAAGTCTAACCCTCTCGCCTGCTGTACTAGTTCTATCGTGTCGCCCTGTATGCCACAAGCAAAACACTTAAAGCGGTTAGCCTTAGTATCAAGCCCTAGGCTGGGGTTACGGTCGCCCTTAGCGTGGGCTGTACTAAAGCAACGGGCGTTACTATGCCCGCCCCGTAACTCATAGCCTAACGCTTGGTAAACGTCTTTTATGTCTATTGCCTTTAAGGGTGTGGTGTCTATCATAATGTTAGGTTTTGTTAGGTTCTAGTGCCGATAATCCTAGTTACAGGTACTAACTTTTCGCCTGTTGTTCTAGTAGTTCGTGTATCGCCTTTAGCTCGCCGATAATCTGTAAAAACATTTGTCGTATTGTTTCGTCGTCAAGTGCCATTGTGTTTACCTCTCTTGTTTAATTGTTACCCTGCTGTGTATTAGGTTTATCCCTATAGGTACTAAACTACTGTATTTACTGGCGGGGTGCTTAGAATAAGCCCCGCCTTATTTAATAAAGGTTAAATATGTTGCAAAAACCTGTATCTGTTAAAACCTAAACGATTTTAGGGTAAACCTAAACGATTTTAGGGTAAAGGGGGGTTAAACCTAAACGATTTTAGGGTAAGACTTACTTATAAAGCCTTTTATATAAGCGTTACGGGTATGAAACCTAAACGATTTTAGGGTACTCATACAAGTAGGTTCTGCACCTTATCGGCTAACTCTAGGCTTATTGGCACGGCTTTACTTAGCAGGCTGTCTAGTTGTTCACGGCTTAGTTTTAGTTCTTGGGCTAGGTCAGTGTCGTTGTTGTATTGCCTCTTGGCTTTTTTTAGCTCGGTTAGCCGTAGTTTTTGTAGTTCGGCCTGCTGTCGCTCTGCCTCTTTAGCCTTAGTGTCTTGCTCTGTTTTCATCTCTGGTGTTCGGTATTTCTCTTGGGCTAGCTTGCTTGGGTAGATGTATAACTTTTTAGTGCTAACCTCTCGTTTAATATCTTGCCCGCCCTGTTCGGTGTGCCACTTGGTTATCAGTTCACGGTCGGTAAACTCGTTTAACTGCTTGGCTAACCAATTGTAGTAAACGCTCGGGTTCTTGTCGCTCTTTACAACGCCCAGTAGCAGTTTATCAACGGTAATAATTAACGGCTCGCCCTTTACTGTTTTCTTTAGCTGTTGCCCATATACAATCAAGGTCTGTATTTTGCTCTCTAGAAATTTAGCCTCGGGGCTTGTTAAAAAGTCGGCTTGCTTATGGTCTATAACACCTAGTAGCCTGTATATTTTTAGGTCAGCACCATAATTTAGCCCCTCTACTCTGGTTATTAGACCAGTGTTGTCGTCTACTACGGGCATACCCTTTATTAGGCTTATATAGTGTAGTTTGGTCTCTCTATTTCGGGTTTTCTCTGGTATCTCATACCTAAACATCAGTTGTAGGCGTAGGCTGTTACTGTACTGCTCTCTGGTTGATTTAGGTATACCCTTGCTAGGCGGGTACTTAGCTTTAATGTTTTCATCGTAATACATCAGTTCGGTTAGGCTTATATCGCCCCCGTTCGGGTGGTCGTGTAGGTATCTTAGGGCGGGCTTTAGTGCATACGCCCCCGCCTGTTTTAGTAGTTGCTGTATGTCATTCACCGTTACCCACTCTGCAAAACCTAGGTTGTTGTGGTGTACCGTTGCTATGCCCTGCTCGGTCTGGGGTCTTTTGTCGGCTACTTGAGCGTCTACAAAACTTTGCTGTATCAATATCGGTAAGCCTTGTTCTGTCTTGTTTCTACGCTCGGTAGCTAGTAGGTGTATCGCCTCGGGGTCGATCGCTATTTCTTCTAGGGTTATCTGGTAGCCGTAGGTTGTGGGTAGCGATTGGGCGTTTATATCGGGGTCAGGTATGTTCGTAAAGAGACTGCCCTGCTTTTTACCGCTTACGCCAGTTAGTGCTACTAGCCCGCCTAAGTCGCCTAATAGTAGGTACGTATCAAAACTAGTCCATACGTCTTTATCTGCATACGGGGCTAGCTTGTAGGTTTCGGCTAGCTTTTGGGTGTACCGTTCGGGGTTGGGTAGGTCACTTAGTAGGTCGGGCTTGTTTTCTTCTATAGCCTTTTTAATAAGTTTTACATCTTGGGGTAGTTCTAGCCTATATAGTATGCGGTTACTACGCTCGGCTTGGCTCATCTCTCTTACTAGCCCCTTTTTGTCTAGTAGCTCGTACTCTATAACAGTCTGCTCTGTAGGTTCGCCTATTAGTCGCCGTAGTAGCCCCACATCGCCTGCAAGCGGTGTTCTTACTACGGTTGTTCGCTCTGTAGGCGTATCTGCAAAATACTTTAGGTATCGCTCATCACTTGGGGGTACGTTGTAATGCTCTATAACTAGCTCGCCGTTGGTTTTAAACTTATCAAGATAAGATAATAACCCGCTTGGGTTCTCTGTAAACGCCTCTACATGGCTTGGGTTAATACGCCACTGTTTACTAGTTTTAGGGTCTTGTGTTGCCCGTTTTAACACTGGTATAACCTGCTCAGGCTGGTATACCTCGCTCATCTTGTACTTGGTTACGGTCTTATATGTGCTGGGGTTTAGCTCTCTGTCAAGGTCGGCTACATAGTCGTAAATATACTTTAACCGCTTGGCTTGGTCGCTTGCTGTAATCTTGTCGCCCATAACCTAGTTGCCCCCCATATGTATAAGTTCGGCGGGGCTTTCAATGCCTGCCTGTTCTTCTAGTTTGCGTACCCTGCTATCTACTATGGCTAGCTCGTAAACCTTTAATAAAATACCTAGGTTTTGTACTACGGCGTTGCTTACTTTAGGGTCAAGCTCGCCCGTTCTAACACCGTTTATATTGCTCTCTATCAGGCTTACTATGCTCTCTACATTGCGTAGGGTTACGGGGTCGGCGTTGCTTAGGACCGCCTTACGTTTGCCCCCCGCTATACTCGCCTCTATTTTATCGGCTTCTGGTATATCGGGGTTATGCCTATAGCAACAGGTAGCCCCCTGCATTGCTTGGGCGGTACAGTCTTTATTAGCCTTGGTTTTAGCAATACAAAACGCCATTGTTACAAGGCACTCTCCATTAGGGTTAACATCTCTTGTTGTTGGCTAGCGGTGTAATCCTCGGACGCTCGCAAAACGACGGTATTTACTACCTTATATGCCCCTGCCCTTATAACGCCTGATTGAAAAGACTCTAGCAGTTCGCCCCTTTTCTTAGCGTCTGCATTGGTTGCAAAAACCTCTATTGAACCGCCTGCCGTAGTCTTGTAGTTGTCGGCTTTTATGTCTATCGGGTCTAGGTTGTCATTAGTTGGCTTATAGCCAGTTCGTGTATCGTAAAAACTCCCTGAATACTGATATTCGCCCTTTTTGCCTATAAGGTTATTGCTGTCATTGCTCTCATTGGTAATGCGGGTGTCGGTTACTGTGGGGGTCGCTGTCTTAACTTTATCTAGCACCGCCTGTACGAGTGCATTGCCCTCTAGCTTTTTGCTGGTCTGTTGTGTGTTGGTAGAGTTGCTAGTACCGCTACTAGCTATATCCTTTTTGCTTGTTAAAAAGTATACGCCCCCGCCCGCTACTAAAGCGGTTACTACCACTATTGCTACTATCGTTAGTGTTTTCTTGTTCATACTATTGCCCCTTCGTTTAATAATTGCCTAGTCGTAAAATATAACAGTTCTAAACTGGCTAACCGTTCGCCCGTTCGGTAGTTCGGTCGGGGGTTCATATTACGCCTTACCTGCCCATTTTTTCATAAGTTCACCTATTGCCAGAAAAGTACCTAGTGCTATTGCCCCATAAAACCTTTGTATGTCTTGTGTTACAAAAAAGAGTAATGCAAAAAATAGTATCACTGATATTACGGTATTTATGGTATCTCGGCTCATAGCTTGCCTGCCTTTAGGTACTTTTCTATCGCTGTTCGTATAACTGCACTAGTGCTAACCTTTTTGCCTGTCGCTAACTGGTGTTCAAGTACCGCCCGTTCTAGCGTTGCCTTTAGGTCGGCGGTTATCTCAAAACTATATCGGCTGGTATTCTGTATGCCGTCATTCGCTCGCTTGCGTTTAGCTACGCCTTTAAGCGGGGTAGCGTTCGGTTGTTCGCCCGTTCGCCCGTTCGGTTTAACTCCTGCTAGGTCGGTTAGTGGTACTGCTAGCGGGGTAGGGGCTACGCTCGGGCTGTTAGCCTGCATTTTAGCTTTTAACTGTGCTTTATTTAGTGCCATGTTATTTACCTTGATCTTTCTCGTATTGTTTAAGAACATCTACGCGATTAGTAAATTGAAGGTCTAGAGAGTCATCTTCCTTGTTCAAACGCTGTAGTGCTGTAGCCACTGTATAGGCAACAGGTATGAGTAAAAAAGCAAAAAGAGCACCATACTTGACTTGCTCGTTTAGTCCGTTCCATAAAAAACAAACAACAACGATTAGAATGCTAACTAGTGCGACAAGACTCTCGTTACGTACTTTTTTTTGTTGCTCTATAAGGTAATCAAGTTTATTGTCTCGGTATTTCTTTTGACACCTTCGGTAGTATTTACGTTTATCCATTATCTTCTTCTTTCCATATTATATGTTTGCCTAACTGCATATAGGCTACGCTGGCGGGGTGGCTCGGGTCGTAATCAGTTATCGGCTCATTGGCTAGTTGGCTCTCGGTTAGTTTGATACTGTGCGGGATAGGGTAGGGCAACACTAGGTCGGGATAGTCATTCTTTAGCTGGTCGATCATCATATCGGCTATGTTCGTGCCAGTCTGTACCATTGTCGGTACTATGCCTAGTATTTCTACATTAGCCCCGTAGCCCTCTTTTACTCTTGTTATCAGGTCTAGGGCTTGCTGTAAGCCGTGCATAGCTAGGTAGTGGGCTTGGGTTGGTATCAGGGCGTAGTCGCTGGCTACTAGGGCGGTAATGGTTAGCATACTCTCGCTCGGTGGCGTATCTATCAGTATGTAGTCGTAGCGGGGTAGTAGGGGGGCTAGCAGGCTTTTAATTATCTGGGCGTACTTGCTTGGGTCGGTCGCTAGGGTTGCCTCTATCTGGGCTAGTATCTGGTTACTTGGTATCAGGTCAAAACCTTTTAGCGGGTCGTTTATAACGTGTTCTATAGGGTGTTTGCCCTGTAAAACATCGGCTATGTTAGGCGTGTTTACTATATCTACGCCTAGGCTTAGGGTAGCGTTAGCTTGCGGGTCTAGGTCTATTAGTAAAACCTTTTTACCGTGCTTGGCTAGGCTACTGGCTAGGTTTACCGCCGTTGTGGTCTTGCCACTACCGCCCTTACGCAAGGTTACAGTTATAATAGTCGCCATTATTTAGCCCTACTGTTCAGGTTTAATGCAAACAGGTCAGGGTCGCCGTATAGCTTACCCTCTTTTGCTAGTTGCTTAATAATATCGTTCATAGTCAAGCCCTTAGCCTTTAGCTTGTTTATCAGGTCTAGGCGTTCGGTTACTGCCTGTAGGTCATAGCGTCTATGCCCGCCCGCCCCGTTCTGCTCGTAGGGTAGTAGGGCTAGCTGGGTGTAATACTTTATCGTGCTCGGTCGTATGCCTACTTTATCGGCTACTTGCGTTTGGCTTAGGGGTTTAGTGTTATTGCTCATTATCCGCTTGCCCCTTGTTTGAGTTTAGTATTTTGTGCTGGTTTTCAAAAAAACTACTCATCGTCATACGTTCTTCTTTGTTGTTGCGATTAAGATAAATGTTGCCACTACCATAAAAAAACTCGTAGTGCTATATGGTATAACCGCTATTGCTGATTGTTTTAGGTCAAATACTATATACGAATTGTAGTTAGCTTCGTCAACTTCTCTATCTCTTAAAAGATACAAGGTGTTTATTTCGGCATAAGCCCCCAAGTCCTTAAACAACTCTAGGTGGTCAAAAACTATTCGTATTTTACCTCTGGTGTACACAAATTGCCCCTTATCTTGCAAAAGGTATATTTGCGGTATCAATAAGTCTTTAACTAAGCCCATTATATAAGCCCCTCGCTCTTTAAGTAACTTACTAGCCTTGGGTTTATCGTATCTACGGCGTTAGGGTCTTTATCAATATCGCTCTGTACTAGTTCGCCTAGTTCTACGCCTATCTGTTTTAGCTCGTCGTCGGTCATACCAGTAAACGGGTTAGCGTCCGCTGGCTTAGTTGGCAGGCTCTTGCCTATTAGGGCTAGGCGTTGTTGTAAATTCATTGCTTGCCCTCTGTATTGGGCTCTTTGGTATTCTTTTTGAGCTGGCTAAAATAATACATGTTTTCTTGAAT
>MWWK01000159.1_pt1 | contig 12062 bp, 13 predicted proteins | sample 1047241 | NCBI WGS metagenome assembly MWWK01 (sample SAMN06349964, study PRJNA376086) | soil metagenome | isolation source: BG12-3 sample Antarctic (ecotone) soil | place: Antarctica | reverse complement strand
CAATTTGGTTGAATAAATCAAAAGAACGAATGCGGGCTAACTTTTACAGGGGAGTCCGCATTTTTCTGTGCCGAAATAACGGCAACCGCAATATAACCGAATTCCAATACATTTCGCAAGGAAATTATAAAACTAAACAAAAAATTCCCGCGAATCTAGACAGTAATAGTCTGGATTTGGCAGGAATGAAGAACAAAAGCATCTTAAATCGAATTGAAAGAAAAAGCAAATCTTTAATTCCTGCGCGCCAAGAAAAACTATTCGTATTCTGCGAAATATCATTTTTGCTTAAGAATGTTTGCTTTATACGAAGCCTCAAACTCTAAATAATCCGCTTCACTAAAAAAACGCGCTGTTCGGTTGCCGCTCTGCTCTGATTTTAATTTTCCCGCTTTCACATAATCTAGTATTCGCCTGTTACTCAAAATCTTTCCGGCAACCGGCTCAAGTCTTTTTGCAACTTGTTCCGTTGTCATTCCTTTAGCAGATGCCGTTGTTTGAGGCGTTTCGGGCTTGCTGGCTGGCTTTTCCGGGTCAACCTTAACTGACTGCGGTTTGGCTGTCTGCAACCTTTCATAGCCGAAAATTTCATTCGGGGAACATTTGAGCGCATCACACAAGGCTTCCAGAGTTTGCGGCGTGAATTGCTTTATATCGTTGGCAAACGCTCTGTAAGCAGTCGGCATATTTAATTTTGTCCGCTTGGCTAGTTCGTAAGCGGATTTAATTCCTTGTGCCTCGCAAATCTCTTTTATTTGTAGTTTCATATTCTATTCTTACCACTTCGATAATATCATAATTACCAATTCGATAACAACTTTTTCTTCACTTACCAAGTCAGTAATAATTATTATCATCTTGGTAAGTTTTATCTTGACTTACTATTACCATTCTGATAACATTCTTCTTGTCAGTAAAACAAAGGAAGGTAAAAAACAAATGTTCATATTGAAAGGAATTGACCAATTAACAAACGCAATCGCAAAAGCAAAAAAAGTTCGCCCGCGTGTCGAGTTTGACCACTTCGGACGTTACCGGGTTTCCGGCTCGAAAGGATTTTACACAGTTTTGTGTAAGAAGTCGGACAACGGACTCAAGACGGTTATTTGCACTTGCAAAGGCGCGGAAAAGGGTTTGGTTTGCTATCACGCCGCAGCCGCGTTATCTCTGCACGTTGGACTCGCACGCCGTCAGCAAACGGCATAAACACGAAAGGCTTAGGAATGATGACACATTCTTAAGCCTCTCTTTCCAATCAATTAAAAATCAAAAGGAAGGTTACAATGAAAGATAATACAATAGAACTAACGGACACAACAATCAACATCAACATTCGCACCGGCGTTATGCACCGCAACAAAGCCGACGAAGCGCACACGCGAGTTGACTACACAGGTTTTTACATTAGCGCGATAAATTATTTTATTCGTGTTGCGCTCGACGCTCAAAGCCATTATGAAACATCGCCGGAACACATCAAAGCCTTGCTGAAAATCTCAAAAACGGAGGTGGAAAATGCTTGAAAATATACTTGATTTCGCTAAACGCGGAAAACTTACTACTTCTGAATCTAACTTAACAGACGGCATAAAAGCCGCCGCTCGATTAGGCGCAACCGAACAGCTTGACCTGAACAAAGTTTTTTCAGACGGAAAACCGGATTCGTTTTTTATCGGCAGAGTTCGCAACGATTACGGCGAATTAAAAGAAAACGATTACATAATCGTCAACACAAAAGGCAAACCAAAGCCAAATAGTTTAGTTCTGCATCTTCGTAATGGCGACTCAAATATTGAGTTCTTTTCCAAAATCAATAAATCCAAATCCGAAGTAATCGGCGTTGTAACTTATGTTGTCCGGCGTGTGGAGGTGGTTCAATGAATAATCAAAATTCAGATAAAGATTTTCGCGGCAACTTCGATTTAAGCAAATACGAAAAATACGAGATTACGGGTTTTCGTGATATTCGCACCGTCGGTGTAGAAAACCAATTCGAGACAATCGTCGGTGTTCCGGTTGACGGTGATTCGTTAGCTCACATCGGCATTCTGCACGGCGATATTTTAGTTGTGAAGATTACCGATAAGCACACGGAAAAAGACCTTTGCGTATGGGAAACACCGCACGGACGGACGGCAAAATTCGGTTATGAAAACTTTGGTGAAATTGTTCTGCACAATAAAGCGGATTGGAAAAAGGTTTGGAAGTTAGATGAAATAAAACTTTTCGGCGTGGCTGTCCGAATGGAGAGAGATTTTTGACCGATTAGCAGAGTGTTGCAATTGTAACCGTTTTCAAATAATAAAAAGCCGTGAGCGAAAAACTTGCGGCTTTTTAGTTTGTCCGCGCGCGCGTGGATGAAATGTCCTTTTTCACAATTTAAGCCAAATTATGCCAAGTTTGTCCGCGCGTGCGTGGGTGCAATGTAATGACAATTGCTTAAATTTAAGCAATAGCGAGTTTGTCCGCGCGGGCGTGGGTGTAATCCATTTCTACAGTTTCTCTACAGTTTCTCTACAGTTTTCGCCTCTGTTTGTCCGCGTTAGTTAAAAAGTCCGCTTGCCTTTTGCCTTTGGATTTCCGCGTTGAGGCTGTCGGCGTTGCGCTGCTCGATAAGATTTTCCTTGAGCAAATGCCACGCTTTTTTCTCAAAGTCCGCAGCCGTCTGCGTCGGGTTGTTCGCTAACCATTCATTTTGAAGTCGTCTTTTTTCCGGCTGCAATTCGGCTTCGGTTTGCGCGTCGGTTTCGGCTTGTCTCGCCTTTTTCTCGTCGTCGAGTTTGGCTAGATATTTGCGGCGAGCTTCGGCATTGTCCGATTGTTGCCGGGCAAGCGTGCGGTCGCGTTCAATCTGCCATAGATTGTGATCGTTTGGAAGTTTCGCCTGAATTCGCTGTGCGCTCCATTTTGAGTAATCGAGCGTGATGTTATCCTGTTCGGACCGTGCAAATTGTTGTTTTATGTCTTGTTCTGTCATTGATTTATTTCTCCTTTTTATTTATTTGTTATTTGATTTCCATTCGTCTGGAAAGCGGTCTTTGGTTGTGCCGTCCACTAATTGAACGGTAATGCTGTTTTTTTCGGTTGGTTTGCAGCATACCGGGCAAACGTCTGGAGCTGGCTTGCTCGTTAATACAGGCTCGTTATGTTCCGCATCTTCGCCCAAATCCTGAATGTAAGTTTCAAAGCGTTGCGGATGGCACGCGCAAAAGGTTGAATCGTCGGTTGATTGTTCGAGCTTCTTTAGTCGGTTGAAAATGTTCATACTGTTACTTTTCCTGTAAATCTCATTTGAACTTCCGGCGATGGCGGATACACGGCGTATCTAATCAAGCCCGCATTAACTAATTCCAACTCGTATGCGTCCGATGCCCAAAAAGCCGACGCGCGTTGAAGTTCCTGCCGTCGCGCTTCCTGTTCTTCGGTTAAGCTGTAAAATGCCCAAAGATTGTCATCAAATCCGCAAACGTCGCAGTGTCCCTTTATAATCGAGCGTCTGTCTGGATAGTCCTTTGCCGGATAATCACGGCGAAGATGGAACATTGACGGCGGATGTTCGCAGACTTCCCGCGCGTCGGTTTCTTTTGATTCGATGGAAGAGTTTTGCTCGAGTTTTTGTAGTCGGTTTTTGACATTCATTTAGGCTTCTCCCGTAAGTTCTACATTTGGGTTAATGGTAAAGGTAGCGTGAAGCGGTTCGGCGTTCGGTTTGCCGCACGTCTGGCAAAACTCCGGCGGTTCTATATATGGCTTGCCGTCAATCGTCTGTTTGCTGCCGTCGGCGGTCGGTATAAGAATTATTATTTGCGGTTCTTTATCACAGCCGCAAAAATTAGAATCGTTTCCGATTATTTGGTTTTGCAGTTTCCTCAATCTGTTTATTATGCTCATAGTTTTTCCTCTAAAATGTGTGCCGCTTCAAAAGACCTTCATCAATTAACTGTTTCGTGTATTTAATCACTTCGGCTTTATCGCTACTCTCGTGCAATGTTATGAGATTCTCCAATTGTTCGTTTGTCAGTCGTGAAAAATCCCAAGCTGCTTGATTTTTATCTTCTTTGATTATTTGTTTTTCCAGCAGCTTCAATCTGTGTTCGATGTTCAATTTCTAGCACCTCCAAACGGGTTAAAATATCGAGCGTTTCCATTCCTTTAACGGAATTTTCAAAGATGATTTGAGCGCACCTGGCAGCAACCGCCGGGTTTTCACAGTGTTGCAGTTCTTTTAATCTTTCAACCGCTTCGGCAGCCGCGTTTTGCATTTGCGCGATTGCAGATTCTACCGTTTGCCGCCGGGCGTTTCGGTATTCGGCAAGAAATTCTTTATCCTGCAGAAATCGGTAAATTGTCGCTTCGCCAATGCCTGATTTTTTCGCCGCTTCCCGGACCGACGACGTTTCGACCAATGCAATTAGAACTTTCTCTTTGTTCGTTTCTTTGGGCATATGTCTATCAAACTCTTTCAAACTCTCTTTTTTTAGCGCGAACTTGCGCTAACTTCTAGCTCGTTACCAAATGACAATTTGATAAACAAACGGATTGATTGCCGAATGATTGTAATTTCCCGATAATCGAAACTTTTGCGCGTTTGCGAATTTTTCGACTGAGAACGGTTTCTTCGTCTCCCAAACAATCCGCAAAAACTGTTAGTCCGGGCGTGTTGTCCGGGTTGATTATCAATTTGCACTCGCCGCTTCGTTTGACCCGCTTCAAAACCACGCCCGAAACGTCCACAGATGCGCCCACAGCAAAGGCGAGCGATTGCCGCGCCGTTTCAATGTCGGACCGGGTTACACTCGTTTGAATTCTTGAGAGTGAAATTGTTTTTATTTTTTGTTTTTCCATCTGCTAAATTTTCCTCTAATTTCTAAAGAAATAACTTATGATAATGATTGTTATCGAAAGCTATTTTCCGTTTCCGTATCACTTCCCAAATCGCAAAAGCTATCGAAAATGTCCCAATTTGAAATCCGTTTGGCTTTTTCGCGCGTGCGTGTGTGATTTTGAACAATTCTCAACAATCCGTTCCTTTCGGCTTGAACAGTCGGCGCGGTGTTAGGAAGTGGATAAAGGGGGTTTATTGATTTGGACGGCGTGCGCGTCCATTCGTAATCCTTGAGTGGAATCGCGCTCCAACGTCTGCCGTCTAAAGTTTCAAACTTCGCACAGGGAAATATCCTGAGAAGTTGCTGCCGTCTCCATTCCTGAGCGTCTAAAACCTCTGTGTCGAGTTCCTTTCGGTATTCGTCTAGTGTTTGGTGCTTGATACGCTCTCGCCACGGTTCACGGCGTTTGAGCGTGTTTCTAGGAATTAGCTCCTTTGTATCAAGATAAGCGTCGCCGGTAATGTTTGAGCGGATTTCTGCACGCGCTTTGGTTAAATCGTCGCGCATTTTCTTTGCTGATTCACGGCAAACGCCCAATGCTTCAAACATTCGGACGCGGCGCGGTCGCTCGATTATCTTTTCAATTTCTTCGAGCGGTATGTTTGCCCACGAATCCGACTTGGTTACATATTTACAAAGTTCCGCGATTGTCTTTTCACGGTTAGCAAAATTGACTTTCTGCACGTTCACAACTGCCAGGTTGTCCGATGTATTGAGTTCAAAAGGTATCGAGTAAAACTCAAACGCCTTTTCGAGCGCGTTAGTCCACAATGTGCGAATGAGAGAGAAGTTATCGCGCTGGATTTTAGATTTTGCGATGGCGAGCAGATGAGCGTGAAAGTTAAAGACTTTGTTTTCTGTGTAGGTAAATTCCGCGTTTTTGAACATTCCGCGAATTAGTTTTTGATACTGAGTTTGTTTTTTTACGTCGTTGTTACGGTGCGTAAAGACTTCAAAGGCTTTTTGAAAAACAAGGGTTACGAAGTCTAATGAATAACCTTTGAGAAGCAAATTCGGCATTGTCGGCGTTATAAAATACCAATTTTCGCCCACGAATAATTTTTCGTTTTTGACGACGTGCCGAATTGTTTTTCGATTGTTCCGGGCTAATTTACCAATGCAATTTTGGCAAAGCAGCGAGCTGCACGCCCAAAGATTGCCGTTTGCGCTGTATGCTTCGCCGTCTGCATTGTGAAGGTCATCGGCTACGAAAACATTTTGAGGGCTGGCACATCGTTCGATACGTTCGGCACAGGCAAGCGCGGTTTTGTTTTCCGATTGCCTGAGACGTTCGACGATGCCGTTTGAAAGTTCTTGTTTGAATCGAGCGCGGATTTTTTGTTCCGGGCAAAAGATTTCGCGGTTAAGTAGAGTTGAAGGATAAAATGTGTCGGGCGGTGTTTTTTGTTGGTTGCTGGCAAGCATAATTTCTCAAATTGGTAAGGGTTATCAACTTGCTTGCCTAAGTTGATAACCCTTTCGTAATCCGACGCGGCGCATCAGGATATAGTAAATTCTTTATTTAGCGTAAGTTAAAAGAAACTGAATACAAAATGGTTGCATTTTGTAAACGACTTATGCCAAAATCACAAACGCAGTTGGTAGCTGGCAAGCAATAACTGCAATTTGGTTGAATAAATCAAAAGAACGAATGCGGGCTAACTTTTACAGGGGAGTCCGCATTTTTCTGTGCCGAAATAACGGCAACCGCAATATAACCGAATTCCAATACATTTCGCAAGGAAATTATAAAACTAAACAAAAAATTCCCGCGAATCTAGACAGTAATAGTCTGGATTTGGCAGGAATGAAGAACAAAAGCATCTTAAATCGAATTGAAAGAAAAAGCAAATCTTTAATTCCTGCGCGCCAAGAAAAACTATTCGTATTCTGCGAAATATCATTTTTGCTTAAGAATGTTTGCTTTATACGAAGCCTCAAACTCTAAATAATCCGCTTCACTAAAAAAACGCGCTGTTCGGTTGCCGCTCTGCTCTGATTTTAATTTTCCCGCTTTCACATAATCTAGTATTCGCCTGTTACTCAAAATCTTTCCGGCAACCGGCTCAAGTCTTTTTGCAACTTGTTCCGTTGTCATTCCTTTAGCAGATGCCGTTGTTTGAGGCGTTTCGGGCTTGCTGGCTGGCTTTTCCGGGTCAACCTTAACTGACTGCGGTTTGGCTGTCTGCAACCTTTCATAGCCGAAAATTTCATTCGGGGAACATTTGAGCGCATCACACAAGGCTTCCAGAGTTTGCGGCGTGAATTGCTTTATATCGTTGGCAAACGCTCTGTAAGCAGTCGGCATATTTAATTTTGTCCGCTTGGCTAGTTCGTAAGCGGATTTAATTCCTTGTGCCTCGCAAATCTCTTTTATTTGTAGTTTCATATTCTATTCTTACCACTTCGATAATATCATAATTACCAATTCGATAACAACTTTTTCTTCACTTACCAAGTCAGTAATAATTATTATCATCTTGGTAAGTTTTATCTTGACTTACTATTACCATTCTGATAACATTCTTCTTGTCAGTAAAACAAAGGAAGGTAAAAAACAAATGTTCATATTGAAAGGAATTGACCAATTAACAAACGCAATCGCAAAAGCAAAAAAAGTTCGCCCGCGTGTCGAGTTTGACCACTTCGGACGTTACCGGGTTTCCGGCTCGAAAGGATTTTACACAGTTTTGTGTAAGAAGTCGGACAACGGACTCAAGACGGTTATTTGCACTTGCAAAGGCGCGGAAAAGGGTTTGGTTTGCTATCACGCCGCAGCCGCGTTATCTCTGCACGTTGGACTCGCACGCCGTCAGCAAACGGCATAAACACGAAAGGCTTAGGAATGATGACACATTCTTAAGCCTCTCTTTCCAATCAATTAAAAATCAAAAGGAAGGTTACAATGAAAGATAATACAATAGAACTAACGGACACAACAATCAACATCAACATTCGCACCGGCGTTATGCACCGCAACAAAGCCGACGAAGCGCACACGCGAGTTGACTACACAGGTTTTTACATTAGCGCGATAAATTATTTTATTCGTGTTGCGCTCGACGCTCAAAGCCATTATGAAACATCGCCGGAACACATCAAAGCCTTGCTGAAAATCTCAAAAACGGAGGTGGAAAATGCTTGAAAATATACTTGATTTCGCTAAACGCGGAAAACTTACTACTTCTGAATCTAACTTAACAGACGGCATAAAAGCCGCCGCTCGATTAGGCGCAACCGAACAGCTTGACCTGAACAAAGTTTTTTCAGACGGAAAACCGGATTCGTTTTTTATCGGCAGAGTTCGCAACGATTACGGCGAATTAAAAGAAAACGATTACATAATCGTCAACACAAAAGGCAAACCAAAGCCAAATAGTTTAGTTCTGCATCTTCGTAATGGCGACTCAAATATTGAGTTCTTTTCCAAAATCAATAAATCCAAATCCGAAGTAATCGGCGTTGTAACTTATGTTGTCCGGCGTGTGGAGGTGGTTCAATGAATAATCAAAATTCAGATAAAGATTTTCGCGGCAACTTCGATTTAAGCAAATACGAAAAATACGAGATTACGGGTTTTCGTGATATTCGCACCGTCGGTGTAGAAAACCAATTCGAGACAATCGTCGGTGTTCCGGTTGACGGTGATTCGTTAGCTCACATCGGCATTCTGCACGGCGATATTTTAGTTGTGAAGATTACCGATAAGCACACGGAAAAAGACCTTTGCGTATGGGAAACACCGCACGGACGGACGGCAAAATTCGGTTATGAAAACTTTGGTGAAATTGTTCTGCACAATAAAGCGGATTGGAAAAAGGTTTGGAAGTTAGATGAAATAAAACTTTTCGGCGTGGCTGTCCGAATGGAGAGAGATTTTTGACCGATTAGCAGAGTGTTGCAATTGTAACCGTTTTCAAATAATAAAAAGCCGTGAGCGAAAAACTTGCGGCTTTTTAGTTTGTCCGCGCGCGCGTGGATGAAATGTCCTTTTTCACAATTTAAGCCAAATTATGCCAAGTTTGTCCGCGCGTGCGTGGGTGCAATGTAATGACAATTGCTTAAATTTAAGCAATAGCGAGTTTGTCCGCGCGGGCGTGGGTGTAATCCATTTCTACAGTTTCTCTACAGTTTCTCTACAGTTTTCGCCTCTGTTTGTCCGCGTTAGTTAAAAAGTCCGCTTGCCTTTTGCCTTTGGATTTCCGCGTTGAGGCTGTCGGCGTTGCGCTGCTCGATAAGATTTTCCTTGAGCAAATGCCACGCTTTTTTCTCAAAGTCCGCAGCCGTCTGCGTCGGGTTGTTCGCTAACCATTCATTTTGAAGTCGTCTTTTTTCCGGCTGCAATTCGGCTTCGGTTTGCGCGTCGGTTTCGGCTTGTCTCGCCTTTTTCTCGTCGTCGAGTTTGGCTAGATATTTGCGGCGAGCTTCGGCATTGTCCGATTGTTGCCGGGCAAGCGTGCGGTCGCGTTCAATCTGCCATAGATTGTGATCGTTTGGAAGTTTCGCCTGAATTCGCTGTGCGCTCCATTTTGAGTAATCGAGCGTGATGTTATCCTGTTCGGACCGTGCAAATTGTTGTTTTATGTCTTGTTCTGTCATTGATTTATTTCTCCTTTTTATTTATTTGTTATTTGATTTCCATTCGTCTGGAAAGCGGTCTTTGGTTGTGCCGTCCACTAATTGAACGGTAATGCTGTTTTTTTCGGTTGGTTTGCAGCATACCGGGCAAACGTCTGGAGCTGGCTTGCTCGTTAATACAGGCTCGTTATGTTCCGCATCTTCGCCCAAATCCTGAATGTAAGTTTCAAAGCGTTGCGGATGGCACGCGCAAAAGGTTGAATCGTCGGTTGATTGTTCGAGCTTCTTTAGTCGGTTGAAAATGTTCATACTGTTACTTTTCCTGTAAATCTCATTTGAACTTCCGGCGATGGCGGATACACGGCGTATCTAATCAAGCCCGCATTAACTAATTCCAACTCGTATGCGTCCGATGCCCAAAAAGCCGACGCGCGTTGAAGTTCCTGCCGTCGCGCTTCCTGTTCTTCGGTTAAGCTGTAAAATGCCCAAAGATTGTCATCAAATCCGCAAACGTCGCAGTGTCCCTTTATAATCGAGCGTCTGTCTGGATAGTCCTTTGCCGGATAATCACGGCGAAGATGGAACATTGACGGCGGATGTTCGCAGACTTCCCGCGCGTCGGTTTCTTTTGATTCGATGGAAGAGTTTTGCTCGAGTTTTTGTAGTCGGTTTTTGACATTCATTTAGGCTTCTCCCGTAAGTTCTACATTTGGGTTAATGGTAAAGGTAGCGTGAAGCGGTTCGGCGTTCGGTTTGCCGCACGTCTGGCAAAACTCCGGCGGTTCTATATATGGCTTGCCGTCAATCGTCTGTTTGCTGCCGTCGGCGGTCGGTATAAGAATTATTATTTGCGGTTCTTTATCACAGCCGCAAAAATTAGAATCGTTTCCGATTATTTGGTTTTGCAGTTTCCTCAATCTGTTTATTATGCTCATAGTTTTTCCTCTAAAATGTGTGCCGCTTCAAAAGACCTTCATCAATTAACTGTTTCGTGTATTTAATCACTTCGGCTTTATCGCTACTCTCGTGCAATGTTATGAGATTCTCCAATTGTTCGTTTGTCAGTCGTGAAAAATCCCAAGCTGCTTGATTTTTATCTTCTTTGATTATTTGTTTTTCCAGCAGCTTCAATCTGTGTTCGATGTTCAATTTCTAGCACCTCCAAACGGGTTAAAATATCGAGCGTTTCCATTCCTTTAACGGAATTTTCAAAGATGATTTGAGCGCACCTGGCAGCAACCGCCGGGTTTTCACAGTGTTGCAGTTCTTTTAATCTTTCAACCGCTTCGGCAGCCGCGTTTTGCATTTGCGCGATTGCAGATTCTACCGTTTGCCGCCGGGCGTTTCGGTATTCGGCAAGAAATTCTTTATCCTGCAGAAATCGGTAAATTGTCGCTTCGCCAATGCCTGATTTTTTCGCCGCTTCCCGGACCGACGACGTTTCGACCAATGCAATTAGAACTTTCTCTTTGTTCGTTTCTTTGGGCATATGTCTATCAAACTCTTTCAAACTCTCTTTTTTTAGCGCGAACTTGCGCTAACTTCTAGCTCGTTACCAAATGACAATTTGATAAACAAACGGATTGATTGCCGAATGATTGTAATTTCCCGATAATCGAAACTTTTGCGCGTTTGCGAATTTTTCGACTGAGAACGGTTTCTTCGTCTCCCAAACAATCCGCAAAAACTGTTAGTCCGGGCGTGTTGTCCGGGTTGATTATCAATTTGCACTCGCCGCTTCGTTTGACCCGCTTCAAAACCACGCCCGAAACGTCCACAGATGCGCCCACAGCAAAGGCGAGCGATTGCCGCGCCGTTTCAATGTCGGACCGGGTTACACTCGTTTGAATTCTTGAGAGTGAAATTGTTTTTATTTTTTGTTTTTCCATCTGCTAAATTTTCCTCTAATTTCTAAAGAAATAACTTATGATAATGATTGTTATCGAAAGCTATTTTCCGTTTCCGTATCACTTCCCAAATCGCAAAAGCTATCGAAAATGTCCCAATTTGAAATCCGTTTGGCTTTTTCGCGCGTGCGTGTGTGATTTTGAACAATTCTCAACAATCCGTTCCTTTCGGCTTGAACAGTCGGCGCGGTGTTAGGAAGTGGATAAAGGGGGTTTATTGATTTGGACGGCGTGCGCGTCCATTCGTAATCCTTGAGTGGAATCGCGCTCCAACGTCTGCCGTCTAAAGTTTCAAACTTCGCACAGGGAAATATCCTGAGAAGTTGCTGCCGTCTCCATTCCTGAGCGTCTAAAACCTCTGTGTCGAGTTCCTTTCGGTATTCGTCTAGTGTTTGGTGCTTGATACGCTCTCGCCACGGTTCACGGCGTTTGAGCGTGTTTCTAGGAATTAGCTCCTTTGTATCAAGATAAGCGTCGCCGGTAATGTTTGAGCGGATTTCTGCACGCGCTTTGGTTAAATCGTCGCGCATTTTCTTTGCTGATTCACGGCAAACGCCCAATGCTTCAAACATTCGGACGCGGCGCGGTCGCTCGATTATCTTTTCAATTTCTTCGAGCGGTATGTTTGCCCACGAATCCGACTTGGTTACATATTTACAAAGTTCCGCGATTGTCTTTTCACGGTTAGCAA
>MWWK01000158.1_pt1 | contig 12078 bp, 14 predicted proteins | sample 1047241 | NCBI WGS metagenome assembly MWWK01 (sample SAMN06349964, study PRJNA376086) | soil metagenome | isolation source: BG12-3 sample Antarctic (ecotone) soil | place: Antarctica | reverse complement strand
GACTGTTTATCTTGACTACTTCTCCAGAATTTTTATAAGTAATTACAAATAAAATTCCGACAAAGAATGTAATAAAACCAATTAAAATATAAGTGAAGCGTTTCATTGTTATCGTATTTTATCACAAATTCTTAAACTAAAATTTTAGTCTCAAAAAGGGTCGTTTCTGACACAAAAGCTAAATATAGCACCTCAAGATTAGGACATTACCAGATTTTGAAAAACTTTGATTATTCAATCTTCGCCCACGCTCGTCCAATCTCTATCGTAAGTGCCGCCGATGGTGTTCACTTTCGGCAAACAGAACGGCATCAGCTTTATTAAAAGTTCAAGACGTTCTCGCGCCGGCAGTTCGGCAAGCGTCGTCGGCAATGCGTCGAGTTCGGCAGCGACGATACCTTTAAGAGTTTTGCGGAGTTCGCTCGTTACTTTGTTCGGCGTTCCGGCTGTGCGTCCGCCCGTTTTCGTTCCCAGCATAATTCTATTTTCCTCTACTTTTGACGTGTCTAATTTGTCTAATTCTGCGCGTTTCCGATTTGCTTGCAAGGGGTCGCGTTGCTTGCAAGGGGTAATGCGCGCCTGATGTTTTTCGATGAATTAAAACTTCCCTTTTTTAAGGCGTTGGATTCGTCCGATTCCTGCGCTCAAAAACCGACATTTTTGCGACATTCATTCGTTGCCTTTTCGTTGCCTTTACTCGATTTCGGCTCACGCGCCCGATGTCGGTGCGCGCCCTTTTTAAGGTTTCCGATTTTTCCGATTTTCCCTATTTTTCGGCACAAGGTTTACGACTGATAATCAGCGAGCAAATGCGCCGCATTTCTTTGTTCTTTCTTTGTTCTGTCTCTGTTCTGTCTCTGTTTTGCCTATCAATCGGCAATCGCTCAAACAAACCGCCAACGCGCCGAACGTCGAAAACTTTCCGCGAATTGAAACGCTCGAACCTTTCCGAATTTTCCGCGCCTGAACCGTTTCCGCATCGGACCGACAATCGGCAAAAACGACGAAGCCGGGAACGTCGCCCGGCTCTATCACCAACTTACATTCGCCCTCACGCCTGACGCGCTTTTGAACCGTTCCCGAAATGTCCACAGCCGCGCCGACAAGTTGCGACAAGCTATCACGCGCTTTCAATACGTCCGAACCGTGTAGCGCGTCGGCAATCGTCGCCAACGTGAATCTCTCAAGCGTTCCTCTTCCCATTTTTCCTATTTCTAAAACTTCCAAAAAGTGGACATCATTCGGACATTTCGTTTCTTTTTTTTAGTGCGAACTTTTACGAACTTCGCCCGGCGGCAATGATTCCACTTGCTCGTAAAACTGCGGCAATTCGTTTTTCGACATTCTCAAGTCGAAAAGCGGCTCGTTGCATTGCGGACAAGCGCAGCCTTCGACCAAATCACGCGCAAGGCTTTCCAAATCACCGATTGCCGCCGCGTCATTATCAGACGGCTCGAAATCTTTGCTGAAATTCCGAAACTCACCGAACGTGCCGAACATTCTCATATTTTTTAATCCAAGAAACTCTCTTAAATCGTCCGCGCCGAATCTGCGAATGTCGAGCGGCTTGGAAACATACTTAACGACCTCACGAAGTCCGGCGGCGATGTCGAGAATCGGTTTCAAGTTCAAGACGTGGCTGTCGCCCGTAACCGCTAACCATTCCGAGCGCAAAAGCTCGATGTCGAAAAACTTCCGTCTGAATCCGATGATGTGCAGATGCGTGTGATGCAGTCCGTTTTTGTCTTTAGTAACTTCGAGCGACCAAGTGCCGCCTTTGAAATGCTCATTCCAAAACATTCGGCGTTGCAGTTTGCCGAATGAATCCTTGATTCGTTTGATTGATTGTTTCCGGCTCTCTTTTCGATGCGTCTGCGTCAAGACCAGATGAACGGGCGTAACTTTGTGGTGAAGCATAAACGCCCGCATCACCGGCAGATATTTATTCTGAAGTTTCCGCGACCGTCGCCGACCGCAATCGGGGCAGAGGCGAAACTCACAGGTGAAATTCGGAAGTATTCGGTGAATGTGCCGACCGCACGTTAAAACCGCAACGCGAGAATGGCATCTATCAATCTTGTCGGCTAGTTCGACCTCGCCAAGTCCGACCGCCAGCCGCGCAAGATGTTCCTTTGTCTGAAGCCGCTCCCGCGCCCGCTCTGAGCGTGTGCGCTTACTCTCACGTTGCGACTTTGTTACCCTCTTATCAAGATAGGCAGACCGAGCAATTTCCAACCTCGTTTTAACGGGTCGAACCTCGCGGCTGATTAAAGCAGTAGCCAAGGTGAGTTGCTTCATCGTCCACCTCTTAACCGTCCCACGAGTTGCGCGATACGGACGTTTGCGAGCGCGTGGACGACGCAGAACAATCGGCGGCGATAGATGATTGATGACAGCTGATTACAGTGTCGAGCGTGGCATTTTGGGTTTTGATTGGCGATGTTCATAGGGCAAAATTGAAAGGGTATCCAACGCATCGCCTCGTTAAATACCCTTACGTTTTCCGACAAATTTAATTATCGGGAACTAAAATTGTGTAAACATTTTGTCTTGCATATACATTTTATGATTGAAAATGTGCGGACAATCTGTCTATAATTCAAAACGCAGTTGGCGATGACAAATCTGACTGCATTTTGGTTAATAAATCAAAAAGAACAGGGCGCGTTTACTTTCCACGGCGAACGCGCTTTTTCTATGCATTATATTATAGAAAACTCTCATAATTACAAGCAAAATCCAGCAAATAGAAAGATTTAGCTTAATCCTTAAACCAAGCGGAAGTTAATTAAACAATTCCAAACTAACCTGTGAATAAATTAGCAGTTTCGCTCGTTTCCACTCGCCGCTCGCAAGTGTAAGTAATACCGCACTTTTTTAGTAGTGGTAGGCGTGTGAAAAAACGGAAACGGCTGTAACCTGTGCGCCCGAATTACTTAAGCACAATTTCTGTGGATAAGTTCGCCTCTGTGGAAATTTATAGGTGATTTTTTTTCGCCCGTTTGAAAAAGCTTGAAGCATCTCTCTTTTTTGTGTTCAAACTTGTTCCAACTTCCCTCAAGGATTATTATTCCGAACAATCGAATATGAACAAGAAAGAAGCTGCCGAACTTCTCGGCGTATCTGAAAAAACCGTCGAGCGTTACAAATCATCTGGAAAGTTGTCGGCTCGTCTCAAACGCATCGTCGGCGCGGACGGTAAATCGCGCAAAGTTTTGGATTTCAATCAATCGGATTTAGACCGACTCAAACGCGAATTATCCGGCAATGTGGTATTTCCCGAATTGACAGACGGACACGCACAGACCAAGACACAGACAGACACAGACAGACAGACACAAATAGACGGCGCAAACTTTGCGAATAATAAACTTTCGACGGTTGAACAGACACAGACAGCCAACCTTTTTGAAATGATTTTTAAGAGTTTGGAAACTATTTCCGAGCGGAATTTGCGAGGTTCGGACAGGTTTCAAAAACTGATGCTGACCGTCGATGAAGCTTCTGCTGTCTCCGGGTTGCCGAAAGCATTTCTCGACCGAGCGATTAAAAAAGATGGCGCGCTCAAAGCAACGAAAATCGGCGGCAGGTATCGAATCAAAAGACAGGATTTAGACGAGTTTATAAATAACCTTTAACCTTGTGTCACAAACGACCCTTTTTGAGACGTTATTTCCAGTCATAAAAGCATTAACTTTATGAAGATTTTAATTCCTCTGCTTTTCGTTGTAATGAGTAGCTGTCACGGAAATTATAATAGCGTTTTTACACAATCATCGGTATGTGGAGACCCAGACTTCAAACATAAGTCTGAAGCTGAAATTGCGGCAATGTCACCCGAAGAAAAAATTGATCAAATGGTGCTTGAGCAAATGTTTCATGCCCCTTGGAACAACGACGGCAACTATAATCTACTGCACCTTTTGATAATTGAAGATGGTATCAAGATTCTGCCCAAAGCAATCGAATATATGAATGAATATGACCCGAATGTTCAAGAATGTGAGGAAAGAAGGGATGCTCGGCTACTTACTGCTGCAATGTATATCAATATTGTTGACAGTGCCAAATTCCGAATACGCGCCATCGAAAACGGGCAACTTGCAATAAATGCTTTCGAACAAGCTATCGAACGACAGCGCAAATATCGTTCTGACGCCGGCAAAGATGTTGGTCGCGGAAAACTGTTTTCGACTTTTCTAGAAGGAATAAAGGGACAAACTGTAAAAGACGGCTTAATTGAGGAAACACTTGAGAAGCAGCATAATATTAAGATATGGAAGGCTGAATCAATAGAATTTACTAACTTCCTTATTTCGCTTGATCCGGCATATCCGAGTTGGACAAAGGTTTTGGTTTGGGCAGAGATGACTAAGGAAGAATCTGATCGGTATTATCAGGCTTATCTAAAGTTTAAGGCAGGACCGCAAAAGTATCTCAAAAACGCCCGTTTTTGATACTCTTTGAGTTTCTCAAGGAGATTTATTTTATAGTGTCTCAAAACTCAATAAACGGGGTGGGTTTTGAAACTTTGATTGTGAGATGAGTTCTGAGATTCGTTAAATTGAATTATTTAGCCGAATTGATAAGGGGATTCTTTTGTGTCAAAAACGGGCGTTTTTGAGACTAATCATTGATGGTGTGAATCGCTGACTGCTTTCCATAAACGAAACTCTTCGCTATCTTCAAATTCTTTAACAAGCTGTAGGGATGGGGCTGAAATAATCCAGTATTCTTCTTCACTCTCAGTCCACAATAGGTTTGCACCAGCAGGAGAAACAGTAATACATCTTTCCCCTATTTTTTGTCCTTTGTCATTTATTTGGAACCCCTTTTCAACTAAATATTTACTTTCTGCATACACTTTTAACATAAAGCCGATATGCTCTGGTGATTGGAAGACGTGCCTAACACTGATATCTCCGATTTCTACGCACCAGACACAATCGGCTCCAAAAACAGGTTTACTGCCAGATGACTTAAACATTCCAATCGTCCCAAAATCTTCCATTTGAAGAAATCTTGGTTGATTCGAGGTAAGAGGTATATCGGACTGAGTGTTTTGACTGTTTATCTTGACTACTTCTCCAGAATTTTTATAAGTAATTACAAATAAAATTCCGACAAAGAATGTAATAAAACCAATTAAAATATAAGTGAAGCGTTTCATTGTTATCGTATTTTATCACAAGTTCTTAAACTAAAATTTTAGTCTCAAAAAGGGTCATTTTTGACACCAAAACTAAATATAGCACCTCAAGATTAGGACACTACCAGATTTTGAAAACGTTTGATTATTCAAATCGCCGCAGATGTTTCTCGATGTTTTAAAACATCGCCGTCAGCAGCCAGCCGGAACATTTCGAGCAGAAACTAATCACTAAATTTTACTCATACTTTACTCGTAGTTTCGTATAACTTTACTCATAGTTTCGTATAACTTTTACGCCTAGCCTTTTTAAGGTGTCTTATTTGTCTGATTTAGCGGCTGATAAGCAGCGAGCAAATGCGTCGCGTTTCTTTGTTCTTTCTTTGTTCTGTCTCTGCTTTTTCTCTGCTTTTGCCTCGCGTCTCCGTTTCGTCTCTCTCTCATTTGTCTCTCATTTTTCGCGCTCAAAAGTAAGGTTTTGACAGGTTTTCAAAATCTTATGTTTTCTTATGTTTTCCGTTTCCTATTTCTTTCCTAGTAATCGGCAATCGGACAGGCAGACGGCAACCGCGCCGAACGTCTGGAATTTCCCGCGAACCGACACGAACGAACCCTTGCGAATTTTCCGCGCCGTAACTTTTGCCGCGTCCGCTTCGCAATCGGCAAATACGACGAAGCCGGGAACATTCGCGCCTGGCTCAATTACCAATTTGCTTTGTCCGTCTCGCCTTACGCACTTCCGAACCGTTCCCGAAACTTCTACGACCGCGCCGACAAGTTGCGACAAGCTGCGCCGCGCCGTCTCTACGTCCGAACCGTCCAGCGCGCCGACGACCGCCTTTAGTCCGAACTTCTCAACCGTTCCCTTTCCCATTTTTCCCCCTCTCTCAACTTGCTTCCCGGCATCGGCTAATTAAGACGGTTGGCTAAGGTGTGATTTCCGTTATCGGACGGCGTGAGTTTCCCTAAAATGGCACAACTCGTAATCGTCAAAGCAGAAAAGCTCCCCGTTCAGCGTCATAAATTCGGCGGCTGGATACATTCTCGCCAGTTGCCGCTTGCGATACGCCCGGCGCTTGTCAAAGGCTCGCTTGATTCGCGCTTCGGCTTCGCCCGTTTCCCCACCTCTAATGAGCGTTAGACACGCTCTTTTGAGGTGTGAGAATGTCTCAATAGTTTTCGTATAAAGAACGTAAGTGTCCGCCGCAGTGTCGCCGCCCGTCCCGGTGAACGTCATCGGCTCTTTGTCATCGGAGACCGTTTCCACATTAACGCTCTTTGGCATTCCTTTGCCTTTGCGCCTGTTCGCGTCGCCTAAAGGCTCAATCATCCGCTTGTTTTTCAGATAGCGGTTAACCGACATCACTTCATCGACGGGAAGAATTTCGAGAACGCCCTGCTTGGTGATATATTTCGCCGTTTCCGCAATCGCGTCTTTTAACGAAATATCGCCCGCGCCCGTCGCCTTGTTTCTGATTAACCGCACGTCCACAATCGGCAATCCGTCGCCGGTGTTGAAATCCAAAACAACGCCGTTCTTCCGCGCCGACTTAACGAGTGCCTTTTTCCATTCTTCGGCTAACTCGCGGTGATATTTCTCGCCCGTCTTTTTGTTGGTTTTGCGATTCTCAATCCATTGCGAAGCGACCATCAAATGCGCGTGAACGTGATACCCGTCAGCGACGAGCGACCAGTTTCGATGCTCTCGCGTCCACTCGTCGCCGGGCGTGAACTCTTTGCTTTTGACTCCGGCTCTGATTTTCTTTTTCCAAAAGTGCCGCGTATCGCGCAGATACTTACAAGCGTCGTCGAAAACTTTCATCACGTCGCCGAACTCCCTGCCTTTCAACTTCGGCATCGTTAGGGTGAGAAATCGCCAACGCTCGCCCGTCCGCAAATCAATCGCGGACAAATACCGCTCGATGTCCGCTCGTCCAGCCTTCGCCCGTTTTTTTAAGTAGAAAGTATCAAGCCGCGAAGACGTTCCGACCAGATTGCCGCGCCCTGTGAAAGCGTCGCCCGTCTTGCTCGTCATTCCGTAACCAACGAATAAATTTTCATCGGCAACCGATTCGGCTAACTGCAAACCGCAAAAGACTGCTTCCGCGTCATCGGACGCGACGAGCTTCGCGGCTAAAGCTCGCGTGTCGTTTTGGATACATTCGAGATATTTAACTTCGTCGCTTCTGGACGGCTGCGCTGTTGCCGTCATCTCTCACCTCTCAAACTTCGGATAAGTTGCCGAATCCGAGCGGACGCGAGCGCGTGAACGACACAGAACCAACGGCGGCGAAAGATGATTAACGCTGATTCGTTACAGCGTCGAGAGTGGCATTGTGGCTGACTTCTAGGTGTTTTCATAATCAAAATAAAAAAGGCAAATCCCACCTAGAAGGACTTGCCGATTTTCCGTGAGACTAAATTTTTTGTCTCGGTCGGATTGAAACTTCTTGAATTACTCAAGCGTTCGTGCTAAAAATAGTCAAAGGCACGAACTTCTAGGTGGGTGCTTTTTTGACTCTTAAAAATGTCAAATAATCTAAAGGCTTGGAGCTGGTAACTCCGAGCCTTTTTTACTGCGCTAATCTTAACAAACTATTACTCAATCACCAACAAAAAAAAGCTCGTAATTTCAATAATTACGAGCTTTTTTTCCTACAATACAGACTTAATATTCCAAATATCAATAGCAAAAAACTGTCGCGTAATATCGCTTACAAACTGCGAACCTGAGTTTTCAAGATTAGTCGCGGATTAACCGCGATTGGTCTGATTGGAAGAACTAATCTCCGTAAAGTTACCGCAAACAAAATGGAAAGTCAATTTTTTTCTATGCGCCAAAAACAGATACTTAACATCGTTGTTTTCGCGCTCCAACCTTTTGAAAAAGATTGATTATTCAATTCGCCGCAGAAGTTTTTCGACGAATTAAAACATCACCAGAACAACCGCCGCCGCGACCGCCACCATAATCGCATATTCGAGAATCGGCACGACGCGACCGATGGGCGAGCCACACACCGCGCAGAACTTCGGCTTATAAGCGAACGTCAGCAGCCAACCGGAACATTTCGAGCAAAAACTAATCATCCGTTTTCTCAATTTTTCTCAACTAGGGTAGATAATTGTAGATTCTTTTTTTCAACTAGGGTGGATAATTGTGCATTCTTCACGCTCTTTTAAGGTGTCCAATTTTCCCAATTCCGCGCCTCTGGCAGTTGTATAATCTCGTATTCTTCGCGCTCTTTTTTAGGTGTCCAATTTGTCCGCTTTGCTTCGACACTTCTTCGACACTTCCCTTTTTTAGGTGTTGCAATTGTTGCAACTTCCCCACTTTTCAGATGGCGTGAAATGGCTTCAACAAAACGCAACGAAACTTGATTTATTTTTCAAAATATCAAGACCGCCGAGAACCAATTCTTTCATTGTTCTTTCATTGTTCTCGCAAAAAACCGCGTCCGAATTATTAGCATTTATTAACATTTTCGGCGACTGATAATCAGCGAGAAAATGCGCCCGAAAAGTGAAGTTTTGTGAAGCTCTTACAACTGATTTATTTTTCAGTTTTTCAAATGCCCGCTTTTTCTTTTTTTTTCGCTTGAATGTTACGTTTCCTTTTTCCTTTTTTTGTGTTCCAACTTGCTCCAACTTTTCCCAAAGATTATTATTCCGAAGAATCAAATATGAACAAAAAAGAAGTTTCTGAATTTCTCGGCGTATCAACTCGACTGGTCGAAAAGTATGCTTCCGAAGGGCGGCTCGGTGAAGTAACATACATTCGCGGGAAAACCGGCAAGCAAGCGGAGTATAATCGTGAAGCTGTCGAAACGCTAAAAACCGCGCTCGAATCGCCCGACACATCGTTAGCCACGACGACCCCCGATGCGCGTCTGTTCGCGGCTCAACTTGTCGAAGCAATCGCCACCCGTGAACAGGCTAGCATCGAAGCTATTCGCGGCTTGCTTTTGGAAAGCGGCGAACAGTCCCGCAGCGCGTCTATTCGGGTCTCTGAAAAGATACTTTTGAATTTGACCGATTGCCGCACGCTTACTGGATTGTCCGATGATTTTCTGCGCGAAGCTATTCACGGCGGGACATTGAAAGCCAAGATTATCGGTCGCGGCTACAAAGTGAAAAGACAGGATTTAGACGAGTTTATAAATAACCTTTAATCCGTCTCAAAAATGACCCTTTTTGATACTATAAACAGCGAAATTAAAAGTGATAAATAACTAGAATTGAAAAAAGTATTATTATATTAGGACAATGGCTGATTTGGTGAAAAGATTTATTGTGTTTGTTGTCAAAAGTTTAGTGACTATTTGTTTGGCAATAATAGGAGTTGTTTCCATTTATACTCAACAATGCCCTTCTGCCTTTCCTGGAGTGCCACAATTACCGTTAAGTGAATGTCGAATGATTGCTAATGGAAAGGGTACTTACAAAGAAAAAGATAATGCGATTGAGGCTAAACTTCGTCTATATATTTTGGGGAAACCTACTGATGTAGTAGTTTATGGGGCAAATAGACGGGTCAATAAAGATGTTTTAATTATGAGTGTTGGTTATGTTGCATTCGGAAACATAATGCCTACCTCAGTCCCACTTGATCTGAGATCATTTTCTAGAACACCGTCAAAATATAAGGAAAATCACAAACTAACTATATACCTTAATGATAAACCTCTTTTATCTAAGGATGCTGCGATGTTAGGTTCTATCGAATTTGATGAAAACTTTTCAGTTGAAAAGTTTTCATTAGAAATAAAATATGCGGATTTTCTTAAGTTTACAGAAGCTAAACAGATTACAATTCAGATGGGTGAAACTATAATTAAATTAAAGTCTGAAGATATAAAAGCGCTCAATGAACTAAACAAAACTACTAAGGAGCTAAAGCCATTGCCACGCGCTTATAACTAGTCTTCGGCATTTCAAATTTTATCTGCTTCAAAACCGACCCTTTTCGAGACAGGTTTACATATAAATTATTTCCGAGCTAAAAAACTAGAATATAACCAATATGCTTACTTTCTTTTTATTTTCCTTAGTTATACTGGGAGTGTTGGTTGCGTTTGCCTGTTCACGGCAATCTAACCTCGAAAGGCATTGGAGTAATCTAACTACCCGCGAAAGACTATTACTTTCAATTGCATTGGCAGGAGTTTTTCAATTCTTATTTTTACTGCCTGGATGGATTATAGCTGCTTGCCTCGTCGGTTACAGTGATGGAATTGGAGAAACACAGTTAGAAAAGGTGGTTTTTGGTATGATAACGCTCATTGCTAATACAGTAATTTATTTTCCACTTTTTTATTTATTGTTAGGATGGTTATCTAGTCATCACAGAAAAAAAGCTGAGAACGCATTAAATTAAATATCAACGATAATGCAATTTTCGTAAAAGAGAGGTAAATAAATGTCTCGAAAACGCCCGTTTTTGGGACAAAAGAGTCCCCTTAGCAATTCGGCTAAATAATTCAATTTAATAAATCCCAGAACTCATCTCACAATCAAAGTTTCAAAACCCACCCCGTTTATTGAGTTTTGAAACACTATAAAATAAATCTTTTTGAGAAATTCAAAGAGTCCCAAAAATGGGCGTTTTTGATAATATAAGAAAGTCGCTGTTTCGCCCTCACGTCCAATGATTTGTTGGGCTTTCGGGTTTTACCACACAACTCAAATTTATTGTTGTCGTGTCCATTTCGAGCCGTCGTCATACAAAATCTCGCTGACCGCGACTTCAATTATAAACTTGCCTTCCAACTTGCCGTTCTTCACAAGCGGTAGATAAATTTTGCCAAACGAAACTATCGGATACTCAATCTCGCGTGTTTCCTTCGGTTGAAATTCGCCCACGCCGATAACCGGAGTTTCGCCTTTTGTTGCAACTTTTTCGGGCGATTCTTCTCGAAACAAATACCACTGAAACTTAATCGCCGCGATTGTTTTAGCCGACAAGTTTTCAAGACCAACTTTTGTTACTGTGCCGTAATTTTTTCCGTTGGCGGTTGTGCTGACAATTTTAGTCGGCGCGTCCGCCAGTCCAAGACGAGAAATTGGCGGATAAGAAAATGACCACTTGCCCGGCGGCAGTTCTATTTTGTCCGAATCTTTGACGTTTTGTGCATAGCTTGGCAGAGTTGCTCCGATGAATAAGAGGACCGCAAGCAACAAAATTGATTTAGATTTCATATTTTTAACCTCATTTTTTCAAATTTCAAATGTCCAGAAAGCGCAACTAGTTATTATACCGCTAAACTGCGGCATAAAACTCAAATACGAACAAAATACCGCAAAACTGTTTCAAAAAGGGTCGGTTATGAAACTGTTTTAATTAGCCTTGTTCTAACATTTGCCGCGAGCTACAAGACCAAATTCCCCTTCAGCAAACTTGTGGGTTTGACAACTCACAACATCGTCTGTATCAAATTCCCAATAAATGTGTTCAGAGTCGGGATTAACACTAATTATTCGGTAGCAATTATCGTGTTCGTGAACAGCCTCGACTGGATACCAATTTGTATTGCCTGGTCTCCCAATTTCATTAACATAGATGAGGGTGATTGGCTTATCCATAATATCATCTTAAATTGTGTCAAAAACGGTTGTTATTGAGACGAATTAAAGGTTATTTATAAACTCGTCTAAATCCTGTCTTTTGATTCGATACCTGCCGCCGATTTTCGTTGCTTTGAGCGCGCCGTCTTTTTTAATCGCCCGGTCGAGAAATACTTTCGGTAATCCAGAGACGGCGGCGGCTTCGTCAACGGTCAGCATCAATTTTTGAAACCTGTCCGAAGCTCGTAAATTCCGCTCGGAAATAGTTTCCAGACTCTTAAAAATCACTTCAAAAAGGTTGGCTGTCTGTGTCTGTCCAACCGTCGAAAGTTCATTATTCGCAAAGTTTGCGCCGTCTAGTTGTG
>MWWK01000157.1_pt1 | contig 12120 bp, 14 predicted proteins | sample 1047241 | NCBI WGS metagenome assembly MWWK01 (sample SAMN06349964, study PRJNA376086) | soil metagenome | isolation source: BG12-3 sample Antarctic (ecotone) soil | place: Antarctica | reverse complement strand
AACGTAGTCGAATTCAGTTAGACTTGAATATCACAAAAACGCTTGTCATAAATTAGATTTAATTTATAATTGTCTGCACAAAGAACGAAAAAACGAATATGGCGAAATGCACACGATGTAATGTAAAAGCAGGGTTTATGCTGTCGGTATGTGAGGACTGCATTGAAATCGTAAGAGCCGAGGAGCGAGAAAAACAGCTCACCGAACAGGCGCAAGTCGCTGGCGAATCAGGAAAAACAATGTCAAATACACAAGCTAATAAGTCTGCCCCGAAAACGTCAAGTTTTTCATCGGCGTTGAGAGTATGCGCGGTTATTGACCTTATCGTTGGTATTATTGGTGCTATTGGACTGGTAATTATTTTGATGGGCACGGCGTCGAATCGCGCTCATATTTTTCTTCTCGTTTGGTTCGTTACCGCTTTACAAGGCTTTTTCTTATACGTGCTTTTTAACGTGATAGCTGAAATAGCAGACAGCCTACGGGCTATTCTTCAAAAACTATCTGAAAGAACCTAAAAAGGTGCGGCGATGGCAACTTTCTCATTTTTACTACCCCATAAAACTGGGTCTTGTAACGCTTTACTTTTTCGCCGCGCACGTCCATTGATTTGTTCGGCTTGCCTGACAAAAGGTAAATCATCTTTACTTAGGCTTCCACGTGCTTTTTACATCGTTTTGCCTCTCCGATTTTCCAATCTATCCAACTTAGCTTTTGTCCGCAAACGTCGCAGGTTCCGGGTGTTGGGTTGGGCATCGTCTGAAATTTTGACGCTTTGGAAACGTTGCTCTGTTCCGCAAGTCTTTTCTTTGCTGAAGATATGTCGGTGGATATTTCTTCTTCAGAATATTTATAACTACAAAAGCGACAAACTCTAGCTTCTAACTTAATAAACTCTGCACAGTCAGGACATTGCTTTGATGTTTTTGACCAATTTGATGCAGGGTTTTTCGAGCCTTCCAAATTCTTTGATTGATTATCTTCAACAACAGGCGAGGTAGCTGTAAAAATTGCGCCAATTAATGGACTCAAAAGAAGAGATAAAAAGAATGAACTTGCAAATCCAATCTTTCTGTTTGAACCAATTGCACCAATAATTAAAGATACAATTACCCAACTTATAATTACAACAACAATTTCCATTTTCAACTCGTTTTAATTAACTTTCAGAACACAAGAAAAGCCGAACGATTGAGTTGACGTGGGGCGAAACCGAATTCGCGCGACTTTAGATTTAACTAGCGACGTTCATAAAGAGCCGCTGTTTCGCCCTCACGTCCAATGACTTGTTCGGCTTTTCCTTCATCTTTAGGACGTTTTTGTTTTGTAAGAAAATTGACATTTTGTTGCGCCTTTGCAATACACACTACGAGTATTTTATGCGAAAGACACCTTGCAACAAATAAAAAATTGTAAAACAGAAAACAAGTCCTGCCAAAACAACTTGAACTTCCCATTCTAAAAAGATTTTCTCCTGCTTTAGAATAAACTGCAAAAGTTCAAATAAGCCAAAGTTTGCGACTGCTCTTATTATATAAAATAATCCGACAAATAGAACAAAACCGCTCAACATTCCTGCAATAAAATAACTCCATCGTTTGCTTATCAAAAGAAATACTGAAGCCGCAAGAATAATCAGCACGTCTTTGAAATCTGAAGTTTCATACCAAGGACAAACTACACAAAACGAAATTTTTGTGTCTGTCCTGATTGGTATATGAGATTGTATGTATAAAAAATTGAGCAAAGCTAGACCGAAAATAATAATCTTTGGCAGATGGAAAAGTGTTGATTTAATTCTTTGATTCATATCTTTTACATCTACCTAGCGCAGAAGCCGAACAAGTTATTATACCGCTAAACTGCGGCATAAAACTCTAATACGGGCAAAATACCGCAAATCAGGGCATCACTACCATTTTTTAATGTGCCGGAGCGGGCAGACACAGTAATTGCCACCAGCTCCGACATAGGTAAAGTATGGACACCTTTACCTAATTCACCGCGGGAATTTTACACCGCTTTATATAATTTTCAAGGTCTGCAATCCGGTAAGTAATTTTGTGGGTCATTCGGTAGTAAGGAATCCGCCCGGACGGTCTTATTGTTCGTTTCAAGGTCTGGTATGATAGCCCTAGAATCTGGGCAGCTAATTTCTCGTTTACGAGTCGGGTCTTATCTTTAATTATTTCCGCTATATCCGTTTCTTCTATTTTCTTCATTTCAATCTCCTTTTTTTTTTCTATTCCAAATCCTATTTCGTTTTTTACGAAAACGGAGTTACCTATTAAATCTTTTATAAACTACCTCTACCCCTCCGTAATCGCCCTACTTTTTCTTAAAAATAACTTATGATAATCTGAATTAACAAATCCTATTAAACCTTGTTTATCAAATTAAACTGATGGTTGCTTGACTTTTTGATAATGAAAACCAATCTATCTGAAAGGAAAAAAGAACAACCACTTCAAAAACGCTTAAAATCCTTCTAAATACCGACTAAAACATTGCTTTCACCGGAAACCAAATTATACAAACCAAAAATCCGCCAGGATTTACGCTAAACAGAGACCGCTTCCGGAGTTTTAGCTATAATCTGTCTGAGAAACCTCATTCTACTATTAATCTCTCGTCTGTTTCTTTCAATAGATTCAACCCGTTGTTGCGCGTTCAAAGTCTCCATTTTAAGTGCTGTAATTTTGCGGTCAAGGTTTGGAATGGCGGGAATAGCTTTCAATTCGTAGAACCTATCATTCAAATCTATTAATTTCTTCTTCTCGATTTCCAGATTTTGTTTCAACTCAATTAAAGTTTGCTGAGACGACATAAACCTAGCAAACTCTAATTGACCGTTGTTTTTACTAACCTCCAATGAATTACAAAGGTTTCTCTGCTTTACTGCCTCCAGATTCACGTTGTTAATCTGAGTGTTTTGGGCAAACATTTCAACATCTATATTTTTTATTTCTGATTTGAGGTCATCTAATTTTTCAGTTAATTCCTTAATTATTGGTGCATTCCTAGCTGTAACCTCCGACAACGTTTGATTACAATGGCTAAGGTCTGTTCCGGCAATGGCGAATTCAGTTTCTAATTCCTGTAACTCGCTAATCTCATCAGCGACCAAAGCCCTTCGTTCGGCTAAGTCCTCGTTCTTTTTTAACGTCTCTAATCTTTCGACTTCCAAGTTCCAATCTGTTTTCATACTATTATCTCCTTTTGTTTATTATCTGCTATGCCGATGCCGTATTTTCAAAACGCTGTATCGAGAAAATCTAGTGTTTCCTGTCCATAGGGTTCATTCCGATTCATATCAGCTTCATAGGTCGGAATTCCGTTCATTGAGTGACTCTGTGAGTGACCGCTTTTTGAGTGACCAGAGTCACTCTGAAAGTCACTCGATTTTTCGTTTTGGTCATTAGGTGTCACTCCTGTCACTCCTGTCACTCCATCGTTCAAGTCCCCTATTTCATTGGTGTTTTTAGCGGTTTTTGAGTGACAGGGTGAGTGACTCTGTGAGTGAACGCTGTCACTCTCACTGGTCTGGGACTTGAGTGACACCGGTGACTCGAGTGACTTGAGTGACAGGAGTGACACCTGTGACTCTCTTTTGTTGTTTTTATTAATAACGGTATAATTACCTAACCCGTCATTATCTATCTGACCGTCATTATTCATACGGTTCATCATTTTTCTAGTAGAGTTTTCATTACGGTTTAAGGTTTCAGCTACTTGTTTCGGAGTTATTCTCGCCGGTGAAGCTCGTAGTAAAAGATTTATAACTTCTTTACGTTCTGGACTTAACTCAAATTGTTCGGCATCTCTGGCTAAAGTCCAACCAAATGTCCCTGAATTCCAATCCAGGATTAATTCTTTGTCTTCGTTATCTCTACCTATAACGTGCAGCTTACATTGAACACTCATTCGAGCGCGGGTCAGCACTAATACACCATCAGCAGAACCAGACAGACCTAAACTTCCGCTAATCAAATCTACAGGGTCTTCCGAATCTTGTTTCCTGGTGTGGTGAATTAATACGATGCTCACACCATATTTACGGGCAAGGTCTCCAAGCGGTGCGATTGCATCATAATCGCTATCATATAATTGACGGTTTCCTGAATCTTTCGGACGAACTCGTTTTAACGTATCAATAAAAATAATTCGGGCGTTCGGGTGTTCGCTTAACCAGAATTCTAAATCTTCCAAACCGCCATCATCCAAACGACTCCAGGTTGTTGCAAAATCTAAATCTTCCGGAATTACACCACCATTTCCGGTGATTAGCTCCAATCTTTTTTTTAGTCTTCTCTGACCGTCTTCTAATGCTAGATACAGGACGTTTCCCTGCTCGACGGGAATTGAACCCAGAGCTTTACCGCCACTAGCAACTGCCAAAGCGATACCAAGTCCGCACCAACTTTTGCCTAGCTTTGGTTTACCGGCGAAAATGGTTACACCTTCTGACAGTAATCCTTCAACGGCATATTTCTGTTCTGGAAACTCTTTCACCATCAAATCAGCCGCGCTGATAATGTTAGAGTTTGTTGGTTTGGTATTTCCTTTGATTAATTCATTCAATTTTTCAACCGTTCCGCCGGACTCTAACCAGTCACTAACATCTCCCTTTTCGGGCAGATTCGGCAGAGGAACAATTTTTATACTTTTAGCAGTTCCCTTTAGTAAATCCGCTATTTTGTTAGCGTGAGTGCGTCCAACACCATCATTATCCGGTAGAATAATCACCGTTCTATTTTTCAAATAGTCGTTAAATTCTTCCAACCATTTGCCCGACTGACTAGCACCACCAGGATTTGTGGTTGCGGTTAAACCTAGACTGCGAAGGGATTCAACATCCTTCTCACCTTCGACAATATAGACGGTCTCGCCCGTTTCGGCTTTTAACAGTTCTGGCAATCGGTAAAGGACGCGCCGAACGTCGCCTAAACTCCAAATCCATTCACCATCTGTTCCAGGTCTTCGTTGAAGAAACTTTTTATCGGTTTTTTTACAAACCTGGTAAAGAAGTTTGCCGAATTCATCTAAATAATCATATTCCGCTATATATCCATCGGCGGTTAGTGTTGACGTCTGTTTTGGTTTTGAGCCGGAACTGGTTTGTTTTGGGTTGTGTTCCGTTCCGCAGTTACAAGCACCGTAAAGACGATGTGCGTATGTGTTACCATCGGAACTTTGTTTTATTCCACCAGCGTATTCTTCTCTACTGCAATGTGCATATTTGCCATCAGCGGAAAAGAAACCACTACAACGAGTTCCGTTACCACGTGGCATTTTTTCGTAGCCGCTACAAATCGGACAAGGGTTAGAGCGTTTGAATCGGTCTTCACTATTTACCGCCATTACTTTTGCCCCCCCCTTGAAATGCTTGTGAATTGTTTTGTGTTGTCCATAAATTACTCCTAAATTTGACGGGCATTTTGTGGATTTACGAACACAAAAAAGCCCAAACTTTTTAGAAAGCCGGACTCGGTTTAATTTTAGACTTGACTTGCTTTCGCAGATTCTGAGAAGATGAGAGTGCAAAAAGGCTCATCTAAATTGAGTTTACGAAGGCAGTCGAATCTTTTGAAACGGGAACGGCTGTCCTTTTTTATTTTCTTAAATACCTACATCTAGAATGCATCATTACGCCTTCCGTTGTCCAGAGAAACCTCAATTGTGCTGGACACGGTTGAAAAAGATTTTCTTTATAACCCTGAAAGTAAAAGGACTATAATGGTAAAACTAAGATGACATCCGTCAAACTGACTACAATCAGATAAATATCAAAACACAAAAGACAAATTTTGCGCCGCGTCTCGGCATTGCTTATCGGCTCGACGAAAAAACCGTTATTCGCACCGGCTACGGCATCGGTTATGTGCCGCTTCATAAAATCTTATAAATCTGTTGGCGGAAAGGCGCGTCTACGACCCGAAAACCGTCGTTTTCACGCCCACGGGACAGGCGCAAAACATTTTGCCGGAACAACAGACTTTTTATTGGTTAGAGAATTCCTGAATACCTCTAAAAATTCGAGGGTGACTTTTCGCGCCATTTGAGTTTTGTCATAGATTGGCGGTTTAATTAATTTGTCAGTCGGGGGTGCTTTATTGAATGACATCCGACTTTTCCGCACTCTTATCTGAGAACCGATTTTCGGTATTTTGCCCGTATTCAGTTTTATGCTGCAAGTTTGCGGTATATTAACTTATTGGGTTGACACGCGCTTAGGGTCAGTGCAACAGTTACTTCTAATCCTAATCAACCAGCATCTGAACCGCGTCAAACAATAGAAGAACGACTTGCAAGACTTACGGAACTTAAAGCTAAAGGACTTATTGATGAGGCAGAGTATAATGCGAGAAGACAGAAAATTATAGATGAAGTTTAGTTCTCAATCAAAAAACAGAAGCTCCATGCTTACAACTCACTTATAAACTTTTCTAAATCCGTCCGACGAATTACTTTAGAACCTCTTAAACCCGCAAATGTTTTTAGCCGTCCGTCTTTCACAGCTTTTTCCAAAAATGTTACGGACAAACCGGAAACCAAAGCCGAATCACTGAGATTTAACATTGGTTTGTTCTGTAAGAAAACCATTTTTTGGGCTTCGGCAAGCGACTCCAAAGCCGTTATTATTGGAGTAAATGAAAGTGTTTGATTTTGTCTGTCTATATTGTCTGTTTTTGTCGGAATTAGTGAAACCGAGTTTTGCGCAGGTGAATCGTCCGAAATAGAAAATGCCGGACGATGTTTAGAAGATTCTCTTTTTTCCTTAAAGGTTTTTAATTCTTCGGCATCGAAAACTACAACGTCTCTTGTTTTGCCCTTTTCTAGTTTTGAGGATATTTCACCACTTTTAACAAGTCGTTCAAGTGTCTTTTCCGAGATGTCTAGGAACTTTGCTGCGTCAATTTTCTTCATTGTCTATATTGTCTGCATTGTCTGTCTTATTTTGTCGCTGTTCCAAAGATTACCAAACTTCGACAACCAAGACAAGCGAAATGTCTCTATTGTCGGGTTTTGTCGGAATTTGCTTTCTAGGAGGGCTTTGTTTTATTAGGAGGTAGGCTGGCTAACTCCTTACAATAAAAAGGGCTTACAGGGCTTCTAACGCGCTCAGATTGAGGCTTTTAGCATAGCCAGCACACTGCATAAAGAATAAGAAAATGTCAATGCAAACACCGGAGATAAAATCCAGGTAGTGTAGCAAGTTATTTAAGCAGTGTTGATGCGCGGTCTAAATGTTTGTTTGCTACATCCCAAATGATTTTAAGTGCTTGGTTGCCATTTATACTTTTACCAGAACTACCATAATCACTTGCTGGAAGAGAATACTTTGGAATTATAACAGTAGTTCTCGGATGTGACTCTGTGAATATTTCGTCAGTGCCTGATTTAATCTTAGCACCCCACACTTGCGAGGCATCGGCATAACTCTCCATTGTCGCGTTCATTTCATTTTTAAGTTCGCCATCAGGCAACACAGCTAATGCTTCATTCACCTGAGCTTGTGCGTCAATAATTAAAACACCATATTGCTGGTAATTTACGCCGACCTGTGTTGATGCAGAAATTTTACGCAGAGATTTTATTGCTTCTTCTGCTGCACTTCGTTGTTTAGAAGACAATCCGCCGCAAGCGGCTAGTAAAATAACAATGAAAGTTGTCAGCAATTGTGGGAATCTTTTTTGTAACATTTTGTTTCCTCCTATAATGGCACCCCAAGATGGACACTACCACAGAGTGCTTACACTGACAACAGGTAGTTGAAGGGTATCACTACCATTTTTTAATGTGCCGGTTGTGAAGGATAAGCACAACCTACTTTTTGAAAATTCGCAGAGCGAAACCAAAAGAGGTTAAGGCTTCACTCTGACAGCCGACGATGGATTTGCGCCGACTTTATTTTTTAGCTCTAACCAGACGAGATTCGACAAACTTTTGCAAATCACTTGGACGATAACGAATACATTTGTCCTTCATTCTCACGAAAGGGATTAAACCTTTGTATCTGTAACCGATTCTAAGAGTTGTCGAAGCAATGCCAAGAATCTTACTAGCGTCAGATTCGTTCAATAAATTCTCTATATTTGTATTTCTCATTATTTTATTCCTCACTTTATTTCTTTTTTCCACCGCCAATTTTCGCTGGCAGTTTTTTGTGCGGCTAGGATTTTCAACCCCAAAAACCACGTCAAAACCTTCAAAAATGGATTCATACGGTTAATACCGTTTCAAGAAGGGTATACCCCTGTGTAAACCCTGTAGAATCAACAGTTAGCCTTTCAACCATCTAAGCCGGAAACGTAGTCGAATTCAGTTAGACTTGAATATCACAAAAACGCTTGTCATAAATTAGATTTAATTTATAATTGTCTGCACAAAGAACGAAAAAACGAATATGGCGAAATGCACACGATGTAATGTAAACGATGTAACTACGATGCCGCTCTGTGATTTGTGCATTCAAATCGAAAAAAATGAGCGAGAACAAGAACTCACAGCACAGGCACAAGTCTCTGACGAATCAGGAAAAACAATGTCGAATACACAAGCTAATAAGTCCGCCCCGAAAACGTCAAGTTTTTCGTCGGCGTTGAGAGTATTTGCGGCTATTGAACTTATCGTTGGTATCCTTGGTGCTGTTTTAGTAGTAATTTTTTTGATAGTCAGCACGGTAACAAGTAAGAATGAAACTCTCCTCCTCCTTTTGCTTGTTACCACCTTCCAAGGTTTTTTCTTCTTCGTGCTTCTTAACGTGATAGCTGAAATAGCAGACACCTTACGGGCTATTCTTCACAAACTATCTGAAAGAACCTAAAAAGGTGCGGCGACGGTAATTTCTCATTTCTACTACTCCATAAAACTGCGTCTTATAACAGTTTTTGAGAAAAAGTAAAGTTGACTTTTTTCTCATTTTTCAAAACGGTGCAACCAGAAATAAAAAGATTATAAACCACCCAAAAAAAGCCTAATAACACCGCTACGACTAGCGAAAACCCGAATTTACAAAGATTCATCTCATACAAACCAACATTTTGATAAAGATTCAACACAAAAGACGAAATCAACCCGTGATTCTGTCGTCTGCAATTGCTTTTTCTAGCTGCCACATCTCAGCACGTTTGGCTTTCAAATTGTTCTCTAGCTGCCACGCATCAACCGAGAGGTCAACAGATTCAAGTTTGAGTTTTTCCGCTTCGTCATTGAGGCTTTTTATCTTGGCTTTATTAGCTATTGCCACTTCATACGATTTGTTTCGCAAGTCCTTTACCCGTTTGAAATCCTCAGCAACTTCATTTTGCAAGGTCAACAGCCTTTGTCTCTCTGCTAAAGTCCGACTGAAATGTAGCTTTTCTTTTGTTGCCTCAAGCTCTTGTTCTAATCGTTTTGTGTTGAGCGTCCAATTTTCCACGCCCAAAATATCACGTTCTTCTAACATAATTTTATAACTCCAATTTTTAATGATTCGTGCATTTGTTTTTACGACACTTAAAACCGCGCCAAATGTTCTCAGAAGCAGTAACCATTTCTAAATGATTAGGATTGCAACACCCACGATTTCTGCACAGATGGTCAAGCTGCAACTTGCCGGGAATACCGCCAAAGACAAACTCATAAATAAACCGATGTGCAGAAGTGCGATTGAAATTTCCGTAACCAGCGTTATTTAGCGATGCCAACCAATTCCAACACTTTGTCTTGCTGTCAACCTCAATGTTTTTAGCAAACCTAACAATCGCCGGAGCGCGAAAAGGCAGCTTTTTTTCACGTTTTAGAGATTCGGACAATTTTAGAATTTTAGTAATCTGATTCATAATTTTATAACTCCATCTTTGGCACAGGTCTTGCCTACAGCACCACCCATAAACCCTTTAGATAGAACATTTCCAGACCATTAAGAATTCTTCGGGCGCAGCCTACGAATTCCAAGACTTCCACTTTTCCGAAGCGGAAAACTTGCAGCTTCAAGGCGAAACGCCTTTCATCGCATCATCTTTAAGATTAAATCAGTGTTCAATTAGCCTTTTGGGAACATAATCAACACCCGAAAATTGATTGCCCGACAATTCTGTTATCAAAGCAGTAGGATTTCTTTCTAGGAAATTATCTATTCGCCACCTTCTACGCTTAGATAATTCATTTCTCAGGTAAATTTTTGCCTGTTCGATACCTTCTGCTTCAAACTTTGCTATGAAATTCGCTTTCATATAATTTCTTTTGACCAATGTTTTATTAGGATTCGAGCTTTTGCCGTCAATTACTGACACTTTTCTTTGTTGGTTATCGCCGTCAATTACTCGTTTTGTTTCAAGATGAATGCTTGTCCCTTTTCGGTTATTACATTTTCCAAACGTCGAAATCATTTGTCGCCCATTCAGAGCTTGCTCCACTGAAATAATCTCTGACGCTGGCAAATCATCGAATGTAGAGCCGGAACAAATGTATTTAGCCAATTCGTTAATAGCTTTTTCCTCATCCCAAACCGTCTGACGTTGCACAACCGCCAAGCCGTTGGAAGTGGTAAAATCCAATTTATAACCAAACTTTTTAGCGGCAATCTCTAAACACTCCGTCCACTCAATTTTTAGTAACTCGACATCAATCCATTTTCCAAAGCAGATTGAATGCTTGTGAGCGTGAAAGAAATCAAGTTCAAAGTCCCAAACCCTATTTTGCTGTTTATACGGCGCACCTAACGTAAACTCAGTTCCGATGACAGCACCGTAAATGTTCTCTTTGAAATACTCGCGCTTGCGAAGTAATGAAAAAGCGTAATTCTCTACATCCAACGTATTTCCTAGACCAATCCCGACGAGTGGCGGACTCGTAAAGGTTATGAAATGCTTATAAGCGCGTATTTTGTTGTCCGCCAGATACTGCTTACAGAGTTCCAAAGCACTGAGAATAATTTTCTTACTCGTCTTAGACTTGGCTTTGACATAGGCAGAATCAAGACTTGAGGGCGTAACATTCCAAGAACCGTAACCCGTATAGCATTCACCATCTTTCGTGTATAAATTCTCAGCTACGAAATGATTTGAAGTTCCCGAATTTGCCAACAAATGCTCACCTGTAAACAATGCGTGAAGATAATCGTCGTAATTCTCAAGCTCTGCATAATTCTTAGGCTCTGGATTATTTACGGCGTAAAGCAACTTCTCAGCATTCTGTCTACGTTTCCTGAGCATATTTAATGATTTCTCATACGGCGTAAACTCTCGCTTTACCGAGAGCTTTAGACCACGCCCCAAAATGCCCTTGTCGTTGACATAAGTCCTTTGTTTAGTTAATATAGTCATAGCAGTAGTTTAATTCTCCTAAAATCACGGCACGATTCGGAGATACGCATAAAAAGAGGGCAACATCCAAACTCGGACATTGCCCTTTTCTTTTTCTACACCTTGCGCTAAACTAAAGAAGCCTCGAAATTATCGAGATTTTAACGAAGGGTAGATAAGAAGGAAGTTTGGCGACCAAGTTCTTATCTGCCTTTTTTATTTTCTAAATTTTCAATTCGACATTAGTAAATTTCTTTCAGCTTCCAATATCAACTAAAACGAACTCACTTGTCCAATAGTTGAGCATCTTGCCGAGACACACCTTGAGAAAATCTGACGACAGCCGCTTGTAATTGTTGCAAGAAAAGATGGTTACACCCGACAGGCTAAAATGCACGGAAAAGAAGAAAGCGAAAACAGTTTATAAACGAAAGGTTTTTCATTGCCAAGTCCATTCCTACCGATTAACGAAACTGTTAATAATCGCCGGAGCTTCTACTTTCTTAACCGCCTTTGGTTTTTCCATAAATAGGGTAATGAGACCGCCGATAAACATTAGCAATAAAACAAACCCGACCAACAATATAAATAAAACAAATAATATAAAAATCATAAGCCATCTATAAAGCTGTTCAAATCGCCGCGTTTAATCTTCCAACCTTTTCCAATAAATTTAGCTTTTAGTTTTTCTGACTTAATCGCTTCGATGATTCGCTTTTCAGACAGTCCGGTTAAACCTCTGGCATCTTTAACTGTCAACAAAATCTTATCTGCTATCGGAACAACAGACGTTTGAGAGGTCAAAGCATTCTTGAAACCGTCCAAAAATTCA
>MWWK01000156.1_pt1 | contig 12142 bp, 9 predicted proteins | sample 1047241 | NCBI WGS metagenome assembly MWWK01 (sample SAMN06349964, study PRJNA376086) | soil metagenome | isolation source: BG12-3 sample Antarctic (ecotone) soil | place: Antarctica | reverse complement strand
GTCGGGTGGGATCTCTCCCGCTCGCCCAGCAGGTAGGGCAGGAAATTGCGCGTGGCCTTCCGACCAGCCTCCAGTTCCTCGGGCGTTGGCTCGTTGCCCGGGTCCGGGGGCCGCCCGTCTAGCTCCATCCGCTCGGCGTTCATATCCTTTATGAGCAGGGTCACAATCGGCGGCGTTTTCCAGGGTGGCGGTGCCCGCCGTGCCTCCAATCTGCCCAGCCTATCGTTCACCGATGCCATGCCCGATAACCTCCCGTGTTGCCTTCCGGTTGCGCGTTCTCCAACTCAGTCAATCGTTCCTCCAGTTCTTCTGTTTCCTTGATTCGGCACTCCAGATCCAGGGCGGCCCGAAGGGCGTTGTAGCCTTGCACGGCGACGGCGGCGCGGCCCCGGTCAACGGTGCCGTCTAGCACGCCCTCGACAGTCTCAAGGATGCGGGCCTTCAGGTCGGCAAGCTCCCGGCCAGCACGGCCCCTGCCACCGCGAGATTGGCCCCTGCGGCGTGCGGAGTCGTTGGCCGGGTCGTGTACCCAACAAAGGCCATCCGGCCCCGTGGCGGGCAGCGTGCAAGGGCTGCCGTCCTTTTTGCTAGCGGCGCACGTCATCAGAGTAAGGCGCTCCCCCCCTTTAGCCCCGGTCCCATCGGTTGCACGTTCTTCCCTTCGTCCGTACTACAAACTTTTGTTTGCCTCACTATTATGCCTCTTTCCTCACCCTTGTCGCTGATATCACCGCAGCCCGTTTCTCGCGCTCGGCCATCACAGCGCCCCCCCGATTAGCGCAATCGCTGCCATAAAAATCGCGCTGGATACTCCCCCAACCACGGCTATCCACCGGTCGCCCACGATAAGCCCGAAGTTTAGGAACGCGGCGCTCACCGCCAGCCCGCCCATCGCTCCAAAGAGCGAAATCACGCAGCCCCCAAGGTCTCGCGCTCGAGTTCGGCGAGGGCCACCTCGACGGCCTCCGGCGTGGGCTTGCCCGTCACGCGCTCGTATGACCACAAAGTGTTTGCTAGCCATGACGGCCCCTCGTCGGCCCCCCGTGGGTTCAGGGTCAGGTATTCCCGGAGGGCAGCCACAAGCGCAGGTGCGGGTTCGGGGACGCGCTCCAGTTCGCCCACGGTCCCGGAGGTTGCGCGTTCCTCCGGTCGGATACGGTCCCGGTCCCGACGGGCGCGGCGCTCCTTGCTTATCACGTCTCCCCGCGCCCACGCCTGGGCGAAAGCGTCGCGCTGCCCCGCGTGGCGGGCAATCTGGCGGCGGTCAGCTTCGGGTTCGCCGCCCAGTTCGCGGGCATCTTCGATACGGCGTGCGAAGTCGGCGGGCAGCGCGTAGACGCCACGGGCCACACGCTCTAGCAGTTCGGCGTCTATCAGCCAACGAATCGGAGCGCGAAGCGAAGCGGGTTTGCGGCCCAGCTTCGCGGCGATCTCGGAGCGGGATAGCGACCCGTCACATTCGACCAGGGCGTGGAGCAGGGCCGCTTTTGATTTGCCGATGCGCCCCGGCCCCCAACGCAATCGGGCTAGCGTCGTCAATAGGGCACTAGGTGAGACACTACGCGAAGTTCTCTCTTCTAAACCTACCCCCCCGGTGGACGAGTGTCTCACTTTATGCCCTATTGCTTTCGGGTCCACGAACAGCACGGTTGCCGCCTTTTTCCCGCGTCCCGGCTTGATTATCCGCATCAGCGGGGAGCGCCGGACGTGGCGCGATACTGCGGCTTTCGACGTTCCCGCTCGTTGTGCCCAGCTGCGAACGTCAAGCGATAGGGTGACGCCCTCCGGGTGTTCCTGCCCGACTTCCGAACACGCGGCCAGCCCGGCCCGGTAGACGGACCAGGCCGTAGCGCCGCCCATACCCTTGACCGGGTGCCGTGCGGCCCGGAGATAGGCAACAGCGGCCTCTACACGCGGCGTGATGGTAGGCGCGGGCTTACAGGGTGCCTTGCCGCTGATGCTCTTTGCGATTGAGGCGACTTCGGCGGCCTCCAGCGGCGGCGTGCATCGGGCGGCGTTGATTGCCTCCAGGTCGCGGGTGAGAGTGTCCAGGGTGCGGGTGCCGTCGTGCAACCTGCCCGAGATCTTGGTGAGCTCGCGGTTTCGCCCGCCCTCCGGTATCGGCGGCCCGGCCACGTCCAGGGCAATCGGGCCGCTGCCGTATCCCTCACGCGGCGTGAGGGCTTGACCTGTGAGGGCCTTAGGCGGCTCTAGGAGCGCCGCCGGCGCGGGTGATGGATTCCCGTCCCGTACCAGCTGGTAGTCGTCACCGGAGGGGTGCAAGCTGCCCGCGCCCACGACGTAGGCACCTTCGCCCTTTAGCTCCAGGCCCGGCGCCAGGTCGCGGCTCTTGACCTCCGCCACCGTGGCGGGGGTCGCGTAATACAGGTGAAAGCCGCCGCCCTCCGGTCGCCCGGTCTTGACGACGTGGCCGCTCGTAAGGCCCCGCCGCTTCGCTTCGGCTACAGCCTCCGGCCCGTCAACGTCAACGACAATCAGCCCGGACGCGGCCCCGGTCGCAATGCCGTAGCCGGTCGCCCGCTTCCCGGCGGCGTTGAACATGGCGGTGATTCTGGAGCGGTCGCGGCTGGCGTCCTTGTAGCCGTTGGGCGTCGCGCCCGTCGTCGGCTCTTTGCCCTGGAGCGGGAACACGGCCAGCCCGGAGGCGGCGGCTTTCAGGGCGAGGCGCATCATTGAAGTATTGGGTGAGGCTTTTGGTTCGGCGGGCTCGGCGGGTTCGGTGCGATGATAGGATGATTCCCGCATCGGACCTCCAGACTTTTAGTAAGGGAAGGGTTGGCTTCGGTGCTTTTGCCTCTCCGGTGATTTGGCGTCGCTAGGAGAGGCTTTTTCTATCTCTTACGACACGGCGACGGCCTTTGGTCCTGGGGCTGAAGCGGGCGGGGAGTAGCCGTGCGGTAGGAAATCCCTTACTTCGCAATCCAGGGCGTCGGCCAAAGTTTCCAGCGTGTGGAGGGACGGGCAACGGCGGCCCATCTCTATCTGGGACAAAGTGGAAGGGTCAACACCCGTGTTCCTGCTAAGTTCACGTTGGGTAAGGCCCCGCAATCCCCGCAATCGCCTCAGTTCTTCCACAGCCCGCTACCTCCGGTGTTTGGGGCGTCTCCCGCCCTTATTGACGCAACCTAGCACGTGGGTTCCTGTGGACACAAGGCGGGCTTAACGCACTAATTGAGGCTTCCCGCCCTTCGGTTCGGCCAGCATACGGAGGATTGCGCCGTCGCAACTACGGATAAGTGTAATTCTCGGAAGTTCGCAGCCCGGAAAGTGTAGCAAGCGCCCGGCTTTCGGTTGATTCGCGACCTCTACGGCGTCGGGAATGCGACCGCTTGATACCTTGTAACATCGCAAACCGCGTCGAGAATTCTTGACCGGCCCCGCTTACCCCCCGAACAGGCGACGCCACCACGGGCGCTGTGCGGGGCGCTCCCGGTCGCCGGGTGCCGTGCCCCCGGACGGCACCCCGCCGCCCGCCTGGGGCGGTCCTGGCGCGTCTTGCGGGGACTCCTGCGGGGCTTCTATCTGTGGCGGCATCCTCTCGATCAGTCCGCCGATTATGCGGCGGGCCTCGGCGTGGGCCTGGCGCTCGGCCTGCAACTGCTCCCGAAGCGTGGCGATAAGCTCGGCGGTGCGATCCTCCGGCGGGCCTGGGGTGTACCCCTCGGTCGGTGGGTCGGTCGCCCCCGGTCGGTTGGTCGGTTGCGCCCGGTCGGCACCGCCCAAGACGACGAACACCCGCCCGCCCTCTCGCACGGTCGTAAGCGTCCCGCGCTTGATGCGGCTCCTGACGGCATCACCAGCAGCCGCAGGGCGGCGGAGGCGGCGAAACGGGGATTGCACTCGGTATCCGATACCGCTTATTCTCGGAAGCCCATAGACAAAAGCTCTGCGTAGCCTGATACTAAAGGTGCTAGCGCAAAGGGGCGAGGGTCTCTTAGAAGCCCGCTCCCCATAGCCGAGGAGGGAGGAGGCATCTTCCCATGAGACGAACACTACTGTTGTTGACGACGATGGCCCTTGCCCTGCTTATGGCCAGCTCGGTGGCGTTTGCGCTCAACCGGATCAGTTGCGAGGGCGGCTTGTGCGAAGGTACTTCCGGAGCCGACTCGATGAGCGGCTCCGAAGGCAGCGACCTGATGTATGGCGAACCCGAATTTTCTACGGGCGGGGGGGACGACACGCTCAACGGGTACGGGGGTGACGACTCCCTTTACGGCGAGGGGGGCAACGACACGTCCAATGGCGATGCCGGTGAGGATCAATTCAGCGATTATTATGGCACCAATACGCTCAACGGTGGAGTGGGCAACGACGTTTTCAATGCGGACTATGGAGATGTCACCGGCGAGATCTCCATAGTCCGCGGCGGGAGGGGTAACGACCGAGTCTGGGCCTTTGACAGAACTAAGGACACCATAAACTGCGGGCCGGGCACCGACGTGGTCTACGACTACGACTCCGGCTTGGATACGCTCCGCGGCTGCGAGTTGGACCGCGACGGCATGCCCCTTCCATAGGAGGACCAAGAGGGAAACCTACGAGCAGCCGCATTAATGGGGCCGAGGTTTCTCGCCTGGGCCCCCTTCCCCCAGCCCGTAGTCACCGGAGTGCGTGGAATACGAATAAGGCGAAGTTCAGCGCCAGAAGCGCCACCACGGGCGCTCTGCGGGCCTGTCCTGACCGCCGGGCGTCTCTACCCCGCCTGGTTCGTCCTCTCCCGCCGTGGGCGCTCCTGGCGCGTCTCGGGGCGGGGCTTCCAAGGCCGGGATGCGCTCCAGGGCGGCCATCAGCAGGCGGCGGGCTTCGGCGTGGGCCTGGCGCTCGGCTTGCAGCTGCTCCCGGAGTGCGGCGATAAGCTCGCTGGTGCGGTCGTGGGTACGCTTTGGGTCGGGCGTGGGTTCGGTGTTCAACAGGACGTACAGCCGCCCGCCCTCGCGCTTGCTGGGGAGCGTGCCGCGCTTTACCCGCATCCTCACAGCGCCTTCGCTGATGCCCAGGGCTTTTGCGGCTTCGGCGACTGGTACGCGCCGTTGGGTCGTTACCGGTTCGTCTGTGCGTCCCTCTCCCACGGGCGTACCCTACACCCCCACCCGGACCCCCGCTGGCCGTGAGACGGCATTCTCGCTCGTCTCACGGGCCGTCGTTATAGGAACCTATAACGCTACCTCTTCGCGGCCTTCGCCTTCGCGGGCTTGGCGGTCGCCTCCAGCTCCTCGAGGCGCTTCTGCTGCGCGGTGAGGACGTGGGCGAAGGCTTGGAGCATAATCGCCTGCCCGTGTGACGCGCGGACTAGACCATCGTCGCGGGCGGCTTCGACCAGGGTTGCGGGGGAAAACGGCAGCAGGTTAGGGTTGCCGTAGCGCTCCGCGAAAGTCTGCTGGGCGTCAGGAACATCGCCCAGCAGCGCTAGGAGCGCGGCCAGGGCCTCATCCTGCGCGACGGCGACCGGGTTGTCGAATACGCGCGGGTCCGCCATTAGACCTTGCTCCAGGTCGCGCCGCGCTGGGCCAGCCGCGCCGTTTCGTCGGCATGCGCGGCGGCTTCGGCGGCTTCGGCGTTGCGCTTCGCCCGGTAGGCGTCATGGGCGTCGGCGCGGGTGCCCCCGGCGACAACGAACGATTTCGTGAACCTCTCCAGGTCCTGCTCAGCTTGCCGCTGGGCCGTCGCGGCGGCCTGGTCCTGGCGGTACGCTTGCTGGGCGCCCAGGTAGCCGGCGGTGTCCTGCTCTAGCTCCCGGTTGCTCCAGTTGTTCGGGTTGCGTGAATCCTTCATAGTGCGTCCTCCTCGTCTAGCTTGGCTATCTCGGCCTTCGTCTCCAGTATCCAATGGTCCAGGTGCTCCCAATGGGTCGGGTGGGATCTCTCCCGCTCGCCCAGCAGGTAGGGCAGGAAATTGCGCGTGGCCTTCCGACCAGCCTCCAGTTCCTCGGGCGTTGGCTCGTTGCCCGGGTCCGGGGGCCGCCCGTCTAGCTCCATCCGCTCGGCGTTCATATCCTTTATGAGCAGGGTCACAATCGGCGGCGTTTTCCAGGGTGGCGGTGCCCGCCGTGCCTCCAATCTGCCCAGCCTATCGTTCACCGATGCCATGCCCGATAACCTCCCGTGTTGCCTTCCGGTTGCGCGTTCTCCAACTCAGTCAATCGTTCCTCCAGTTCTTCTGTTTCCTTGATTCGGCACTCCAGATCCAGGGCGGCCCGAAGGGCGTTGTAGCCTTGCACGGCGACGGCGGCGCGGCCCCGGTCAACGGTGCCGTCTAGCACGCCCTCGACAGTCTCAAGGATGCGGGCCTTCAGGTCGGCAAGCTCCCGGCCAGCACGGCCCCTGCCACCGCGAGATTGGCCCCTGCGGCGTGCGGAGTCGTTGGCCGGGTCGTGTACCCAACAAAGGCCATCCGGCCCCGTGGCGGGCAGCGTGCAAGGGCTGCCGTCCTTTTTGCTAGCGGCGCACGTCATCAGAGTAAGGCGCTCCCCCCCTTTAGCCCCGGTCCCATCGGTTGCACGTTCTTCCCTTCGTCCGTACTACAAACTTTTGTTTGCCTCACTATTATGCCTCTTTCCTCACCCTTGTCGCTGATATCACCGCAGCCCGTTTCTCGCGCTCGGCCATCACAGCGCCCCCCCGATTAGCGCAATCGCTGCCATAAAAATCGCGCTGGATACTCCCCCAACCACGGCTATCCACCGGTCGCCCACGATAAGCCCGAAGTTTAGGAACGCGGCGCTCACCGCCAGCCCGCCCATCGCTCCAAAGAGCGAAATCACGCAGCCCCCAAGGTCTCGCGCTCGAGTTCGGCGAGGGCCACCTCGACGGCCTCCGGCGTGGGCTTGCCCGTCACGCGCTCGTATGACCACAAAGTGTTTGCTAGCCATGACGGCCCCTCGTCGGCCCCCCGTGGGTTCAGGGTCAGGTATTCCCGGAGGGCAGCCACAAGCGCAGGTGCGGGTTCGGGGACGCGCTCCAGTTCGCCCACGGTCCCGGAGGTTGCGCGTTCCTCCGGTCGGATACGGTCCCGGTCCCGACGGGCGCGGCGCTCCTTGCTTATCACGTCTCCCCGCGCCCACGCCTGGGCGAAAGCGTCGCGCTGCCCCGCGTGGCGGGCAATCTGGCGGCGGTCAGCTTCGGGTTCGCCGCCCAGTTCGCGGGCATCTTCGATACGGCGTGCGAAGTCGGCGGGCAGCGCGTAGACGCCACGGGCCACACGCTCTAGCAGTTCGGCGTCTATCAGCCAACGAATCGGAGCGCGAAGCGAAGCGGGTTTGCGGCCCAGCTTCGCGGCGATCTCGGAGCGGGATAGCGACCCGTCACATTCGACCAGGGCGTGGAGCAGGGCCGCTTTTGATTTGCCGATGCGCCCCGGCCCCCAACGCAATCGGGCTAGCGTCGTCAATAGGGCACTAGGTGAGACACTACGCGAAGTTCTCTCTTCTAAACCTACCCCCCCGGTGGACGAGTGTCTCACTTTATGCCCTATTGCTTTCGGGTCCACGAACAGCACGGTTGCCGCCTTTTTCCCGCGTCCCGGCTTGATTATCCGCATCAGCGGGGAGCGCCGGACGTGGCGCGATACTGCGGCTTTCGACGTTCCCGCTCGTTGTGCCCAGCTGCGAACGTCAAGCGATAGGGTGACGCCCTCCGGGTGTTCCTGCCCGACTTCCGAACACGCGGCCAGCCCGGCCCGGTAGACGGACCAGGCCGTAGCGCCGCCCATACCCTTGACCGGGTGCCGTGCGGCCCGGAGATAGGCAACAGCGGCCTCTACACGCGGCGTGATGGTAGGCGCGGGCTTACAGGGTGCCTTGCCGCTGATGCTCTTTGCGATTGAGGCGACTTCGGCGGCCTCCAGCGGCGGCGTGCATCGGGCGGCGTTGATTGCCTCCAGGTCGCGGGTGAGAGTGTCCAGGGTGCGGGTGCCGTCGTGCAACCTGCCCGAGATCTTGGTGAGCTCGCGGTTTCGCCCGCCCTCCGGTATCGGCGGCCCGGCCACGTCCAGGGCAATCGGGCCGCTGCCGTATCCCTCACGCGGCGTGAGGGCTTGACCTGTGAGGGCCTTAGGCGGCTCTAGGAGCGCCGCCGGCGCGGGTGATGGATTCCCGTCCCGTACCAGCTGGTAGTCGTCACCGGAGGGGTGCAAGCTGCCCGCGCCCACGACGTAGGCACCTTCGCCCTTTAGCTCCAGGCCCGGCGCCAGGTCGCGGCTCTTGACCTCCGCCACCGTGGCGGGGGTCGCGTAATACAGGTGAAAGCCGCCGCCCTCCGGTCGCCCGGTCTTGACGACGTGGCCGCTCGTAAGGCCCCGCCGCTTCGCTTCGGCTACAGCCTCCGGCCCGTCAACGTCAACGACAATCAGCCCGGACGCGGCCCCGGTCGCAATGCCGTAGCCGGTCGCCCGCTTCCCGGCGGCGTTGAACATGGCGGTGATTCTGGAGCGGTCGCGGCTGGCGTCCTTGTAGCCGTTGGGCGTCGCGCCCGTCGTCGGCTCTTTGCCCTGGAGCGGGAACACGGCCAGCCCGGAGGCGGCGGCTTTCAGGGCGAGGCGCATCATTGAAGTATTGGGTGAGGCTTTTGGTTCGGCGGGCTCGGCGGGTTCGGTGCGATGATAGGATGATTCCCGCATCGGACCTCCAGACTTTTAGTAAGGGAAGGGTTGGCTTCGGTGCTTTTGCCTCTCCGGTGATTTGGCGTCGCTAGGAGAGGCTTTTTCTATCTCTTACGACACGGCGACGGCCTTTGGTCCTGGGGCTGAAGCGGGCGGGGAGTAGCCGTGCGGTAGGAAATCCCTTACTTCGCAATCCAGGGCGTCGGCCAAAGTTTCCAGCGTGTGGAGGGACGGGCAACGGCGGCCCATCTCTATCTGGGACAAAGTGGAAGGGTCAACACCCGTGTTCCTGCTAAGTTCACGTTGGGTAAGGCCCCGCAATCCCCGCAATCGCCTCAGTTCTTCCACAGCCCGCTACCTCCGGTGTTTGGGGCGTCTCCCGCCCTTATTGACGCAACCTAGCACGTGGGTTCCTGTGGACACAAGGCGGGCTTAACGCACTAATTGAGGCTTCCCGCCCTTCGGTTCGGCCAGCATACGGAGGATTGCGCCGTCGCAACTACGGATAAGTGTAATTCTCGGAAGTTCGCAGCCCGGAAAGTGTAGCAAGCGCCCGGCTTTCGGTTGATTCGCGACCTCTACGGCGTCGGGAATGCGACCGCTTGATACCTTGTAACATCGCAAACCGCGTCGAGAATTCTTGACCGGCCCCGCTTACCCCCCGAACAGGCGACGCCACCACGGGCGCTGTGCGGGGCGCTCCCGGTCGCCGGGTGCCGTGCCCCCGGACGGCACCCCGCCGCCCGCCTGGGGCGGTCCTGGCGCGTCTTGCGGGGACTCCTGCGGGGCTTCTATCTGTGGCGGCATCCTCTCGATCAGTCCGCCGATTATGCGGCGGGCCTCGGCGTGGGCCTGGCGCTCGGCCTGCAACTGCTCCCGAAGCGTGGCGATAAGCTCGGCGGTGCGATCCTCCGGCGGGCCTGGGGTGTACCCCTCGGTCGGTGGGTCGGTCGCCCCCGGTCGGTTGGTCGGTTGCGCCCGGTCGGCACCGCCCAAGACGACGAACACCCGCCCGCCCTCTCGCACGGTCGTAAGCGTCCCGCGCTTGATGCGGCTCCTGACGGCATCACCAGCAGCCGCAGGGCGGCGGAGGCGGCGAAACGGGGATTGCACTCGGTATCCGATACCGCTTATTCTCGGAAGCCCATAGACAAAAGCTCTGCGTAGCCTGATACTAAAGGTGCTAGCGCAAAGGGGCGAGGGTCTCTTAGAAGCCCGCTCCCCATAGCCGAGGAGGGAGGAGGCATCTTCCCATGAGACGAACACTACTGTTGTTGACGACGATGGCCCTTGCCCTGCTTATGGCCAGCTCGGTGGCGTTTGCGCTCAACCGGATCAGTTGCGAGGGCGGCTTGTGCGAAGGTACTTCCGGAGCCGACTCGATGAGCGGCTCCGAAGGCAGCGACCTGATGTATGGCGAACCCGAATTTTCTACGGGCGGGGGGGACGACACGCTCAACGGGTACGGGGGTGACGACTCCCTTTACGGCGAGGGGGGCAACGACACGTCCAATGGCGATGCCGGTGAGGATCAATTCAGCGATTATTATGGCACCAATACGCTCAACGGTGGAGTGGGCAACGACGTTTTCAATGCGGACTATGGAGATGTCACCGGCGAGATCTCCATAGTCCGCGGCGGGAGGGGTAACGACCGAGTCTGGGCCTTTGACAGAACTAAGGACACCATAAACTGCGGGCCGGGCACCGACGTGGTCTACGACTACGACTCCGGCTTGGATACGCTCCGCGGCTGCGAGTTGGACCGCGACGGCATGCCCCTTCCATAGGAGGACCAAGAGGGAAACCTACGAGCAGCCGCATTAATGGGGCCGAGGTTTCTCGCCTGGGCCCCCTTCCCCCAGCCCGTAGTCACCGGAGTGCGTGGAATACGAATAAGGCGAAGTTCAGCGCCAGAAGCGCCACCACGGGCGCTCTGCGGGCCTGTCCTGACCGCCGGGCGTCTCTACCCCGCCTGGTTCGTCCTCTCCCGCCGTGGGCGCTCCTGGCGCGTCTCGGGGCGGGGCTTCCAAGGCCGGGATGCGCTCCAGGGCGGCCATCAGCAGGCGGCGGGCTTCGGCGTGGGCCTGGCGCTCGGCTTGCAGCTGCTCCCGGAGTGCGGCGATAAGCTCGCTGGTGCGGTCGTGGGTACGCTTTGGGTCGGGCGTGGGTTCGGTGTTCAACAGGACGTACAGCCGCCCGCCCTCGCGCTTGCTGGGGAGCGTGCCGCGCTTTACCCGCATCCTCACAGCGCCTTCGCTGATGCCCAGGGCTTTTGCGGCTTCGGCGACTGGTACGCGCCGTTGGGTCGTTACCGGTTCGTCTGTGCGTCCCTCTCCCACGGGCGTACCCTACACCCCCACCCGGACCCCCGCTGGCCGTGAGACGGCATTCTCGCTCGTCTCACGGGCCGTCGTTATAGGAACCTATAACGCTACCTCTTCGCGGCCTTCGCCTTCGCGGGCTTGGCGGTCGCCTCCAGCTCCTCGAGGCGCTTCTGCTGCGCGGTGAGGACGTGGGCGAAGGCTTGGAGCATAATCGCCTGCCCGTGTGACGCGCGGACTAGACCATCGTCGCGGGCGGCTTCGACCAGGGTTGCGGGGGAAAACGGCAGCAGGTTAGGGTTGCCGTAGCGCTCCGCGAAAGTCTGCTGGGCGTCAGGAACATCGCCCAGCAGCGCTAGGAGCGCGGCCAGGGCCTCATCCTGCGCGACGGCGACCGGGTTGTCGAATACGCGCGGGTCCGCCATTAGACCTTGCTCCAGGTCGCGCCGCGCTGGGCCAGCCGCGCCGTTTCGTCGGCATGCGCGGCGGCTTCGGCGGCTTCGGCGTTGCGCTTCGCCCGGTAGGCGTCATGGGCGTCGGCGCGGGTGCCCCCGGCGACAACGAACGATTTCGTGAACCTCTCCAGGTCCTGCTCAGCTTGCCGCTGGGCCGCCGCGGCGGCCTGGTCCTGGCGGTACGCTTGCTGGGCGGCCAGGTAGCCGGCGGTGTCCTGCTCTAGCTCCCGGTTGCTCCAGTTGTTCGGGTTGCGTGAATCCTTCATCGTGCGTCCTCCTCGTCTAGCTTGGCTATCTCGGCCTTCGTCTCCAGTATCCAATGGTCCAGGTCCTCCCAATGGGTCGGGTGGGACCTCTCCCGCTCGCCCAGCAGGTAGGGCAGGAAATTGCGCGTGGCCTTCCGACCAGCCTCCAGTTCCTCGGGCGTTGGCTCGTTGCCCGGGTCCGGGGGCCGCCCATCTAGCTCCAAACGCTCGGCGTTCATATCCTTTATGAGCAGGGTCACAATCGGCGGCGTTTTCCAGGGTGGCGGCGCCCGCCGCGCCTCCAGTCTGCCCAGCCTATCGTTCACCGATGCCATGCTCGATAACCTCCTCCTGTGTTGCCTTCCGGTTGCAGCTCCTCCAGGGCGGCGAGCCGTTCTTCGATCTCGTCCTGCTCCCGGATGCGCCTCTCTAGCTCGATGAAGCGGGCCAGCGTCCCAAGCCCCATGAAGCACGCCGTCGCCACGTCCCGCTCGACCTCGCC
>MWWK01000155.1_pt1 | contig 12174 bp, 13 predicted proteins | sample 1047241 | NCBI WGS metagenome assembly MWWK01 (sample SAMN06349964, study PRJNA376086) | soil metagenome | isolation source: BG12-3 sample Antarctic (ecotone) soil | place: Antarctica | reverse complement strand
AGATGGTAGAAAAAAAATGGTTGGATCTTGGAATTGAAGATTTAGCAGTTGCTCATGCAGCGTATTTCATAGCGACTGGTAAAGATGCATTTGCTGGTAATGTTGTGCGGGCTCGTGGCGGTGCGCTCTACTTCGATAGTGATGGGCTCGACGTCGACTACTACTGCGACGACGGTGGTTACTACAATGTGTCGGCGTCTCGGGCTTTGCCCTTCCCGAATTCAAAAACTTGATTGTTGGTTATTGGAATCTTGGTGTAGTTGAATTTTGGAATTTGATTCTTGGGATTTGAAAGATTTTTCTTTGTTCCTAAATTTAAATACAGTACAATAATTGCATCTTGGTAATATTGAGGCGCTTACGGGTTCCTCATCCGAGGTTGGCTCCCACAGTAGCGTTAGCGATAAATATCGCTAATAATGCCAGAGTCTTTGCGTCTACGGATTTAAAGAGTGTGCAAAACTGTGTTGGAGACAGAAATTCTTGTCTCTACCTTGTGAGAGGATCTTGTCGGGCAATATCTTAAGGATTTTGCACTGTGTCGCTTTGTCCAACATCTGGCGATGTTGACACATCCGCAACCTCTCCAAATTAAATTCAACCGTGGGATCTCGTACGGGATCGATCGGTGGTGAGTCCTGAAGGGTAGGGGCAAAAAGTGCGGGCTCGTGGCGGTGCGCTCAACTTCAATAGTAATGGGCTCGACGTCAACAACTACAACGACGACAATAGTTACAACAATGTGTCGGCGTCTCGGGCTTTGCCCTTCCCGAACTTCTGTCTCCCTTTTTATCTTTGCTTTACGCTTTTAATCCAGCCACCAAGCATCCGGCCTATCTCGTCGAGCTTTTCTTGAATGGGAATAGATTTCTTTTGTGTAATAGCTTTTACATCAACAGAAAGGCGCAAGAAGACCTTAAGCAGATCGACCTCTGTGCTAACAGTTACGAGCTGTGAGGCGCGTAGTTCTTGAGGAATATATCCAACGCGAATAAGCCCCTCTAAGATTTTCAGTGTTGTATCTTCACACCGTACCCACAGGGTAAAGCGCTCCATCTTGGGAATTGTCTTTTGAAGCTCATGAAGTTCTCGGTAAAGTTCATAGGTTCTGTGTATAATTGGAATATCAAGTTGCTGCATAATTTAATTATACATGAAAAAATTCTCTAACCTATTTGAAGAGATGACCTCAGCCGAATCGCTCTTTGCGGCTTGGTTTGAGTTCCGAAAAGGAAAAACTAGCAGAAAAGATGTACAAGAGTTTGGAAGGCACGCTGAAAGAAATATTTTTAGACTTCAGCGTGATCTTGCCTCTGAAAAATATCAGCATGGGGAATACGCATCATTTTTTATTCATGATCCAAAGCTTCGCCATATCCGAAAAGCCTGCGTACGGGATCGCTTAGTGCATCAAACGTTCTATACGACGCTAAGGCAGATTTATGAGCCCCGCTTCATTGATACTGTCTACTCAAGTAGACTTGAAAAAGGCACTCATCGCGCTGTTGAAGCCCTAAGGCGCGCTACTTGGAAGGTAAGCCGTAATTTTACCCGTGAATGCTGGGGATTAAAGTGTGATGTCAAAAGGTTTTATGATTCAGTAGATCACCAGATTCTTTTTGATCTGCTAGGAAAAACCATAAAAGATGAAAGAGCATTAAGACTTCTAAAAAACGTAATCAGCAGCTTTCATATTGACGGGCAGGAAGGCAAAGGAACGCCAATCGGGAATTTGACCTCTCAGATTTTTACTAATATTTATCTTAACGAGTTTGATCAGTTTGTGAAGCATAAACTCAAAGTGAAGTATTATTTGAGGTTTGCAGATGATTGCCTGTTCCTGTCGCACAATAAAATTGAGCTTCAGAATCTTCTCCCAGAGGTCGAATCATTTTTACAAGAGTACTTAAAACTTTCACTTCATCCTGACAAAATAATTTTAAGGCCACTGTCCCAAGGAATTGATTTTCTAGGCTACGTAACCTTGCCTCATCATAGCGTGCTCAGAACGACTACAAAAAGAAGAATGTTTAGAAAGCTATCACTAAAGCATGGGGAGTTTTACAACGGAAAAATCACAAGTGAGAGCTTAAATCAGTCGCTTCAGTCTTATCTTGGGATGCTGTCACATGCGGATACTCACGAACTCACCCAGAAGCTTAAGAACCAATTTTGCTGGAAATAATGCAGGGTTCCAGCTCAAATTTAGTACAATAATTTCATAATGTTAAATAAATTAAGCCGCAAGAACTCTGAAAATGTGCATAAACTAGGATAGTTTTCTGATCTCTACTGTGGGATCAAGGGGCGATAAAATATTTAATTTTTCAAAAAGGATCTTGTATGAGTGGTGATATGAATTCTAAAGGTGACCTCAAGACCTCAAGACCTCAAGACCTCAAGGGCTAAAGTCCTCTGAGCCGCCTGTACTTAATTTAGAAGGCGTAACAACCAATACCCGCGCATTAGCTGCCGTAACATGGGAAAAATTTGCAGCAAATTACCTCTACGAAAATGGAATGTTTGAAAAGGACGCCAAGACCGTTGTTGATTATGCAAAGGCTCATCCGGTATTTGAAGCCATGCAATCACGATGGAATGATTCCATAACCGATTACCCCGAACCAATGAAAGCCGTAAACATAATAGCTTTGAGAAGAGTCGCTCATGAATGGATCGAAAAGAATCAGCCTCAAGCATGGTACAAAGAAATGTTTGCTTAAATTTTTATCCTAGCGATCTTCTTACGCTGGTTCGAGGAATATTAAGAACTCTAGCGATTTCAGATTTTGAAAACCCCTTTTTAAAAAGCTTTTTAATCTCCTGGGCTTTTAAGCTTGAAGTTTTGGGGCGTCCTCCAATTCTTCCCTCGGCTTTGGCCTGAGCAATTCCAGCTTTGACACGCTCTTTTAAAAGATCGCGCTCGAACTCTGCAAACACTGAAAGAAGCCCAACCATCGCCCGGCCGGACGGCGTAGAAAGATCGAGCGCTTCAGTAAGAGAAATAAAAGCAACGCCTATCTCATTCATTTCTCTAAGCGTAAGAACCAGATCGGGCAAAGAGCGCCCCCATCGGTCAAGTTTCCAAACTAAAATGCAATCAATTTCACGGCGCCTTGCAGCAAGCAAAAGTTCTTCACGCTTTGGGCGCTCAGAGGCACCGGAGCCAACATCTTTTATTTCAAGCGTTACTTTCCACTTACGGCTCTTTGCATACTTTCGCATGGCTTCAAGCTGAAGCTTCAATGTCTGCTGATCGTGGGTTGAAACCCTAGCGTATAGACCTACTTTCATGGGTGGCCAAAAACCCTGCTAAATTTGAATGTATAAATGCAGGGAATTGAGCCGATTTTAGCCTTAAAACCAGCCTGGCCGAAACCTACAGTTTTTGGCCAGGCAAAAAGTCACTTGACGTACATCAAATTATTATCATATAATAATCATATCCAACTAAAAGGCTTATTATGAACAATATTGATCTTCAGCAAATTCATTCGCTAACAGATTTTCTTCGCAATCATAAGGAGCACATTGCACGTATAAAAAAAACTGGTGATCCGGCGATCCTCACTATCAATGGAAAGGCTGAAATTGTTATGGTCGATGCTGAAAGCTATCAATCAATTATTGAAAAGCTACGGCAGATAGAAACTATCGAGGCCATTCGTGTTGGGCTTAAAGCTGCCGAAGACGGAGATGTAAAACCCGCTGAACAAGTATTCCTTGAAATGAAATCAAAGTATGGCATATCAGATTAAAATTACAGCTCCAGCCGAAAACGATGTCTATGCAGCTTTTGAACGAATAAGATCAGTTGCTCCTTCTGTAGCTGAAAGATGGTTAAGAGGGATTTTCAAAACAATCTTTTCTTTAAAGGAAATGCCAGAGCGATGTCCGCTCGTTCCTGAATCAGAGGCACTTGGGCTTGAAATTCGGCATCTTTTACATGGGAAAAAAACTTCTCTTTATAGAATCATCTTTGATATTCAGAATGACTCACTCGTACGGATTTTACGAGTTTGGCACGGCTATCGAGATCAGATTCAAGAAGAAGATTTAGAGTAGGGCGGGAATTATCGGCCCCGGCCAAGTCCTAAAGATCTTTCTTGAGTGCGCTCGATTTCACGAATCTTCTGCCGAATTTCTTGCTCATTAACTTGCGGCACTTTTCCACGTTCCCAAATTGCCCTAACTTTTGTGTGCCCAAGCTTTTTTAGCTCCTGTCTTATTTTGTAGGCCTGAGAAAGCTCCTGTGATACCTCTCCATGTTCCTTTAGAAGAGCTGCTCGCCTTTCCTCTGTTGCAGATCTTTGGACTATAAGCTGATTATGCGTCTGATTGAAGCTATCTGCGTTTCTTCCAGTTGAAAGCCTTAGCTCTTCATCGGCAAGGATTTTTCCCGCTGCAGAATGCCACTTCTGAGCTTGTTCTAGATCGCTACTAAGTCTTTGCTTCTCAAAAATACGAACTGGTGAGAGCTTTCTAAAAACCGACCCACGCCCCTTATCGACCAGCTTAGAAATTTGTTTCTCATAATCTAAAACAGCTTCAATCGATCTTTGTTGCTGAGCTTGCATTTTTTTGTAAGTGACTCCACCTCTTATTTCAAATGCCCTAGCTCTTAGCTCTTCGTCATTTGGCAAATCATCCCAGCCTTTTTTCATTTTATAATGATAATAAGCCGGATCATCTGGACTGCCATCAAAGCCCATGCCATTCATTTCTTTTCTAATTTTTTTTGTTTGCTCTTCAAGCGCTGGAATAGCTTCTTTTCTCAACTCTTTTTCTAAATCGGCGGCACTATATTCTTTGACTCGCGGATCTTGTCCTTGCTGCTGCGGCGCGGGGACTTCCCTTTTCTGCTCGTGTTGTGGCTGATCTTTTGCCCTGTACTGAGCTTTTTTAAGCTCCTCGGCCCGCCTCCTTTCCTCAAGATCTAGGAAATCTTTATCGTTTGGTACATAGCCTGAAATTGGAATATTCATGAGCCCGCCTTGAAGCCAATTCTCGCGGCGAAACTCAACTGAACCTGAAACTTTTACCCCTTCCCAGCCTTTTTGTTTTGCTAACTGCAAACCAGCTTTTACAGCCGTCTCACTGATATTGTTAAAAACGATCTCATCCCCATAATCTGTAAACGCTAACCGGCCAGACCGTTTCCAGCGGTATTCAGTGTTGCCGTCACCGATTTCTTTTCTATCAAGCACAAGATCAAGAGTGCGTTGATACCTTTTTTGCTCCTCATCACTGACCTTCTGCCCCTGCCCGACTTTGGTAAAAGTAAGAACATTTTCTTGCTCCTGCTCTTTAACTGGCTCACCAAACTGCAAAACTTTGCCGCGCTCAATATTGATTTCCCGATCGAGCTCTTCTGTCTCACGCTCAAGCTTTCTATAGTTTCTAAGCTCCAGAACTTTGCCGCCAACTTCAGTCTCTTGCCCGCGCTTTAGCCGCTGCGTTACTTCTGGCCCCATCTTGGGCTCTGGTTCCCTATTAATCCCCTGGGCTTCTAACGTGCGCCGGTCAATCCTGACCTCATGCCCTTCCTTAGCAAGGGCCTTGTTAGCAAGCTCTTCCCAAGTAAGCCGGATCTCATTGACCCGGTCATTAGACCGCTCGTCCATGCTCCATTCCCTGCTTTTTTTAGCGCCGCCTTTTTCTGGACGATCTAAGTTAGCCCGCTTAAAAAAAAGCTCCCGTTCGCGCTCAATTCCGTCTTTCTCTCTTATGGAAAACATCACATGCGCGTGTGGCTGCTCACCGCCATCCATTGCCTTTGGGTTATGAACCGCTACAGTGTAAGGGAAGCGATCTGCTATCTCGCGGTCAATAAACTCCTGCACAACCTCGACACGCTTTTCCTTTGAAAGCTCCCTTGGAAGTGCAATCACAACCTCGGTATAAACTCGGCCATTAGCGCGCTCAAAAGTGTCTGCCGCTTCCCAAAAATCCTTAGGCGTTTTTGCCCATTTTGGAAGATTGCCGCTCCAAGTTGATTCAAGTTCCTGGGCCCTGCCCTGGTATTTTCCTTCACGAGTTAAGTACTCAGAATGTGACTTAGCGCGCTGCTCTTCTAGCTTTTTGTACTTGCCTTCTCTTTGAATATATTGCGCGTGAGCCTTAGCACTTGCCCCTCTTCCCTTTGCTTTGTGCTTTATTGAAAGCGCGTAAATGGCCACTGGTTAATTTGCTGTTAAAATTTGTATTGCATTTGCGTCCGTATCTATGTACTCATAGATACGGGTAAACGCGCTTTACTTATATATTACGATTTTACCTCACTGCCAAGAGTTATCTTTGAGGCGCTCTTTTCTTCTGGATTTCTTGTCTTGTTGCGGTAGACTTTCGGCTCATTAATGTTGGAGGTGGGATGGTATGGCCAAAAATCAAGGTAAGGAACTTGAGAAGCTAAAAAAGCTAGAGGAACAATTTGCTAAAAAGAAAGCGGCGCTTATCACTGCTAAGGGCCATATAAAAGAACGTGAGCGAAAAACTAGAATGAGACGGCTCTATCGGGTTGGGGCTTTAACTGAAACGGCTCAAATTTTTGAACATGACGAAGCCGCTCTCTTGGGTGGATTTTTGCATCTGGCTGAATTAATGGCCGACCAAAGTACCTATCAAAAATTTAAGGTGGCCGGCCAAAAAACAATCTCAGAAACCACTAAAAAAACCAAAGGGGCTTAAGATTGTCCTCCCCATCCCTACTACTAAAATCATTAAGAGCTGCCTCCCGCAGCCTGTCCAGAGCTCCTGTAGGACTTGGGAAGGTAAGCCTCGGGGAAATGAATCTTATTTTCTTTCTTTTGTTCTGCGTTGTAGTAGGCGCTGCACTCTCTTACTCATTTGAATATTTAGGGCTCCCCGGCGCTAAGCGCTACCTTATCCCAATCGTTATTGGGCTCTTTTTTATCTTCTGGTTTTTACCGATCCTCGTATTTTTTAAGGTGGCAATTCGTGCCGGACATATCCCCTGGGCTACTTACCAAACTGTCTTTAGCTGGAAAGCTAGGTTTTGCTTTCCTTTGGTTGTTAGCTACTTCTTTTTTGTGGTTTTAGATGCCCTCACAAACAAAGGGCTCTCTGCCGTTTTTGCAAAGTTTGGGGTCTTTGGGGCTGGCCTGATTTTCAATCTGGCCGTTGCCTATTTCCTTTTTTCTATCCCCAAATTCCTTGCAAAAAAAGGACTCACAATCAAGACCGCTAAGGCTGAAGGCGATCTTCCCTTCGGGCTCTACCTTGGAACAAGTACAGGTCATTTAGGTTCACTTTCTCATGGAGCTGCAATTTTGGGCGGCCAGAACATTACGCTTAGTCTTGAAGATGCTGCTCAAAATATCTGCGTCTTTGGGGGTATCGGTTCCGGCAAGACTACGAGAGCTGTTCAACCCCTTTTATCTCAACTTTTGGAACAAGACGCCGGAGGGCTAATCTTTGATATTAAAGGCGACTTTAAACAGGCTGTCGATGCGCTGGCCCAAGATGCAGGAAAAGAAGTGTTGATGGTTGGGCCTAATCATACAAGTATGAATTTACTTTCTGGACTTACGCCGGAAGTGTCCGCTTCATTTTTACGAAGTGCCTTTTTGCTCAATCAAAAAGGACATCACGATAGCTTTTGGATTGATACCGCGACCGAATTAACAAAAAACGCTCTTGGTGTTCTTTCTTTTCTACCATCTCGCTACTCTTTGTCAGATTTACATGCATATCTTTATGACGACACTGAGCGCGAAAATATTGATGATGCCGTCAGATCTCTTCTTGCCTCTGCCGATCTTAGTGAACGGGACACAAGGCTTCTAAAAAGTTACCAAGCTTACCAAGATGCGATTTTTTCTAAGTTTGATGACAAAGTAAAATCTGGTGTAAACGCTACCGTGGCTCAAGTGCTTTCTCCTTTTAATCATCCTGACCTAGTGGATGCTTTTTGCACTGAGTCTGAAGCCGCGCCTCTCATGGAAGGAGTTTTAGACGGCCAGGTTTTCTTAATTGATCTTCCCCTTGCTATTTGGGGGCTTGGCGGCAAGGTCGCCTACAATTTTATAAAGCTCCGCTTTTTTAACGTCCTGCAGCGTAGAAACTCTGAAAGCTCTTGGGATAAAGAGCGCCCTGTGTTTTTTATGTGTGATGAGTTCCAAGAAATTGTTTCAGCCAATAAAGACGGTCTTTCTGATCTTAACTTCTGGGATAAATCCAGGTCTTCAAAGTGTATAGGAATTATTTCGGCTCAAGCTGTAAGCTCTTTTTACGCTGCTATTGGCGATCACGATGTTGCTAATACTTTGCTCCAGAATTTTAGGCAAAAGCTTGTTTTTAGAACGGAAGACAGAACCACAATTGAGCTCATTAATCATTTGCTTGGAAGAGTCGAAGTAGAAAGAGTATCGTCCTCGACAAGCAAAACATCCGGCATAAGAAATGAATCAACCACTACCAGTGAATCAAGATCAACTACTGAAAAGCAAGTTCTTAACCCTCAGGCGTTTAGGGCGTTGGGGCCTAATCAAGCTGTCGCTTTACTCTCTGTTTCTGGGTACTCAATGGATGATGTAGTCGAAACTGTGCCGGTATTCATAAATTGATTTTTACAAATGAAAACTATTAAATCTCGTACCTTCTTATCTTATTGCTGCCAATCGAAACCGATCAGGATTATCAACACGAAATCGTTTTAAAGCTAATAACGCCCGATTTTCATCGGCTTGAGTGATATTTTTCCAAAGTTTTTTGCGAATAATTCCCATAAAAATCCTTGGTGCATCGCCTGAAACCGATTTTGCTCTGACTGCTGCCGCCAAGAAATTAATTGCTCCGGCCTCACTTGCCTCAATGAGATTTTTTCTAGTGGCTTGAAAATAAAGTTCTTCACATCTACCAAAATTTTCAAGATCTGCTTTCAAAACGTTTTTGATTGTCGGTGGAAGTAAAACTTTTCCCTTCCCTCCTGATTTTCTTTCCTGTTTTATAAAAACACCAGATGTGTTTGAGGCGAAGCTTTGAGTTTTCTGGTTTCTAATTTCGTAAGAAGATAATTTGTCTCTATATGGGGGTGAAATTTTAGTGCTATTTTGAACGAGTAGGAGTGAAATTTTTTGCACTGGTTGCTTAGAGTTATCCACAGGGCCAGCGAACGAAGGGACAACTAAAAGTCCCGTAGAAAGTGCGCTGTTGATAACTCGTGCAGTTTTTTTATCGTCATTCCACAATAGATTTATTGTAAAATAAGCACCGTCGCGATTAAGCTTTCTCTGATATTTTGTTGTATCCGGCGTAATTATACCGAGATCTAAAAGTTCCGCTCTAGCTGTTCGTACAGAGCGAAGGGTAATTCCAGTTTGTGAAGAGATAAGCGAGGCCTTTACAGTTCCAGCATTTTTTATTTTGCCTTTATCAAGACTCATTCCCCTTTCTAGATACGTTAAAAGTACTAAGATTGTTGATCGCTTCTCCCCTTTAGCAAGAAAGCGAATAATTCTTCTAGGAATTGGAATAAGTTTTCCTTTTTCTGACGAGAAAAAATCTGATAAGTGAGCAATCTTCAAAACTTTTGAGGCAATTCTAAAAGGTAAATTTGTGAGCTTTGAGAGTTCCTTTGCTGAGTAGTTTGGAATTAGATCCCTTCCCTTCTTATTTTTACCCCGTAAAGCCTCTGCTGCTTTGCGTATTGAACGCATTTCAAGCAATCCTAATATCCCCCTAGCCTCATTTGTTGTAAGCTCTCTAGTTGAAATTTGAGCCTTTAAGCGTGAAAGAGCCTTTTGGCTCACCAAAACATATCCACCATCAATTTTTTGCACTTTTGCCTCCTTGCGGATGAGCTTTTTCGAGTTTTAGGCAACAAAAAACCTGTGCTACTTTGTAAGTAACATCTTGACGCACGCTTTAAGAGGGATTAGCTTAGAAGGCACTCCTGTCTTCTAAGAATTCCCCGCCTCACGTGCGGGTTTTCTTTTTTCTGCTGTCTTAGAAATTATTACCTACTCGATAGAGCTCTCCTTAAAAATTCAACTAACTTAAAGTATTTAATTACCTCCAGATTTTATGATCTGAAAAGAGGTTATTTTTACCAACGTACCTAGGTACGTATGTACAAAGGTACGTTGGTACGTGAGTACCTTGGTACCTACGTACCAAGCATTTTAATGAACAAAAATAATGTATTGCATCAACGACATTAGACTGAGATAACGTACCTAGGTACGTTGGTACATACGTACAAAGGTATGTAGGTACGAAGGTACCTAGGTACGTTCTACAGGAGACAAAAAATGGAACAAGAAGGAACAAAAAAGACCAGAGTAATTGCTATCGGCAACCAAAAAGGAGGCGTTGGAAAAACCACCAATACAGCACATATATCAGCCGCACTTGGAAAGCTTGGACGAAAAGTTCTTGTCTGGGATCTAGATGTTAATCACGGCCTCACAAGTCATTTTGGAATTCCTCAAGGCGCTTTTTCTGGAACGTTACATATTCTGACAGGAGAAAGAGAACCACAGGATGTGATCATCACTAATGATGAACCAGACATCGAGCTTCCTGAAAATGTTCATGTGATTCCAACTGGCCGAGAGTTAGAAACACTTGACGCTGTATTAAGAGAAGGAGATCCATTTTATACGCCACACGAAGTGCTTCGCGCGCCGATTGAAAAGCTTCAAGGGCTTTATGATTATATTTTTCTTGATACAGCGCCTAACACAAACGTCTCAACAACAATCGCAAGCTACATAGCGTCTGATTATTTTATTATCTCAACAGTTCCCGAACGTTTTGCTCTTGAAGGCTTAAAAACAGCTCTTAAAGATATTGCTATGGCGCAGGGCAGGGGACGCAATCCAGACTTACAGCTCTTAGGTGTATTGGTGTCGGGACTGGATAAAAGAATAAGAAAAGCCCGTGAGTATGATGAAGCTATTCGGCAAAGTTTTGCTTCCGCTGGGCAGGATTCTCGTAAATTCAAAGCTACTATCACCAGGTTTGCTGCTATTCCACGAGCGCAAGACAGCGGAAAAACAGTCTTTCAAACTGAGCCGGAACATGAAGTTTGTAGGCAGTTTTTAGAGATTGCTCGTGAGATTGAAGAGCGTATCACCACAATTGAGAATCAGACTGAGACAACCGTCCCACTAAAGGAGGCCGGAAATGGCTGATAGAAGACCAGCAGGAGAGCGCGAATATAATCCGCTTGATGAATCACAAGATCTTATTTCTCGTGTCTTATCAGGGAAAGGGACGCACGCCCTTGAGCAAAAAACAATTATCCAGAAAGTAGAGACTACTCTCCCAAACGAGAAAATAATTGAGCTTAAAAAACCTACACGCGATCTCTCTGAGCCAAAGGAGGAGCAAAATCAAAAGACCGCATCTGTAAAAGAAGAAATGGTCATTCTTAAATTTAGTGTTCCCAGATCTGATTTTGTCGCCGCAAAAAGGATCGTTGGAGTAATTGAAAGAGAACTTAATGCGCGAGTTGATCTCTCAAACCTTGGACGAGGATGGCTTACCCGTCTTGTCACCGCTGAGAAAGAAGTAATGGAGGCGGCCAAGCATCAACAAAAACTTAAGACTCCCAATAGCCGCGATCCGCTTCAGATTGCAGAAGTTGATCATGCTCTTGCAGTGATTCAGTCGGTGGCATTTAGAAGAGCAGAGCCGGTGAAATGAAAGGAGGAAGAGCGAAGCTTTTTCTTTTATCCAATTAATGGAAGTAAGGGATAATAGAGGCCACAAAATAAGTGCAGTAAAAACAGTAGAATACGGCCCTTAAATCACAAAAATTGTTGATTTTACATAAATTTGATTAGCCCTAAATTATTGCTAGAATAGATGGTTATAGCTAATGGCAAAGAAAAATTAGAGGAATTAGAAGTACAATGGACGCAATCTCTACAAAAAACCTACAAGCAACAGTTGAGCTGACTCGCCGCATAACCGCAAATCCAGAATTAGCAAGACCGCTTCTAGATATTCTGGAACGGGCCGGAAACAATCCAGAGCAACTGAGTAGTCTTACTTCCGCAGCACTGCAAGAAGTCAAAGAAGCCTTACCCTTAGCTACTGCTACTACAACTGTAGATAAGGCAGCAGTGAAGCAAGCTTTTATGGAGAAGTACGGGATTCAAGTTCTAGGGGAATCCCAGGTGGCCCTTAGCCTACCGGCAGGAACAA
>MWWK01000154.1_pt1 | contig 12215 bp, 13 predicted proteins | sample 1047241 | NCBI WGS metagenome assembly MWWK01 (sample SAMN06349964, study PRJNA376086) | soil metagenome | isolation source: BG12-3 sample Antarctic (ecotone) soil | place: Antarctica | reverse complement strand
TGCCGAAAGTCTTTGCTTCCTGCGAGGTCTTCCCGCATCAAATCTAAAAGGTCGTTATCGCGGCTCACTAAATAAGCGGCGTCTGCTTCAACTGCGAGATTGATATACTTCTCATCCTTCGGATCGCGCTCATAGCTAAAATGGTTCGGTACGCTCTCAATCAATGTCCCTTGTTCCGCAAGGCGCGTTAGCAAAGCATCAACTCGCTGGTCGGTTATACGGGGATTCTTCTGGCGGATTTTGGGGCGCGAAAGAACGTCCCGCACTTCGTCCAAAATCTCGTTGCTCACAAACAGAGATATGATGCTGTCGTCCATCATCCGTAGCAACGCGGCGGCGGGGCTAGACTCGTTGGCGGTAGCTTGCAGATAGATCATGCAATCGAAGGCTACACGCGGGCGCAGATCGCCGTTGGTCATTTGGTTTTCGCCTGCCTCGCCTGAAAAGCATCCTCGCGCGCTTCCTCAAAAAGCGCATCTAGCTCATCCTCTGACATTCCGCTTTCTTGGAAGCCTTGACGGATCGGCGCAAGAATCTCATCAAACGACTGTGCCGCTAAAACGTCTTTCTCAATAAGACGTTCGACATACCCGGCGACATCGCAACCTCTATCAAGCGCACGCTTCTGAAGCATCGCTTCAACCTCTGGTTTTAGCTCAACTTGAATACTCATAGCTGCCACTCCTTGTTTATAATACTTATTAAGTAACGTATAAGCATTAAAAGTCAAGAAAAATCTTCTTATAGAACGTCGCTGGTAACACTTATTAAGTGTTATTTATTAAGCGTCTGGGATGCCTGAAAAACATAATGCTCCTTGATACGATGATAGCGAGCTTGCGCGGTGTGTACTGCGTAAACTGACGCTTTAAGATGTGGCTGGCTTCTGCGGGGCGGGGCGACGCTTTGCCTTGCGAGTAGCCTTTTCAGCAAGCTGCGTTAGCGGGTCGGTGTATTGTCGGTAAAGGTCAAACAAAAATTCGAGGCGTTCCAATTCCGTTTTGAATTTCCGCGCGCCATAGCAAGCATCTACCGCGCCGTCTAAATCGCGGTGCGCTTTTAGAAGCTCCGGCGGCATAAAACGCGGGTCGTAAAGGTTGGCTAGTGTTTCCTCTGGAAACTGCGCCCGTGCATCTAAAACGGCTTGCGCGGCGCGTTCGACCTTCTCGCGTTGCCGGTCGGTCGGGTTCTGTGGAAACGGAAAATTGTTATAAACAATGTCCTTTGAGTATCGGTAACGGCTTTCTAGCCTTCCACAAACTTGGCGCATCCAAGCCATGTGCATTTGCGACGTTAAAACGCCAAAATGATAGAGCGTTGCGTTTGGAATGATTAAGCAAAGATTACTTGCGACGGTGTCATTCGAGAAAAAGCCCATTGGCACATAGCGGCGACGCTCGGATGATACAGACGGCACTAAAAGAAACCGACTCGGCAAGTTACGGTCACGAAACAAAGACGGGGTTTCCGCAAAGCGCCGTGTGGATGGTGCTTTGCTCGCTTCCCGAAACTGCCTTACGGCTTCAATGCGGCGGATAATCGCCGGTGGCATTTCGCTTAACTCTCTTGGCGTTGCGTTCACAAACCACAAACACCATCGCTCGCCGCCGTTTATAAATTCTTCCGCGCCGGTGAATTTCTTTATAAAGCGTTCAAGCTGTGGGCGGGTGCTTAGAAGCTCTTGCAGTTCTTCGCGTGTCTCAATAAGCAAATTCCCGCCGTCTAGCGGCATATTACCGAAGGCTCTAGTGTAGCAAAGCCAAGTTAGAGTGGATGCTTTTCAAGTAGTTTCAGCAACTCTTGATACAAGGTATTCTGTCGTTTGTTGAAGCGATATTCGCACTCTTTTAAGTGCAAATAAAAAGTATGTGTCGGGATGCCATTGAACTTTTGCAACCTTCTTTTAGCACTCGACCAGAAACTTTCTATACCATTGATATGACTCTGGTCATTAGCAAACTCATTGTCTGAATGAAGCACGCGAAAATGTTTCGAGTAGCCGACATCAACAAGTCCGTCATAGCCGCGCCAACCATCCGAATGGATGATTGTGTCAGGCGCGACATGACCGCGAATCACCCGTTGCAACGTGCGTTTTCGACAATCCGGCACGATTTCGGTATAGACCGAACCGTTGCGTCTGAAGATGCCGAAGACGATTGTCTTGCCACTTGCTCCGCGTCCTCGTTTGCCACGAACTCGACGCGCACCAAAGTAAGATTCATCTACTTCAACGATGCCTGCAAAGGGCGATGCTCGTTCGCATTCTTCAGCAATGCGACGACGGATTTTGACAAAGAGCACGGTCACAGAGCGGCGCGTCACGCCGACCATTGCGGCTGTCTTGCTGGCGGTCAAATCCATAGCGAAATAACGAATGATTTGCCGCATTTTACGTTCGCTAATTTTGGAACACCGATAATAACGGTTTAGTTGTTCCATTTCAGTAGCTTAACACTTTCCCGATAGTGCTTTGCTACACTAGAGCCTAAATTATTATTTTGACTTATTCAAAGGAGAATTTTTCTATGAGCAACGAGAACAAACATACGGGCAAAGATGCAGCAAGCGCAGCGTCAGATGTGCTTCGTGATGGACGCACTGCTGATGACAGTAAAACTGCTGGCGGCAGTGCATTGTCTCAAGCTGACAAAAGCACAGATAAAAGCACAAGTGAAAATGCTGCGGAAAAGGCTTCCGAAGTTTTGCAAGATGACGATACCAGCGATAAGAGCAAAACCGGCGCAGGAAGTGCTTTGTCTCAAAAAGAAAAGGACAAAAATTAAAGCGCGAATTCTCTTGTTTCGTTTGTCTTTAGTGTTTGAACCTTTCGAGAAGACGTTCTTTCAAATGATGACGAGCCGAACAATTCAATGGACGTGAGGGCGAAACAGCGACTTCGGATCGCCAGTATGCTCCTTGCGGCAGTAGCTACCGTAAAATCATAATGGCTCTTATCAGACTCTCTTTATTTCATTCCTGTGTCGGCACTCGTCGCGGTGGTCATTTTCGAGTATCGAAGCACAAGATATTGTGCTCGGCTCTCACGCTCTCAAAGCCGCGTCGTAACAATTAACGGTTGTTCTTCACGAAAGCGTTAACCACAAAATCTTGTATGTGGTTTTCTCTCTTAAGCATAAATATCCTTTGGATTTTTTTGTAATGGGTTAGGAATATGTACAGAAGGGAAAAACTGAGTTAGCAATCTAGAACTAAAAGATTTCTTCTATAGCATCCATTTAAGCAGGGCAAAAAAGAAAAGGGACGACAGTTTGAAGTGTCGTCCCTTTCGGCGATCTTCTGAAGACCGCGCAGCTTGATATGAGAGAAATTGTAACACACTTTATAAATATTAGTCTATATTAGGCTGGTATTTTTTGTCCAGTGCGAGTAGACAAAAACGGTTGACTACCCTCCCCAAAAATGTCCACTAAATGTAGTAACCAACATATAATAGAAATTCAAATCTAGGATGCAGTACTAAGTAACAACCAGCGTTGTTATGGACAAAGGTTGACTTTTAGATTAACTTTTGTTAAAGTGGTTGAGTATCATATGGAGGAGTGTTAGTCCTTGTGGACTGCGCAGCTTGATATCCTGTCGTTAACCTTCGGGTTAGGGTTCGATTCCCCGCTCCTCCGTAGTTATTTTTAAGGAAGCTAATATGTCAGCGTCTCCTGACGAGAGTCAGAAATTGCTCCCGCAAGAAAAAGCTAAATCAGAACGCTCTTTTGTCAAACGATGGAAACATCGCAATCTCTTTGGTAATGGTTTCCTTGTAGTCCCTTCAATCTTTCTACAAAATTACTCACAACTTAAACCATATCCTTTAACGACGGGTGAAGCTCTCTTCGTTTTGCATTTAATGGAATTTAAGTGGGGTAGTGAAGCGCCCTTTCCGGGTTATAAGAAACTCTCATCTCGGATGGGTGTTAGCGATAAGATGGTTAGACGATATGCGCAAAGTCTCGAAACGAAGAAGTACCTTCAACGAGAAAAGCGTGTCGGACAAACAAACCAATTCGACTTAACTCTTCTCTTTGATGCTTTATCAAAAGTCGCCGAAGTGGACAAGAAATCTAAGGTGAAAACAGCGCGAAGAAGTAATAAGGAATTTAGAGATGCGGTATTTACATGGAGCGGCAAAATGGTAGAAGCATATAAAAATTTGTCAAAGGAAGAGAAGCAAGAGCTAGAAGAATGGGAGCGGACGCGCGTTAATAGTCGTGATGGTATCGCTACAAGTGATTGGCCCGGATGGGAAAAATATATAGGTAAGATGCCTGAGTTTCAGTAATCATTCAAAGGTTTTTATGGCGTAGAATTGCTTTCTGAATCGCTGTTATGGAACATCCATGCGGATTCATTCCCCTAGATATATCCGTATTCACATCGCCCTGTTGCACATCGCCGCTCCTAGCGCGCCCGTGATTGCCGCTCTCGGCTGCTCATCATAGTAGATTTTAGCAAGCCGCATCGGGTGACGGTTGCCCGTTCTGATAATCGCCTCGCTCTCGCTCAAGCGCGTAACTTCATCCGGCGTAAGAAGTGGTCGGCGGTGTTCCGTCCGGCTCTCGGTGCGCGTAACATTACCGCCTAACGGTGACTCCGGCATTGACCGGCTCTCGCGCTGCACGACAACCGTAGAATCGCCTAACATCCGGCTGACGTACTCGGCGGTTTGCACGTCCAGACCATGCAACGCGATTTTAGTAGCGCAGTTGGTAATAATCGTCTGCGCGTTCGGTCTGCCGTAACGTGCTTCAAGCTGTGCGAGAGATTGAACGCCTATCCATATCGCCACGCCGCGCCCTCTGGCAAGGCTAATCGTCGTTGCAAAGTCCGGTATCGTGCCGATGTTGGCGAACTCGTCCAGCATCATTGTGATCGGTACGCCCTGCATTCCTGCTATTACTTCTTCTCCTGCTACTTGCTCAAGCAACACGGCAAAGAACAAACTCGTTAAAGGTCTAAGCCGCGCTATGTCTTGCTCTCTCAAACACCAATAGACGGCGACGGGCTGGTGTCTCAACTCTCCGAAGTCCGGCGGCTCAAGGCTCGCGCTCGTGAACCTCGCTACTTTCTCATCCCTCATAAACTGAAGTTTTGACGCGACGGCGGGAACTATCGAGCCTTTAATGCGTGGGTCGGTCTGCGCGAAGATGATAGCTTGCTCTCTAGCTGTCTCTGACGGTGACTCTAAAAGCTGCTCTAACAATTCCTCTGGCTTCTGCCTCGTGAATAATCTATAAGCCGTTAATGGCGTCGGCGCATCCAGCGTGCTTGTGTGGGCGAAGATCGCGGCGAGATATGCCGCCTCTGCATCAATCCAGAATTGATCGGTCTTTGCCGTGTTGCCGCTCTCCATCACGGCGCGGGCGCATAGTTCAGCTATTCGCGCATCTCGGCAAAGCGGTATCCAGTTAAAACCTTCGCTCGCTTCCGGGTCGGCTGGCGCGTAGCGGCGCGCTCTTTGGTGGAAGCCGCTCGTGTAATTCCATAGCTCTGATTTCGGGTCGGTGACGACAAGCGAAGCGTCCCGCGCGGCTGCACAGTTCGGAAGAAAATAGCCTCTGCTCTTGCCCGTGCCGCTCCCGCCTAAGATGATGCCGTGCTGCGCCGTCGCCAAGCGTGACAAGGCGACAATGCCGCTCCCGTCCGTCGTATCCGGCGCAAGGATGAAGCTGCCGGGTGCAAGCTGCGCCGCGTCCGGCAAAGTTAATTCTGCAATCTCTTTTTTGTTGGCAAAGCGCGCCGTGCCGTGAAATGCGGCGGGGCTGTCTCGTGATTCTTTTTCTCGTTTCGGAAACGCGACAATTACACCGGCGCACATCGAAATAATGCCGATGGCGGCGGATACGATGAGCGCGACGTAACCAAGTGAATGCCAATTCTCGAAAAGCTGCGATTGCTGCACGTAGATTGTATATCGAACAAGATATATCCACGTCGCCGGGCACACGAGAAAACCAATTATTGAAATAATGATGATCGGCACTCGCCACAAGCTGCTAACTTTCATAGCTTCTCTTACTCGCTTGCTTGCTCTTAACGGCTGCGCTCAAAACCGCGTTCTCTCGTGCGCTCGTGCTGACGCTCCGGCTCTTTCTCTAACCGCTCGCCCGCTCGCGCTTCTCCGATGACGAAGGCTTGCGCCAACTCCTTCTTGATAAGCTCGCGCGTGAACCCTTGCGCCGGTGCGTCTTGGTGCTGTGCGAGATAGTCGCGTTCCTCTGTGGTTAGTACCGCTCGCGGCTGCCCGCCGTAAGTCTTGACGTGCCGATCTTCAGCTTCGCGCATCTGGTACATCGTTAATTGTAAATCTTTGCGCTCGGCTTCGGCGTTCTGTCCCGTGTCGCGCTCCTTCAAGCCGATCTGCACGAGTTCTATCAGATACTGCCCGCGCCACATTCCGGCATTAACGCGCTTCTCTATTTCCTCACGCGCTGCGTCCGTTATCTGCGGTTGCGCCGGTTGGTTTGCATGGGTGGCGACGTTGGTGATGTTATTGCTTTTGGCGCGGGCGTCGGCTCGACGCTCGTCGCCGGTGGAGTGTTCGCGTCGGTAGTCTGCTCGCGCCGGTTTAATCTGCTCTCGATCTGCTTGACCTGCTCCGGCGTCATGGCTTGGGTTAATGCCCGCCACTTGCTCGCGTCCTCGATTAACTGTCTGGTCGGTGACAGTTTCCATGAGACTAAGAACGCGATCAAAAGCCCCGCTAGAATCGTGCTCACGAACATCGCGCCCGTCACTTTCCACATGGTCATTCTGGGCTGCCCCTGCCACTTGTCTATGTACTTGCTCAAGCGGTCGGTCTGTATGTCTGCCCGGCGAATGCTGTTGGTAAACTCGCCGTTCGTCCGCTCGTTTCTGTCTAACATCGTCTGGAGCACTTGCAGACGTTTGTACTGATCTACGGTCTCCATCTTCTGACGTTCGATCATTGCTTTGAGTCCGGTTACTAGCGGCTCGATCTGCGCGGCTAACTCGTCCCGGCTGCTGGCGGTCTTGTTGCTTGCTGTCTGGCTGTTGGGCGCGCTCTGTGGCGGTCGGCTGGCTAACGCTTCCAATCGCGCCGTGACCCTCTGCAAGCTCTCTGCTAGTGTTTCGAGCTGCTGCGCCTGCTGGCTGCTCGCGCGTCGTAGATGGTCGTTCTCCGTGAGCAGCTCGTCGTTCGTTGTCTCTAGTTCCTGTTTGCTTGGCATGACTTAATCCATATTGCTTGGCGTGCATCTTGCGCTTCTCTGCCACTTGGTTGCGTTCGTGCGCGACTCTGCGCGGTCGGGGCGGTATCTCTCTGCCTTCGAGTTTGGCTTGTCTGGCGGCGCGCATCCACTCGCGCCACGCCTCTTTCTTTGCGGCGTGTTCGTGCTCGATCTCTTTGCCGAACTCTTTGCCGTAGATGCGCGCCCAACGTTCGTCTAAACGCTGGTGAGCGTGATCGTTGAAATGCAGCTTCCTATCGTCCGTCCCTCTGGCGGCGATTTGGACGTGAACGTGTGCATTGTCGGTGTCGCGGTGAATGGCGGCGATGGCTCGCGCTTTCGGAAAGTTCTCCTGTAAATGCTCGTCCACCATTTCACGGGCTTTCTCGTCCGTCACTTCCCGGTCAAAAGAATATATGGCGCGATAGTGCGTCCGCTTCTCGCCGCTCCCGCGTTGCGGCTTTTCTATCTCATCCTCTTCAAGCTGGCGCGCGTACTCCCGTAAATCGCCGGTGCGCTCTTTGTACGAGATGCCCTGCTCGGCGTGGTCGGGGTGCGCGGCGTACTCCGGGATGTTGTGCGTCCACACTCTTTCCTGCTTGCCTTCCGTCGCCCGCTCGCGCGTCATGTAGCGCACGTTTGCGCCTGCCGTGCCGCTCCTGCCGACTTTGACTGTCAGAACCACGCCGCCGCTCATCCCTTGAACTCCTGCACGATCTCTTTCATCACGCGCACGACCTCTCTCATCGCGCGGTCAAGCTGCTGCTGCGAGTAGCCTTGATAGCCTGCGTTCATCTGGTGCGCGATCTGATTGATGTTCACTCCTATCTTCCGCACTTCAAAAAGCATTCGCTCGACGCGCTCGCGCTCCGGCGTCTGAATCATCGCGCCTTCTTTTAGTCCGCGCTCGATCAGATACTTTGACAGCGATTTGTAACCGAAGCTCTCGGCGCGTGTGTGGAGTAGCTTCAGCTCTCCTTCCGTCGGTCGAACGGTGATCTTCGGCTTCTCTTTCTTCTGCTCGTCGCCGTTGCTGCTTGGTGATGTTCGTTTGCTCATCGTGCGTTTAAGCTGTATTACGGCTTTGCAGGACGCCTAGCGCCGCAAGGCGCGTCGGGCGGCATTCTGCCGTGTCGTTTGAGCGAAGCGAAAATGACGGCAGAATGCGTTTCCTGCCCTCTCTATCAATCTAGCCGTAAAAAATGTTTCTCGCCTCTTTCGCTATCTTTGGCTACCATATTACAAACGTCAGGATTTAATTTCAACGTTATTATGAAAGGGGTTTTGTGTGATGAGTAACGAGAATGTAAAGAAGAAGAAAAGTCAGGCTCGGTTACTTGATCGCTTTACGAAGCGGAAGCCGGAGTTCAAGTCTTACAAATTCGATCTGGCTACTGACCTGCACGAAAGATTAGAAAAGCTGGCGGGTGAGACAGGGATGAGTAAAGAATCGATCAATGATGCTCTGAATTATGCCGTGCGGTCATTGGTCAATCGGTTGGAGCGTGAAGCAAAGCAAGCGGGCGGCAGCAATAGCGGTAACGCTCAAGTGTCGGCTGCTGGTTCTGAATCGTAGCGGCTGCGGGCGTGCTATGGCTCAAGCTGTTGGCTCTGCCACTCTTCAAGGTTTGGCTCGTTGAAATAATCTCTGAACCGCTCAAGGTGGCTCTGCTCGTCGTCGAAAAGCCGTAGATGGATTTTCTTCGCTGTTCCCTTGTGCGTTGGGTCAGCTTCCAGTTCGGTACGTTTGGTTGTGGAGTCGTCTAAAAACGCTCTGTAAGCCTCTGGCTGCTCGTTTTCTGTCTTCCCTGCCCTTACCCTCAAATAATCGAAATAAGCGGCTCTGCGGGCTTCCTCGTCGCGCTGGCGTGCCTCTTGTGCTTCCTTCTTGGCTTGCGCTTTCTTTACTTCTTCCTCTTTGGCTTGGGCTTGGGTGATGGTGTCTGGTAATTGGTGGCTTTCTTTGATGGCGACGACGAGCCACGCGGCAAGGTCTTTGATCTTGTTTAGATTTCGATGTGGTAAGGCGCGTAGCTGAAGCTCGACTGATTTCCGGTAATCTCTGACAAGCTCTCTGGCGGTCGGCTCTGCGATGTGGAGGCTGATTAGCTTGGTTACTAGTGGCTCATCCTCTGGCGCGGCGTTGGGCGCAACGTGGCTCGTCGCTGGCGGCGGCTCTGGCTCGGTTGTGGCTTTTAACGCAAGTTGCTCTGGCTGCTTTCGCTTCTTGCCTAGCGTTCTGCCCGGCTCGTTGAACGCTCGAAACTCCGCTTTTGCTTTGCGTCCGGGCGTGTAGAGCATTTCCCAATCGGCGCGTCCTTCGCTGTCAGTGGTTTCTTTGAATTCTACGGCAGAGATATAACCTGACTTCTTGTGCGGCGCATGAACCTTGTACATCTGCTTCTTGACGTGCTCGTAATCGAAATAGCGCGTCTGCGGGGCGCGGGTGCAGTAGTAGGAATAAAGCATCTTGGCGCGTGGTCGCTCGTTGGCGAGTGCACCGAAGATTTGAAAACTCAACAGTTCATAAAATCTTTGCGCGCCGGGCGAAAGTTCTTTCAAATAATCGTAGTCGAGTGGGCGGGTCTGCGCCGTGTTTAGAATCTCTCGGTAAATCTCATTGAGAAGTAAATAAACCGCGTCTGCTTTTCTGCCGTCCGGTAATGTCTCGCCCGTAAAAATTAAGCTGTATCTCGTAAAGTCTGCTTCTCTTGTAATCTCTGCTCCGTCTTTTCGCTTGTAAGTGATTTTTGCGGTGATGAATGTGCGCGCGTTTTGGCGAAAGGCTTTTTTGATTTCTATGGGGTTGCTGCCTAACTCTTTCGCAATAGCTCTCAAGCTATCTAGTTTAATCAGCGCGGGAAGCGGTCGCCCTATCTCGTCAAACTTTCGATTGATGGCGAGAGTATCAACCTTGTAGGCAAGTGCGCCGGGTTGACCGTACTCGCTGTTGTACGAGACTTTCCATTTTGTCTTTAGTTCGCCGTCGTCATTGGTTTCTCGTATTTCGATATTGACCTGACTGCGCTGTGTCAGTTGATGAACCGGAAAACGAGACAATGCCGATTCGATTCGGATGGCATTGGGTGGTAGAAGTTCCTCGCGCTTTGGCTCTCGGCTCATTTAGTTTTTCTCAAAAACAACAACACACTTCGCCCTGTTGTTGTTGTCTAAATAAAGTCTAATACTGTCTATGAAAATCATGTGTCCGATAATGGTATTGAGTTCAACAGTTAGAGAGAATTTTCGTCTTAAATCGTCTCCCCAATCTATGCGGTTCGTCTCCCCAATCTATGCGGTTCGTCTCCCCAATCTATGCGGTTCGTCTCCCCAATCTATGCGGTTCGTCTCCCCAATCTATGCGGTTCGTCTCCCCAATCTATGCGGTTTTATTATGCCTAATTTCTTCCGAAGTTCCTTTAAGGCTTCACGCGCTGGTCTGCCTTCTCCGCGCTCGAAACTCTCCATGCCTTTACGGATTCCCTCTACTGCCTCAGCTCGCTCATGCTGTGAAGAGTCTTTGTTAAAATTAGTGGACTTAACTCTCATTGGTTCTCCTAGCGTCGCAGCTATGGGTTAAAATCAGTGTTCATGTTTATGAATACTTATTAACTACTATTAAGTGGCTGAACGGTCAAACTACTTGGCGATGCCTTGTAATAAAGTATTGCAACATTTCATCGGGGCTTTTTTCGCTTAACTCTTGTTGAAGCGTATAGATTGCCTCTCTGATGACCATAGAGCGGTTAGCCTTCGGGTTTCCCGCGCGCTTCAGAGCGTCCGTGATTTCATCTATCCAATTGGCTTCAGGTGTGTAGAGACTTGCCGGAACAATTCTATATCCCTTTTTCTCATGCTCATCGCTCGTCAGCCGTTTAGGATTCGGACGCGGCGCGGTCTGTTGTGCTTTCTCCAAGAGACGGTTTTTCTTACTTTGTGCCATAGCTCAAGAGTTCCTTTGTTAGTGCTTCGTAGGCAATCGCACCTTTCCCTTTGGCGTCGAAAGAAAAGATGTCGGTGCGTTCCATCTGCGCTTGGTTCAATTGTTCGCTCTGCGGAATTTTCGCCTCAAAAAACTTGTCTTTCCATTGGGCAAGCTGCGTCATAACTACCTCGTTCGTCACCGTCTTGCGTGGGTCGAGTTTGGTAATCAGAATGCGGTAATTTTCAAAGTCTTCGCCTTTAAGGGCAACTATCAAGTCTAAGAGATCAACTAGACCGTCGGCAGCTCTGGCTTCCATCTGGCAAGGGATGACAATTAAGTTTGCGGCTTCAATCCCTGACTCGGTGAGTACGCCAAGCGTCGGCGGGCAATCAATCAAGATAAACTCGTATTCTTTTTCGATTGGACTAATGCCTTTCCTCAATATCTCTTCTCGTTTCGTCCTCATGTAAAGAGACTGTCCGACGGGAGCAAGCCGGATAGTTGACGGCGCGATAGAGAGATTAGGGATGTGGGTAGAGCGGATTATTCGCCGGAGCGGAAAAGCGGACGGCTCGCCGAAGAAGTCGCGTAGCGTTAGATCGGAGTCTTCCAACTCAACGCCCAGACCTAAAGAGCAATGTCCCTGCGGGTCAAGGTCAATAAGCAGGGTCTTCCTTCCAGCTCTGGCGAATCCTGCGCCTAAAGCCATTGCCGTAACAGTTTTTCCAGTGCCGCCTTTGTGCGTGGCGATGGCGATTGTTTTAGCCATATCTTAATAGATATTAAAAACAGTTAATAGCACTTAATAAGTTATAAGATCGTCGCTAAATGCTATGTGCGGTCTTGCTCGTCCTTCTTCTCTGTACTTTGTTTCGGCTCTTGCTGCGCCGTGCTTTGTAGCTGTTCCATCTGGCGAAGAAAAGCCACAGGGTTAAGGATCGTTAGAGTAGGGAACTGCTGCCGAAAGTCTTTGCTTCCTGCGAGGTCTTCCCGCATCAAATCTAAAAGGTCGTTATCGCGGCTCACTAAATAAGCGGCGTCTGCTTCAACTGCGAGATTGATATACTTCTCATCCTTCGGATCGC
>MWWK01000153.1_pt1 | contig 12241 bp, 22 predicted proteins | sample 1047241 | NCBI WGS metagenome assembly MWWK01 (sample SAMN06349964, study PRJNA376086) | soil metagenome | isolation source: BG12-3 sample Antarctic (ecotone) soil | place: Antarctica | reverse complement strand
CATTTAACCCACGCGCGCAGGGGCTTGATACTGAAAACTTGCCCTATATTTGCCCTGTAAGCGTTTTACCCATACCGTGATACCTATTCACACCTGAAACACAGCCACACGCGAGCCTGTAAGCAGCATTCATGGGTTCATGGGTATTGACGAAGGGATTTGTTCGACATAGAATGCGCGGCACAAAGGACGGGTGCTAAATGTATCCGTCTAGCGTCGGGCAGAAGTGAGGCTGTCAGGCGCGCCTCACACGTGAAAACTTGTGAGATGAAGGCGGCGAGGCTTCCCAATTTGCTTCGCCGCTTTTTCTTTGCCTGCTATCACAGCCTGATTGAATCTCAACAAGGTTGAATCCTCATTGCGCAATGAGAATCTTTCATTGAATCCCTGCACGCGTAGGCGTGATGCCGCCCGTCTCAGGGTCATAGGTAACAGTAGCATTGAATCCCCGCCTGCGTGGGCGTGATACTGAAAATGGGCGAACAAAAAAGGGGCGCTGCACCCTGACCATGAAGCCAGGACGCAGCCCGTTAGTAATTGCGGAATTTGTGCAATTACCTCTTGAGTGGATACGAGACACTGACGCCTCGCTTCACTGGAAAAGGCAGCACGCGGCGAATGGTGGCGCGTGGGACTGACTTGTTATCTCCGCGTCTCATTGTGTGCCGCCTTCCCTGATGAGAGCCTGATGCGTCTTGACTGAAAGCTGATCCATCGTCTTGTAGACCGCTCCGATGAAAGGCATCAATGCGGCTTCGGCGGCGATGAGCATGGATTCCCTTCTGTGGGCATCTGTGGTGTAGGTAAATGAGCGCAGGACGGCAAGCAGGATGCCCGCCAGCTCATCATCAATGTTTTCCAGGAATTCAAATTCAAACGCCTGCAATGCTCGCTTGATCTGCTCGTCTGAAAGTTGGTAGCTGTTGTAGCTGCCGTATGCGGGTGTAGTTGGTTTCTTAGCCATTATCTTGCGCCTCCCTTCTGCTGAATAGCGACGATGAAATCAGGCAGCATCTTCTGAGCGTGGTAGCTGTCGAGCGCGGCGATGGCGATGGCCTCGCGCGCGATCTGCTTGAACTCGCTGCGCGCCGTGCGTTGCGCTTCCCTTCCAGACTCGCCGCGTAAGGCTCTTTCCATCTGGCGCAGTTTCCAGTAGCGCCACTCACTGGAAAGTTTGTTGCGCGGCTCCGGGGCGTTACGTTCCTTCTCTTCCGCTTCGGCGCGTGACTTTGCCCAAGCCTGCTCAAAACGTTCGTGAATCTCTTCGATTGCCTGCCCCGCACGGATGCACTGGATGATCTCACCCATGTTCCGGCGCTCGTGATAGCTCGACTCCTGCCAGCCTTTGGGAAAGAGGCGCAGGAATAAGCTCTTATCGCGTGCGGGGTCTGAGTTTGGCGAGTTGTCTATGACCTCATCCACGTAGCCGAGGATGTTCACCTGGGCTTTGTTGTCTACTCCGGGCGCGTTGATCGCGTTAAAGAGCATCAACAAGTCTTTGCGCGTGACTTCGATATTCGCAGACGTTCGCCTGTCTATCTTCGGTATGTTAGATTTCGATGTAGAACTCATAAGTTAGCTTCTCCTATCAGGTGATGATGAGTTATGGGTTTGGGCCTGCATAAGCATTTACGGTGCTTCGCAGGCCCGCTTGGCTTTACGGATGTTGCATTTCTGACAGAGCAGTTGAAACCGATCTTTAGGAAACCCGCGCTGCCTGAGCCAGGAATACAGTGCCGCGCCGCTGCCGACTGTTTTGCGATGTTCCGCACCATCATTGAAAATATGGTCAATGGTTAACTTTCCCTGCTCACTCTCGCCACACTGCGCGCACCGGCTGCCGTATGCCTCTAAGACTTCGCGCCGTAGTTCGCGTTTCCACGTCTTAGCGTATTGCCTATAGCGACCACTGTTTCTAGCTCTATAGTCCGCGTAACGTTTTGGTTGTTGCTGGTAGCGAAGGCGCGCATAGATACACACACACTTCTTGCAGTAAGCTGCCATTCCAGACGGCCTGGAAGGGTCTTTATGGAAATCAGTCGCCGACTTGACCTTTCGGCATCGTGGGCAGCGAAAGGCAGATACGCCTTGTCGCTTCGCCCCTCTCAATGCGCGGGGCTTTTCCTCACCGTAATTGTTATCAATCTTCGTGCCCATCGTTTTAGTTGCGCGTGTCCGTCGCGCCCCGGTCTGTTTGTTAGTTGGTTTCTAGCGGGTGGCCTGTGATGGCCGTATCGAGGATGGCCGCGCCAATGATGTGATAGCAGGGCTGCCCGGCAGTTCCGGCAGCGCAGTTGCACAAGGCGTAACGCTCGCCGTCGCGCACTTCGCAACGAACCGTGTAACGGTGGCCGCGCGGCGTGGTGACTTCGTATCTGCGACCGCCCAAGCTGCGCGCGTGGCACTTGGCCTGTTTTGCTTTCCGCACCGCATTTGCCATTCTCTTTGCCATTCTCTTTGTCATTTCGTATGCTCCTTAATGAGTTCGCCTTGACGTAAAAGATATTACGCTACGGCGTAAAAGCTGTCAAGGGAATTCTTTCGCCTTGACGTAAATTCTTTTTCGTCGTACCGTATGCGACTATGAGCACAGAACTTTTATCCACCGCCGAGGTCGCCGAAAGATTAGGTCTAACCGTGCGCGCTATTCAGAAGATGATTGAAGGAGGCAGATTGCCAGCGCGGAAGGTTGGGCGCGACTATGTAATTGATCCGAGCGCGCTTGAAAACATTCCCAAGCAAGCGGCAGGCAGGCCACCAAAGCCGAAAGCAGCAGCGGCCACAAAGAAGGTAGGCAAGAAAGGCAGCAAGTGATGAGCAAGTTTGAAGACCAGACACGCACCTGCGTTGACTGCCAGCAGGAATTCACCTGGGCAGGCGGAGAGCAAGAGTTCTTTCACGAGAAGGGCTTCACCGATCCGCCGAAGCGGTGTAAGGAGTGTAGGCAGACTCGAAAGGATGCTCGCGAGCAAGGATGGTTAAAGGATGGTTATAAGAAGTGAGCGGCGTGATCTCTCTCAAGCGTCGGATGATGAGTAAACATTGAAGCCGCACGGCTGGAAGTCAAGACCATGAAGCATTCAACGCACGACGGGACACGAGACGCGGGTGCAACAAATTTGCGGCGCTCCTTGTCTACCTTCCGCAAGTTTGAATGGCTGTGAACTGCGAGGCTCTCTTAGAGAGCAAACGAATGTTGAGAATAGCGATAGTGGGTAGATGCTCGGCGTGAGCCGTCCTGACTATGCACAGACGTTTTACAGTCTGTGGCGTAATCGGCGCAGTCTTTTGATGCGCCCGTCGAAGACGGAGTATTTAATGATGAAAGGAGGTGATGCGAAATGAACAGGGAAATCAAAATAACACCAATGTCCGAAGAAGAAGCAAAAGCGTTTAATGAGAAATACCCTGCTCCCAAAGTGAAGTAGGCCGGGGCGACGCATGGCCTACTCGTCACTAACAACAACTCTGCAAATTTGCAGAATAAAACTACGCGCAATCCATAGCGCAGCAAAGCACAGTGTTTTACCTTTTCAAAGGCAGCAAGAAATGAGCATCGAAGAACGAATTATCAAACTCGAAGAATTTGCGGCGGACGTGCGCCAGTTCACAAAGATCGTGACGGAGATGATCCGCCGACATGATGAGCGGTTAGATGAACATGCGGAGGTGTTCCGCGAGGCTAATCACGCCATTGCTGCCCTGGCTGATTCACAGATACGCACGGAAGACAGCCTGAAGAAACTGATTGAACGGTTAGATCGAGACGATAGCTAATAAGAAATAGAGTATGTCGGGTGGGCTTCAACCTCGGCGGCTCTGCGCCAATAGCTTTTCACGTCGACGTGGAGATTCAAGTCCTGAGTCCCTACGGGTGACAAGTGGCAATAGAAAAGCGCCTGCGGCTTAATTCCTAATTCCTGTGAGGTCAAATGATGAAACCAGCCAAACACAGCCCGGAAGTCTTAGAGTGGTTGAATGAATTACATCGCCAGCCGTATCCCAAAGGTTTCGGGAAGCCAGAACAATCCTCAGATTCGGAACTCTTGACACCTTCCAAGATCGCATCGCTCAGGAAAGATATGCAGGAGAGCGCGCAACTGGCGGACGAACTCTTTTCAGATGAGAAGTGGGGCTAATTCCCTCGCCCACATTGTTAACCACTTAAATACTTACGTACTTAAATACTGGAATACTTAACCAAACTTAATGATTATCACGGTAGCATCATTCAAAGGTGGAGTTGGTAAGACTACTACTGCCGTGCATCTGGCCTGCTACCTGCAACGGAAAGCGCCGACGCTTTTGATAGACGGCGACCCGAACAGAAGCGCAACGGGCTGGAACGCTCGCAATTCCCTGCCGTTTGTCGTGGTGGATGAGAAGGAAGCGACGCCGCACGTCCAGAGCAGAAAATTCAAGCATATCGTGATAGACACCGAAGCTCATCCGAAGGCTGCGGACATGCGCTCGCTGGCACGCGGCTGCGATCTGCTCATCCTGCCCGTCACGCCGGACGCTCTCTCCCTGCGCTCCTTAATGCTCACGGTCGGCGCACTCGAAGAATTGGGAGCCAAGAATTATCGAATCTTGTTGACCATAATTCCGCCTCGTCCTTCAAGGGATGGCATGGAAGCGCGGACAATGCTTGAGGCGCGCAATCTTCCGGTCTTCAAAGGCAGCATCCGTCGGCTCGTCGCATTCCAGAAGGCCGCTCATAAGTGCGTGCCAGTGTATGAGGTCGCCGATCCGCGTAGTCTGGAAGCATGGGCGGATTATGAAAAGGTGGGGGCTGAACTTAAATGAGTTCAAAGTACGACGACATTCTTTCTGCGGCAAAGGGCGAAGCTCCAGCGCAGAAGAAGGCAAAGAAAAAGGCCAGCAAGCCCGCTGCGCCCAAAGGGGCAGGGAAACAGCCTGCCCGCCCGGGTCGTCCATCCGGCCCTGCTGGTGGAAAGCGCAGCCGCGAAGACTACAGACAGGGCAGCGTCTATCTACCTCTGACCATGTTCGATGACGTGCGCGACAAGCTATCTGCTCAGAACAGAGGGAAGCGCGCGAAGCAGGACTTCTCGGGGCTGGTTGAGCAACTGCTGGCCGATTGGCTTAAACGTACCTGAGCACGTAAGTACCCGTGTACTCGGATACTCGGATACTCGGATACTCGGAGTTGTGCTACAATTCGGGTGGAAATCGGGGATGGCGAAGGTCGTTGAAGTTGATATTTATAAACCTGAGACGCTTCATAAGTGTGCAAGTTCTGGAATGTGGAAGCCGAAGAATTTTGACGAAGCCTGTAAGCGTGCTGCCGGTCGGCGAGCATATAATCGTCAACGCCGCCTCGCTCGTGCTGACCGCATCGAGGATATTCTTGTCATACAGGATCGCTTTCCTCATGTGACGGGGAGAGAGTTAGCTGCTTACTTCAAAGTACATGAGGCCACTATCAGCCGTGATCTGAAGTTCATAAAGAAGGTGAAAGAGGATTACAGGCAAAGTATGAAGGTGGAGATGTCCGCTAAAAGCTTTCGGTGGGTTGAAGATGCACGGGGCTATGAGGTTTCATTCGAGATGGTTCATGGCAGGCGTCTGAGGTAGCTGATGGGATGGGAAGCCAGGAAAGGGATTCTCTACTACTATCGCAAAGCGCGTGATGGTCGGCACGTGCAGTCGAAGTATATGGGGCGTGGAGATAAAGCCATCGAAGCGAGCCGGGCTGACGGTGTTGCTGTCCCTGATGAAGTGCGGGGTGACGCTGCTCTCGTAGCACAACCCGAAGTGGCGAGCGTTCGCCACGTAAAAAAAGAGGATGTGACGCAAATCCGTCACGTAAAAAAAGAGGCTCAGATAACTTCGGATGCGGACTCATCACCCTCGCTGGTAGATAAATACATGCGCTACTATCGCGCGCCGCCAGCGCCAGCTACACCGCGTCGTTATGGCAAAGCGTGATTGGTGGGGCAGCACCGGGAAGGGAATTAAAGAGTATGGCTGATGATAAGATCGAAGACGAAGAAGACTTTGATTTCTCTGGCCTCGGGCAAGAGATACCACCTGCATTGAAGAATTCTTTTGAGTTCACGGTTTTTGCCGACCAATTACCTGACTCGCCTGAATTACTGACGGCAAAGATCGCGGGGGAAACGGTTGAGCGCCTGCTAAGTTTATCGCTTGAACAGTTAACTAATCTCAAGCCTGAAAAACTTGATGAGCTTGGCGATAAGGCGAGGGGTTGGGAGGATATTCGCGCTGAGTTTCTCGCTTACCCTCACTTTGAACAGGTTCGGTCTGCGGCGCTAGATTCCTTCACGGAGAATATGCACGCTGTGTCGAGGTCTGCGGTTGGGATCGCGCTTGGCTACTCAATGGCGTGGGCACTGATTCCCGTCCTGGAGCAAGCCGGGGGCAATGCCTTTCGCGCTGATTTTATCAGCAACATGATACAAGCCGTCTTCGATAGAGTTGTGGGAGAAGTGCTGCAACTACGCTCAGCGATTGACCAACGTCTTGATGAACGTGTCGGCTCGACTATGGATTAAATAAGAAAAGATTTCGCCTGCTCTGTCTTGATGGTACAATCCGCGACGAACTGGAGGGGCGCACTTTAGAGAATAGAGAAGAGTAGAAACTAAAAGAGGCCGATTCGTGATGCTTGGCGGCGCTGCGAATTCGACCTCATAGCCCTTAACGAACTGCAATGATTACATCATCGGCAGAACGCTCTTTGTGTGTGAGATTATGCACGCGAAGGCTGAACCTGTCCAGCCATATCTTTTTGCCTATTGCTGCGGCCTGTCTTCTAACCGCTCGCAACTACTCCCTATTGTGTTCGGCGTCCGTGCTTGCTCAAGATGATGGTGGGGGTCGGAAATATTTTATCTTTGACGTAGATGCGTTCTGTGCTAAGATAGCTCTCGACAACCGCATAGGTCTGTACTCTTTAGAGGGTACGCGCCGCCAGTTACTTAATCCGCTCATCAGAGTCGATTTTTAACTGGCGCTTTTTGTTTTACGGCCTTCGATGCAAGAGAAAGAACCGGCGCGACGTGAAAAAAGATTTCCTGATCTCAGTAAATAGTGATAAGATGGCTCTCGAAGAAAACCGAATTAAGGATTGTATTCTTTACAGAGTACACGCCGCTGATCGTTTTAGCTCACAGAGCTAATGGTCGGCGGCTTTTTCATTTACGGCCTTCGCAATTTTAGTGCTTTTGAAAACTTCTGGCGTGTGTTCCAACCCGGCCACTTTGATTGAGCCGGACAACGACGCTAATAAGCTCTAGCTTGACGGCCTGCAAGCGAAGAGACGTGTAAAAAACCTTTGGTGTAGATGGCGTGGAACCCCATTTACAGCACGGGTTTTTTGCTTATAGACACACGAAAGCCCTCGCAAGGCTTCCGTGAATTGTTAACAGGGATTGTGAACGTGGACAGAACTAACAACCAACTCGCCTTTACCAGAGGCGAAGCAGCCATAGGAGGCCGATGTGAACAATCATAGCATAAAAACAGTCCGAGGTGGCAAATTCCCGCGCGATCTTTCCCGCCGCGCATTTCTCCAAAGTGAAACTTTACGCTCGCGTGCCTGGCGCTCTCTAGCGTCCGTTCGCCGTCGCCGCCCTCTTTCCGGCGTGAAAGGGGGTTTGTAATGGCAACTCCTATTCGCGCATCCTCCAGGACTCCTTGCTTGATATGTGGGTCAAAGGGCTGGCCTTGCTCCTATACGCCTGATCGCCGCATTCGTTTCTGCGGCAAGGTGTATTCGGAGAAACAATCAAGTGACGGTGTAACTTATCTGCACTTCGCGGACGATGTTCAAACCGCTCCGCGCTTCGTTGAAAAGCCTGCGCCGCAAGTAAAGGTTGTCGAGCGTGCCGGAGCGGATCATCTTCATGCTGTTTACTCAGCTCTGCTCGACCGCCTTCCTCTGCTGCCTCGACACCATGATGATCTGCGCCGTCGCGGGCTACCGGATGATTTGATAGAGGTGGGCTGTTACAAGTCCGTCTTCTCGGATGATGAGAGAAGAGAACTAACACGCCAGCTTGCACCTTTGGGGCTGCGTGGCGTTCCCGGCTTTTATCGCTATCAAGGCGAGTGGCAGATGGTTCGATGTCTGCCGGGGTTCTTCGTGCCGTATCGAGACTCGCGCGGTCGCATTCTCGGCATGATGTATCGCATGGACGTGATGATTGACCGCCAGAAGTTCAGATGGTTCTCCACACCTCCAGATAAGTATTCGGACGGAACAACGTCGGGCGCTCCGCTCCATTTCGCACGTCCTGAGTTATTCGAGACGGCCGGCGAGGTTTGGCTAACCGAAGGGGCATTGAAAGCCGACATCGCAGCTCACTATCTTGATGTGCCGTTCATTGCTTCGGGTGGTGTTACTCAATGGGGGGCGAAGTTTGGCGAGGCATTCAAAGCGAGGTTTCCAGATAAGAAAATTGCGATTTCATATGATCGTGATTGGCGCACGAACAGGGACGTTCGTGCCGCGCTCGACAGGCTCATGGAGCAATTAAAAACCGCTGGCGTGCCGTTCGTCGTTCGCACCTGGGCGGAAGACGCAAAGGGCATAGATGATCTGGTTGTCGCGCAATCTCGTGAGATGGAGGTCGCGGCATGAAAAAGAATAGCTTTTACGATCTGAACGAAAAGCAGTTTACCGAAGTGGGCGATGCTATTGAGCAGGGCAACTATTTGAAGCTCGTCCATAATGCTGTGGTCGGGGGTGAGGATGAGGCAACCGCTGATATAGCACGCATGTCTCTTGACCTGGCTGACCTGACGGATGGCGTCAGCCTGACCACCACTGATTTACGTCTCCCGCTTCATCTTCGAGCTTTCGTTGATGCTGTGATAGGCGCTACTGCGGGAAGTTCTGAGTTTGTCGAAGTCACGGATAAGGATTTAGCGAAGCGCATGGGGCGCTCGACTCGCACCGTCCAGAATGACCGCAAGCAATTCCGCGCGTGGAAAGATCACAGCTCGCTCATTCAGGTGAGAGATCACTGGCGCGACCCGGACACAGGCGAGAGCCACGCCCACGCCTATCGTTGCCACGTCTCCGGGCTGGCTGTTGATACCGCTATCGAAGCACGCCTTTCTCCAGAGTATGCGAAAGACCGCTCGATGGCACTGAGGAAAGCCGCTCATGTGGTAACGAAAGAGGCTGCTAATTATCCTGTGCGGCCACCCAAGATGAGAAAGAAGCCTTCTGATCTTGAATTACTGCGTCGCAACCTGCGATCTGCTGCGAACTCTCTGAAAAAGGCTGAAGCTCAAAGGCCGATGGTGCGGAATCCTGACTTCGATGAGTTGTTCGAGTTGATGAAGGACGTAGAAGATCAAATGACAGCGGTCAGGGCGGCTTATGGGATGCCTCAAATTTCCACCCAAGAACTAAGAATAAGAAGCATGGAAATTGGCGGGTCAGAACCTTCTGACGTTTCCGCTCCCGAACCCTGGGTGGAAGCCGAAAAACAGGGGGGTAGTGGAAATAGACTTCCACCTGGAATTGGTCAACAGAATCAACAGGTTAGCTCATTTCCACCTGACGAAGTGAAATTTTCCGAACCTCCTGAATTGACCGCTGCCTGGGCTGCTCAGGCCGAACGAGCCGAGCGGGAATGGGCAAGGCTGGAAAACCGTCTACGGTCACCAAGCGAGGGGGTGCAGCCATGAATTACCCTCCTGAGATGGTTGTAAACGCTCGGCTCGCGCTCATTTGTCATGGTGTGATGGCTGCGGAAAAGGAAGCTGGTCGTTGGCATGAAAAGGTGGTCAAAGCTCCGCGCTCGGGTGTCGTTGCTCCGGTCGCGTCTGTTGACGTGCGCGAGGAATACGATTTCGAGATGCGCGAGCGTGCTTTCAAATACATGGACGCTGGAATAAGCGACGAGCGGGCTTTTGAACGGGCTTATGAAGAAATGGGCTGCGCTGAAGTGTGGGACTTGCTTCGCGGCTGGCCTCAAGATTTCGGAACATTCCGAAATCCGGTTGCGCGCGAGACCGATGATACTTGTTCGCGGTGCGAATCAATCGGGCATGAAGTTGCGCGCTGTCCTTACCCTGCTGTCTCGGACAGGTTTCGGCGTGATGAAGCCCTGCAAGTCCAGCGGATCGCGGAAGCGAGGCGTGTGCGTCGCGGAAAGGTGGCTGCGTGAGCGAGGTAATAACGGAAAACATTTCCGAAACTAAAACAGGGCGTCCTTCCCTGATGAGCGTTGAGCAGGAGGCCGTCTTTACTGCTCTCGGACTCTTCACCGATAGCACTCCACGCCGTTCCAAGATGAATGTGTTTTATCGCCAGCGTGCGCTGGGCATTATCTGCGATGGTGATTACACGTGGCTCTTTGACAAAGAAAAGATAATGACAGACGGCGGCGATAAGTATTGGAAGCCGACGATCTTGATGGAGCTTGGTCGGATAGAAAATGACGATGATCTGCGCGCCGTAGCTTCTCAACTCTGTGAGCGAAAGCCCGCGACCCGCGATGCTGTTTTGATGGTTCGCACGTTTCGGACAGGCGGCTTGCCTGCGGGCAACACGCTTCAGCTCACTAATGAAATCATCCAGATCATCAATCGCTATCTACAGACTCATGCTGATGTAACGAAGCAGGATGTTCTTGCTGCACTTAGAACCGCAACAGCAAAAGTTGATGAGAGCCTTAGTGATTGACTTTCAAAACGGAAATAATTTCCGAAACTAGGAGCGAACGATGAAGCCATTTCGACGCGATGCAATTTTCGAGCAAATCTTGAAGATGAAAGCGCAACAACCTGCGGAGTATGCGAGGTTGCAGGATAAGACGAAAGCCGCTGCTGTGATTTATGAGCGAGCAAAAAGAGAGGCCATGAATGAAGCAAGTAAAGAGACGCGGGCCGCTTGAGGTCATGCGACCCGGCCAGCGCAACGAATTTTGGGAAACAGTTTTGAGTATCCGTGATAGCGATGATCCGCGTTGGCTCGGGACGTTCTCACATGGCTTTCGGCTAACGGCAGAAGCGTATGAGAAAGTTCGTGATGCGGAAGAGTACCTGCGGAAGAGAATTGAATTTCGGAAAAAGAAATGAGGCGTAAAAAGCATGTCACTTTTTGATCGTTATGTGAACGAGGCTCACCAGAAGGAACTGCACTCTTCTTCCCTGGGCAAGCGGCTTGGCTATGACAGCTTGGGCGATTCCAGATTACTCAAAAGCCTTTCCGCTGAGATGGGCGGCTACCGGCCACCACGCCCGCATGTGCTTCGCGCCTCTCTCAACCCGCAGCCTCCATCCCAGGTAGAGATTGCGGCAAAGGTCACTGAGAACTCTATGGTGCAGAGGCCGGATGTGCGCCGTGCTGAACTGTCGAAGATCGCCGCCGACATCGAAGCCGAGATAGACGAGATTACTGCTGAGTATTCAGTCGAGCATGTGGCCGGGGTTTTGCTGAAGAAGCAAGCGGTTGATTACCTTCAGAGCCTGCTGCCAGAGAAGGCGCAGCCACAGAACGACGCCGCGCCTGCGGATTCCTCTGAGTCTCGGTTGAGCGGGCTGACTACCTGGATCACGTTGCTTGAAAGAGAGCGGGCGCGGATCAGGCGCGAGTGTGATGCGCTTGAAGCTACTGGTCGCGTTGAGTCAAGCGTGGCCTGGAAGCCGCGCCCGCTGTTCGATGAGCTGGTCGCCGTGCTGCGCGCGCTGAACGACGCCAAAGTATGTTTGCCTTTGATTAAGAAGGATGCGCGCCCTTACGTTACTTATGCTCCTGCCGCGCGCAGCAAGAGACGATATGACTCTGCTTCCGGTTGATGCCAGAGTCAAGCCTCTCAAGTCGGAGTAAGAACCACTACATCTTGAATCGGGACGCAAGCTCTCTTGATTTTGAAAATGGACGATCTGTGATAAGCAAAGGTTATGGATTGCACATGAGCGAGTGCCTACATCTTGCGCTTTGGATGCAAAAGCTGACAGCGTTTTCATTATCAGGGGAAAGTCCGTCCGATAAACCTCATTATGGCATTTTAGTTAAGCCACATTAAGCATTCGTTATCAGCCTCACCTCGACTTTGAAAATGGAATGCGCTTTCCAAATCTCAACATTTAACCCACGCGCGCAGGGGCTTGATGTCTAATACCTGTGACATGATTTACCTCAGTTCATTTAACCCACGCGCGCAGGGGCTTGATGTTGGTGTGACGCCATCGGCCTCGTAGCGCTTCATTTAACCCACGCGCGCAGGGGCTTGAT
>MWWK01000152.1_pt1 | contig 12249 bp, 15 predicted proteins | sample 1047241 | NCBI WGS metagenome assembly MWWK01 (sample SAMN06349964, study PRJNA376086) | soil metagenome | isolation source: BG12-3 sample Antarctic (ecotone) soil | place: Antarctica | reverse complement strand
TTGAGTCCCACTTTATATTGTGTCCGCAGAAATCAAATTCAATCTTTACGTTTCCGCATAAATAATATACTTTATCTAGCTAAAGTATATCAACAGTATATCTTAAAATAATATGATTTTAGTTACCGGCGGAATAAAAGGCGGCAGCGGAAAAACAACCGTCGCTATAAATTTAGCCGTGATGCGCTCAAAAGCGGACTTTGACGTGCTTTTGATTGACGCAGACGACCAAGAGAGCGCGAGCGATTTTACAGCCCTTAGAAACAAATCGCACGACACTGGCGCAGGCTACACTTGCATAAAGCTAACCGGCGCAAACGTCAGAACCGAAACGCAGAGATTGAAAGACAAATATCAGGACATCATCATTGATACGGGCGGACGCGACACGACCAGCCAGCGCGCAGCTTTGACGATTGCAAACGTCTTGCTCGTTCCATTCGTGCCGCGCTCGCTCGACATCTGGACGCTGGATAAAGTTTCAAAGGTGATTGAGGAAGTCCAAGCCGTCAACCCGAATTTGACCGCATACGCATTTATAAACCGAGCCGACCCACGCGGCACGGATAACGAAGAAGCCGAAGAAATTCTAAAAAGCGTTTCAAACATAATCTTTATAGATTGCCCGCTCGTTACCCGGAAAGCATTCGGGAACGCGACCAGCGCGGGCGCGGGCGTAATTGAGTTAAAGCCGGAAGATGAGAAAGCCACAGAGGAAATCGAAGCCTTGTATAAATATATTTTCGATAGACAATAGATATACTATTGCTATATTAAAAACATTATGCCAATTGCAAAAAAGCCAATACAGGACGAAGAAACGAGCCAGAGCCAGATAAATGCCGTCATCTCAAAAGGCGGCAGTATAGCCAATCAGGACAAAGCCAAAACGGAAAAGATTTTGATTCGGATACCGAACAACCTACTCGACCGGGTAGATACCGATTTGAGTTCACGACCACTAAAGATGCCGCGTAACACTTGGATTTTAGAGGCGATTTTGGAAAAACTCGAAAGGCAAAAATAATAAGGAAAACGGAAACCATAGACAAAAATTGTTTCGAGTCCGCTAAGTTTCTTATTTGACTCAAGCAAACTCGATACTTCTTACCATAGATTAAACTCTTAGAACCACCGTTTAAATATTTCTTTCACATTTCCTCAATAAAACATTGACAATAAACACTTAAATACTATAGTTGAGATTCAGAACTATATTTAGAGGAGTAAAATCTATGCAAAATGTCGGAAAAACAAGCTTGAAAATTTTAAGTATATTAGTTTTAAGTCTTTTCGCTTTCCAGTTATCTTTTTCCCAAGTGAAAAACACACCCGCTTCCGAGATTGCGTTAGCGGATGAATTTCCAAGCGGCAAATGGTCAATTTCATACCATCCCTATCAGGGTGAAAATAGCTCAAACTTACCTGTTGCGGTTTACAGCGTCGTTTCTAAAAACCTGAAAGTTACACAAATTCGTATCACGAATGTTTCGACAAAACCTATTAAGGCAATAAAAGTTAGATGGTTGGTTTACGAAAACCAAAACCGTGATAATTTGCTTGCACAAGGTCAAACTTCGCTTATCCGTTTCGTCGGCTCTATAGATTCCGGTAATTCAGGCACTATCACCTATCCAGTAGTCTCTTTTGCTGATGTTCACAAAAATTTTCTTGTTAACGGAAAACTCGATAAAGATTTTAACGTAGACCTCTTAGTAGATGAAGTTACTTATCTGGACGGCTCAACTTGGCTTGCTAAAAATGGAAACTCCAAGGACGTAATCGCAAATCTATTCAAAAAAGTATCTTTTCAAGACTGTGCAAAGCAAACCTGCAAAGGAACTGCATCAACAACAATAAGAGGCGGTACAACTTATAGCTGTGTAGCAAGTTCATTGAACGAATACTGCAGCAACTCAGGTAGCTCTTGTACAAATAACTCTTGTGCAGGCGGCGGCGGTGGCGGCGGCACAATATCCCCCGAAGTCCCTGTTGAAAACTAAATTCTAAAACTCAAAAAAAAGGAGCTTCTTTCTTGAAGCTCCTTTTTTTTACACGTTGAAATCAAACGCCCACTTAATACAGATTCTTTTCCCTTCCCAAGGACACCCCGAAGAAACTCAAACTTGAAATGTAAGCAAAGGAAATGAAACCCGTAGATAAGGTGAGTTGACTTCTTTTGACGATTCGAGTTTTATTCAAGCAGCATTGAAAAATTAACGGTAGATTAAATTCTAAGGAGCATAAATCTATGTCGGCTTTTAGAACCATCGACAAAAACGGGCGCTTGGTAATGTATGGTTTCGATAAACCCTATGCAGGTTATTTCGTAACCGTTTGGGGAAGTAATTCAAGCAAAAAAGACCCAATTATTGAAGAAGACCGCTGGAGCGGAATGACCGGCAACAAATTAGTGGAAATGCTCGAAGGCAGGCTAGGCGTTTCCTTACCCAAACATCATAGAGAACAGGCGCTAGATGATTTGCCTTTTGAAGACATTGAAGATGAAGAATTACAGTTTTGAAGTCTTAAAACTTTTGTGAAGTAAAAACTACATATTTAATAACCCTCGAAATGTTCGGAAAGAATTTTTAACCCTGATAACCCTAAAATAATGCAAAGCAGTATCAGCAGGGGAAGAAGCCAGAAGAAATTCAATAAATTTTCATCTAAAAATGAAAAGCACCAGCGAATTAAATAAACGCAGAAAAGTATCAAAATTATTTTCATCTCAAAACCTCAGCAAAGGGACTTTCGGACAGCCCGCGCCAACGGGAATTTTCATCACACCCGGATTCAAAATAAGAGAAATCAAACCGCTTATCACGATAAAAAATCTTTGCAGCTTTTTGGCGGCAATCTTCATTACTCAAAGAATTGTCCGTATAAACATTGCCGAAATCTTTAATATCTAAAATCTTTTCGGCTTCAATCTGCCGAAGCTGCGCGGAAACGGTTGACGCGCCCATATTGCTAAATTCACTCTCGAAAAGAATTTCATTCTTCCCGTCGCCGTTGAAATCGGTAATTTTCAAGATGTCGGTTGTATAAAGTTTTTCGTTAAAAACCGGCTTCACGCCGTCGAAAATAGCGACATAAGCAAGAGTTTCGACTTGCCAACGAGCCGCATTTTCTAAATCACCATTCAGACCGCCCCGGATAAGATAAAGCGTCTGATTCGTTCCCGGATCAGTAAAAGAGCCGGAGAATTTACGGACGACATCGGCTTTAGCAGAATGATAAAAATCTTTGCCGAAAACATATTTCAAAACTGCTTTTCGTTCGGAATCGGAAATTTTATCAGGCGCAAAGTTCAAAGGTTCGGTAAAGTCAAAAACCAAATCTTTTTGCGAGCGGGAGCAGCTCGACACAAAAACAATCAGAGCCATCAAAAAAAGTGTTTTCATATTTTAATTAAAAACCAAGACGACCGATGAGCCAGCCGGAACATTTACGACGACCTGATTTTTTTGAACCGGACGCGGTTTGAGATCAGCGCGGCGAGTTCTGAAAGAAGCGAGTAAGGCTTGAATTTCATCATTATGTTTTCTTCTTTTTTCGGAATCTTCCGCTAACTTTTTTATCTTTTCCAAAGTTTCTTCGTGAGTTAATATTTTCGACATCACCGGAGAAAATCTTTGATTTCTGGCGGAAAATCTTCGAGAATTTTTAACCGCGTCTCGATAAGTTTTCATAGTTTCGAGTTCGCCTTTTAGTCTCTCTGTCAAACTAATTCCATTCATCATTTCGCCACCTCTTAATTAAAAATCTTTGTTGACAAGCAACATTGTTAAATGAGAGTATCAATTTGTTAGAGGAAAGGCAAGAACCGCAAAACGCTATCGCTTATTTGCTAACCGCCATGATTCGAGTTTAAATTAAAGGAGATTTCTAGTTATGAAAAAAGAAGAAAACTATTTTGAAAAAGCCGCAGCAGAGTATCTAAAAACCGGAATAATACCGGAGCAAGAAAAATATAAAGCGTCAATTTTGTTGATAGCTGAAAAAATGAAAAACAAAGAAGTGAAGAAAAAAATTGACGCATTAAAATATTATGAATACAGTTACGAACTTCCAGAAGCAGAGAAAAAAGAAACGACTTTGCACAACGGAATTAGTGTTTTGGAAACCTACGAACTGAAACAACTTCTCGACGAAGCAAAAAACAATTCAGGTCTATTCGTCTGGAAATTGTCGGAAGCTCTCGAATGGAGATATGAGGAAGCACTTGAGGCAAAGAATTTTTCCGCGATTCGTCATAACGCCGGAAACGAAATGACCGAAGAAATGAACGATGAAGTTTTCGCCGGAGTAAAAGAGGTTTACGAAAAACAAAAAGAAAAGCGCCGAATGAGATGATTAAAAAAAATCCGCGTCCAAAACTTTACACAAAACAGGCTTTGGTAAGAACGACCGAAAAAGAAATTGCGGAGCTGCACGACCGAGCGCGGAAAACAAAATTAAGTTTGTCTCGATACCTGGTCAAATCCGGTTTATCGGACGGACAAGTTTTGACCGCTGAAGAAAAAGAAGAAATCCGCCAATTAAGATTTGAACTTCGGAAAATCGGCACGAACTTAAACCAAATCGCCCTTGCTTTTAACGCTTCGATGAGAGGACGCGGAGACGCGCCGACCACCGAAGCGTTAAAAGCAACACAGGAAAAAATTAACGACGCGCTCGAAACGCTTCTGCAATTTATAAAAAACTTATGAGCGTAATGAAATTCAAAGGACATTCCGCCAGAAGTGGACGAAACGCCGATTACATAATGCGCGATTCGGCTTGTGAGGATGTGAGCTTTCATAACCTCGAAGAACTGGAAACCGAAACCCAATACGAAAACAAGATAAATGCCCGCTCGTATGCCTATAACCGAGAAGATGAAGAAAAAGGGCGCACACATTACCGGGTAACTTTATCTTGGGATAGGGAAGAAGAAACCGGAAAAGCGCGGGAAATGACGCACGAATTTTTACAGGAAAATTTCAAAGATTCGCGCGCCGTCGTCGCCATTCATCAGGACACCGACCACACCCACGCGCACGTTTGGATTGATTCGAGACAAGAAAACGGAAAAAAAATTCATTCGGAAAAAAATCACGTCAACGAATTAAGCCGCAGTTGGCAAAATCAATACGACCGCCAATATCAAACCAGCTACGAAAAGGAATACGCAGCCAAGCGCGAAGAAACCCGCCAACATAGAGAGGACAGGCACAACGGCAAAGAATCGGAGAAGCCCGAACGCGCCGGAATGACTTCGGAACAATTTCGAGAAAAAGACCAGCGCGATGCAGGAGTTAAAAGTAATGTCATTGACCAAGAGCGAACTGGAAACAATCAACGACCTTTTGAAGTTAGAAATTCAAACTCTAACGAAGCAGAACAAACAATTAATCGAAGCCGCCAGCAGCTTGAGCAGGGAGAACGCGCAATTAGTGGAGTCGAGCAAGAAGCAAGCGGAGCGATTCGAGAAACTCAAGAATTACGTGGCTCAGTTGAGGAATACAGTCGAGCAATTAACAACGAGAAAGTAAAAGACCAGGACAGAGGAGCGGAACGATGAAGAAATTTAAATATATTCTGATTGCCGTAACGGTTTTAGCCTGTTTGATAGTCGTAGCAGCCATATTTGACGCATTCGACAAAGAAACCAGAATCAAGCCAAATTTAGAAAAAGATTTGAAAGAGCAAACGGCAAAACTCGACCAATTAAAAACCCAAATGAAACCATACTGGCAGAAATGCAAGGTTGCCACTTCGGGATGCAGTTACAATGACGTGCAGAGATTTAACCAACTTGATTCTGGAATCAAAGACACGGAAGCAACAACAAAGTATTTAAAGTCACAGATAGACCAGCCAGTAAGCGCAAAAATCAATCAGAATCTAGTCTATTTGGGAGTAATGGCAGTTTTGGGAATACTCGCCGTCGGCATTCCTATTCTAATCATCTGGGCGTTATTCAAACGCCCGACCGCCGGATATTCGGACGCGCACGGAACAGCGCGTTATGCCAGCCTCGACGAGTTAAAAGCAAATAAGATACTCCGAACAAATTTACAGACCAACCCCGGAGATTTGATAATCGGTCAATGTAAACAGGGCTTACTAATCCTGCCCTGGGAAAGAGCAGATAAGCACAATTACATCGTCGGCGTAAACGGGTCAGGTAAAACAAGGTCAATCATTTGCCCAAATATCATACACAGCACCGGAGACAGCTTATTTATATCGGACGTTAAACGCCAAAAAGGAACGACAAACGGCGAGCTTTGGGAATTAACGAGCGGGTATAAAAGAAAGGCTTGTTACTTTTCCCCGCTCGAACCGGCAAAAAATATGCTGAAATTCAACTGGATTCCAGCACTTCGCGGAGATGTCGTAACTGCAAAGCTGTTCGCCGAAGCCGTCGTATTTTCGAGCGAAGGAGCAAAGAACGCCGGAGCAAGCACATACTGGTATGAGACAGCCAGAGATTTATTAGCGGCGACGTGGCTGCATACAGCGGAAACCGACAACCCAACACCAACGAACGCTTACCATTTTTTAATGAACAAAGAGTCAGAACTTAGAAAACTGCTCGAAAATTCACACGTTCCCGCAGCATTATTTGCAGCAAGAACATATTTAGACGCACCTGATAAAACAGGCGGCTCGATACTTTCAACCGCGAGAAATTCTTTTAGCTTTATGCTTAGTCCTGAAATCCAACAATTTACCGACACGCTAACCGCGACCGACTTTTCAGCGTTACGCAGAGAAGAAATAGCAATCTATTACCAAGCCAGAAGTGAAAAAAAATCGCTGTTACAACCCTTAAACTGCTTGATTCTGACTTACATATTCACGCAGCTAAAAGAAACGGACGGCTCAAGAGTCAAATTCATTTTAGACGAGTTTGCAAACTTCGGAAAAATCCCGAATCTTGAGAACGAAATCACCCTGCTCAGGGATAAGAATTTACCTATCACAGCCGCCTTACAAACCTTTAGAAGCCAAGTAGAAAGCAATTACGGAAAAATCGACGCAGACACAATTTTGAGCAATTTCAATAATCAATTCTGTTTTGCCGGACTTGACCAGAAATCAGCGGAAGAAGTTTCTAAAGCGCTAGGCGATTACACATACATTCAGGAAAAAATATCAACAAGCAGCAGCGGATTTATGGGGAGTGACGGAACAAGCACAAGCCGAAGCACTCAGGAACACGGCAGAAAACTGATGACAGCCGACGAAATAACACGAATGGCGCAAGACGAGATACTAGCGTTTCACATAAGCGAAATGCACCCGTTCAAAGCGTATAAAATCCCGTATTCGACAGAAGTAAAAACGATGCCAATCAAAGAAAGGGAAGTCAGAGAACTCAAATCCCCACCGCGTCGGCAACTTCCGCCGATGACGGCGCAAAACGAAATAAATATCCCGCCGATGCCTGACTTTTAAGAAATAAAAAAGGGCGCAGGAATTAACCCGCGCCCTTTTTTTTCACTTTCAAAGGAGTGTAACCCGTAGTTACAAGAGAAATATAGCAAAGTAATGTTCATCGTGCTTCAAATCTTACTTTTTCAACATATTTCCCAACAGATACCTTATCAAACTCTTGAATTCTTCTCGTTGTTCAGCAGTTCCTTTTACAAAATACATAGTCAAGTCAGTTCTTTCAGCAACTAATTCAAAATCTCTTTTCCGAAGCATTTCGATCATTGTCTTAGACGCTGGAATACATCTTCCGTAAATTGCGCTATCCTCAGTAGATAAAAGCTCTATGGTGTAGTCAAGCAGCCGAGAGCCTACTTTTTTTTCTCTAAAAATAGGCAATATGCTAAGTTCGTGGATTTCGTTAGCGGAGTAACCAGAAGGAAACACAGCTTTCTGGTAAATCGAAAAACCTGCCTTAACTTTCCCCGCGATAGAAATTTTTTCACATACAAGGGAGCCAGCCAAAAAAGCCGGTCTCGGAGGAGTCTGAGGAGAAAGACCGTAGTTAACTATTGAGGTTAGCCTCATAGTTTCACCCCTCATCATTTCTTCCTTAGTAGGATAAGTTAGGTAGTGTCCTAACTTAGCATCGTTCTCAGTTAGATTTATTATCCAATTAATATCAGACAATTGAGTTTTTCTAAAGGATATTTTCATAAGAATTTCTTGCTCAAATCGCAATTCCCTCTACAAATTGCAGATTCGGCGAATACCACACGAACCCGGCTAAATCTTTGAATGTCGCAAGCGGAAATTTTTCAATTAACTGCATTTGCCGGACGCGCTGCATTGCTTCAACCTGTCTTTTCAGGATTTTTCTATAAACTTCCAGCCCTTTTTCTTTGATAATCTCGCGCCAGCTTTGCCGTTTTATTTTAATTTTCGGTTTTGCTTCTAAATTTTGATTAGAAACGCCGGAAGATTCGGAAATTTCGGCAGCGGCTTCGCCGTCAGTTAAATACTTTGTATCAAGATAGTTTAAATCCGCGTCGTCGTTTTTCCGTTCAACTTGAATCTGTTTAATGACTTCCTTTTTTGCCTTGAGGAGTTTCGCCGACGCTTTCAAACGCCCGGCTAACTCAAACATTCGACCCCATCGCTTGACGCTCGCCACTTCGAGAAGATGCGCGGACGGTATTTTCTCCCAACTTTCAGACTTTGTAACATATTTACAAACTTCATTAAGAGCATTTTCAATCGAATCAACCAGCTTGATATTGACGACCGGCGAATTATCTTTCGTCTCACAACGCCAATCTAACCCAGACGCGGCGAACGCACTTTGCAGACAACGCCGCCAGAGCCTTTTAAGCTGCTTTTCAGGCAGATAGAAGCAAATCGCAAGTAAATGTATGTGAGCGTGGTAGGAATCATCAGAGCGCACAGTAAATTCAATAGATTTGACGTAACCGCCGAAATAATTTTTCGTGAAATCGAGTTTTCTAAATAAATCCCAAGCGTGAGAGAGCAATTTTATAGTTTCGGTGCAGGAGAGCGAGACTTTCGGCATCGTCAAAGTTACGAATCTATGTCTTTCCTGCTCGATAACGTAATCTTTCGCACCAAAGGGAAGATATTCACGCCGCAGCAACCGCGTCTGTTCGATAGCTTCACGCGCTTTTTTCCGGTTGAGCTTCGCAGCTTTATCAACGCACGAATGACAGAGCTTTGAGCCGCAGCCGTAGAGATTACCGAAGCCGTTAAAACATTCGCCGTCGGAAGTATTCAAATCGTCGGCTAAAAAATGATTGTATTTTGACGAACATTCGGCGATTCGCGCAGCCAGACCGAGCGCGACCGCATCACCGGCGACCAGCGCCGCAGCTTGCAGAACTTCGGCGACCGATTCGCCTTTTTCGCGCCGATAATAAGCACGTTCGGCAGGCGTTCGCGTATATTGCGCGTTTGATTGATATTTGGGATATTTTAGGAGTTTCGGATTTTTTGACATTCAAGCCTTTTTATAAAGGTATTAGGCTTGAATTTCATACACAGGTTGCGTATGATAATCACAGACCCGATACCGCCGCAATCGGTTCGTAGGTTTAGAAAACGTCAAGTGCTTCAACACTTGGCGTTTTTGCTTTTACTGAAAAAGAACTAAATCAAATTAACCTTTTCTTAATACTTACGCAAGTTTTTGGGTAGGTAGTTTTGAGTCCCACTTTATATTGTGTCCGCAGAAATCAAATTCAATCTTTACGTTTCCGCATAAATAATATACTTTATCTAGCTAAAGTATATCAACAGTATATCTTAAAATAATATGATTTTAGTTACTGGCGGAATAAAAGGCGGCAGCGGAAAAACAACCGTCGCTATAAATTTAGCCGTAATGCGAAGCAAAGCAGGGTTTGACGTGCTTTTGATTGACGCAGACGACCAAGAAAGCGCGAGCGATTTTACAGCCCTTAGAAACAAATCATACGACACCGGCGCAGGCTACACCTGCATAAAATTAACCGGCGCAAACGTCAGAACCGAAACGCAGAGATTGAAAGACAAATATCAAGACATCATCATCGACACCGGCGGACGCGACACAACCAGCCAACGCGCAGCTTTGACGATTGCAAACGTCTTGCTCGTTCCGTTCGCGCCGCGCTCGCTCGACATCTGGACGCTGGATAAAGTTTCAAAGGTGATTGAGGAAGTCCAAGCGGTCAACCCAAATTTGACCGCATACGCATTTATAAACCGAGCCGACCCACGCGGCACGGATAACGAAGAAGCCGAAGAAATTCTAAAAAGCGTTTCAAACATAATCTTTATAGATTGTCCGCTCGTTACCCGGAAAGCGTTCGGAAACGCGACCAGCGCGGGCGCGGGCGTGATTGAGTTAAAGCCGGAAGATGAAAAAGCCACAGAGGAAATCGAAGCCTTGTATAAATATATTTTCGATAGACAATAGATATACTATTGCTATATTTTAATAAAATTATGCCGATTGCAAAAAAGCCAACGCAGGACGAAGAAACGAGCCAGAGCCAGATAAACGCCGTCATCTCAAAAGGCGGCAGCGTAGCCAATCAGGACAAAGCCAAAACCGAAAAGATTCTGATTCGTATTCCTAACACGCTACTCGACCGAGTAGATACGGATTTGACGACGCGCCCACTTAAAACGCCGCGCAACACCTGGATTTTAGAAGCAATCCTAGAAAAACTCGACAGACGAAAATAAAATTGAGTAAAGATAAACGAGAATTAAAACCGTAGATAAGTATAGTTCTGAGTTTTCGAGTTTCTCAGTTTATTCAAGCGCAACCGAAAAACTTACCGTAGATTAAATCCTAAGGAGCATAAATCTATGTCAACATTCAAAACTACCAACGAAAACGGGCAATTCATAATGTATGGATTCAATAAACCCGTCGGCTATTATGTGAACGTCTGGAAAGACCTTGACGACGAAAAACCGCCCATTATTGCAGAAAATCACTTTACAGGATTAACCGGAGCAAAATTAGTTGAAAAGCTCGAAGATGAACTAGGAGTTTTCATTCCCGAATACCTTAGAAAACAGGCGATGAAAAATCTACCTTTTGACGATGAAAAACTATCTTCCGAAGATGAAAAATTACCATTCTAAAAACATTCCTTAGTTGGAGAAATTTGGGATACATAGCAGAAAAAAGACACAGAAAAGGCAGTTAAAACCGTTTATAAGGTAAGTTCCGAACTCGCAACGCCCCAATTATACTTCAAAAACTCAGAACTACCATTTTCCACAGATAGGATTGGAGAAATTTGGGATACATCTATTCAAAAACTCAGAACTACTATTTTTGTGGAATGAAACCTATATATTTCGTGAAGTAAAACCTACATATTTTGTAAGTCTAAATTACCGTAGTTTCAGTAAAAATAATAAAGGGCAACGTCTTCCACTCCGTTGCCCTTTGGCGCGAAGTCCTCACTTCCCTCGCGCTCTTAAACCCGTCCGCGGGGAGCGGACAGATTAAATCAAAAATATCAAAATTTCAACAAAAATAAAATTCAAAGCCATTATTTGACGAAATGAAACCTACATATTTTGCAGGCTAAAATTATCGTACTGCCAGTAAAAACTAGCGCAGTGACATCCGAATTTTAATCTAAGAGAATTCCCCATCTGCTTGCAGTGGGGTTTCCTTATCAGCCCTGTAGGGGCGTCAGTTCTTTGTTCTTAAAATTCGTGGTAGTCGGTGCTTTGACCGACTAATTTTCGGGCGAATGCCCCGTCAGCTTGCTGCGGGGTTCGTCCGAAAATAACGAATTTTTTTTACTTAAATTAATTTCGTGAAGTAAAACCTACATATTTTAGTAACTTTCAAGAAATTCAGAAAGAATTTTCAGACTCAGCAACCCCATAATTACCGCGAGAATCAGCAATAAAGGGAAAATCCACACAAAGCTGTGTAAGTTTTCACCAATCAACAGAAAACAGCAGCGGACAAGATAAACAACAAAAATCAGAAAGATAATTTTCATCATAAAACCTCACGAAACGGATTTTCGGACAGTTCACGCTGGCGAGCCGGTTCGCCGCAATCGCTTTCAAAATAGGAAAAATCAAATTTTCGCTCGAAAGATAAATAAAAAATCTTTGCGGCTTTTTGGCGGCAATCTTCATTACTCAAAGAATTGTCCGTGTAAACATTGCCGAAATCTTTAATATCTAAAATCTTTTCGGCTTCAATCTGCCGAAGCTGCGCGGAAACGGTTGACGCGCCCATATTGCTAAATTCACTCTCGAAAAGAATTTCATTCTTCCCGTCGC
>MWWK01000151.1_pt1 | contig 12273 bp, 15 predicted proteins | sample 1047241 | NCBI WGS metagenome assembly MWWK01 (sample SAMN06349964, study PRJNA376086) | soil metagenome | isolation source: BG12-3 sample Antarctic (ecotone) soil | place: Antarctica | reverse complement strand
CAAACGCGACTACGATCTCTGTCTTTAGTGGCATCACGCCCCTGGGTTCCCTCTCGTACAACGGGGTGCTGGACCCCTTTTTCACCGGGGGGTTTGCGGGAATCCAAAGCACGATACCGTTTGACCGGGTGGCGGTAAATTTCAACTCCGTGGCGGCGCCCGCCTTCGCCCTTGATAATATCCGGTTTGCGAACACAACAAACGTTATCCCTGAACCAACCACCATGCTGCTGCTCGGCACCGGCCTTGCGGGCGTCGCGGCGCGGGTTCGCAAACGCCGTCAAACTGCGTAAGCGGCGCTCCTTCACAGCTCGCGAATTAGGCATCTAAAAAGAAAGGGCGGGGGTTGAATTCCCCGCCCTTTGTTTAATTGTCGCCGCTTGCCGGCCGCGTGGCTCACACGCCCGTCTTACTGTTCGGCGCGTGAATGGTAAACGTGACGACGCCGAACACTTCAAAATCATCATCCGGCTCGATGCCGATAGGTTGGTAGGCCGGGTTCTCCGAATCGAGCCACGTCTGACCCTCCGCGACGCGCAGCCGTTTGACAAAGGACTCATCATTTAAGACGGCGATGATGATCTGGCCGCTCTGGTGCGAAACTGCACGGTCAACTATCAGGATGTCGCCGGAGTTGATGCCCGCGCCGGTCATGGAATCGCCGGAGACGCGGACAAAGAATGTCGCCGCCGGGTGTCTGACGAGATACCGGTTCAGGTCAAGGCGCTCGTCAGTGTCAGGCACAGCCGGCGCACTTGTTCCATTCTTGCCGCCATTAATGACGGTGAAGTTGTCAGACATTACCGTGTGCCTCCTTTTTCGAGACTCTCGCCGTACGCCGTGAGGACCGCCGCGATGTACTCCGGCGATTCGTCAATCCGGCGGTTGTTCGGGAGGCGGTTGAACACCTCGTTCACCGCCTCCGCCAGATCGTTGTAGATAACTGTTGGGGTGAGCGGCGAGGCGAGGATGGCGGCGATGTGTTGTGCGAGTGCGGCGTAATCTGCCGTTGCCGCTGGTTCGGGCGCGTTCACTGTGCGCGGCGTGGTATCCTTTTTCTGCATCTTGATTCCTTTCTTTGTGGGAAGGTGGAAGGTGAAGGGAGAGGGAGCGCGGGGACGCTCACCTCTCCCGTTTCGCTTTTAGTGACCGCGCCGGGCAGCCAGCGCGATGTGTAAGCTGAGAGCCGCCGCCGCGTGCTTGCACGGCACGCGCGCCGGGCAGTTGCAGTCAACGATCTTCTCGTCGCCCACGCGGTAGCAGAGCACCGTGTAAGCGTTGCCCTTCGATCCCGTCACTTCGTACTCACCGAATTCAATCATGCGGACTTTCGGGTGGAGCGTGTGCGCGTTGTCAATCGCCTTACTAATCTGCTGTTTGTTTCTGAGGATGAACATTTGGTTTTAGCCTTTCGTGTCTTGAATGTTCCCGACGAAAAGAAGTATAGGGCTTGCGCTAAACTAAGTCAATAGAAATCTGCATGTAGCGCTAAACTTTTCTTGATTATTTTAAGCGGTTGCGCTATAAGGTAGGCATGGCAGAGTTAACGACGACACAAGCCGCCGACCGTTTAGGTGTCGGCAAGTCCACAGTAAACCTCTGGTGTCGGCAAGGCCGCTTCCCTAATGCTTATGCAAAAGAAGAGGCGCGCGGCGCTGTGTGGTACATCCCAGAAAGCGACCTGAAGGGCTTCAGCCCGCCAACAATGGGCAGACCGCCCAAGTCCGCACCCAGCACAGAAAAACGCGCCACAGGGCGAATACGCGCCAGCAATGGCGGTTCTCCAACCGCACCTCAGCCGAAGGCGAACAAGGCCAGCGGTCAGGATGGGAGGGTGATTGTTACGAAGAAGGGCAGGAAGAAATGAGTAGGCCAGACACTAAGAGACGAAGGAGCCAACACCGATGGTCAATCCAGTCAAAACTAAAATGAAACTCGAAAAGGCCAAAGCTCAGGCTGAGGCCGACGCCGAAGCCGCGAAGGCGAAGACGGCGGCGAAGATCGCCAAAGCCGAAGCCAAACTCCGGGTTGCCGAGGCGCAGTCGGCCGCTGATGTCGAGATGGCGGAAAACAAAGCCGACGCGAAGTTGGCGAAGGTCGCGCCCGCTGGACGGATCGGTAAGAAGAAGGGCGGGAAGAGATGAGCGACGCGGATATGCACGCGGGGCATGTTGCCGCCGGCGTGTGGATCGAACAGTGTCTTGCCTGCGCGCAGACTGACGAGAAGTGCAGGGAGATCGAGGCGGGTGATGAGGCGGCTGCCGTCGAGTTGTTCAAAGCCTTGTCCGTCGAGCGGCGCCGCGAAGTGCTGCGGCGACTGGGGGAGCGCAATCACTTGCCGGCGGCGACTGTCGGCACCCTTTTCGGCGTGGCCGGCGGCGAGGGCGCGGCGTAAGGAAGTGGCTTTCGGAAAGGCTGGAAGCAGTGAAGAGTAAGAACAACCAACGACAGGTGCCGGCGATGGTGGATGAGGGAGCGACCAAGAGGCTGAAGAAGCGCGGGCGGGATTCAGGCAAGAAGCACGGCACAATCGCCTCACAGACGAAGACCACAGGCAGGCTTGATCAAACCGTCAAGCGGGACGCCGACGCCCGGATGGCGGGCACGAAGAAAGCCGTTGCGCAGTGGGAGGGTGAAGGCGGCGCGGTGCTGCCCAAGAAGAAAGGCGGGAAGCAGTGAAGCGTCAAGACGACGAACGCGCCGCGCACGCATGTGCCAATTTCACCGGCGCGGGCAGTGACTTACCGGATAGGTTCCCGCAACCGTGTCCGCAAACTACTGATGCCGGCGCGGTTTGGTAGCCCGCAGTGCGGCGAGGTGGCCGGGTGAGCCGGGTGTCAGCACGAATCGTGGTGATCAGTGCCGCGCTCGGCACAGCGCAAAGTGCGGCGAGGTGGCCGGGTGAGCCGGGTGTCAGCACGTGACTCCACGACGAATCCTGCCGCCGGCGGCAGGATGTGCGGCGAGGAGGCCGGGTGAGCCGGGTGTCAGCACCTCTCTAGTGATTCATGGAGAACTTGATTGCACTTGTGCGGCGAGGTGGCCGGGTGAGCCGGGTGTCAGCACGCGTGTCCATCAGACCTTCAAGACTTGCAAACGTTTGCAAGGTGCTGCGCGGTTGAAGGCTGAGCCGGCAGCCCAAGGAAAGCCGACAAAGCCCGACCAAACCCGACCCGCTGACTGTCGGAGTTCCCTTTTAGCGTTCCGGGGCACAATTTGTCTCCAATTGGAGACGCCAATCGAACAGCGACAAACCGCGTCGTCACCATTCGTCGGAGTTCGCGCGCATGAACAAAAAAGAAGCGGCTGACTACCTCGGCGTGAGTGAGCGGGCAATCGAACGCTACACGAAGGCCGGGCGGCTGAGCGCCCGCTACGAGAAGGGCAAGACACGCCCCGTCGCTGTCTACGCGGAAGACGAGTTGCGCCGATTGAAGGGCGAGTTAGAACACCCGGCGACGGTGCGCCCGGCCGTCGAGCCGAAGCCCGGCCCCGCGATGGCGCTCGAACGTATCCCGACAAACCCCGAACACGGATGGTCGGAGTTCGTCGCGGTTGTCGCCGGCGCGGTGGAGGCGGCAAGGCACAACGGCCGGGCACCGGGCGTGGCCGTCTCCGAGAAGTTGATGCTGAGTCTGGCCGAGGCCGCCCAACTCGCCAACGTGTCGCGCGCCCACTTACGCGCGGCGATTGAAGAGAAGAAACTCAAGGCGCGCATCATCGGCAGAGGTTGGCGGGTGAAGCGCAGCGATCTTGAGGTTTACGTCACGAAGCTGTGAGCCAAAAGCTAGGCTGGTGGCAGAGGCGGCGACTGTGGGAGTGCCCGGCTTGCGCGTCGCAACACATCCGGCAATTGAGGCGGCGGATGCCGTGGCAGTTCGCCCTCGCTTGGTGCGGCGCTTACCGCTACCAGTGCTCTAATTGCGCGCGCAAGTTCTACCTGCTCAGGCGCTGAAGCACGCCGCCGACCTTAAACAGTGGTGTGGAGAATGATGACATGGCTTTCAATTCTGGCCCGCCTCCCTCGCGTCTAGCTAGACGTGAAGCAGATCGCAACCCGGCGGCTCATAAGTCGTTGATTTAACATGACTTACTTCTACACTTGATTCTTGTGGTATAGTGCGTCGCAGTTGATTTAATGTCTGTGAGAAACAAGAGAGGCGCGGCCTGCCCTACCAAAAGTTAGCCGCGCCTCTGATGAATAAAGCCGCCATTCCTGACGACCGTTAAGTACAGCTTAAACCGTTGTCGTCAGTGAAGGCAAGTTGAAAAGTTTTCACCGGGCGACACGACCGCTGAACAATCAGCGACCGCCAATAAGTTTTAGTTTCGCAACCGCGCCCGCCGTTGCGATCTCCGAAAGCCTTTAGTGTTCCCGGTTGTCGTGGCCGTGAATGCTAGAGGCTTTTGCTTTTGACAAACAGGCACACGAAGGCCGCGTTAGCAGCGCGAACCTTCGTAAGTTTTAAGTGGAATGGACTAACGGAAAGGACCAACTAGCAATGCGAGCTTACCACAGCGGCCCCGCCAAAGTACACAGACTTCATTTCCCGCCGCCAACTTGGGCACCCGGCCAGCCCGTCCCGCCGCGCAACTCAGGCGTCGAGCCGAACGCCCTTGAGGCGCTGCGCCGCCACACCGAAGCGCACGAGATGGATGAGCAGCGCCGCCGCTTCAATGGTCGCCGGCAACCACGCCCGGCGGATCGGAGGGCGGCATGAGCGCACAATACCGCACGCCCGTCGCAGATGACATCCCTTTCGGCTTCACCGAGGCTGACGGAGTTCACGCGAAAAGTTGGGAGGAAGAATTTCAGGCGGACGAAAGCACGCTCAAGGGGCGTGCCTGGTCGTCTGATTTAATTGCTGCTTTCCGAACTGCACAAGGCTCCTTCGCGCGCGAGTACCGGGAGCCACTTCGCACGGCATACGGCGACGAATGGGCGAAGGTGCTAGACCAAAGTTTTAAGGTGTACGCCGCTTTGATTGATGCCGCCGCCGACGGCGACGAGGCGAAGTCGAAGGTGCGCCGCTTCGACTGTCCGGCGTGGAAAGCACAGACATATCTTTCGCGCACGTTCCTGCCGCCGCTTGATGATGACGAGTTCAAACGTATCTCAGCGACCCTCGCGCGCGGCTGGCAGCGGTTGGGTTGGACGTGGGTTCATAAACTGCAACTCGTCACCGGCCTGGCCCTGTTTGAGTGCGATACGATTTACTTCAAAGAGAATCGAGACCGGAAGCCAGCCGCCTATACCGACCGTTTTACCGATTTGCTGCTTGCCACCATGCGGGCGGCGCGAGCATCCCGGCGGAAGAATCGCGTGAACAGGTTCGACCTCGCCTTTGCATCCTGCCTCAAGGAATTTCAAAAGGACGGGCGCATACCCGTTTACGCGCCCAACGCGAGGGACCAGGCCGAACAGGAAGCGCGGGAAAAGGTGAAGGCTGAAAAGGCCGAACTCGAGGCCAAGCTAAAAGCCGAAGCCGACGCAGCGCGGAAAGAGCCGACGATTCAAATTGAGGCGATAACCCGCCGCGCGGCGGCCCGGGCGGGCAAGATCGCCGCCGAACTGCCGGAGGACGAAGCGCACGCCGTGGCGCTGGGGTTTTTGGAGTGGGCTAACGATGAGTGGAAGCGCGCGACCGGAAAGCTGTTGCCGTTCCCTGCTGTCCCCCCTGTGTTTAAGACGGCGGACACGGAAATTTTAGACGGCGCCGAAAGTGCGAGCTCATGCGCCTCACCTCAAGGGCAAGATTGCGCTTTTACGGCAGAAAATGGCGATCCGCCTGTTTTTTCGGAGGACAATTTGTCCGCCGGGACGCCTGCGCTGGAGGTCTTGGAATTTGAGCCTGAGCCTGAGCCGCGCGGGGTGAACTTAGACCACGCCTTAACAGCGGCGGCGGCCTGCGCCTCGGTCGGCATCAAGCGCGTCAAGACCATCTTCGTTGACGATACGAAGGCGAACTTTGAAGACAGTTGCACGCTGGCCGAGGAATTAACCATCGAGGAATTTGAGAAGCGCCTCCCGGCCTATATCGAACGCAACCGCGCCTCGAGTGTGGAAAGCATGACGGTGCGCTTTAGGTTCAAGGGTGGGACTCAGTATCTACAGATTGATGATTGCACGCCTGAAGTAATGGAACGGCTCGCGCCCTTCGCCTTCCTGCAATTCTGGACAAGTCCCGAGTGTGGCCAAACTATTCTCGCCTTCGCCGACAAGCTGACTCTCGAGCAGTTTGAAGAGGTGCGCTATCGCATTCTGCATGGGCCGATAGAGAAGTCTGGCGCGAACGGCGGCGCGCACGGTTCGATGCGCTGGCCGGGGTCTCAAAACAAAAAGCCGAAGCGCCGCTATGCCGACGGCGAGTCTCCGAGGATTCAACTGGCGCGTATGGCGATGGGGCGCAAGGTGGCACTCTCCGAGTTGGAAGCGGCCGGTTTGCTGGCAGCACCCAAGCCCAAGCCGACTGTCGAAGAGGTGCGGGTTATTCGCGGACGCTTCCCAAAGGCGGGCGACTTTCCCGACATGAATTACTACCTTGCGCAGACGGGTGGTGATCGCTCAAGGGCTGAGATGAAGTGGTGCGTGCGGGCGCTTGGCATGGGGCATACCCGCGCGACCGTCGAAGCAGAGTTAGCGCAGATCGGCGCGAAGGCTAAGGTGCGGCATAACGATGGCTATGCGCGCGACACGGTAGATAAGGCGGCGGCGCACGTCGGGTTAAATCAATCGTACGCGGGAGGTGCGGCATGAGCGCAGTCATAGAACAAACAGAACAGACGACGGCGATGATTCTGACCGCGCTACTGCGGCCAAACGACTACAACCCGAACGTGATGACGGATGACGAGTTTGCCGAACTCGTCGCGGAGGTGCGGCACTTGGGGCGGCTGCCGAAGCCTGTCGTAGCGCGTCCTAACGGCGACGGGTACGTGATCGTTGACGGTGAGCATGGCTGGCGCGCCGCCCGCGAGGTCGGCCTTACAGAAGTCCCTTGCGAAGTAATCGCGGCTGACGACTTTGAGGCCATGCGCCAAACCTATAAACGCAACCAGCACGGGACGCACAACCCGGTGCAACTGGGTCGCATGTTTCGACAGATGATGGAGGCACGCGGGCTGTCCCAGCGGGCGCTGGCGGAAGATACGCACGTTTCAGAGGGTACGATTCGCAACGCGCTGGAGTACGCGAAAGCGGGCGACGTGCGTAACGATTACGCATTCGACGAGCTAAGTATCAAACAAGTGCGCTTCTACAACCGCTTGCCTAAAAGCATCGGCATTTTGTGGCTTGATAGCGGCGCGGATATAAAAACTCTGTTAGAGGTAAAAAGTGAGATTGAACTCGCAGAGGCAGAAAGATACTACTCATTTGAAAATGACTTCTCTTTCGGACGCTACGAGTGGCTAGAGACTACCGGTTTAGTCGCTTTCCTGAAAATGCCCGTGCGCCGTCCGCCGGACTTCACCGCTGCAATTAAAACTCTTCGAGAGTGGGATAAGTTAGAACATGAGTGGGCCCGGGCTGGCATTACCCGCGCCCAGGTGCGCGAATATACGAAGCATCATTTCAGCGGCGCGAAGGTTGTCGGTAGCGACTATGAAATGCGGCGGGCACTTTCCTTGCTCATTGATACAAGCCAGCGCCCGCCGCATTTCCGGCTTACGCCTGAAGGTTTTGGCGGCGTGATACAGAACGCCATCACGGACGGTGTAGCCGGCTTCACTTTCCCTGATTACTTGCGCGTTGCCATCGCAGAGAAAACAGGGGAAGTGCCGAAAGACAAAGTTGACTCCCTTGAGGAGAGAGGGCAGAAGCTGGTTTCCGTGCGCGCGAAGTTAATTGAGATAGAACTCAACACGGAAGCTCCCGATTACATACAGGCAAGCAGCCTTCCATCAGCAGAAAAACATGCCTTATGGAAGGCGCAAGAATGGTCGCCAATAAAAGAAATAGGTGAGAGCTTAGAAGCCGTCAAGCGTGTGATCGCGCAACGAAATTCTATCCCGCGCGGAGAGAAGGGTACGTCCGTAGAACATGCAGTTTGGGAATGCTTGCGGACAACCTTTGGCGAAATGAAAGCCCGCGCCAAATGGGAAAGTTTCAGTGAGGCGCAAATAGCGCGAGCGCTCGCCGAACGTCTACCGCTTTACGATAAAGAGAAAGACGCCGAGGCGATTACCACCTTGTCAGGCAAACTCGCCGAATTAACCAAAGCGGAGTTATTAGTCCTTGAAGAGTACACGGCTGCTTTGATTGGTTGGAAAAAACACGTGGAATTATTTAAGGCGATGGCGGCAAAGGGGTGAAAAAGATGCATGCAGGATACGCATTTATTTTTGGAGGTGAAGCGAATGAGGAAAGCACAGCCGAAACCAAAGCTTCCGCCGGCGGCAGGATTCGAGCCGAACGCTTTCTATGAAAAGGTGCTTGACCTTCGACAAACTAACCCGGCGGCATTCGCTTCACTGGCGCCCGTTACCAAGCTGGCGCTCGGCGCGTATGAGGCGCAGCAGCGCGAGGCCGCACGACTACAGGCGATCCGCGATGAGCCGGCGGCGACACGACGCGGATGCAGGAACTAAACGCGGATTTCGGGCGCAGGCGCTTGTTCGTCCGCGCCCGGCAAATTCATTTACTGAGATGGAGAAAACCATGCGAATAAAAAACGTAGTTCAGCAACGGGATCGGTATCCGACGAGCTTCGCGGCCGAGCGCGAGGCCACCGAGGCCGAAGAGGCGCGCGAGCAGGTCGAAGCGCTCCGCGCCAACGACGAAGCGCGACAGCGCCGCCTCGACGCGGAAGCCAAAGCGGAGCGCGAGGCGGCGGAAAAGCGCCGGGCGGAGGATGTGCGGAAACGCGAGCAGGCGGCGGAGCAAATGAAGGCCAACGCGAGGCGCGATTTTATGCACAACCCGGCGGCTTCGGAAGCCGACTTTGAGGCGGCATGGCCTGACATGAAGCGCAAGATGCTTGCCGACGAAGCCTTGCGCCTTGACGTGGCGGCGCGAGCCAACGCGAGGCGCGCTTACAAAAGTCTCTAGGCGGCGGCATGAAAAAACAAACCGCGAACAAACGCCCGGACGGCACGTCTCACGCGCCCGGCAATAAACTGGGAAACAGATTCCAGCCGGGCGCGCGAGCAAATGTGACGGGGCAAGACAAAAGGTGTAGCACAAAATGGGATGGGAAGAACGCCACGGTCGGAGCTACTACTACCGCAAAGAGCGCGACGGCGCGCGGGTGCGTTCGGTCTATGTCGGAAGTGGCGAGGTGGCACGCTTGCTTGCTCAACTTGACCACAGAGAGCGCGCCGAACGAATGCGTGAGCGGGAAGCGGCGCGAGATTGGCGCGCTGAGCTTGCATTGCCCGACGCTGAACTTGATGCACTTGGCGCGGTCGTCAAGGATGTCACGGCGGCAACTCTAATCATCAGCGGTTTTCATCGGCACAAACGCGAATGGAGACGCAAACGAAGATGAGCCAAGCAGGAAGCACAGGCAGTGAAGATGTGACGCGGGCGGCGGCGACCGTCGTCGCGTCCGGGGAAGCTGACATCTTCGACAAGTTCAACCAAGTACTTCACCGTGCGGCGAAGAAGAACGCGAAGCCCGCCGACGTGCAAGCCTTGCGTGAATTACTTGATGAACATGCGGACGCCCAACTGTGGCGCTGCATTGGCGGACTAGCACAGTCGGCGGAACTGGCATTGCTCGCGAATGACAATATCCCGCCGGTACTCCGCGAGTGTTGGGCGCGGCGCTTGGCGGCGTTGCGCGATGAGTTGGGAGACAAGGATGCGCCGCAGGCGGAGCGGTTGCTCATCGCTCACGCTGCGCTGTGCTGGCTGCGGCTGAGTCTGCTGGAAGTGTTCGCCGGGCAGTCATTGAATCAGTCAATCTCGCTTCCGCAGGCGATGTTTACAGAGAAGCGGCTAGAGGTCGCGCAACGACGCTTCACCCGCGCCGTCGAATCGCTGGCGAAGGTGCGGGCCTTGACGGCGGCGACGCGGTTGATCGAGTCGCGGACGGAAGCGGCGAGCGCGGCGAAAAGAGTCAACAATGTGCGGACGGTGAACGCGCTCACAGCTTGAGTGCGCCGCTGGTGAAATGTTGACTTTTGTTGACACCGGCGGAAATACGGCACTAAAAAAAGAACCTGACAAAACCTGACATTGCGCGGCCTCGCGGTTCCGCTTTGCTTCCGCTTTTGTGGGCAAGGAAGTTGCAGAGAAAGAGCAGAGAAAAATACCTCGCGGTTCCGCTTTGCTTCCGCTTTTGGCTACCTAAGAAAACCTAAGATTGAGTCAAAGTTTTTTGCTGGATGCGTCCAAGTCCGGGCGCTTGATGCGCCACGCGCGCCCGACGATCTGCGCCTTGAGCTGGCCCGCACGGATGGACGCGAGCAGATTATTCCCCACTCATTCAGCGGCGTCAGGAGTTACTGGTAAGAGCCGGCGTGCGCGCCTCGGCCGAAAGTCGGACGCCAACATCTAGTGGCCGGCGTCTGATTTTGAAAACAAGCGAAAAGGGACCACTGACGCCGCACTGGTCCCTACTACATCTGGCGGACGGGTAGGCTTTCCGCCTGCCCGTTTTCATTATCATGGCGGAGTGCCGGCGTTACCGGAAATGGAACTGGCAACTGTGGCGGCGGCGGAGACCGTGACCTTGCCTGCTTCAACATCAGCGATTAGTTTTTGATTGCCGCTTTTCTGAACTTTCTTGGCACGCTTCACAGACGGGACGGATACATTCAACATTTCAGCAGCTTGCGGTTGCGTGGTAGGTAGATCAATTGATCTATCTGCGCGCTGACCGTCACCCAAATTTGCTATCTTCGCTGCCACCATCGCCCGCCGCCGCGTTCTTTCCGTTAGTTTCATCGCTCAATACTTCCTGCTCAAAGACACCATACTCTGCCGTGAAGACCTGCTGTTTGCATTGCTAACAGCGCGTTTACATTTGTCAACAACATGTTTGCATTGCTAACAGGAAATCGCTAAGGCGAGTAAACGCGGTGGTTACATTTGCAAACAAAATGTTTGCAACGTAAACACCCCGGCGGGGGTGACGTGTCACACAAAATCAGATGTGAAGCATCTTCGTCGCACTCATGCGCGCGAGCAGAAAGCGGCAAAGGTGTAGTGAATACACTTTCGTAAATCAGCCGGGTACAAGAGCAAACTCGCCGGACGCCTATTGACTTGCCACGAGGTTTGACATAGAAGCATTCCGCTAAACCCGAATCCCAGCCCGGACGAGAAGGAGATACTTCCATGCGACGAATCCTTGTGATGCTGCTGCTGGTTGCCGCGCCGACGCTCGCCTTGAGCCAAACAAATGACAAGAAGCCGGATGCCGCGAAAAATAACACCGGCGGTGTCGAGCAGGAGTTGATGCAGTTGGAGCGGGATAGTGCCGCCGCTGCCGTCAAGGGCGACACCACATTCCTCGACCGCCACACCGCCGCCAACTACGTCGGCACAGACCCCATCGGGGGAGTCGGCGACCGGGCGATGATGATGGCGGACGCCAAGGCCGGCAATCCCAAGTTCGAGACTCTTGACCTTGACGATATGAGTGTCCGCATGGCCGGCAAAGATGCGGCGGTCGTGACGGGGCGCGCCACAGTCAAAGGGAAACTAAAAAGTGGGATGGACATTAGCGGTCAATACCGCTTCACGGACGTGTGGGTGAAGCAAGACGGACGCTGGCAGTTGATGACTTGGCAGGCGACTAAAGTTGCACAGCAGTAACAGCGAGAAAGTGTTAGCTGACGGAGCGGCGGCGCGACGGTCCGCAAGCGGCGCAACGCTCACAAGGGCTTGAGCGGCTAGCTCGAGTGGCGCGTCTGCGCAGACGCGCCACTCCTTCATTCGCCCCGCTGTTGAATGGGGAATGTCAGAATCGGGGCTGGGGGCCTCTCTCAAACGCTATCAAATGCTAACAATTCTCTCCCGCCTGTGCGTGGGCATGACTCGTAGCGTCAAATCCTCGGTGCGCACCGAGGATTCTCTCCCGCCTGTGCGTGGGCATGACACTAAAAAGTAGCCCATTTTTGCCCTGCGGCTGAATTGGGATGGTAGGGTCAGAGTCACTCGCTAAAGTCTCTCCACGGCGCGCGTGTGGCGCGGCCAGCGGGCCTCTGGCGGCACGCTGAAAACCTTTGACTTCCGCCCGGAGTTGGCGTAGATTCGCGAGCCTCAAAACAATTTGAGGCTGGCCCCCTGAGCCTGCATTTGCCCCGCCGACTCTCCTGACCACG
>MWWK01000150.1_pt1 | contig 12285 bp, 11 predicted proteins | sample 1047241 | NCBI WGS metagenome assembly MWWK01 (sample SAMN06349964, study PRJNA376086) | soil metagenome | isolation source: BG12-3 sample Antarctic (ecotone) soil | place: Antarctica | reverse complement strand
AAGTAGCTACAATCAATCTATGGAATAGATTTTCGCCAAAATATCTTCTGTTGAACTTATAACAGAACTCACTAAGATAGTTTTGCATATAAGCATCCCTGACCTGATGATGCAAACCTGTTATCTTCTTTTTTGCATTACTTATTGCCGTATGCACCCAGGGAAAAACTCTCGATACTTCTTTCTTGTCGTGTACAATTATTTCCTTATGGGCTTTACAAATCTCTTGCAACCCTTTATAGCACCGCCTTCCATCTGTTATGACTGTGGCAGATTTTTTTATCATTTTTTCTGCTTCCAGGGTAACTTCCGTTTTGTTTAAACTGCTGACTACACTCATTTTTAAATATCCAGCCTTCGTATCAGGGCGATGCTTTTGCTGATCATTAATAGCAACAGGAATCGTAGAAACCGCTACGATAGCTTTTACCTGCCGGTCTAATTCCTTTACTGGCTTGCTTTCTATGCTTTGAGTGTCCTTTTTGCGATGTCCTTCAAAAAAGCCTTCATCCATTTCTATAAAACCGTCCAGGCTATATTTATTATCACGATGCCCCATGCTGATTCTTATTTTTTGCATCGCCAGCCATATGGGTTCATAGCGCTTGTGACCTATCAGGCGCTGCATTTCCAATGCTGAAAACCCTTTCTTGGTAAGGCTCATAAGATACAATGCCCATAACCATACCCGATAGCCCAGGTTTGAGTTTTCCATTACGGTACCACATTTCAAACCCGTTCGATACTTGCACTTCTTACACTGCCATCTATTTTGAGCGGCTATCCAAAAATGTGAACCAGAGCTACACTTCTTACATACAATACCCTGCAACTCTCGCTGCTCTTTGAAAAATTGTTTGCAGCTTTCTTCGATTGCGTACCTAACAAAAAATTCATTTAGTTTCATAAAAGCTAATTTATTTAGCTAAATTACTAAATTGGTTGGCAAATTACGGATAGTCATTGAACTTATTTTATTTGATTCTGCTACATTCAGGGAGCGAAAAAAAATAGCATTCAAAAATACAGGTGGTGTAAGATGCTTTGCAAAAGATGAAGCCAACACTATTTACCTGGGAAGCAACAAAGGCATTTTTAATATTGACAGTACGGGCAAAACACCGTTCCATTTAAACAAACAAACCGGTTTGCCGGATGAGTGTATTTATGCTATGGAATTTGTCAGCCAACAAAACCTGTGGTGCAGTACCAATAAAGGCATCTTTAGATTAAATAAAGATAAAAGCATCAACTACTTAAAAAAAGAAGATGGGTTGCAGGAAAATGAATTCAATACAAATACAGTTGCTATAGCGGATGATGGTGAACTTTTTTTTGGCGGCGTAAACGGCATCAGCAGTTTTTTCCCTGAAGCCATCAGCCATCCCAATGAGGCGATCAAGCTGTTATTTACAGGCATTAAAATAAATAATAAAGATGCTTATGCAAAGCGAAGCTGTCTGGAATATCAACGAAATTAAAGTGCCCTATAATCAAAACACGTTTTCTTTTGATTTTATTGCCATGGCAAATAATAATCCAGGGCAATATATTTTATCAATACAAAATGAAAGGGATAGATGAGGATTGGACACAAACAGCAGACTTGCAAACAGTCCGGTATTTTTTGCCACCTGGAAAATATGTATTGCAGGTATTTGCTTCCCGGTTTTTCAACAAAGAGGCGCAGCCAATGAAAGAAATAAACATTGTCGTTCGCCCACCCTTCTGGAAAACCTGGTGGTTCCTTACAGGCATATCCTTATTTGTATTGGGCTCAATGGCGTTTATAATCAATCAAAATAACAGAAAAGTTTATGCTAAGAAATTGCTTGCCCTGGAGGCGGAACATAGGATTCAATTAGAGCGGGAACGCATATCCCGTGAGCTGCACGACGACCTGGGCACCCGGGTAAATATGCTTGCTTACAATACATCATTGCTTGATGAGAATAATTCTGCGAGTGAAATAAAAACAATAAAAGAACGAATACAGGAAACGTCTGGTGAAATGCTTCAATCGCTAAGGGAAACCGTCTGGACTTTAAAGCAGGAAGAAATAACTGCAACAGATGTATGGACCCGGTTTAAAAACTTTATTGCTAAAATGCAACGTACCTATTCTAAAATACAATTTAAAATTGAAGAAGAGGAGGTGCCTGAAATGAAAATGAACTCTAATGAAGCGCTGAATACCATCAGGATTTTGCAGGAAGCTGTAAACAATGCCGTAAAGCATGCGTCATGCACGGTTATTAAATGTAAAAAAGGGTCCAACGGAAAAAAAATTGTATTTGTGATTGAGGATAATGGCAAAGGAATGAATGCACAGGATACCGCAACAGTCACCGGCAACGGCATCGAGAATATGCGGCACAGGGCTAATGAATCTTCCTTCGAGTTAAAAGTTATTTCTATACCTGGTCAGGGCAGCCTGGTATCCCTATCCATTTAATTATAATCTGTTCGGATTATTGTAGTTCATAAGAAATAATCCTTTATTTGCCTATGCCTTTTCGAATTGGGATTGTAGATGATAAAGGGAGCAATAGGAACATCCTGTTGGATAAATTGAACCGTCACGGGCATTTTACGGTAACCTTGTGCGCCTGCGATGGCAAGGATTTTCTTAATAAGATGCAGCAAACAAAAAGGAAGGACCTGCCGCAGGTAGTATTGATGGACCTTGAAATGCCCGAAATGGATGGCGTGGCAACCATTGCCGCCGGTTCGTCTCTTTATCCCGATGTAAAGTTTATAGTGCTTACCATTTTTGATGACGAGGAAAAAATATTTAAAGCCATTAAAGCAGGCGCTTATGGATATTTACTGAAAGATGAAAGTATGGCTACCATTAGCGATATGCTTTACCAGATGTATGAAAACAATGCAGGTCCCGTATCACCAGGAATAGCCTATAAGATATTGCAACTGGTGCAAAACAATCACCTGACAATAACCGAGAAGTTGAGCCAGGCACCTCTAAACAATTTTTTTGATCTTACAGAAAGAGAAAAAGAAATACTTGTATTGCTTGCACAGGGATTATTGTATAAAGAAATAGGCGCTCAATTGGAGATAAGTGCTAATACAGCTAAAAAGCATGTGATGAATATTTTTCATAAACTTCATGTAAACAGCCGTGCACAGGCTATGAATCTGGCTTACGAAAAAGGCCTGTTGTAAGTGTGGAAATTTGTTATAAACAAGTCTTGTCTTTTTCTGATTAGCACAAAGTGAACGACATTAGCCTTTAATGCGATGCAACTACGGTTCGTAATAACTATTTTTCTTCTTTAAGAAATGTGTACCTGTTTTTAAGGAAATTATAGTAAACAAGCTTTTTGAACGCAGCTCAATTAAAAACTTGATACTATTAGTATAAAGCGGGAACGAAAACTTAAAAATAAAAAAAATGGTGAAAGCCACAAACGATTCAATAATTGTAGCTAATAGGGTAATTCTTAAAACACTTACCATTTTAAACTCTTGCCGAAGCTTTCTTTTTTTTGCGACTATTATTTTTTACCGGGAGTACTTCTCCCCTGGGTATTCCATTTCCAGAGGCGGGTGTGGTGATTTTATTGCTAAGCCAATTCTTAATAAATCTTTTTCCATTTTCAAACATCAACTGTTTTATATACAGTGTAATTCCTTTTTTACCTTCAATAGGTAGCGAAATATTGTTGCGGATAGAAACATAAAAATCTCTTGCACCGGCTAAATGTTTGTTCAGCTTTTTTTCAAAATCGCTCCACTCTGTAATATTTCTGAAGGAATTTACAGGGTCTATTAATCCATCAAAATCGCTGCCTATGCAAACATGTTCCCAGGCTTTGTCCATGGCATCTTGTGCATTTAATCCCTGCCCGGTATAATGGGTAAAACTTATTTTTAAAATGTGGAGCAAATTGTAACAGAAATACCAGGTGTGTAAACGCTTGTTAAATTCCTGTTCACCTATACCAAAAAGTTCTTTTGCCAGTTCTGATGCCTGTTCTTCTTTCGCCTCATGAGCCGCCATGCGTTCGGGCAATTCATCTACGTCAACGCCTAACATATCAAACTCTTCTTTCGACATGTATTCCTCGCCAAACAAAGTCTCAGTTTTACCTAATAATTTACCAAGCCGTGGTTCAAAGCCTAATATCCGCTGGTCAATACTGATACCTATCAAGCCGCCCGACTTAATGATATACTGTATGTCTTCATCAAACAAATTAATGCTCCAGGGATTAAACCATGCCATGCGGGGATTATTGCCTGCTTTGGGCCTTGCTATTCGAAGGGCTACAGCGCCCCCTTCTTTTTCAGCGCTAAGTACTTCATCGGCAAATTTGTCCCACGATATGCCTGTAACTCCGCAATGCGAGGCTATTATGGGTATTTCTTTGAAATGGGTTCCATTTATTTTTACCAGTCCTGGATTGTCTTTTCTGAATTTATAAAATTCCTTCCGGCTAAACAGGCTTGCATGTTTTACATCAATCAACACCTGCAGCATTTCGTTTTGCACAGAATAAGCCGAGTTAATAAATTTTATTCCTTCACTGGAAATGCCTTTCCCCCTCGGATGAAAAACCGCATCTTTTATCATCTTCATTCCATAACTGAATGTGGCTAGTTCTTTTTGGCTGTTGGGTTCATCTATGCGAGTTAAGTGAGTTAGTGTTGAATAGAGTAAGCAAAATCCCTGAACCTTTGCAGCTTTACGCAACTCTAAAAGATTATCTGCTGCATTGCCCGTCTCTTTTATAAATGCATGTGCACCTTCAATGGCCATAACAATACCCGTTCTACCTTCATCGGGAGTTGGCGTATTTTCATTGAGCAACTGAAAATTGGGGAATAAGGTTTTAAATGCATCCATTCCATATTCCAATTCCATTTGCAATAAATTCCAGTAACTGATACGCCCATCAGCTATAGCAGAAATAAAAGCCCTGTCTAACCTGGTTAATTTGGGGGCAATATTTTTTATGGCATTTTGTTTAGAAAATCCTCTTTCAAGTGGCACAATGGCGCTGCACAAAATGCCATTAGGTATTGCGGCCTGAAATGGCGCCGATTGTGAAGTGATGATGAAACCTAATTCGGGAATTGAGATACATGCACCTACTTCTTTTTTTAAACTTACACGGTTTAATTTTTCAGCACCCGTTAAAAAATGTTTGAAAAAATTATGCTGATGGAAATCGAAATAAGACATGATTTAAGTTTTATTTGTACAATTAATATTCAAGAATTTCGGCAACAATATTTATTGCGCTTTCTTTTCCCTCGCCTGCGCCTTGTTGCAGCAATTGATTTTTTAAATCTTCGGCACGGGGTGTCAATGAGTATGTGAACTCTTCCGCAAAAGATTCTTTTCCTGATTTACTTATATCATCAACAACACTCTTGTTTAATTCGTTATAAATTATTTCCATTTCTTCTAAGCTCTGGTCTCTCTGTCTCAATGTTTCAAAACCGCTTATTTCATAAATATTTTTTAAAGTGCCGGCTTCGGGCAAAGTAATTTTAAGCAAAGCTTCTGCATCTAATAATCCTACTCCATAAGCGCTGCTGTTCCAGGTTTGTTTTTTAACTGTTCCATCATTGCTTTCAAGGTCTTTGGGCTGCCTGGCCGAATTGACAAGGCACCACCTGAATGCTTCAATTTTTTGCCAGGGTATTTTGTACATATCCACCAATTTGTCTTTATGATATTCCAACCACATTGCGGCAGCGGCGGCTACATGAGGTGTTGCATAGCTGGTGCCGCTGCCATAACTATAATCGTGTTCTTCATTATCATTCCATATAGGCACATAAATATCTTCACCCGGCGCTGTTATATCCACTTCCGCGCCACGACAGGAGCCTCTCCAAGTTTGGTCGGCAACATTGCTGGCGGCCACTGCAATAGTGCCAGGGTAAATTGCCGGTGCAATTACATATTTCACTTCGTTGCCTGCGGCATTTATCCAGATAAGGCCACTATCATACGCATATTTTACCAGTGCCTTCCATTGCTTATGACCCGGCAGTACGCCCATGCTCATACTTAATACATCAAAGCCATTTTCAATAGCATATTTTACGGCGTTGGCCACTTGTTTAAAACGGGTGATGAGTATAACTGAGTTGGAAACACGAAACGGCGCTACAAGAGTATATGGAAAAACGCCATCGTTGCCTTCGTGCGACAGGTTGGTTTTATTGCCTATGATGATGGAAGACGTTCGCGTGCCATGCATGGGCTGACGTAAAAAACCGGTTGCCAACTCATCTGTTGCATCTGCATCGCTGTCAACAAAATCGCGGCCCAGCGAAGATTGTATATGAGCAATTTCAGGATGCAGGGTATAGCCGGTATCCAACTGGGCTATTTTGGTTGTAAGCGAAGCCGGATTCAATACCCTGGGAAATTTCTTGTTAAATAATTTTAAAGCCTTATCAAATCCGCTGCTTGTATGATTCCAGTTTCTTTTTAATTGCACATTTTTGAAGGCGCCGTATCGCTGCAGGTATTCGTTTATTTTATCCTCTTCATTCCATTTACCGCTTAACTGGTTTTTGAAACTTTCTTTAGAAGTTGTTCCATTAGAAAATTTTTCTTTTGCAATGTTCAGGAAAATTTCTTTTTTCTTAATGGTGCCATTTGGTTTATCATTGGCAGAAACAATATCTCCATCATCCACATGCGTGGCATGGGGCAGATCGGGCACTGCTTCTTCAACACCCGGAATATTTATAAGTTCCTGTGCCATCAGCCACGGCGAACCGGTGGTTTCGATTTCGGCTTCATAACATACTTCCATAGCCGGATGTAAAAAAGATGTTGTGTCTATGGTTTGAGTTAATGTTGCATTGTAGGCTACTTTTAACTGGCCCAGCGCTGCGCTGCCAACTTTGCCAGGCGATATTGTAATTAAAAAACGTTTTTTTGTTTTATCTGTGCTGGTTGCATTGTTTCCTGGGTTGAGTTTAGCGGCCGGGATGGGTGTTGGTCTATATGTATTGGTGGTAACCGGCGCAGCAGTTTTGCCGGAAGGAGGTAAAAAGGGCCTGCCTTTTAATTCTTCGCGTAGCTTGGCATCTCTTTCCGATAAACCGGTTCGGGAAAAAATATCTTTCCAGATGCTGCTGATCCTTACACCTTCGTTGGCAATCCATTCAATATCCCTTTCACTGTGTTTTTGAGGGTCGAACAGGTCACCGTCTTTGGTAAGCCAGTTACCGGCTTTATCTGTAGCAGGTACGGAGGAATGGTGCAGGGCAACGATCTCAACGCCAATATTTGCTACCAGCCCGCCCGATGAGCCGGGCATGGTATCTGTTTCGTATTGAAGAAAATCATCAAAATGATGCAGGAGGTTATTGTTCCGGAAGGCAACTTTTTTTACATCGCCACCGGGGTGTTGAATAACGATCATGGCTTCGCCTTTAACGGCTTTACCGGGTTCGGCATACAAACGGTTCCAGCCAAACGATTCAAGCGCTGTTTTACCATCTATAGAAAAATGATCCATTTGTACCAGTGTATAATCCAAGCCTTCGTCTTCAGGCGAAGTAATAAACAAGCCGCTGCTGTTTATTTTAAAGCGGCAATAGCTGGCAATTACCTTGTCTTCTTTTTCTTCAAAATTAAAATCAACAAAAGCTTTTGCCGCGGCCTGCCTGTCGTTAATTACATGGTTGTTAGTGAGCAGTAAGCCAGGGCCAACTAAAAAGCCGGTGCCATATCCCTCGGCATTGCCATCTGCATCTGCTATTGTAATACGGCCAACTGTATTGCCCACTCTGCGTATGCGGTCAATTACATTCATGTGCACAATATCATTATTGCCAATCAACCGTTCCCTGGCAATATTCCGCGAACTTCCTAAGCGGTACATCCTGTCGCTAAGGATCTGTTTATTGGTTTCCAGTTCCACCGGCGATTTGCCTTCTTTGATGCCTTCTTTTGTTTCTTCAATTTGTGGCTGCGCCGATCTGTAACGTTGCAACGATTTTAAAAAATTAGCGGACAAAGTCATAACAAAAAATTTTATGCAATTCAGAAAAACCGTTGCCAATTGAAGATTTTCACCTGATAAACGGGCTACTTCTACTTCAAGATTTTCAATTTTACCATTCAATTGCGCAATTAAAGATTTGGCTCTTCTTAATTCTGCAGCAGTAGCATTTTTGTTATTGACAATACTGTTGATCTCTCTTTTCAGTTTTGTAATGTCTGACTGACGCTCACCTAACTGACCCTGAAGACTGTTGTTATTTCCTGTAAGAGAATCTAAACGGGTTAAAGATTCGTTGTAAAGCAACTGTACGGAATCTCTTGCGGTCATGGATGTTGTTGCCTGTGCCTGGGTAACAGTGATCTTTTCATCTGACTGATTTTTGTCGAATAGAAAATATCCCCAGGTTCCTAATAATGCTACTGCTAGAACGCCAATAGCTATATTTTTGGTACTATTGTTTGGACGGTTATCAGCAGAACGGTTTTCTGGTTCATTTGCAGAAGGATAATTTGTGTTTGCCATCTTAAAGGTTTTTTGTTAGAAATTGTTTTTACTTTTTAAGTAGAATTGATGCAAAAGTCTTTTTAAGTAGAATTGATGCAAAAGTAACTTTTTGATGTTGCCCCACAGAACCCGAAAACCGTGCCAGATTAAAAACCATCGTTTTTTAAAGCGTATTATGAAAGTAGAAAATATTCTTAATGATCTTAAAAAAGGAAATTTTAAACAGGTGTATTGGCTTGAAGGCGATGAAGATTTTTTCATTGACCAGGTGATGAACTTTGCAGAAAAGCAAATTTTATCAGAAGCGGAAGCGGGATTTAATTTAACGGTTCTTTATGGCAGGGATAGTGATTGGGCGACAGTAATTAATATCTGCAGGCGGTACCCGATGTTTGGAGATAAACAGGTAGTGCTGTTGAAAGAAGCACAGGGAATGAGGGATATTGAAAAGCTGGAGAACTATGTTGACAAACCTCTTGCCTCAACAATATTTTTTGTGGGCTATAAAGGAAAGAAAGTAGATGGTCGTACAAAACTGTCTAAAACATTAAAAGAAAAAGCGGTATTGCTAACTACTAAAAAGCTCTACGAAAATGAATTGCCCGACTGGGTACAAAAACTGGTAAGATACAAAGGCTTTTCAATAACAAACAAGGCGCTTTATTTATTAATAGATCATATTGGTAACGATTTAAACCGTATAAACAATGAAATAGATAAGATCACATTAAACCTTGATAACAGAAAGGAAATAACAGATGATGATATAGAAAATTATGTAGGCATCAGCAAGGAATATAATGTATTTGAATTGCAGGATGCACTGGCAAAAAAAGATCTGTATAAAGCAATTCGTATTGCTAATTATTTTGAAAGTAATCCTAAGGCCGGCCCTTTGCAATTAATTTTTCCTTCGCTTTATAGCTTTTTCAGTAAAGTTCAAATGATTTACACAGCACCTGTATCGAACGAAAAAACTTTGGCTGTAACAATTGGTGTTTCTGAATGGAAGATAAAAGAATACACTGCTGCGGCAAACCGTTATAGTTTTCAGTCAATTGAAAAAAACATTTTGCTGCTGCACCAATACAATTTAAAAAGTTTGGGCGTAAATGATGCAGGTACACAAGATGCTCAGTTATTAAAAGAAATGATTGCTAAGATGATGCAGAACTGATTCTGGTACTGAACTAGCATCATTTCGAAAAGGGTTAAAAACTTTATTTTTTTGTTGTTTTTGCTGCGGATTGCTCGATTAAATTTTTAAAACTATACTGCCGGATGTAAAAAACCATCATAATGAAAATAAGAAAATAGGCAACGTACTTAAATAAGTCATGGTGACTAACAAATCCGTTTATGTTCCATTCATTGGCTATAGCAAATGCAATTAGCACAATTCTAAAACAATTGATGAGGCAAATAGCTAAAATTGCTCCAATAGTCCACAAAATATTTATTTTCCATTTATGGGTATGAGCGTTTACAAAAGCTGTCCAGAATATCAGCATATTTATACCTACGCAAGGCATTCCCAGAATTAAAGATGGTTTGCCGGGAATGAGTATTTTCCTCATACCTTCTACAGAAGTGTTTAAACCAAGCGCATTGGTAAAAAAATTAGAAGTATGTAATAAACCTTTTTTAAGCCAGTCAGTATAATTAAGGTATTGGTCAATAAAGGGACTATACACTAGTCCTGTATCTGTATAATCTGCCAGACCGATATAGCAAAAGTTGAAATAATACAAACCTATTAGCAATAAAAAAATCTGAAGAAATAAATAAAATCAAAGTATTTATTTTATTTCCTTGTTTAGTGCGAGGAAACCATCTTTTAAAAAGATAAGCGTATTCATCTGAGTAGTTTTTATGTAATGTTTACCGGGGTATTGAAATACGCCAATTTGTTTTAATAATAGTATCAAAACAAATTGGCGTATAAATAAGGAATGTTATGCTTCTATATTATGTTCATCTGTATTTTTTAAAGCCCTGTCACTTTTTCTTTTATCATGAGCTTTTTTAATTCCATAGCCTATGCCGGCGGCAAGTAATAAACTGAGCCCACCATCAAAGGGAATCTTAACATCAGGGTCTCCACCAGGATCGCCCTGTGCTAAAAAATATGCCCTCATTAGTATTGAAAACTATTATCTTACTATTTCATTTTTTATTGATTGTCCATTTATACTGCCCGGCTCAATCTATAGAGCGATACAATTCCTTCAGCTATAATGTAAATGAAGCCTGTTACAAAGTAATGTGGTGGATATGGCCTTTGACCAAAACAATTTTTGCTGGCTTAGTTTTGCAAACGGCATACAAAAATTTGATGGAAAAAATTTTACCGCCATTCCCGTGCAGGCAGGGCTGCCCGATGATAAATGGGTAAAGTTTTTTAAATGCAGGAATGGGGCTTTGCTTTTTAGTCATTCAGAGGGTATTAGCACGTACAACATCGCGAACAACCGTTTTCAGATCATATACAGAAGTGACTCCAACGATTTAATGCCGCCCCTGTTTATAGGGGAAGATGAAAGCGCTATTTATTTTATTACCGGGAAAGGAGTAATAGCGGAGATGGACAACCGCAACTTTAAAACCATCTCACAAACCGATACAGGTTTGCCCCTGGATGTTTCCAACGGTGATGATGTCAAGCTAAGCGATAATCTCATTGCTCATAATACATCCATTCTGATAAATGCAACTCTCTACCTGTGGGATTTGAAACAAAAAAAGCTGCTCCACACATCTAAGCCTATTCCTGATATAGCTTTTTCTTTTTTAAGAATGGCAACAGATGACCGGGTTTTGTACTATGATTTAAAATGGGTCCCCATCTGCAGCAATACGATTTTAAAAACTCAAATGTGAGCCTTGTGCTGCAAAAACAGAACAAGACCACGTAGGCTTTTCGTAGTGTGCTCTTTCCCTGGCAGAACAAAACGTTGCTTTCACTTTATAACCGCCTTTACGAAACCGGTAGCGGGTTAAGCAGCATTAAAAAAGAATTAGTGAATTTTCAAAACAAACCTTTGACAGGAAATGCTTCAATCGCACTAATCAGGGAAGATCATTTTGGCAACCTTTATTTAATAACGATTAATGAGGGGTTTACAAAAGTGCTCCGAAACAATTTCCCAATTAAATATTATGGCACGGCTGCAAAAGAAGATAATTATGTACTCAGCATTCTGCCGGATAAAAAAAGGAACAGGATATTGGCCGGCACTTATGGTAATGGCTTATTGGTTTTTGATACGCTGCAAAGGCTCGTAAAACATTTTAAAACACTGCCGGGGCGACCGATTGGGTTTTCTATCAATACCATTTTAAAAAACAGCAAAGGCGAATATATTTTATTTGTTATGGGAGAAAAGGATGCATGGAAGGTTTCCGGCGATCTTTCCGCAATGAACGCAATAAGGATGGTTTCCGCAACCCGGGAGACAGTATTAGGTATCAGTTATTTTGGTAACTTCTTATTTCAAAATGAAAGGGAGGCAGTAACACAGTCGCACAATAAATTCTACCGGACTAACTTTTCTGCCAGTACGGTTGCAGAATATGCCTTTGCAAAAACAACCACTATGAGTGGAATACTGTACCACAATTCCATTCTCACGCATACTTATAATGAACTTATAATGACTATCCGCAATTAGACACATTGCTTATACCAGGCAAAAGACAAAGTAGCTACAATCAATCTATGGAATAGATTTTCGCCAAAATATCTTCTGTTGAACTTATAACAGAACTCACTAAGATA
>MWWK01000149.1_pt1 | contig 12287 bp, 8 predicted proteins | sample 1047241 | NCBI WGS metagenome assembly MWWK01 (sample SAMN06349964, study PRJNA376086) | soil metagenome | isolation source: BG12-3 sample Antarctic (ecotone) soil | place: Antarctica | reverse complement strand
TTCTACCTACGCCGCCTGACATTCTAGGTCTGGAAGCTTTATTGGAAACGGCGGTGAATGTGCGAGGCGCTAATTTCCGCGCGCTGTTGACCATCGTTCCCCCAAAGCCGAGTAGTGAAGGAGAGATAATGATGGCGGAACTCCTGGAAAACGGCATTCCTACCTTTAAGTCTTGGATTCGCCGGTCGGCAAGTTTTCAGAAAGCTGCACTTTCCGGCGTTCCGGTTTCTGAAATTAGAAATGCTCTGGCGGTGGCGGCGGCGACCGATTACTTAAATTTAGGAAACGAGATTTTGGAGGTTTTGAATGTCCAAGTATAAAGATGTTTTTAATGCGAGAAAGATTGAAGATAAGTCTTCTGGAAATATGGAAATCCAGAAATCCAGAAACAAGACGGAACCAGAAAAACAAGTAAATCTTGGTATTAAGATCAACGAATCACGCCGGCGTCATTGGGTAGGACAGGCAAAGCTGCAAGGGATTACGATCAGTGAGGTTATCGTAGAAGCGCTCGTTAAAAAGTTTGGCGAACCTAAATAAATAGTTTTTTCCAAACCGCACTTTTAATCTTAATTCTAAGTTACTGTAATTTCAGATTATATAATTGTTGAAATAGTAGGTATGTCACAAGATATTCAAGTAAAAAACAAGAAAAGGGTAGCAGACCACGGCGAGGTTTTTACAGCCAAGCGTGAAGTGGAAGCGATGCTTGACCTTGTTAAGCAGGAAACCGAAAGAATTGACTCCCGTTTTTTGGAGCCCGCTTGCGGAGACGGCAATTTTTTGGCGGAGATATTAAAAAGAAAACTTCTCGTTGTCGAAAGCCGTTATAAAAAGAGCCAGCTGGAATTTGAACGAAACGCGATTACGGCAGTCTCAAGTGTTTACGGCATAGATATTTTGGAAGATAATGTTTTTGTTTGTCGTGAAAGGCTGTTAGGAATTTTCACTGAGTTTTATTCGCGGAATTACAAAGAAAAAGTTAATCCAAAAGTTATTGATTCCGCAAGATTTATTCTAGGCAAGAATATTATTTGGGGCGATGCTCTCGACTTACGGACGGTTAGCGATAAACCTCAGCCGCTCATTTTTTCCGAATGGGCACCTTTTAACGGAAGCATGATCAAACGGCGCGATTTCACTTACGAAAATCTCGTTGTATCCATTCACGGCAGTTTGTTTTCGGATTTAGGCGATGATGCTTATATTTCAACGCCTTTGCGCGAATTTCCTTCAAGTCATTTTTTAGAACTCTCAAACTATGATTAACGTTTCATACAATCCCGACGTTCTTTCGTGTCTGGCCAATTTGAGCAACGACGAAGTTTTTACGCCGCCGGGTCTTGCTAATCAGATTCTTGATTTGCTGCCCGCGAAATTGTTCAAAAGCAAGGACACGACTTTTCTCGATCCGGTCTGTAAATCCGGCGTTTTTCTGCGCGAGATTGCCAAGCGCCTTATGGACGGTCTTGAAAAGGAGATTCCCGACCATCAGTCGCGTATCAATCATATTTTCAAGAAGCAATTGTTCGGCATTGCGATTACTGAACTGACTTCTTTGCTTTCACGCCGCAGCGTTTACTGCTCTAAAACCGCCAACGGTAAATATTCGATTTGCGAAGATTTTGACGACGAACAGGGCAACATAATTCTCAAACCGACAAAACACGATTGGAAAAACGGGAAATGCGAGTTTTGCGGCGCGAGTCAGGAAGTTTACGACCGCGTAGACGCTCTTGAAACTTACGCTTATCAGTTCATTCACACCGACAAACCGGAAAAGACATTTAAGAATATGAAATTTGACGTAATTATTGGAAATCCGCCTTATCAATTAAGCGATGGAGGACATGCGGCAAGTGCCATCCCGATATACCACAAGTTTGTCGACCAGGCGAAAAAACTTAATCCGCGATATTTAACAATGATTATTCCGTCGCGTTGGTTTACTGGTGGCAGAGGATTGGATGCGTTTCGCAACGAAATGTTGAATGACAAACGAATTAAAGTTATTCATGATTTTATTAGTGCCAGTGACGTCTTCCCAGGAGTCGAAATCAAAGGAGGCGTTTGTTATTTCCTTTGGGAACGAGATCGCAATGGAGACTGCAACGTCTATACCCACGAAGACGGGAAGATTGTTTCCCAGGCTGAACGATCGCTATTGGAGGAAGGAGCGGAAACATTCATTAGATATAATGAGGCAATTTCGATTTTGCACAAGGTAAAAAAACTTAAAGAGAACAGTTTTGCAAGTCTAGTCAGCGCGAATGACCCTTTTGGCTACGACGTTCGCGTTGAAAACAGTTATCTAAGAGTTAAACCAAAATTTAAGAAGCAGCCGTTTAAAGATAGCGTTATCTTTTATTATTTTGGTTGGAGAAAAGACGGCGCGGGATTCATCGATAAAGATTCTATTCGTAAAAACTTGGAGTGGGTTCCCAAGTATAAAGTGTACGTTCCTCAAGCATGGGGTATAGGCAATATCACTAAAGACTGGATAAAACCATTTATCGGGGAACCAAATTCTTGTTGTTCTGAAACTTATTTGGTCATCGGACCATTTGATAAGAAAAATATAGCAGAAAATGTAATTACCTATACTCAAACCAAATTCTTCCATTTTATGCTTTCGCTGATAAAGATATCTCATCACTCTACAAAGAAGATGTTTTCATTCATCCCGATACAAGATTTTAGTAAGGAATGGTCTGATACTCTGCTTTATCAAAAATACAATCTATCAAACACAGAAATTCAGTTTATCGAATCAATGGTTCGCACGATGGAATCAAATATTGAGTAATAATTTTTCTATGCCCTGCCAAGTCTTTGCTCAGATGAGCAAGTTTAAGTCGACGAGTTTTTTTTCACTATGAACGCTAAATTTTTCCCGCCACGTCCCGAAGCGAACCCGACTATCTATGCTTATCAATTAATCGGTGTAGATAGCCACAAAGGCTTGCTCAAAGTCGGTTACACAACTCGTACCTCAAAAGACCGTATTGCAGAGCAATTAAAAACAAGCCGCGTAAAATATAAAATCGTTTTTGAAGAACCGGCAATGCGAAACGACGGCAGCGCATTTACCGACTTTGATGTTCATCGCTATTTAAGAAAGAGAGGCATAAAGAACACCGAAGGCGAGTGGTTTAGATGCACGCTTGGCGATGTCAAAGCGGCAGTAATCGCTGTTAAAGACGGCAAGCTAAACGAAGAAAATCGAACGCTCAATTTCGGTATGCGACCGGAACAGCTTGAAGCCATCGAAAAAACCGCCCATTATTTTCAAAGAGCGAAACGTGAATACCCTGACATCACGCCACATTTTTTATGGAACGCGAAAATGCGCTTTGGGAAAACTTTCGCTACTTATCAATTAGCAAAGCGAATGAATTGGAAAAAGCTGCTCGTTCTGACGTTTAAGCCCGCCGTGCAAAGCGCGTGGGAAGAAGATTTGATGTCACACGTCGATTTTGAAGGCTGGCAATTCATTTCTCGAAACGGAATGCGCTTTGAAGATGCCGATCCGAAAAAACCGATTTTCTGTTTCGGTTCCTTTCAGGATTTTTTGGGCAGAAACTCGGCGGGCGGGATAAAGCTTAAAAACGAATGGGTTCACACCATAAATTGGGATTGTATCGCCTTTGATGAATATCATTACGGCGCCTGGCGAGAAAGCGCAAAAGAGCTTTTTGAAGCCGAAGGCGAACGCGAAATCAAATACGGCGAAGGGGAAGGCTTGGAATACTTCGACGAAAGCATAATGCCGATTACGACGGACACGTATCTTTATTTATCAGGGACGCCGTTTCGGGCGATTGCATCGGGCGAGTTTATCGAAGAACAAATTTTCAACTGGACATATTCAGACGAACAGCGAGCCAAAGAACAATGGCAGGGCGAAAACAATCCTTACGCCGCGCTCCCGCGAATGGTAATGCTCACATATCAATTGCCCGATTCGATTCGTGAAATAGCAATGGGCGGCGAATTCAATGAATTTGATCTGAATGTTTTCTTTTCAGCAAAAGGAGTCGGCGACCAGGCAAAATTTGTGTATGAATCTGAAGTTCAAAAATGGCTTGATCTGATCCGCGGTTCTTTCGCGGAAACTGCTGTTGATAATCTTAAATTAGGCGCGAAGAAGCCGCCGATGCCGTTTTCCCACGCTCCTCTTTTGAATGTCTTAAATCACACATTCTGGTTTCTCCCCAGCGTTGCGTCTTGCCACGCGATGAAAAACCTTGTCAGCCAAAGGCAAAATACCTTTTATCAGGATTATGAAATTGTTGTTGCTGCCGGGACAAGCGCAGGGATTGGTGTAGAAGCTTTGCCGCCTGTTCAAAATGCGATGGACGATCCTTTAAAGTCAAAAACAATTACTCTCTCGTGCGGGAAATTAACAACAGGCGTTTCCGTTAAACCGTGGACGGGAATTTTTATGCTTCGCAATTCTTCAAGCCCTGAAACATACTTTCAAGCGGCGTTTCGTGTGCAAACGCCTTGGACGATCAAAAACGCCGATGGTGAATCGCCGAACAAAGAAACGATCATCAAAGAAGAATGCTACGTTTTTGACTTCGCGCCCGACAGGGCATTAAAGCAAAGTGCCGATTACAGTTGCCGTCTTAATGTGAACGAAAGCAACACCGAAAGCAAAGTCGCCGAATTTATTCATTTCCTCCCGGTCTTAGCGTATGACGGAAGCTCAATGAAACAAATAGACGCGGCGGGAATCTTGGACATGGCGATGAGCGGCACGACCGCCACTTTGCTGGCAAGACGATGGGAAAGCGCGCTACTCGTCAATGTCGATAATTTTACTTTGCAAAGATTAATGGGCAATAAAGATGCGATGGCAGCTTTAGAAAGTATTGAAGGGTTTCGCACTTTGAATCAGGATATAGAAACCATAATCAACAAATCCGAAGCGATCAAAAAAGCGAAAAGAGAAGCAAACGAAAAAGATTTAACCCCAAAAGAGAAAAAAGAACTATCCGACGACGAGAAGGAATATAAAAGCAAACGAAAGATAATTCAGGAAAAACTTATCAAGTTCGCAGCTCGAGTTCCCGTGTTTATGTATTTGACCGATTACCGCGAAGAAAGCCTGAAAGACGTAATCACGCAGCTCGAGCCGGGACTTTTCAAAAAAGTAACAGGTTTGACCGTTAAAGACTTTGAACTTCTCGTAAGCCTTGGCGTTTTCAATAGCGAGCGGATGAACAGTGCGGTTTTTGGCTTTAAAAGTTACGAAGATGCGAGTTTGTCATATGCGGGAATCAACAAACACACGGGCGAAGGCATAGGTCTATTTGATACCGTTCTGAGTCCAACAGATTTGCAAGAAAGTTTTGTAAATTTGGCGCCTTGAGATTTAATGCCTTCAGATTCGGAATTATGTCGAAGGATTTATAAATGAAATTACCTGAATATGGCGTATTCCAAAGAGGAGTATTCAACTGTCTTTTCGCTTTTGCTGCGTTTTGACGTTTTTCTTAATATAAGTCTCAAACCCGGTAACAAAATCTATTATAGGCACTCCCAAAGCCCGCAGCCATCTTCTCAGCTCGATAAAATCAAGGCGGCGCTCGCCCCGTTCGACTTTACTGATTTGCGATTGAGTAACCTTCAGCTTCTTCGCGATCTGGACCTGCGTTATTCCAACATCCCGTCGTGTCTTTTTTAAGAAATCTAAAAACAAACTGTAATCTTTTGAAATTATGCTTTTTTCCATCAAATTGAATGGTGGCGACAGACAGTTTTGTTTAACGGTCGAAGTGATTGTAAAAGGCTGTTTTGGAATAGTCCAAGAAAGACTATTTTTGTAGATTTTTCCTTGTGTTTCGCTAATAAAATATTGTATTTTAGTTGAAACAAAAGAAGAGGTGAGATTGATGCTTTCTGTAACCCCGACGAAATTATCCGACTATCTGAATTGCCCACTCAAGTTCAAGCTGAAGCATATCGACAAATCTGGCGGAGCCGCTTCTTCTGCCGCTTTCACCTTCGGCATGACCATGCACAGAGCGCTGCAAGAAATACACGGAAAACAAATGCTCAAGGACGGCACACCGAGCTGTGAAGGGTTACTTAAGCGATTCTGGAACAGTAGCGGCTACGCGACTCGCGAAGAAGATAGTAGCTACTTCACAAGAGGCTGTCACGCTCTGGAAAACTATTGCCAAACAGCAAAAGCCGAGGCGACCAAGACTTTAGGAACTGAAGTCTTTATGAGCTTCATTATAGAGTTCAAAGGGCAAAAAATCCGGCTCGGATGTAGAGCGGATAGACTGGCGCTAGATCAAAATAACAAATTAGAAATAATCGATTACAAGACTTCCGCTTCGGGCAAAATTCCGACCTTGGAATTTGCGCGCGGCGATCTTCCAACATTTTTATATTTCGTCCTAACTCGAATTAGCTATCCGCAATATCCAAGATTGAAATTTACCTACTTAAATGTCATGTCCGGCGCAAAAGTGACGGTTGAATACGAAAGAGATCTAATCGACGAGAACAAAAAAGCCCTTTGGGAGTGTTTAAAGACAATTGCATCGGATAAATTTACTCCGCGCAGCTCCGAGTGCTGCTCATGGTGCGACTTCCAGGACGACTGCCCGTTAACCAATAGAACTGTGGACTTTTCAGCTATTTAAAGACAAAAAATACAGATTCCCATTTTCCCGGCACCTGATCCAAAGAACTGTAAATAATTTATTTTCGTCCATCCCCTTAATTTATTAGCTAAAACCCAATAAAGTAGGTTATAATATCTTTTGTCAACACCCATCCAGCCAGAAAAATTCTAAATCCAAATTTCAATTTCCAAAAGCCTTGCAGATTTCTTATTGATTTGTTTATAAATTCCAAAATCATTCACCCTAAGTCCAATAGACACAATAAAATATAGAATGTGAGCTTAGAGACGAATGCCGTCCGGTTTGTCTCTACACTTTGGAACTTTTTATTGCATTGTCCAACAGATTCGCGCGTTATGAAATAAAAATTATTTTTAATTATAGGCGTGGAAATTATAAATTCCAAGAAATAAAAAAGTTTTAACGATAATTTCTTTGCATTATTGCGCATTGCTACTGGGAATATGGGGAACCACACTTTTTTTCTCTCTCTCTATTGTGTTTATCTAGTCCCCAGCTAAGGTCCGATCGGTACCCGGATTCCCAGCAAGTGACCGAGAGTTCCCGCGAAGAAGAGAGAGAAGAAAAAAGTGTGGGAAGGAGTGGAATACAATTATCTTTGAATTCGCCTGCAATATTTCGCGATTCACCCCGTCCGGTCGCTGATCCCCGTTTTCCCATCTGTGAAACAATGTTTTTACAGTGAAATATTCTGATCGAAAAAGATTGACTTCAAAAAGTTACTCATGTATAAATAACTATATTTATAGGTAACTATTATGCTTGATTCTTTTTCCAGCCCGTTTGTCGGTCAAATCAACTCGCTCGCCGCAGATGATGCGTCGCTTGCAGACGTTTACAAGAAAGTTAGTGGTAAGATTCGTAACTACGCTCTGTCTATTAATGTTTCGCCGGAGGATATGCTTGTCTCGCACATTGCCGACGACCGGGCTGATCTGAGGAAAGGCTTTATTTCGTTTATAGAAAAGTTACCCGTAAAGGATGGAGGGGGGACGGAAAGAGACAAAAAATATCGCGGAGAAATCTATTCTCATGTGCGGCGGCTGGTTACCGCTATATTTGCCGCGGCGACAAGCGGCGAATCTGAAGGCAGCGGCAGTGGAAATATTCTCTCTGGATCTTTTCTCGAGCACCATTCGCCGGAGTGGATGTACCCTTTTATCAATATCTTGGGACGTGATTCTAAATTTTTTTTTAGGAGACCCGAAGGAGTTGCGCGTCTCAAATACCCTCTTACTTCTATTGCGGTAGAAATTTTGAGCGTGGTTTTAAAGGTTTCCCGAACAATGAAGTGTTCATCCCTCGAGTCTTTACTGGTCGATTGTCGATCAGAGATTATTGCAGAAATCAGACGACAGTACGTTGGAGCTCATGCCGAGCATTTGATTCTTTATCTTAGCCAAAGGCGCTGTAAACTTGGTTACTATGTTGGTCGCCCCGTCGTTTCAAAGTCTTTGCCATTCGAGCAATGGTCTCCCAAATTTCAAAAACAGTGGCACACGTATGAAAAACTTGTCGCCACAGGCGTGTCGCGAGATTCCCCACTCGGGAAGATGGCGACTCACTACAAAATGTCGGTAGGTAAGAGTAAGACTATTAGTGTTGATAATTATAAAGAGGCGATCGGCACCGGGCTTTTTCACTGCCAGCCGCTCCCGGAAGATTGGGGAATTGAGGATTTATTATCTCTTGATGTGAGAACAACCGCTATTGCCGGTCTCGAACATTCCGAGTCATACAACTCTTTTGTAGACCGATATCGCACGCGCGAGCAAAATCGTGAATCGAAGGTCAAGCGTAAAGGTTTCAACAGCGCTATCTTTGAACAGTTTACAAGTGCGTTAACTGCCGTCGCCCGTTTTAACGGGTTATTCAATCTTGTCGAGCCTTTCAGTCGAGCGTACAGAAGCAATCTGGATGTTGAATCAACACGCTTGAATAAGGATGCGAAGAAAAAACTTTTTTCCATAGCGGCGATCGATGAAAACATTGCCCGTCTGGAACTCGAATTCAACCAAATTGTTAAAGATAAGTCTTTCGAGCGACGGGCGGGCGTTTCTACGCGTGAAACGGATAAAAAGATGCGCTTGTGTCTTTTTCTTCCGCTTTTTACAGCTCTTCGGTTTTTAGGATTGCGGCAGAAAAACATCCGGAATTTTCGATTAATGGGCGATCCGGAAAATCGAAATGATCCGGATGGCAATGTCGGTTTCCGGAAAGATGACACATTGGTCATCCATTTCACGAAATATGAAACAAAAAATGGAAAGCCGCTCCATCTCGAGTTCAGCCTTCCCGGTTTTGAGACTCATGCTCCCCTGATCCGTATTTTAAAGACTTATTATAAAAAAGTTTACCCTTATATACGGAACAATGCGGCTTCGTCTTTAGATAGGCAATTTTTTGCTCATATGCCGCGAAAATTTCCGGGAAAGTTCGCTTTTCTTCCCGATCGTAGTAAGGCAATTGACCAGCTATTTGAGCGATGGGGTAATGAATCTCTAAGATTCAGGAATATTACGGCAAAAAATTTCCGGATTCTAAATCCGCATCATTTGCGCGGCACATGCGTGGACTGGCTTGTAAAAGACCTTCATTTCAGTTTGGTGAATGCTGCCGAATATATTGCGGACACTCCTGAAATGTTGAAAAAAGAGTATCTGGATAGAAATCGAGTTCACGATGCGACTTTTATTCTTGAAGAAAAAAATAGAGATCTGCGCGCCGGTCAGGCGGAAAAAGAAGCGCTTGAGGACGCTCTACGAGCGGCTGAACAGGCGAAAATTGAAGCTGCCAAACGTGCGGAAAGAGACGATGTTCAGTATAAACAAATGAACAGGATGGAAGATATGTTGAATCGATTGGATTCGGCGAACTCTGCATTGGTGGCTGAAAACGCCTTGCTGAAGGAGTTGTTAGCTAAAAAATCGGGAGCGGGTGCGACAACTCCTTAGAGTTGTGAACTTGGATTACCGGAAATTTAGCAATTTTAATTTTGGATAGGTACACAAGATGAAAGAAAATACTGAAAAAATGGTGACGGTCACTTTAACGATTGATCCGAAGCGCCACGAAAAGTTGAAGGAGACATCGAGAGTTACCAGGTTTTCGATGTCTGAATTAACGAGGGTCGCTCTTGACAGGTTTTGGAGTGACTTGGGCGATTTGAACGATTTGGGTCCTAATGCGGCAAAAATACTTTTTCAAGGTCCCCTAACTTTGCCTGTGCCGGCAGCAACTGGTGGAGCGGGAAAAACAAAGAAAAATAAAACTTAATAGTCAGTGTCAGAAAAAATAATGCTTTAAAAGCGAAAAAGCCGGCGGGTTCCAGCCGTCGGCTAATTCAAAATTCGCTTTAGCATGCGCGAGCGATATGTCACTTCAAACATTACCACAACCCGTTCCACGCGGGCAAGAACAAAATTCTACCTACGAGTTTTTGGAGTTCCTTTTTGCCAACCACAAAAGGGGATTTGTCGAATTCAGGTACTTCTCAAAAGGCTCCAAGCCAAAGATAAATGATACACCGGACTTTTTTCCGTTGCCTTTAGATCCGCTGCTGCTTGACCGGCAGGTTCTATCACGAAACGGGCGTCAGATGGTCACTTTCGGTCCGGCTCCGCGAATGAGACCGGCGGAGAAAGGAAAGGCGGGCGCGGATACGGACGTATCTGAAATCGCCTGTATCTGGGCGGATCTGGATTACGATAAAGTGCCCGGCGGACCGATCGAGGTTATTCGGAGAGTTCATTCTTTACCGCTTCGCCCGTCGTTTGTAGTAAATTCCGGATTCGGTCGCCATGTTTATTACGCCTTCAACGAGCCGCTCGACAACCTTAAATTGCTTGATTGGGAGGAAATGATCCGCGCGCTTCGAGATATTCTCGGCGGTGACGCCGTGATTAACCCTAGCCGGGTGATGAGATTGCCCGGAACGTTGAACGTAAAAAGCGATCCGGCTGTCCAATCGGAAATTTGTGCGGAGGATTCGAGCCGGATTCGGTATTCACTCGAAGAAGTAAAAACCTTTCTGAATAGTGCGCCGAAACTGCTTAACGGCAGCAGTAAATCAAACGGTAAGGCTTCTGCGAAAGCTGCGGCAAACGGCAATCATTCTCAATCTGAAACCACGCCTGATAACGGCTCACAAGCTATCGCTGTTACGTCACCGACTATTGATACTCTGCGCTCTCACCGTGTTTCCGCAAAGGTGATTGAAGCAATCATCACAGGCAAACATGCTGTTCGGACCGGCGTAAATGCCGGGCGCGACGATGATCAATCGACCAGGGATTTCTGGATAGCGGCGAGCCTTTTGGAAAAAGGTTTTACAGAAGAAGAAACCAAAGCTGTTTTCCGAGAGCATCCATCCGGCTGCGGCAGCAAATGGGCTATTCAGAAGCATGGTGAAAAGTATCTGGAAGAAACAGTTGCTAAAGCGAGCTCCAATGTTACGGCTAAGAAGAAAGAGAGAGAAGAAAGTGTGGGAGTCTCCGACGAATCAATGCCCGACTCATACGAGCTTGCTAGTGATGGTTCGATTTGGCACGTTGGTCTGCCGATAAAGCGGAACGGCGAGCCCAAAATGACATTTGTTTGCGGGTCGCCGATCAGGATTTCTGAAATCCTTGAGAATATCGATTCCGGGCAAATTTCATGTTCCATTGCATTCAAATATCTGGGACGCCACCGTTCGACAACGATTCCAAGAGGGCAGATGTGCGACTCCCGGGCACTTGTTGCTGCTCTAGCCGGCGAAGGCGCTCCTATCAGTTCCAATAACTCGCGTCTGGTCGTTTCTTTTTTAACAGCTTACGAACAGGCTTTCTCCGATCTTATAACCCGAAAGAAAGTCACGTCTAAATTCGGTCGAGCCTCCGGTAGCGATAGGGCGTTTTTTCTCCCCGGACTCACTAACAGCGATGTAGAGTTTCAACCGGTTGGTCCGGGCGACAATGCGATTTACCGTTCATATGCTTCGCGTCGGGGGACACTTACAGCCTGGGTTGACGCGATGAACAGTTTGGTCGACAAAAATCTTATCATCCCGCAAATTGCTGTTTGTGCGGCGTTCGTTCCACCTTTGCAGCGCTTTTTGCAGATCCCGAACTTTATCCTTGATCTATACGGCAATACCAGTTCGGGAAAATCTACTACCTTAAAGCTTGCCGCATCTGTTTTTGGTAAACCCGCTGATCCTGAATCGGTGATTCACCAGTGGAACAATACTAAAGTTTCCGTCGAGCAGATAGCGGGGATGTGTAATGAGCTTCCGATTTATCTTGACGATGCCCAGCATTGTCCCGACGAAATGAAGCGCACCGTAATCTATATGATCGCCAATGGCAAAGGGAAAGGGAGAGGCGCGAAAGGCGGCGGGCTTCGTGAAACGATGACCTGGCAGACTGTGGCGCTTTCTACGTCTGAAGAACCGCTTCACGAGGCGTCACCTCATGAAGGAGCTCGCGGTCGTCTATTACCCATTGGCGGGTTAATTCCTCCTTTCCCTAGTAAATCCGGTGGGCTGGTGCAGAAATTGGAAAATGACGTTGCTAATAAACACGGACTTGCCGGCGAAATGTTTATTCGCCACATAAACGGTTGGGATGATGCTACCTGGAT
>MWWK01000148.1_pt1 | contig 12308 bp, 11 predicted proteins | sample 1047241 | NCBI WGS metagenome assembly MWWK01 (sample SAMN06349964, study PRJNA376086) | soil metagenome | isolation source: BG12-3 sample Antarctic (ecotone) soil | place: Antarctica | reverse complement strand
GAAGAACACATCGCTTATCTGGTCGCAGAAATCAAACAAACCGAATTGCTGATTCGGGAACACATCAATAATCATCCGAACCTCAAACAAAAAAGCGATCTGCTCGACTCGATTCCCGGCATCGGCGCGACGACTGCTGCTTTACTGTTGGCGGAAATCACAGACTTTACTCAATACAAAAGCGCACGCCAAGTTGCCGCTTACGCCGGACTCGTGCCGCGTGAAAGGCGGTCGGGCAGCAGTGTGCGCGGGCGCACCTGTTTATCGAAGATCGGCAATGCCCGGCTCCGCAAAGCACTTTACTTTCCGGCGATGACGGCTCTCAGGTCGAGCGGCTTCTTTCAACAATGGGCTTCGGGGATGCGTGAGCGCGGCAAATCAAAAATGGCGGTCATCGGCGCGGCGATGAGGAAATTAATCCATCTGGCTTATGGAGTCTTAAAAACCGGCAAACCCTTTGACCCGCAATGGACGACCAAAACCGCTTGACTTGCAACACAGTATCTGACGTGGGTGGAAACCGCTACGCGCAAGTTTGGGGTAAAAAGACAACGCGATAAGAAAGTCGCTGTTTCGTCCTCACGTCCATTGAATTATTGGGCATTGCGTTCCATAAAGGAACTAACTGCAAGGCACACATTCCTCAACTTTAGTAACTTCCTCAATTTCTCGCACCGTAAATTTGAAACTGTGGCGGTTCATATGACCGAAACCTTGCTTTATAACTCTGTCACCAATCTTAATAGTTGGCGTAACGCCTGTGAAGATTCCCGTCCACAAAAATCTAAGGCGACGCAACTTGCAATTTACTTTGTCCTGCGGCTGTCCAGCAAGCATTTCTTTCGTCAAACTTCGATATTTCTTCCAAATGTCGGGCTTCGTTGTTTTTTCAATTGCGGGGTCAAAGGTAATCCAAGTTAAACCTAGATTGTCAGCACAAGACTCTTCATACATAAAAGAAGCCTCGAAACCAAAAGTATAAAACGCTTCGAGGCGAATAAGTTTTCCGTCGTAGGAAGCTGGCTCACGAACAAGGTCGCAATACTTGATTGTTGGAATTTCATCGGTAGTCTTTTGTATTTGAGCCATTACAGCCAAGCACGAAAAAGCCAGAAAGATTACAGAAAGTAAAATTTGCTTAAAATTGCACCGCATAAATTTCATCACAAGACAGCGAACAAGTTATTATACCGCTAAGTTGCGGCATAAAACTCAAATACGAGCAAAATACCGCAAATCATAACCCGTTCCCAAAATTTCCTTTCGGCTGAGGTTTGGTTGGCTTTTAAGTAAGCGGTTACAGGGCTTCTGACGCGCTCAGATTAAGGCGAAAACCAACATAGCCCGCCGCAGTCAGCAGATTTGGCGGGATGGTAAAACTTTGCGCTTGACTGCTTCTTTCATAGCTGACTTGTTCGACGGCGGGTTAATTTTCAAAAGCCATTCTTAATAATAGGTCAACCGACGATATAAAGCAGTGCTAAGCTCGAAAGACTTTTCACCGTTATTCTCAAAAATCTGATACTCGATTTGTTTTATCCAGTTATCTTGTGCGTCATAAGTGAAAACCGTTTTCCAGCCAGTATTGAAAACTCCAATATCAGTGTTTAGGCTTCCTTCGCACATTTCGTCGTCTTTTGTGTAACAGGAGTTGCTGTAACTTAATTCCTCTAATAATCGTCCGGCATCATCAAAAATTTTTATTTTTAAATCTTCCAAGCGGTTTTTTTTGTCAGTGCGAACAGTTTTTATCAATCTGTCGGCACTGTCAAAAGTATAAACCCAAGTGCCGTATAAAGAGCCGTCAGGATAAAAGTGCTTTTCCTCAACTGCGTTTCCTCTATCGTCGTGTTTGAAAGTGCGCTTTGCCGTAACATAAGCATCGTATCGTTTAGGATTGAAATGTTCAGGGTGAATTTGCTGCGTAGAAATTTCTTCAATCATGTTGCCTTTAGCGTCAAGAGTATATTTTTCACGTCTTTCAAGCGTCCCGTCTGGAAAGAAAACCGCTTCCTCAATTTTATTTCCGCTGCCATTGTAGCCATAAGTTGTCCTTTCAATTAGAGAGCCGTCTTTTTTGAGTAGTTTAATTTCTGCAATCTTTTTGCCATCACAGGTATAAACGGATGTGATTGCATTTTCTGGGTCTGAGGGAAGATAGTTTGTGTTCTTCCACGCAACTTGATTTCCTTTAGAATCGTAGTGAAATTCTTCTTCAAGTTCTTGCTTACCTCCAACAGTCTTTCCGGTTTTCTTGTTTTTAGAGAACCAAGTTTTGAAAGTGCCAGCGGTTTTTACTTTGCCCTTTAAGCCTTCTGATTGCCAATCCGATTCAATCGCTGGAATACATTGCTTTCCACCTGTTTGCATTACTGTTGGTTGTTGTTGAGAATGAGTTATTTCGGTAACGCAACTCGCGCTAAAAATCAGAACCAAAAATAAAATAAGTTGTTTCATCATTCGTCCCTCAAATTACAGCGAAGCCGTCGAACAAGTTATTATACCGCTAAACTGCGGCATAATCCCGAAATAGGCACAATTTGCCGCTTTGGTAGAATTTACTTACATTCCGCTAGATTCTCTTCTATCTCTAAAAGGGTATTTTTCGGGATATAATAAATCTGAATTTATAATGTGTCAATAGTTTTTTATGTTCATTTTGGGTGTATATTCACCTAATTTCAAGGCTCAATATCTGATAAGTAATGAGTGATTTTAGACATAAAAATAACCGCGTTTTTCAGACGCAGCTACGTTTCCTTATAAACAGAAAGGACGAAAAGCAATTCAATTTTAACAAATACTACTTTCCCTAGATTCTAAAACTCTATAAACTATTGATGATTAACAGTTTATCGGTATAAACAATGTTGGTAAAAATAGACGCAACTATGCTTCCGAGCTCTTTGACTTTTTTATCGAATTGATAGACTAGATTCGTCCACTCAGTCAAAAAATTTGATAATTATTTTAGCTGATGAAGCATAAATAATGTTCGGCTGTAGAGTGACAGGAATTTACCCGAATCTCTGCCACTCTACAAATATTAAAGATCTCTAACCCTTCGATAATTTATATCTCTAATTTATTAGCGAATTTACAGGTAATCGTTCTAACCAAGCAAATAACCTATCTTAAGATAGTTATATGACTTCATGCATGGTCTGTATATTTATACGCCAATGAGTTTAGTCCTGGTGATTCCTTACCAAATTCTATTTTCATAGAGTTTCGCTATCGTTAACAAATAACTAATAAAACGCCGCATTTGGCGAGTTAGGCGTTTGCAATTATACACAAATAATTGGCAACTCAAAATCTAAAATTGAAAAGGGCAGTTGCTTACCCAAAATACGAAGAAATCAATCGTAATAACAAGCTAATCTATAAAGTTTCACTACCAATTGGTAGTGAGCGGATCTTCGGACTGTTGCCGATATCACTACCAGATTGGCGCTAAGAAATTGTTAAAAAACCTGCATATTATAAAGAAGATTTATATTGACTATAAGTTTTTCTTATGGTAGAGTTGACTTACATCATAAATTCTTATGGTTTATACAAAAACTAAATTTCTTATGGTGGTAATTAAATTTAATTTGAGAGGTAAAAATTATAGTAAATGAGTAATCACGCGCTGGTGAGCAGCGAAGCAGTAGAAATGGAAGCTGTCGAAACGGATATAACAGCAATAATTGAAAAACAAATTAATACATTCTTAATAGAAGTCGGATTAAAACCGAATCAGCGCGAGCTCATTAGAGCATTTATCGCCGTATCGAAAGGCAGTCCTTATTTTGAAGTATCTTATAAAGATTTGGGTGCCATTGTTTACGGCGGGAATTTAGAGAATAAGGCTGAGTGCAAACGCGCAAGCGACAAAATCAGAAATAATATAAAGACTTTACTGAAATGGCAGGGAGCGAATCGTTTAGAGATTATTCAGATAGTTACAGTGGGAAACCGAGTAAAGACTGATGACGGTCAATTTAATTATAACAAGACCAGATTCTACTTTTCACTTTTGGATGAAATATTAAAATCAATTTCTTTTGATTCTACCGAGACGCTTGAAATAAGTGTTGAGGCTGTTATTGAGAAACTAAAAGAGAAATATCAGCCTGTAGAAAGACGCAAGTCTTATCATCCCAATCACAAAATTCAGAAAGCAGGAAAAACTTTGCTGACCACTATGGATAATATTTTCAAATTGAATATAGAGGCAAAATCTAATCCTGTTGAATCCTGTCAAAGATTTCTCAGAGAACTTAATAAAAGATTTGAGGAATTAAGCTCTGATTGGCTGGATCAACAGTCGGGAGAGAAAGTTATAGCTGATTTTGAAAGATTGATGAATAGTTGTAATGAAAATGGAGAATTATCCAGTAATCATAATAAAGAAAGCGAACTTTCATTGAAATCTTAGAAGTGATTTTACCGTGCGAAAAATTACCATCTTATAACCCCAGGGGGATTATATCGGCTTGGTGGGGCTCTGATGATAGTGATTATCTATAGAATCTCTATATAAAATATAGATTAAGTAATGATTGAAATTAATAATAATAGTTGTATATCTGCATGTAATGCAGATGAAATTGAATATCTAAATTCAAATAATATTGTAAAAGTTACTGATAACAACTTACTAAATTATGCTTTCCATTATGCAAAGCTCGGTTATCCTGTCATACCGCTTCATAACGTTGTCCTTAACAAGGACTTTAAAAGATGTTCATGCTCTGATTGGAAAACTTGTGATAAGCCTGGAAAGCATCCGAGAACAAGGCATGGTCATAAAGATGCTACTACCAATGAGAATCAAATTCTGAAATGGTGGACATATTACCCTAATGCCAATATCGGTATTCTAACTGGAATTGAAACAGGAATCTTCGTACTTGATATTGACTTGAAACATGATGGTGAAAATTCACTTGAAGAGCTTAAAGATTATTATAGGCATAAATTAAAAGATAAATATGATTGTGAAGAAACTTTGACTGCTTATACTGGCTCTGGCGGCAGACATTTATTATATAAACATCCAATGGACTTTAAAATAAACAGTTCAGAATCAAGAATTGACGCAGGGTTAGATATTAAAGGCGAAGAAAGTTATATCGTTGCAGCGCCAAGTAACCATTGGAGTGAAGGAGAATACTCGTGGCACGGAGTCAATACAGCGATTACGGAAGCTCCCAATTGGCTGATCTATGAGATTTTAAGATTACAGAATGAATCAGCCGTAGATAAATCCAATACTTCCGAAGTAACTTCCGTAGAGAGAATTCCAGAAAGAGAGAGAAATTCTTATTTATCGGCGCAGGCAAGAGGCTTGGTTAATAGCTTTTCAGAAAAAGACGGTTTAAGAATCCTCTTAAAAAAAAATAAAGACAAGCTGATTGAACCTTTGTCTGAAAAGGAGGTTGAGAGAATTGTTAAGAAAACATGGAGAAGGTTTGGAAAGAATCAAAATCGTGAAATGGGATTAAAAAAATAAAAAGACTTGTTAGCTTGTTAGTTGGAAGAACTCAGCCAGTAATAGATTGAATATATAAAGAATACTGAACTCTGGACTAACCTCTTTTTGAGCCGTAAACACGCCTAGAAACGTTTTGAATGTATTAGGCAATAAGAGAGGCAGGCATTCGTTTTTATTGGTAAAAAATATCCATTTTCAGAAAAGAGAGCAAACTTAAGCTCGCTCTCTTTTACATTTATAATGACGCCTTTCCCACTACCAATTGGCACTGAGAAAAAGAAGACAAATAAGAGTATCCCAAAAGTCAAAATAAGGAACGTTTATGGGATTTTAACAGGCGTTTTTGAAAGTCGCTGTTCGCCCTTACGTCCATTGAATTCCTATGCAAAGTCAATCGCGGGCTAAAAATACTCCGCCGTCCGCCTGCGACTAACGTTTTGACAGACGGGCGAAGCATTGTTTTTTTTCCTTCGCTGCGAAAAGTAACAACAAGAAATGCTCGGTGTTCCTCCACACTCCTATTCGGATCAATTGTTCCATTTTTTGATACGGATGGTTACCGTGTTTTGATTTTCATATGCCGCCAAACCAAAAAAATCAACGGGCGACTGTAATGAACCTTGACACCTGACATATAAATGTAACGCTAAAGACGTTGGTTCTATGTAAGCAATAGTTAAATCTGGGTCAACCCCTTGATTGATTAGCCCAAGTGACCTCAAATGGTCTAATTCACGGTCTAATCTATGAAAATCCTCTGTGCCTGTTACAGTTTGGAGTTCTTCAAGGGAGATGGGCAAATTTTCAGTATCAAGTGCCCCACTTTTTGTTATGATTTTCTTACTTTTCTCGCAACTATAATTCAATAATCTAACCTGAATGCTGGTTAGTTGCGACAGTAAATTAATAAAAATTAGATTGCTTTCATCTCTACCATCTTTTGTGCAAGATGAAGTAAGGAGACCTGCCCACATCTCTTGAAATTCATCACTGTCAGACCAAGAGCCATTTTCTAGCGTTAAATTGACTAAGCGAGGATGCGCATGTCGTTCTTCTGAATCCGACGTTGCTTTAAGTTTCTCTTCTGCTTTCTGGGAAATTTTTATCAAGTTTACCGTGCGCCAATGACTAACCTTATCCCGAAGTAAAAGCCCAAATTCTTCTGCGGCTGGAAGACATATACGGCTTAAAAATGCTGATGCTCCATCAACAGTTCCCTTAACAACAGTGTCAACAGCTTCGCCTACAGGTTTTAAACCAAGAATATCAAGGCTTTTTGAATCTTTTTCACTCATAAGGTCTAACCTAACACATTTGAGAGGCAACCGAACGGAAGTGTGAGTTCAATATGAGTCAATCATTTTGTTCGTTTTGTTCAAACAATAAAGGCTTAGCGAGCTCGAACATCTATTTTCCGATTCGGTTGGTTTCTAAGGTTTGAAATAATGACTCGTTGATGTATAAATATAAACGCTGTACGGAATTCCACAAGTAGGAACATTGCGTTAAAACGGCAGCTTGTATTACTAATTGAAGACTTGCAGAGTTTAGTTAATACAAGATAAACGAATAACTCATCTGTAAATTGAGTTACTGATCTTTGCGGTTGTAAACCAAGTAGAAACTCTTAACTACCGCCGTTTGTAGCCAATTTAATATCGCTTTTCGTTGTATGTCCTTTGGCAAACAACACTGCTGAAGTATCAGCGCAGGATAAAAGCCACTCGTTAATCGAGAATAAACATCGGGATAGGTTTTTGCGCTCATCAAACAACACCCTTAACCCCTTTATAATCAACAGCTTAATTTTCCAATAACTAAAAATCCGCTTTTAAGAACCAAAGGCGGCGTCCGATAAGAGCCATTATGTAACCGTTATTGAAACGAGATTTTTGTTTTTTCTATTCTTCATCAATATCTTGTATAAAGTTGTGTTTAACATCACCTTCAAAATTTACGTTTTTTCTGTTTAACACGTCTTATTGAAATCAGAATTTGAAATACAAGATGTTGCGGTTATTTGTAATTGATTATCGGACTCTATTATTTATCCGACACGCCTAAATTTTCCATCAGCCACGTCCAATCTTCTGTCGTATACCACTTCTTGAAATCTTTCAGCTATCCAAAAATTTATAATCTATAACTTTCCCTGTTCTTTCCTGCCACCATTTACGGTGTCTTTCTAGCAAGTTATCAAGTATGTCAGGTGGCGTGAATGTTCTCACTTTTTCGATCTCACTTGTGTAGTATTTGAAACTACGCGGTGGGTCTAGTGGATTTTCGATTTGAAAATAATTGTTATGAGTTTGGATGATTCCCAGTTCCACAATTCTTAAATCAACATCATTATAAGTCATCCCAATAACATCATCTTTCGGTTTCCATTTTGATTTTTCATCTAAAATTCTGTTGTATTCAAGCCAGAGATTGATGATTCTAATGTCCGTTTTAAATAGTAATCTTCTTCTTCTATCATCTAAGGGCGTTTTGGCGTCCAAATTATTTTTATTTTGGGCGTCCAAATCAATCAAATTCATTACTGCTAACTCAAAAAGCTCGGTCAAATTTAATCTGTTCTCTGCTGCGTAAATCTTTGCTTTCTGAAGTATTTCCACACTTGGTCGAAGATTTACCCGATCAGTTGTTCTATGGGATTCATACTTAACCCAGTTTTTAGAATTTTGGGCGTCCAAGTTTTTGTTTTTGGGCGTCTTGACGTCCAAAGGTTTTATTGAGTTTGCTGGTTTGGGCGTCTTGGCGTCCAAGTTTTCGGCTATTGGGCGTCCGAGTTCTCTTGATTGGGTGTCCAACTTTTCTAACTGTGGGCGTCCAGTATTTAATGTTTGGGCGTCCAAAGAAAATTCAGACTCAGGTTTTGGCGCGGAGCGGTAGCTATCGAGAAGGGAATGAACGTTGTTAAGACGGTCAGTTTTCGGTTTAGGATTTATCGCTTCACTTAGCGAATCTTCCAGTAGTTGCTTTTTGCTTTTCTTCTTCGTCATAACCTAAAACTTCCAACAGCTCCTTAGTGAATCTTAAAAACGCAAAAGTAGCGCCTGATGTATCATCGGACTCCATAATGCTCTCTTGTGTAGCCGATGCTTCCTCAATTGCTACTGCCTTTGGGATTGTCGTAGAGAAAACTAGTGTTTCAGTGAATCGTTTAATGACTTGCGCTTGCACTGCTTTATCAAACTTTTGTCGCTCGATGAATCTTGTAAGTAATGCCATAACCAACATGTTTGGCGCATGGTCAGCTTGTACCTGACTTATTTTACGTAAGACTTGTTTAATGCCTAAAAGAGCATAGCGACTTGGCAGAATCGGCACGATGGTTAAATCAGCACTGGCGAGCGCATTGATTGTTACAATACCCAAATTAGGTGGCGTATCAATTACACAAAAGTCGTAATGTTTTTTAGCTTGAATTAGCTTTTTTCGCAAGCGGAGTTCACGAGAAATATTAATCCCTGAAATAAGTGTTTCGGCATCATCATCAAGTGAGCAGGGAATTACGTCAAACCCTGGTCGCACATCTTTACGACAATATTCTGCATAATCTGATTTTTCATCGAGAATCATGCGAAGGGAATTGCGTTGCGATATCTCCAACTCTTCCAAATCAATTCCACAGGAGTCGGAAAAATTCCCTTGTTGGTCAACATCTATTCCTAGAACTCGATAGCCTTTCATTGACAGCGCAACGGCTGTATTAAACGCACAAGTTGTCTTTGCAACTCCGCCCTTATGGTTAGAGAACGTAATGGTCTGCATGAAACTGATTCTCCTTATTTCGTTTTTGCTTTTACTGGTCTACCGCGTTTTGGTCTTTCTTTGGCTGCCTCAGCATCCTTTTGTGCGATAAACCAATCACGCCCAACTTTCTGAGCTGGTAAAGATCCTGATTGAATAAGTTGGAAAACGCGCACAGTTGAAATTTCGAGTAACTCAGCAACTTCTTTTGTAGATAATAATTTCACAACAAAGATATAACACACTAATAATTCTTATTCAAGAAAAACTTTTTCTAAAAAAACTTAATTTAGATTAAGATTTTATTTGCATTAATTCTTAATTTAGATTAAGATTTATTTAGTTAAGCAATTAACAAATACAAACAAAAGGAGCGAATCAAATGATCAAATTAACAAGTGAAAATACAACAAGGGCAATCGAAAGATGCAAACAATTAAAACCGAAAGTTCGCTTTGTGGCTGATCGAACTTTTTCCGTTAAATCAGCCAACAATGAAAATTCCTATACCGTTCGCTTTGAAGTTCAGAACGGTGAAAAGTTCGGTGTATGTGAATGCAAAGCAAGTGAAAAAGGTCTGATCTGTTACCACATAATCGGCGCGGCAACAGTCAACATTTATCGGCAGAGTTTGAAACGTCAAACAGCCTAAAACGGAAAGGCTTTCCTAAACGACCAAGCCTAGGAAAGCCTCTCTTTAACCCCTAATCAATTAAATCAGGAGATTGCAACAATGAATTTAACACAAACCCAAATAGATGCGAAAAATACGTATCTCAATCACCAATCAGAGCAAATGCTTGCTCTCTATGAAAAAGCCGACACAACCGAAAGAAACGCAATTATCAGGCATATAGATTCGTTCCTGTCAGTTATCAGTCATGACGAAAAAACGTTCTGGCTGAAGTTCAGGCGACAACTCGAAAGAGTTAATGAAAAGTCTATTTTATTCTCGCTTGGAAGCGTTTGTTTAACGGTCGGAGCAAAAGAGGCTTTAGCAGAATCAAATCAGGAGCCGTTTGAGTTCCTGTCAAAACATCAATTGGGCGATTGGGGCGATGTTTGCCAAGATGATAAAAAAGAAAATGATTTCTCAGTAAAGAATGGATTTAGAATTCTATCTGCTTACTTGACCGCCAAGCATGAAAAGATTTGGATTATCACCGAATCAGATAGATCGGTAACAACTATTTTACTTCCAAGTGAATATTGAAATTGAATTATAATTGAGAGAGTGAATTTGAGTAGCTCTCTTATTTATTTTATGAATGCTCAATACCAATTGGTATTGACGAGTCACAGTTGATAAGCCTAACCCCTACCCTTGTGCTGATCCTCATAACCTTATAGAGAAGTAAAGTTCGACAGTCCAAAAGAGAGCAAGCAGGCAATTTTGATTATTTGCAAGACACTAATAATTTACAAAATTGATCTGTCAAATTGTCAGTTTTCTCACTAACGATTGGTATTGAGAGACAACAAATTGATTGCAGTTTTTCTCCAATACCGTAGGAGGAGTCATTTTGCTCAAACAGCCTCAAACCACTCTGTACAAAGAGCTTGCCTATATTAACGAGAAAACACGAAAAATTACATTATTTGTAGAAAAAGGCGTGTGAAATTGATTGATAAACCGCAACCGAGCCCGTTAAGATTTAACACGCAAACTGAATAGCAAAGTCGCTGTTTCGCCCTCACGTCCATTGATTTGTTGGGCGGCGCGTTAAGATTCATACTCGCTTGGACAACAAGATGTGCAAATGCGTCCTTTTTTTACCAAAAACAACTCATCACTCAACTTTCCGCCAACATAAAACTCTACCTTGCCTAAACCGTTTCGTCTTTTTCCTTCCGTTAAAATCAACTTTTCTTTTGATATTTTACGATATTTCGTTAGGTAAAATTCTAATGCTTTGAGCCTCTGCTGATTGTATGTTCTTGATTTTTCTCCTCGTCCCAAGTAAGCCACAATAATAACAAAACTGTCTTTATTCGGTTCTGAAGAAGCAGTGACAGCAACATTATCAAATATGGCTAACATGGCATCGCAATTATAAGGGAATCCATCTTGTTCGGTTTGTGCAGGAGTTATTTGAAACAATAATAGAACCCAAATTATTAGAGCTAAAGTTTTCATCTTAGGTTTTTATCTCAAATTAAAACACCATTTCGTTTCGAGCGAAGCCGCCCAACGGCTGAGATTGTATGTTGACAGAGGATGGTCAAAGCTACAAACTTTGGCTGTCAACACGGGCGGCGGTGAAGCCGGGGTTGAGATATGACGATTTATAAAGTCAGCACGTCAGATACGCTCCCGCTGCCTGTTTTCTTGCCGTGCAGAGAGGTCGAACAGTATCCGAAGCCGCTTCTTTTTTGAGCAGAGCTTGCATCTACAAGCTTGACCGTGCGCCGCAAGTCAATTCAATCGAAAGGAGTCTAATTATTATGAATTTATCTACCGTTGTGCTTGGCGTGGACATCGCCAAGCTGAAGTTCGATGTCTGTTTAATCAAGGAAACCGGTAAAGCCAAACATAAAGTCTTTACCAATACCAAACACGGGTTTGAGCAATTAGTCATCTGGCTCAATTCGCATCAAGCGGGCAGTTTGCACATTTGTCTGGAGGCGACCGGCAGTTACGGTGAAGCTCTCGCTCTTTATTTATTCGATGCCGGTTATCGGGTCAGCGTCGTCAATCCGGCAGCCGTCAAAGCCTTTGCCGTCAGCCGCTTGACCAGAACGAAAACCGACAAAGTGGATGCCGAACTGATTGCGCGCTTTTGTCTGGCACACGCGCCGCAAGCGTGGCAGCCGCCTGTGCCGGAAGTACGCGGGCTGCAAGCCTTGGTGCGCCGACTCGAATCATTGATTGAAATGCGCGTCTCAGAAGAGAATCGGCTCTCCAGCGGCATTTCGATGGCGGCGGTCAGACAATCTCTGGAAGAACACATCGCTTATCTGGTCGCAGAAATCAAACAAACCGAATTGCTGATTCGGGAACACATCAATAATCATCCGAACCTCAAACAAAAAAGCGATCTGCTCGACTCGATTCCCGGCATCGGCG
>MWWK01000147.1_pt1 | contig 12318 bp, 12 predicted proteins | sample 1047241 | NCBI WGS metagenome assembly MWWK01 (sample SAMN06349964, study PRJNA376086) | soil metagenome | isolation source: BG12-3 sample Antarctic (ecotone) soil | place: Antarctica | reverse complement strand
TTTTGTATATCGCTTTCATATCTAAGCGAAATCTAATAGCAATTTTACATCTTCACTTGTTCCATCTTCTCCAACTTCTCAGCAGCGCTTGATACGAGAAAAGCGGATCGAGTGATTCCCAGTCGTTTAGCGGCTTTGTCAAAACGTTTTAACAATTCCGGATCAACACGCACCATAATCGGTTTCTTGTTGGTTGGCGTTGTCTCCTTGGGATTCTCATCTGTTGCTGGTGATTGATCAGCAGCTTTATTAAGAAACTCTTTCGCTTTCTCTTCTTCCGCATCATCCACGACATTGGAAACTGCGGAAAAGTTACTCTTGGGATTCTTGGCAATTGCCATGATGTAAAGCTCCAATATTGGTTAATTTGAAAAAAGGAAGTCGATGAGGGCTGTTAATTCTTCGCGAGCTTTTGGATCATCGTATTCCAAAACGGAAAGACCTGCCGAAGATGAATTTGGAAAAGCCTTCCGACGAACAATTAACACGGGGGCGATTTCAACCCCTGCAATTTCCTGTAACGCTTCGATTGACGCTTCATTATCCTTCCCTTGAGCATCCGCTTCATTCAGTACGACAACTGCACGTAACCGATCATTTATTTCCCTTGCTTCCTGGATGAGGCTGGCAGTCTGATCGACGCCCCACAAATCAAAGCTACGTGGCTTTACCGGAATAAGAACCATATCGGCAACGGTTAGAGCAGCTCGAAGGCTACTGTTATCCCTTCCACCAACATCGATCACAATATCGCTATATTTTGGTGAGAGTTGACGAACTTGTGTTCGGATTGATGCTCCTTGTAAAGAAACTGCCGTATAGCCGGGGCTTCCTTTCGCAGCGGTTCTTAGTTCTGTGAAAGATGCTGCTGTCCCCTGCTCATCACCATCTATCAATAGAACATCACGACTTGCTTGGGAAAGAGCAATTGTTAGATTGACAGCCAAGCTCGTTTTTCCAACTCCGCCCTTGACGTTTCCAACGGTTAAAATCATTTACTGCTCCCCTATATCGTTTAGTCATGTCATAGATATTAATCAATATTGAAGCGATATACAATAGCAATTCCAACAGTTGGAAATATTTACTGCTCTCCTATAGCACTTAGTTATTTCATAGATATTAGATAATATTGAAACGATATACAATAGAAACTTTTGGGTAATTGTATATTGAGAAAAGCTTAATCTGAGTTGAGCTGCCACTTGTGTTCCAACGATAAAAATCAGGGGGCAAGAGGCAGCAGACGATCAAAATCAGCGGCGAAATCCAACAATATATCGTTTATCGAGCTGATGCAACTGCGGGGAGGCTTACCGTCGATCTCCTGAAGGTCGGGCATTTTTTTGAAGAAATCCATCGCTACAGGAAGATAATCATCAACAGGCTCATGGCTCCTGGCGGAAATCACCAAATTAATAGCCCTCATCGAGTCGCTGATGAAATGTTGAAGAGATGCGTTCTCCTGTTCAGTCCACCGACCCCACCGGTCGTAATTTATCTGATATAACTCGTCGGAATAACCAAAACAGGGGAAAAACTTAACTCGATTCAGCAGTTGAGCATAAGAATCAATCGGTTGATTGCACGTACTCAACGCAAGGGTTTCGTAAATTTCGGTGAGAACGCTTCGGTTGAAAGCAGCTCGATGACGATCCATTGGGTAAGCACACTTGGGAAAACCAAAGTGGGTTAGGGGATAATGTTCTCCGGCTTCATTTGCACTTTCTCTTAATTTTTGAAATTCTTCTGAAGACAGGTTTATAATTTTATCTGGGGCAGGGAGTTTGATTTTCATTTTTAAATCTGTTTGGAACAGGCATTAATACGGAAATAATCGAGCAGATTAAAAGCGAAAATTGGTCTTTGATTGCGACAGAAAGTGCTGCCAATAAATCAAAAACTGAAACTTTACTTCCGATAGAAGTGCTGTCGGGAAGAAAAGCCAACGATTTCAATCACTACATATTCCATATCAGTTCGATTATTAAATCCGATTGATCGGGTCCCCGAAAAAGACCGAAGGTGTGCTAAAATGGCAAGAATGATCGATGAGGTCTATCCGTTCTGCCGAAGTTGCGAGTCACCATTATGAACAAAGAGAACTTGACGAAAAAACAAAAACTGGGCTTGGGCGCTCTGTGCGTATTCGTTCTGATGGCCTTGAGCACCAACCCCATAATCCACGCACTATTCTTGTTATTTCTCTTTATAGCTTGTCCTGCGTGTCTATTATTGGGGTTGGTCTCGCCCCAAACTCTCTCCCCCTGGCTGGGAAGTCGAGCAACTCGTAAATTCATTTGCGGATCTTCCGTTGCGACTTTTTTTGGGTTTTTGTTCCTTATGATCATCTCAGCCAACCCCACCGAACAACCTGTTGAAGCAGGCTCAACTGTTTTAGAAAATCCTTCTCCAAACGCAGAACTTCAACGACGGGTCGCACAAGTCGAAAAGGAAAAAGCTGCCTTGCAAGCGGAGTTAAAAAAGGCAAAGGCGATACCAAAGCCGGTAAAACAAAAACTTCAACCTAAGCTGAATAAAGATACGGCCAACTCATCCCGCGCGTCCTCCGTTAAAGAGCGCCTTGCGATCTTGGTGAGGGAGCAGTTGAAGAAAGGAGTTGACATAGATCGAACCCGCAAAGTCAGCGTTAGTACGCATGAACAAGGTGCTTATCGCGTCACGGTTGAGTTCAGGGCAGGTGGCGCCATTAACCCGAAGGCCTACATAGAGGGCGATATGATGAACGTGTATAAGGCTCTCTACACTTCGGGCATCAAGATCTCAAAGGTAATCCTGAAAGCTTATGATGAGAGCACTGTTGATAAATTTGGCAAACCTCTAACGATGTTGGTCTACCATACATCCCTGACCAAGAATGCTGCCAGGAAGGTCGAATGGAGCAATTATGAGTTTGTGGAGTGGGGCGGTATTTGGAATACGGTTTTCCTGCACAGTAAGTACCAACCTGTAACACCAGAGACTGTCACTACACGGAATAACGAACAATCAAGTGGGGGTGAGAAAAGCGGAAATTCAAGAAAATGGTGGCAGACACTCGATCTGAACGCCCAAATTAAACTTCACTCCAATTCCGTGGAGATTAACAACTTGGATTCCTATACATGGACAGACGTGAAAATTACCTTGAACCCGGGACATTACACGTACAGTATGTCTTCGGTTAATATAGATCATAGCCAGCCGCAAACCTTCGATCTGTCCGACTTTTCCAATGACCAAGGTGAACGCCTTGATCCTGACAATATCATCATTAAGCGGGTTCAGTTGACAGCGCAAACCCCACAGGGGCTTGGGATGTATACCGGAGGTGTCAGACGATAATGAGAAAGTAGTCCACACACTTGCGCTCTTGATATGAGCTAACAGTAGAAATTCAATCTTCGCGGCGAAAGTTACGAGGCAAAAGTATTAAAAGCTTTCGGGCTGCCGCCCACCAATCAAGTCAGGGTGAAGATGGAGGATGAACGGAATACGCAAAAACAAAACCCTACATCTCAAGAATAGATGCAGGGCGTTATGAAAAATTTACAGCACTTGAAATTTCTGATGTCTTCTCCTCGATTCAAAAAAGGTGCTTACGCAGCAACTCCGGCCAGAATTGAATTTAAAAAACCATTGAATCAGTCGAATTTTCCACTCCACTTCTATCTGAATACAGAGTGATTTTCGGTTGATGCTGAAGAATATAAGTAGCGCCAAAAAGGTACTGAAGAAGAAAATTTAACGACTGATGCGGGTTAAATTCAAGTCTGGCCGGAGTTGCATTGTCGATCTTGGAGAATAAAGAAACCTAATGCCGGCTATCGAGAAAGGTGTGCCTGCCGGAGGTTTCATGCAGAAGTTGCTGTAAAAAGAATTTATGCTGAAATTTTAAGAGTCTGTTCGATGAAGGTAAATCCGAACTGCTGCTGACCGTTCAATCTTAACAGTTCCTCAATTTCAAATCGTGGCCAATCCCTGAAAAAGGATTGCCACGATTTGATTTTGATGTTCAACACAGGTAGGTTGAACGCTTAGATTTTGATTTGATGTTTGAGAGAGTTTATTTTTTATTTAGTACCTATATTCAAATAGAGAATATAAGCATCTTTTCTTTTAGTTAGTTTTAGTAGTAGTTGAATTAGTTAAGTTAGTAGTAGTTGAATTAGTTAAGTTAGTAGTAGTTAAATTAGTTTTAGTTAAATTAGTTTTAGTTAAAGTTTTTTTAGTAGTAGTTTTAGTTTTAGTAGTAGTTTTAGTAGTAGTTTTTTAATTTCTCCCCCGGCCGAATCCATATCGCTGTGGCCACAGCAACTTAGGTCGCGGACAGGTGACGTGGAATTGAAACCGCTTCAATCTAAAATACGTAGGTGCAAGATTGAATCCTCACGGCCAAGACTAGCTTCCTTTCGGTTTTATAGGTTTGCCGATCATTAAGATCAATAACCTTCTGGGCGAGGGGTTCCCAGGACGTAACGATACCTTCGTCAGCAGGCAAAGCAGGATCGAACAACATAATGGACTAATCCTGAGAGAACCAGAGGTTGATTCTCAGAGCGGTTCGTATGGAAAGCTGATGCTAAAGCTTTCTCGATGCAAGCGAACGATTTCTACAGACATTTATCTATATCACTTCGTTCGTGAAGATATATACGTGCTTTGATTATTGCGGTTCCCTGATAATTGTAATTCTTTTTAAAAAAAATTCTAAGAAACTTTTTGAATTAGGATGGAGACTTTAATCGCTTCATTGTACCGTAACCTGACCATTCATCAGCATGGGAAGGAGCCAGTCAAAGAACTTGCTTCGGTGCGTTCACTGTCCGCTGAACCTACCCTAAATTTTCGTGTCAGGTCGATTCAACTTCTCTCGATGTTACCGAATTTGAAAGACCTCGATACAGCAATAAGTCAGCTTGTGATATTCCTTCTGGTGGCACCAATTTATAATGCTTTTCGCTCCTCAAGCTGACACCGCTTTCCCCGGTCTCGAATTCAAATAGTGCTATCAGATCGGCTTCGATAAATTGAGCGCCTATGGCTCTACAAACCAATTGCGGGAATTTATCAGCACACAAAGCAAAATCCTGTTCGATTTGGACAATGTTGTGTTTATCTGTTCCTCCTTTCGCCTGAACGGGTAGGACGTAATGCACTCCCGCAGTGTCGAGGCCAACATAGATTTCATCGGTTTCTACTTGGCCCATATTAGGAACAGTAGTGCGTAAATGATTTTGAAGGGAGTAACAGGTCAAACCTAAAAATAGGTCGATTAAGCGATTGTAGCGAAGTTTGGCTAAAAGGGCTTGTTCGTCGTCGAAGAGATATTTGGCCACAATCCCGGGAGTAGCATCTGGGATTTTGATTTGCGACATCATTTCGGAAGGCTTAATGTCCCATGCCTTTATCATCACAAAACAGTACATTCCGCGCCCGACAGGACGAATGATCCATCCTTCTCCTTCAGATGCCGTTTCTTTAATTGAATCTGGGAACGATGCTCTATAACGGAAACTATAAATTACATCTCCCAAGTTCTTAGGTAGAGCAATTTTTAACTTTCTTGCGGTACTAATTAGTTCATCTCGTTGGAACGGAACCTCACGCATTCCTTTCTTGTAATGAGATTGGAAGATTGATTCTATTAGCTGACCGTAACGGTTTAATTTAGGTCTCTGAACAGATGATGCCTTTCCGTTTCGGACCATGGGCAATAGCTCCTTTTTAAGATTTCCCATGAACAACATGCGATCCGCTATATGCATGCAGGTATGGGCGTAACAGCAGGCTGTATCTCGATCTCTTTCCTAAGCCGAGCACCCATTATCGTTCTATCTACGTCAAATCTTCGTGACGCTTCAGACATGTTCAGTGTTATTAATCTCTCTTCACCTAAAGACATAGACTTTGTTGGTTTTACGGGGTTTACTTTTAGAACTCGAATAATCTCAGATGCAACGGCACGAGCAAGTAACGGTGGTACTGAGTTCCCGATCTGCCGAAATCCATGCCATTTTGTTGCATGTAACCGAAACCAATCAGGATAGCTGTGAAGTCGAGCTGCCTCACGAACCGTTATACATCTGGGTCGAATGGGATGGATAGGACGGGGCGCACTATATGCTCCTTTATCGCTGCCAGTACCAGCACGAAGGGTATTACAAATTCCGTTTGGGTCTAACTTCACGAAGCGACTGATCGGTTCGATCTTTCCATGTGAGGTGGATTCAAAGCGATCCATTGATTCGCGCGTATGTATCGTTCTCATACTGGAAGTAAGCAAGCATTGGTCGAATATCCGAGGATGAGAGAAATCATCTTCGTTGGTTTCTATATTTCGTAGTTTTCTTGCATATTCACTTGCATCACCGTAGCAAGCTGTCGTGGAGTCCGTATTCAAGAGTTCCTCGAAGTCGTCGGCGTTGGGCAAATCTCCAATTGCATCCCAAACTGTAGGCCCCATTGGAGTATTGAAGAGTACCGGAACATTTCGATCCCTTGCTTTTGCTTGAATCACGGAGGTACTTGGATAGTTAGGCTTATCTAATCCTTTACGATTTCCAAGTAGAAACAATCGGCGTCTATCTTGTGGCACACCAAAGTCGGCAGCATTTAAAACTTGATACTTCTCAACGACCTCATAGCCACCTTCCTGGAAACTTTGTATGACTTCGTCGATGAATTTTCTGTGTTCGCCAAGAGTCAACCCCTTGACGTTTTCTAAAACAAAGTACTTCGGCTGCAATTCTAAAACGAGACGCACAAAATGAAACATCAGGCTGTTTCGTGGATCGTCCAACGCTCGTTTTCCCATTAGAGAGAACCCCTGACAAGGAGGGCCACCGAAAACCACGTCAATTTCTTTGTTTCCTACCGTTGAAAGATGGCGAATATCGTCCGATTTCACGTTCACAATGCTGTTGCAAAGTACCGCACAATCAGGAAAATTGAACTCGTGGATGGCGCTATGGACTGGGTCAATTTCAACGGCAGTTACAACATCGAATCCTGCTTGCTCGAAACCTAAACTCATGCCCCCAGCACCAGCGAAAAGGTCGATTCCAAGAGGGCGGTTATTTATTTTCATGATGTGTTTTGTAGTAATCACAGTGCTTTTTGATACAACATTGCCCACGAATTTTTCGCCTTCAAGTGAGTCTATGATAAATGATGATAGTTGCATGATATTGCTCTTGCCCAATCATTTAAATAAGGTGTATTATCTGAGCCAACGAACGGCCAGAGGGAATATTGTCGGGTGCAGCTTTAGGTGGTCATGAGAACATCTCGTTCTGCTGCCCAGCAATAGAAGTCTGTCCAATTTGAAGCGTAAATTGAAACCTTTTCGATGCGACCATATAAGGATGCAATTCAGGCGAAATCGGCGTGATGCAGTTGTAAATCCCGAATGATAAAATTGAAGGCATGAGCGTCAAAGACATCGAACAAGCCATCAAAGAGCTTCCTCGTCAGGAAATCGCTGAATTTTCGCAGTGGTTTGAGGAATTTCAAAATCAAATGTGGGATGAGCAAATTGAGCGCGACTCCAAAGCCGGCAGGTTCGATAATCTGATTGAACAAGCCAAATCGCAATACGCGGCTGGTCGGTGTAAACCTTTGTGAAACATCGCACCACGCCTGAGTTGATGATGCCGTAATGAAAGGTGCAAAGTATTTACATACTGAACATTATCGTATGACATAGATTTTTGATTGCAACTTTAACGCCCCGAATCTACACAGATCGGGGCGTTTTGCTCGCTTTGATATAAAAAAAGTGATTTTCCAAAATTGTCAATATTCCAAAATTGTCAATATTAGTCGAAACATGAAGCTGCTGATTCCTTAAAATCTCATAATATGAGTAGAGAATTATATCTGTAAGATTAACAATCGAATACGATATGATAGCTTTTATATGTCATTCAGATATACAAAGGAAATCTAAAAAGGATCGACCGTTTAAGATTCAGGGATTTCAGATCGGGGACTTGCGAAAATTGCTCATTACGGTTACAAGTACCTGCAAGCAGCCAATGATCTGCTAAAAACCAGGAGAACGAAAAAGCCGCACCCCCTACTATTTTTCTTTGGCGAGAGAAATAGGGAGCACGGCTTAAACAAAACTATCATGAGTATCTACTCTGACGGTTCGCTCGTCAACACCCCCGCGCCTCCGCTTTACCCAAATTTATTCAATACCCGTCGATCAGGTATTCGAGTTTCTCGTGATTGGGAGCCACCAACCTCGGTTTGGAAACGCCCAGAAGGAAAGACTCCTCATACCCGTATCGAGAATTCTTTTTGGTCTTCTGGTATTGCTGCTCATTTAAAACCGATTCCAGCAGCAGTTTTTCTTTATCTTCGTTCTCTCGCTGACGAAAACGCTCAATGCTGGCCAAGCCCCCGTCGAATTGCTTCAGAAATTGGTTCTTCTGAATCCAGTGTTAAACGCGCTCTCAAACTCTTGAAGCAACGTGGTCTCGTTCATGTTGGAGAATGCTTCAACGACGGCACCGATGAAAATACGACAAATTTGTACACGCTTCTCCCGCTATCCTCTTTTCGTCAACCTGATCAGAGTGAACCCACGTCCGGTTATAGTGAACCCACCAAAGCCACTGAGGTGGGTTCACACAGAACCCCAAACAAGAATCAGTTGTCTTTTAAACAAAAAACAGACAACAAGGGATGCGGTACTCGAAAACCTCAAGATTTAAACCCGCAGCCGGCACCTGATGCAACATCGGTTGTTGTTGTATTTGAAGAAAATAAAATTCAATCCAACGACATCCAAAACTCAGAATCTTCTCAAAAAGAGATTGAAGAATTGGTTCAGCGGGTGCTGGCCGTTGGTATCAAACCCGAAGCTAAAGCTCGATCTTTGGTACTCAACACGCCAATCGAGAAGTTAAAACTCCAACTCGACTGCCTTCCCGACCGTAAAGCCAGTGATCCCGCTGCTCTTTTGCTAACCGCAGTAAAAGGTGATTTCGATCCTCCTCGATCCTACTCAAAACGGATTGAAATGGAGAAATCCCAAAAGCAGGAAAAAGAAATACGTGTTCAACAGGAGATTCTCACGATTAAAAATCGTGAAGAAAAGAAACTTCGTGAACACCAGCAGGAAAAACAAAAACTTGAACTCGATACTCTGTGGCGATCTCTCGATCAGGTCGAGCAGCAGAAAATCCAATCAGAAGCTCGTGAACGTGTAGGAGATTTGGCGATTTTACGTCCTTCAAGTGTTGCTTTAGAAGTTGAACGTCGAAATATTCTCCGCGAAAGATATAACTTCGACTGTCCTAAACCTGTAAAAAGTGATGGACTTGATGCCCCAATTTCCTTCACCAACCTCCCAAGTACTTCGCGCATCGAAGCTATTGTTTGGAATCGCCTGGAATCAGATGATGTTGGAATTGATGAACTTGATGTTCTTCAGGAGGCGGTTGGTGCTGCTCTTGATGATCACCAGTGGAACTCGTTAAAAGCTTCCGTTGTGAAAAGATGGAAGCTGAAGATGATGTAAGCAGGGGAAAAATATTATTTGCATTCGCCAATATCCTGTGGCATAGTAGGTAGTCAAGAGGTGCTGCGATGAGAAAAGCTCAGATGCTTTGGTTGATAGTGTGCCTGTTGTTCGCCACATCGGTTTCAATGGCTCGTGATTTGAAGCCAGGCATGGCTGGTGAGGATGTTAAAAAGTGGCAGATGTTCCTTAAAACCAGAAACTTCGATCTTCCTGCTGATGGTCAGTATGGGCCGGTTACAAAACGTGCAACGATCATCTTTCAGAAGAAGTGGAACCTTTATCCTGACGGCTGGGTTGGTAAACAAACACTTCGTAAAGCAAGAGAATTGGGTTTTGGTTCTTCTGGTGGTTCGGGCGCTTCTACATATTCTAAAGCAACATTGTCAAGTAAGGTAGTTGCTCGGAAAATTTATTCCTATTTGATGGAAAATTTACATGATCCCTCATCTCTTCAACTTATAAATGGAAGCGACTTGGTAAAAACGAGTAATCGGGATGTCCCATATCTCATTCGTTTTAAGTTCCGGTCGAAGAACGGGTTTGGTGCCTACGTTGTTGGGAACAAGTTTTTTTTCCTTGACAAGGATGGGGATGTCGTAGCAGTGAGAGATGTCGATAAATGAATTTCAAAACTGGTCGTGTTTCAGAGTTTCCATAAATCTTGAAAGAAGCTCCAATCGAACAACAGTATTTGACAGAGAGAATGAGCGACATGGAAATTTTCATCAGTCGAAACAGTGAGAAGCACGGGCCATATACGTTGGATCAGGTTCATACGTTTCTTGTCTCCGGGCAAATGCAAGGTTCTGACCAAGCTTGGTATGAAGGTGTAGATGATTGGGTTCCTTTGTCTCAAGTTCCTGGCGTTCAACTTCCTCTGAAAACAGCAACTCCACCGCCGCCACCCCCTCAACAAACCGCCACCATTACTCCGGTCGCCACAGTTCATCCACCGAGTTTGAAATTTGGCACGGCAATATTGATTACGATGTTATCGGTCACGACCCTTGTGGCCGAGTTCGTTCTTTATTTCTTTTTCGGTTTTGGTGCAGCAATGACGGAAAACTCATCTTCGGTTTCTGGAATTGCGAACTTCTTTGTGGGGTTAATGGTTTTAACCGCCGTCGCAGGTATCGGAGCACCCATCAGTTCCCTTGTCGAACTCGCAATCAAAAAGAAAAACTCCGGTGTTTACACATTTCTGGCTCTGTTGGGTTTGACCTTCATTTTCCTGATCGCTGTCAATTCATCGAAAAAAACCAAGTTGGCATTTGAAGCTGCTTCAACTGAAGATGCTCCAACCACTAATGTCAAAAATTCTCCTTCGGGAGCAGCACCGAACACCCAGGTCGAAGCACCTGAAGGCGATGCAGAAGAAACTGCTTACCTGAGCCAAGTTCTTCTGAGAGAAATTACAGTTGGCGAGACTGTTCTAAATGAGGACGGCGTATTTGGTGAAATAAAGAACACTGGAAAGAGAACCCTAAAGGATGTCGAACTCACCGTTTATGCTCTTGGAAAAGATGGCAATCCGGTTTGGGATGACACGTTCCATCCTGTTGCGGATTCTAAATATGCTTTCGGGGATGCTGGTGAACCACTCAAACCAAACTACAGCCGGAAGTTCGGATACAAAGTAGAAGCTCCCTCCGACTGGAACAAGAAAGTTAAAGTGGAGATCACAAAAGTCGAGTTTGCTGACGAAAGTCCTACTCCACCCACCTCAACTCAATCCACTGGAGCTTCAAAAGGCTCGACTTCAAGACAATCCACTACAAAAATAAATTCAGAAGTAAGCAGCGAGGATGAACGTGAACAGCTATTGGCAAGTTACAACAAGTGGCAGCGGGCGTGGATGAATCAAGATTTGGATACCTTCTTAGGTTTCTATTCAAAAGATGCCCAAATTAAGGATTCAGATGGTGCCGCTTATGGTCTGCGTACCTTACGAAACCGCCGAAGAGACCGCTGGAAGAATGAAACCGGCATCAGGATCGAAGACGATAAAGAGCCATCTATTGATATTAGTGGCAATCGAGCGACGATGAGTGTGATCAAAACATATAACAGTTCTTTATCCAGTTACACGGGTGAGAAGAATCTCGTTTGGAAAAAGTCTGACGGCGAGTGGTTGATCACAGAAGAAGAATTCGATTTACATGAAGGCGGACGCAAGGAGTGACCCCCAAGAATAAGCGTTCATAAGTTCGAGGCTGCTGGGGCGGTTGAACTTTGTTCTCATCTGTGAGAAAAAGCCTTTTGCCTCAAAAGATTTTTAGAATTTTGATAATTCTAAAAATCTTTTGCATTCTGCTACGTCCAGAGGTCACTCTCCAGCGCCCTTTCAGGGAATCAAGTGGCGATTTCACTTCAAAAGTTTAAATATTTGGCGAAAAAGCACCATGAGAAAAAATTCTAAGAAACTTTTTGACGTTCTGATGAAAATTCTAAAAATCTTTTTCCCTCTTCAGGCTCAGGGGTTAATCCACTCCCGTTTGTTTGGAATCAATGACGATTCAGCATTAAAAGTTATCTTCTTTGGGCGGATTGCCTGTTGTGAAAGATCGATAAATGAACAGGGAAAATGCTCAATTCTAACAACCCTGAAAAAATATGAGTAAAGAAGGTCACTGCTATACGCATCACAAAACAATGCTTTTGTATATCGCTTTCATATCTAAGCGAAATCTAATAGCAATTTTACATCTTCACTTGTTCCATCTTCTCCAACTTCTCAGCAGCGCTTGATACGAGAAAAGCGGATCGAGTGATTCCCAGTCGTT
>MWWK01000146.1_pt1 | contig 12329 bp, 16 predicted proteins | sample 1047241 | NCBI WGS metagenome assembly MWWK01 (sample SAMN06349964, study PRJNA376086) | soil metagenome | isolation source: BG12-3 sample Antarctic (ecotone) soil | place: Antarctica | reverse complement strand
ATATTATTTACAGATTAAGTAATTAATCAATAAACAAAAGGAAGGATTACCAAAATGTTAGCAATTAACAACCAACAAAAATTTAACGCAACAGTCAAAGAAGCATTAACCAAATCGGCAAACTTTCCGCGCTGGCAGAATGCAATAGGCAAAGCGGTTGCCCAAATCGAACTTCACGGCGAATTTATGACCTGGATGCCGGAAACGAAATCGCTTTTGATTTGGAGTCAGGACTCGAATGACATTCACGCCGCGAACGGTGTTTGCGATTGTGAAGCCTTCAAGCGCGGCTTTCCTTGCTGGCACAGAGCAGCCGCAAGATTGGTTAGGTTGTATATGGAAGCTCGACTCGACGAAGGCAATAACATCCCGTATCTCAAACCTACAATCGAACGTAAGGCGGAGCGTGTCGGCGGAATCAGAATCAACTAAAAACGAAAGGCTTAGGTTTGCACGAACATTCCTAAGCCTCTCATTGGAGTGAAAAAAGGTATGAACGAAAACAACATAACACGGACCGAAGCAGAACGGAAGGCAGTGGACGCAGTTTTCAACATAATGCTGGTGTTCACAGCTCTACTGCTCGCGTTTTGCTTGGGTTATTACATCGCGGCGGCGGAAGCTGCCGCATTGGTCAAAACAATTTTAACTAATCAGCAATGATTAGAATTTACAAACAAAGGAAGGACAAAAAAATGAAGGATACAAAAACAATCAGAGTAGAAAACGATACTGCCGAATACAATCTTTTAACCGCAAATGTCGGCAGTCCTGGAATCGCAAAAACTATTATTAAAGCAATTGTGATTGATAGCCACTTCGCCGAAACGACTATTGATTCTTTAACGATGATTTTTGAAGCGTTTGCCAACAAAGATTCTTTAGTAGGTGTGAAAGATTTTGCCAACGACTTGCAGCGAGCCTTATTCGTTCACTCAAGAGACTTTGACCAAGCAGTTATAGCCTATGTCGAAACGGTAAAACAAGGCAAAGACTACAAATCCGCTCAACCTATTATTGCAAGCTAACAAGAAAGCCGCGAGCGTCAAAAATCACGGCTTCTAATTAAAAAATAGGGAGGCAAAAAATGAGAAAATCAGTTGAAATTGAACGAAATAGAGATGGCACTTACAGCATTTATCTGTATGGGAGATGCACATTTACGGGAACTTTTGAAGAGTGCAATGCTGAAATAGTCAGAAACGCGATGTATTGGTGAATCGCCCGTGTAGATAGAGACTTGAAGCCGTGAGCGTCAAAACTTGCGGCTATTGTAAAATAAAAATAAAGGAGAAATTAAAATGATTGATGAAGAATTTAATAAAGAACTGTATGGACGGTTTAAGGAGCGCTTGTTCAAAAAAATCGAAGATATTCACAAAGACACTGAGGCAACCGAGATGACTCGTGAAGAATTGGAGAAAGAACTCGACGACCCTTTACACGATTTTATAAGTGAATTTTTTCAAAAGATGCTACTGCACACCGAGCCACTTATTCTGTTACATGCCTATTTAGAAGCAATAACCGACGTTTTATTCGTTGACGGGATTGAGGAGGAGTTTAACGTCGCATTAGAGTCCGTAACTAAGCTTATAAAGGCGGGAAAAACAAGAGCTGTGGTAGACAATCTTAAAGACAAGATTTTTGATGAAATTTACGAAATAAAAGAAGTCCGAGTCGGCAATCAAGCGGTCATCTACCGCGAACCTCGAAACAAGGGAAATCTAAATGAAAAGTCGCGAGCGGACGAGTTCCGGCTCTACTTAGAAAAACAACAAAAACAGGAGAATAAAAATAATGATTAACAACGAATACGATGGAATCTCAGGTTTCATGACACAGGAACTATTCTTAAAAGTTACGGAAGCCGTAGAATCACTGCTTCCTAGAATATGCACCCCCGGCGAACCTACACCGTTTAGAAAGATTGTAGAAGCGATTCTTGCCGAACCGGAATTTGCTGGCGGCTTCTTTCTTTGTTCAAGGTATACCATCACAAGCCTCTATTAATAAAAACGCCTCTGTGCGCTTGCAAATCGGACTTAGACGGCTAAATTCATACTCAAAGCTAGTGTTTATCAAGTGTCGAGCCTACGTGAGTGGAGATTCGTCACAGTACCAAACCGCGACGCAGCCGGATTTAGAGTCGAGCCTACGTGAGTGTAGATTCGTCGCATCGAAGGGTTTTTTACAATCAATTGTAAAAGTCGAGCCTACGTGAGTGTAGATTCGTCTTGAGAATAATTTTTATCACTTAAGTGATAAAAGGCGAGCCTACGTGAGTGTAGATTCGTCTGCCCCGTAAATCAGCATACACAGCAAAAACCGCAGTGTCCAAAAACTAATCTTTTTGGACAGGTTGAAAAGGACTTTTGAGAGCCAACAAACACGGTACTTCCAAAGCCTCGAAAAAATAAGGTTTTTGGACACCTGAAAAAAGTAGAAGCCACAAGTTTAACGCTTGCGGCTTTCTTATTTGGCGGCGTTGCGGGCGGTTAATGGCGGTTTTTAGGGGTGAACAATTGTTCAGTCGGCGGCGGGTTTGAATATTAAATGCACCTAGTTTGAGCTTAGTGCGAATTGAGAGAGCGGAGTTTTGTGCCTGGAATTTCTCGCGCCGGATTTGCCAAATGAATCAAGCGTGCTAATTCGCGGGTTCGTTCTCCGACTCTAATTCTCAAATCTCTAAAATCCTCGTTGGCGGTGTGATACGCGCCCTGCAACTTGTTAAGCTCCAAAACCGCCGCATCGCGTTTCAAAACCGCCGCCTCAATCGGTTCTGCAGATTTAGCGACCTGTGCTTCAAGCAGAGGAAGTCGTTCCTGGTCAGCTTCTAGTTGCAGCCTTGCGAGTTGAATTTGCGCGATTGTAATCCCATCCGGAATTTCACCTTGCCTACGTCTTAACTCAATCATCGTGTCGGGGTCGCCTGCACCAACGGCAGCCGCCATTCGGCTTTGAAATTCGGCTTGCTCGGTTTTGAGTTCCGTTAACTTGTTGGTTGTTGATTCTATTTGTTCATTTAAGCCATTTAGATTTTCGTTATTCATATTCATATTTATCTCCTATTGGTTTTTGAATTTGTTTTGTTTGAATTTTGTATTACTCAAACGTCCATAATGTGCCTGGCTTCACACCATCGTTAGCACACCAAAGTGCCATTGAAAGTGCTAAAACCAAGTCATCGTTATTTCCGACACGCCACTCCGCACCCGCGCCGTATGTGTCGTTTCCTGCAGTTGTAGTATTTGCTTTGAAGTTTTGCAGTTCAGCAACGAGTATTTCCGTTAATGGAAGTCGTTCCGAGATTTGCAGCTTATCTGTTTCCAAAGCAATCGCTGCGTTTGTTACTAAAACGCGCTTTGGAACGCGCCTCACATCGCCGGAACGCGTTACGTCAGTCCCGCTTGTGATGTAGATAGGTATTAACTTGGCAGCCATTTTCTCTAACCGGAACAAATCCGCAATGCCGCCGCCAACTCCGGTTGAGTCAAGGGCTAAAACTGGTCGCTCACGGACGTTTTCAGTTAGCTCAGGTGAGTTCACATGTTTGACGACATTAGCAACGATTTCCGTGTAGCCGGTTCGCAGCTCCCAGCGTTTGAGATATTTACAATCAAACTTGTAAGTTTGTGGTGAATGCCCTCGCCGTTCCAGAATCGCGAGTGCTGAATAATCCGCGATTTGTCCTAAGTCCAAGCCGACGAAGTATGACGGCTGCATTGTGTCCATGTAGTGTTGATATCCAATCTCTTCATTTGTTAACATTCTCATCTAATTTATCTCCCTATCCTAAAAATCAAAAACTAATGGTTCAACGTCTTTTGATATCGCCCGTGCAATATCATCAAAATTAAAAACTGAGTCGGTTGTTTCAATGAATTCACATAAATATTCCTGCCGATGCCACCAACTACCAATCATTGCCCGTTCGCGCTCTAACCATTCTTTATCTATGCGCGGACACTCTGCGGCGGTGATTTTTGTTCGCTGCCAGCCTTCGCCGTTTGTCCATTCCGCATGAAAGAATCCGCGTTTGCCGAATGGCGTTGAAAGTAAAATGATGCGTCCTTTTGAGACGGCTAACATCGGTCTAACGCTCTGATAAAGCGAATCTTCAACGCGAGACGCTTCATCAATGATAAGCAGGGCAACACCCGAAAAGCCTCTGATGGTTGCTTCCTTGCCCGGTAAAGCGATAATCCTTGAGCCGTTTGATAACTCCAGTCTCAATGACGATTCTTCGACGGCTTGTGGTAAATAATCCGAGTCAAGAGCGTTATAAAAATCTTGAAGTTTACGGAAAAGTTCCTGGCTTTGCCTTAGGCTTGGCGACAATAAAAGAATCAATGAGTCCGGCTTATAAATCGCTTGGTGAAGCGCGAGAATTGAAGTGATAGTTGATTTACCGCTTTGCCGTGAACAGTTCAATATTAATTGCTTCGCGTCGGACCGGAGCAGGTCGCACTGCCACGCATCCGGCAGAATGCCCGCGCGTTCTGCCATCAACACGGCGTCGTGCCGTTCACTTTCGATACGGCGGTTAATTGCGTTATTCGTCGCCGTGATCAACAGCGGATTGTTCGATAAGTAATCTTGCTTCATGGATAACATCCTCTTCGCTTAATGAGTAGTTTTTAGCTAGTGTTCGCCAGTCAGAAACTTGCATGTCAAGGTCAATTGCTTGTTTTGGCTTGCCCTCGGTTCTATCGCCTATTTCTCGAATCGCCTGGACGTTGCCGCTTATCGCTTCACGAATCAATGCGCGGGCGATGCGTTCGGCAATTGTTTTTTCAGGCACTTCCGGGCTAATTTCGGCTAATTGTTCGCGCAAGGCATCAGTCAAGCGCGTGGTTTTTGGCCTGCCCGAAGGATTGCCACTTGTTCCGGGTGGAAACTTTTTCCCGAGTGAGTTACCGGGTGCAAATTTACCGTTTACCGTCTGTTTTTCGCCTGTTAATTTTTCAATCATGAGTGTGTCCCTGTCTATTAAAAAATCTTTTATTTTTAAGTCCATTGTCTTTTTTCTTGCCCTTGTAGAGGCGTTTTTATTGGGCAAGGCTGCCCGTACTATGTCTTTTTATTTAGCATCTGCCCAGCAATCGACTATTTTTGCGTCAACTGGCATCGGCACGGTGAATCCTTCTGGCGTGTCCTGCATTACATCTATGACAGTGCTCAAAATGTCTTCAGCATGGTCGGCACAGCATTCGATTATTAATTCGTCATGCACCATTGAAATTAAGTGCGCGCCTTCAGGAAGTTTGCTATCGAGTGCAACCATCGCCCGTTTCACTAAATCTGCAGACGTTGCTTGAATGATGAAGTTTTGCGCTTGTCTGATTTCGCGTGAATTGTTGCCGTTTAGCCGTCGCCGTCTGCCGAACAGATTTTTGACGTATCCGCGTGTCTGGATAGTTTTTTTAACTTGTCCGAGAAACTTATCCACGCCTCGATAAGTTTTGAAATAATCCGAAATGTACTGCTTGCATTCTTTCGGCGTGGTATCTATTCCGGTTGCCGTTAGTCTTCGATACAGTCCGACATCAGTTATGCCGTAAGCGATGCCGAAGTTAATCATCTTGGCAATGCCGCGCTCGTCTTTACTGACATCTGTTTTGCTGAATATCTTTTGCGCCGTGATGGTATGTAAATCAGTCTCTTCGTTTGTGCAGTAGGCTTTGAGCAGTGTTTCGTCTTGGCTGTAATGCGCCAACACTCTCAATTCCATCTGCGAGAAATCAGCGACAATTAACTTATTGCCGTCTTCACAAATGAAGGCACGCCTGACAGCTTTTCCGAGTTCGCTTCTGCCTGGTATCTGCTGCACGTTTGGAGATGCGCAACTAAAACGCCCTGTAGCTGCTCCGAGCGGCTTAAACTCAGGATGAATGCGCCCGTTCTCGTCGGCAAACTTTGGTAAAACTTTGATAAAAGTGTTGGCAAGTTTATCTATCGAACGGTATTCGAGCAGTTTGACCGCAACCGGATGAGCGATTTCTTTTAAGGATTCAATATCGACGCTGCGAGCGCCTTTATTGGTCGTTTTTGGGCACTTCAACCCAAGTTTGTCATATAAGATCGCCCCTACTGATAAAGGCTTGCTAAGTTCAAACTCTGTTCCGGCTAACTCGAAAATTTCAGTTTTTAGCCGTGCCGATTCCGCTTTAACTTCGCGTTCAAACGTTGCTAAAGATTTTATATCGAGCTTCATTCCGCGCTCTTCCATTCGCATAACTACCGGAAGTAAGTTCTTTTCCATTTCATAGACGGTTCTTAATTCATCCTTGTCTATTTCAGTCTGAAATTTGTCCCAAAGTCTGAATGTGTAACGTGCATCGTTGCGCGCATACTCTGCAAAGACTTCCGGGTCAAGAAGTCGCATCTTATCCGCCTCGCCAAAAGTTATCGGATCATTGATTCCTAAATGTTTTTTAGACAGCGGCTTTAATCCATGTTCACCGTTTTCATTTAAAAGATGCGCTGCAATTAATGTGTCCTCAAACTTTTCAGGAACTGGCAAGCCTGCCCGGTGAAGAACTCCGATGTCAAATTTTGCGTTATGGAAGACGACGGTTTTGTCAGTGTCCGGCATCATGAAATTCCAGGATTCTTTGTCGGTCGAATAGTCGGCATTTTGCCCGTCGTAGGACAAACTCAGACCGATCATTTTTGCGTTTCGCGGGGTGATACCAAGTTTTTTATCGAACGGTTCGGTCTCGGTGTCGATTGCGACAAAATTTCCAATTTCTTCCGCGACGGAACTCTCGCAGAAATAATCGTTATCGTTTACTTTTTGTGTGTTTCCTAGATTTTGATGTTCGCAATGTTCGCAGTCGTCTAAGTTGTTTGCTTTCAATAGTTTATCTGCGAACATCAAATCAATTTCAGGTGTCTTTTTTGACTCTGATGTTCGCAGATAAGTGTCTGATTCTATTGGACTTACGTCGCTGCGAACATTGCGAACATCAAAATCCGCCGGAGACACTAAGTTAAACTCTGCGAACATCGAACACAGCCTTTCGCGGTTGAATTTGACAGCTCGTTTTTTGTAATTCGGCGATAATCGGCGTTGAATATAAGCTGACTTCAAGTCCATATTAGACAAAACTTTGCCGACATACTTAGCATCGTGCTTTTCCTTTTCCGACAGATTTTCATTAACGCCGTCGGTTATCGACGCTGTAGTCAACCGCTCGTCAGGGCTGCCTTCCTGACCCTGAATTAAAGCATCATCGTATTCACGCAGGATTGTTTTTCCTTCCTCTGTCTCAGTGAACAGTCTGGAGTGGATAACACGTGCTATTTGACCTTCAACAGTCTCACCCGCGTTAGCCGCCGCATCCTCCGTTCGCGATTGAAGCTGTTTGATAAATTCTGCTTTTATCTCAGGCGAATCAATCACACTGAATATCGGAATGGATAGCTGAATTAGACGCTTGCGGATTTTTCCGGCGTCCTTTAATTCCTGTTCCGCTTGTTTCGAGCGGTCGAGAACATTTTCACCGAAAGTGCGTAGCCTCCAAAGCGTCAGTTTATTACGAATGCTGGTCGCTTCTTCGAGCATTTCAGGCAGCATTTGAAGCGAGATATTGTTGCGTTTGGTTTCTTCGAGCCGTACCGGATACGTGCGGCTCTCAAACGCAGGTGAATCCGTGTATGTCAATCCAGCCAGCAATTTCGCGCCAAATGGATTGAATCCGACCGGAGCAAAATTCGTTTCTTTAGTCCCTGCCCGCAAAACTTTTGCAAATCTTGAAATTCCGGCATTTAAAACCTTTAGTAATAATTCAGTGTCTTCGCCAAGCGCTGCCACGTTGAATTCGTCAATAATCAGTGTTGGATTATACAAGTCGAGCGTGCGAAACAGAGCCGCCGCCGAAATTCCAACAGCAGCAATTGGATAACGGCAAATCAAACCGACGGTCTGGACAAACCGCGTTTTTCCATTCCCGCTTTTTCCGACCGCACGCAGATAACATATCTCATATAACTTTTCGGTCTGGTAGCTTACCAGCGGATATTTAGCGGCAACTTGTAAATCAAGGGGCTTCAAATCTACATAGCGGTCAATGTATTCGATAATCTCGCGGTTTAACTGTTCGAGATTATCGTATTCTGAAACACCCGAAGGCAGGTAAATGCCCATTTTTTCGGCTTCACTCGGCGTCAGAAGCGGTTTGTAGATGACGCCGTCATCGTCAGTCAGTTGAGGCTCGTAAGTGGTTTCCGATTTTTTAGGGTCATAAACAGCAAAACCTTGCGAAGTCAGTTCCGCCCTGCGTCCGTCTTTCAGCACGGCGAACAACGTCAAAATCTCTTTTTTCGCGTTCTTCGTTTCTATCGCGGCATTTGCTCGCAGGAATCTGTCAGACAGCTGCACAAGCGTTGTCGTCAAGACGGATGCTTGCTCCGGCAGCAGACGTAGAGATTTTACAAACGCCGCCCGTCGGCGAGCATCACACAAATTAAACGAATCAACTTGCAGCACTTTGTCGCAGTTTGTCGCTTTGACGATTTGACGGTCACGCGCAGCGCGCTCTATTTCAATTGTTAAACTTCCATCAAAAAGAATTTCTTTAATAAATGCGCTCTGTTCGCTCTGCGATTCGGCAGAGTTAATTTCAAGTGCGGCGAGGATTTCCTGCTTATGTTCGGCTGCTCCTGTCCCGGCGAATCGATGACACGTAAAACCACCGTCGGGGAATATTTTTAATTTACTTTCGCCTTTATTCTCGGTTGAGCAAACCGGACAATCTGCAATTAATGAACCGTCAGTTTGCGCGCGGTACGTCTGTCCAATGTTGTCTAAAGCGAGTTTGATTTGTTGAAGTGTCATGCTGCCACCTCCAAAACTAGTTCTTCTGCGTGCAAATCACACAGGCAGCGCAAAGTGTTTGCATATCCATTTGAATAGGATTCAATAAAATTCGCCCCATATAGCCATAATGGCAATGAGCACTCGTCGCAGAAAAGACTCGTTCCGTCGAACTGGAACAAATTTGTTGCGGTTTCCGGAATACCTCGTGGCTTTATTTGAAATTTACGTTGCGTTGTATTATTATTAGACATGAATTAATTCTCCTATGAATTGATTTGGTTGGTTGGTTGGTTGGGCTGAGTAATATTTGAGGCACTGTTTGCGCAGTGCTTTTTTTTGTCTCTTTTTAATTTTTAATCGCCATTCGTTCGCAATCCTCAAGAAACGGAAGAAGATGTCTGGTTTTTGAGTAGGTCACTCGCCATCCGCCGGGTCGGTAATGCCCAAGCCGCCCATCATTCCGCCATCGAAAAAGTGTCATTTGACTGACCTTCAGAAACTCCGCCGCCTGAGGCTCGCTTAATATTTCATCGCCTCTGACTTCGTAATTATTTCCACTTGTTTTTTCTTCTTCAATTATTTTTAAGTTCATTTCATTTTTTCTATTTTGTAATGATTTTGTAAATGACTATTTAATTAAAACAAGAAAAATCCGTATTGTCAACATCTTTCAACATAAACTTACAAGCTATAAAGTAATGGTTGCTTTGTAATGTTTGACTTAAAAAATAAGATGTGCAACCATTACAAATTAGATTGGTATTAAATTGACAAAAACGAGCAACTATGGGGGAAAATAAAAAAACTAAAGCAACGGCAGCAATCCCGGATGAGCCGCGCACTGCATCTCAACGTCCTACTGAACTGGGTAAATATATTGACTTGGTTGACCTTGTACCGCCGAAGGCAGTTCTTCAACCGGCGGAAGATATATGGAAGCGAAACAAGGAAAAATATAGATCAGAGGATAGTTTTTTAGGCGCTGACAGTAAGGGATATCTACTCGCTTTAAGTCAAACTCTGGAAGATTGTTTGTCGGGTTTGCCCGAAGATTTTCGTGAATTCATTAAGAAAAAAGGACAACAAGCAGCAGTCATATACCAGGGACAGTCGGACTATGAACAAATCCGGTTGAGGCGCGCGCTGACTGAATACGATAAATTTCGCGGAATCAGGGAGGACTTGAAAAGTTTCGCTAAATATTTTACTAACTGGCGAAAGCACGGTCGAGTTACCGGCGGTATTGGAGGCATGTATGGAGCTGATGGAACACTCTTAGAGTTTCCTAAGCCTCAGGCAATGTACGCCCAAACGCGCACAGTGGGCGGAACTTTAATAAAAGTTGTTCCGTTCGGTTTAAGTGCGGCACTAGACGGTGTAATCGGGGAAAGAGTCCGCTCTTGCGCGATTTGTGACCGTATTTTTTGGGCAAGTCGTAAAGAATCGGAAACTTGTTCGCCGGCGTGTGCCAATAATTTACGGGTGCGTCGGCACCGCGCCGCCGCCGCAAAGTCTAAAGAAGGTCAGTAGGCGGCTTTTAACAGCCTATGGTCCGCCTTTATCGCGCTAAGCCTTAGCGCGATATGTCTTGAAACGAGAAAAGCCGTGCTGGTCGAAAAAAAAGGTTGCCGCGCCTTATAACCGAATAACACAAGATATTGAATTTTTAATCGAACACAATATCTTGTAGTTTTGACTTTGAAAAGTGGTGTGCGGTTTACACGACATGGCACAAGATTTTGCGCTTTTACTGGAAAAGCGAGTTTTTAGCATTACATAAGAGATGTTATCGGACTGCGGCTTTTAGTTTGCTCAGTAAAAACGGGCGATTCAACCTAACGCATCAACTTCAATCCCCTGCTTGAACTTGTTATACATCAACCGCGCCGAAGCCAGTTGAATTTGTCGCGTCTTTTCGTCTAACGCCTGCGCCACCTCAATTTCAATCTCAGGAACAAAATATTTAAATGTTCGAACCTGATTCTTAGCCCTGATTAAAGTTCGTATCATTGCAACTTCAATTGCTACAATTTGTGCATCCGAAAAACGACTCGCTTCCTTATCGTCATTCCAAGTCCATTTATTTTTTTCGAGATACGTTTCGTAGAGATTGATGATGGTAACGCTTGAGCGAAAGATTATCATCTTATCTATCTGTGGAGTGGTACTTTTATTTTTGGTGGAGTGCACCACCTCTAAATGGTGGAGTGCTAACATTTCAAAATACTCGCCTAACTCCATTTCATTTTTTTCGATAAAACGCCGTATTTGCTTGAGTATAACCTTGTCAATACTCGGTTGGACACGCTGCTTATTCTTGCTGTGGCGGTCCTTTTTACGGTACCCCACCACTTTATTTTGGTGGAGTGGTTGTTCTGTTTTTGGTGGAGTGGTGGAGTGGTCAACAGGAATAATTGGTGGAGTGGTGGAGTGGTTGGTGTACTCCACCAAACTCTCGGTGGTGGAGTGGTCAATTTCTCCTTCTGTTTCTCTTAAAGGAAAGTTCAAAATCTCAGAAACGGGATGCGTAAAAGGTGTTAGATTTTGAAAGTAATTCGGCTTCTCTTTTGGAGCACGCTTCTTTACCTCGAATTTGGGTTTATCCTCTGGCTTCTTTTTAGTCATGGTTATTTAGCGGCGTCAACAACGCGTAAATTGGTTTTTACTTTTAATCGGTCAAGAACCTCTTCGGTTAAATCAAAATAATCGTCGGCGCCGTAACTGTTCGGGTCATGCTCGTAGATAGTTTTCTTGAGTGAAGGAGCGCTGCGCAACGTTGTATTTTTGCGAATATCAATATTGAATTTCACATCGCCGAACTTTTCTCTGACTGCTTCAAGTGCTTGACCGCAGATTGTTTCGCGCTGGTCAAATTCCGTTACCAGCACGCCCAAAAGATTAAGTTGCGGATTGCCTGTCTTGGTGTAATGAATCGTTTCTAGCAAATCGCCGACGCCCTCCATTGAGTAATAATCTGCCTTTATCGGGACAATAACGTGATGCGCCGCAATTAAGGCTTGGGTCAACGTGTTCCCTAAATTTGGAGGACAGTCGAGAATAATAAATTCGTAATTCGTCACCGAATCCAGCGCATTCTTAAGCCTGTACAACTCCTCAAATCCGGCGAACTTGTCGAGCTTACCGACGCGAATATCAGAGGCAATAACATCTAAATTTTCCAAGTCGGTCTCAATGATAGCTTCCGTGATTTCCAATCTTTTTCCATTACCAATCAGCACGTCGTAAAGTGAATATTTTATCTGATTACGGTGGAAAAACGAGACGGTTGTGTTTGCCTGCATATCAAGGTCAATAAGCAAGGTAGGGAAGCCTTTCATCGCCAGCCCGGCGGAAAGGTTAATAGCCGTGGTAGTCTTACCGACTCCGCCCTTCTGATTAGCAATAGCAATTATTTTCATATTTCAAACCGCTTTCATTCTTTAGGTTTTGCGGGTCTGCCTTGCGCTGGCTGCTCAAAATTATCGATTGTTTTTTGAGGGATATA
>MWWK01000145.1_pt1 | contig 12333 bp, 14 predicted proteins | sample 1047241 | NCBI WGS metagenome assembly MWWK01 (sample SAMN06349964, study PRJNA376086) | soil metagenome | isolation source: BG12-3 sample Antarctic (ecotone) soil | place: Antarctica | reverse complement strand
GCCGAAACGCTTTCCCGCGAGCTGCAAAACTTCACCGTCAAGATTACGAACGCGGCTAATGATGTGTATGGCGCGTGGCGCGAAGGCACTCACGACGACATTTTGCTGGCGGTTGCGCTTGCCGTCTGGAAGGCGAATCAACCGGTTTTCAGGGGGATTCCCGTAAGGAAGTCAGTGAGCTATCCGATTTACTGGTAAATTTTAACGACAAAAAAAAGGAGCAACATATATATGCAAAAAATAGAAAAAAACGAAGAGTATTATGACGAAATCCACAACAAAAAGGCGGCGGAAGAGCGCGAAAAGCGTGACAAAGCTAGGCGGCGGCTTGCAGATGAATTTCACCGCTCGCCTAACAATGTGATCGAAAAATTTAGAGGAGAAATAAAACAATGAAAGTATCAACTACAAAAACCGAACTCGACCAAACAACCGAAAGGCTGTCGGAATTAATTACGATGCGGGACGGCATCAATACCAATTTGCAAACGCTTCAATCCCGCTTTATTAATGGCAAAATACCGCTTGGCGAAATGGAAGTCGAACAAGCCCGGCTCAATACCTTAAACACTTCAATTCAATCTTTGGAGACAAAACAAAGCGAACTCCGGCGCGCGCTTGATGAAGTCACGGCAGCCGAAGCCCGGCAAAACTTGCTTGAATCGGCACGGTCAACCGCACATCAAGCTGAAAACCTGTGGACTGAAGCACACACTCAACGTCTTGAACTTGATGACGCGATTGGCAAGTTCGCCGAAATCTACTTAGACAAGTTGCTCTTGTTTCGCGCTAAACAAAAGGATTATCTCAAATTGCGCGGACAGGTTCAGCCGAACCAAACGCTCGGACTTTCAGACGAGCTTGTCCGTCTGCTCGAAAACAACCATTTGAATTTTTCGCCAATTCGTTTTGGACTGAGTGTGGACTCGTCAATACGGACAATTGAAACCGAGCGAGAAAAATCAGAATTAGCCAAACGCCAAGCCGAAAAAGCGCGGCAAATGTCGTCCGGCAGATATTGAATTCGGCGGCAAGGAGAGCTTCTCCGTCTCTGAATGTCGCCGCTTTGCCGGGCGCGATTATTCAAGCCCGGCAATTATCAAATTTTAGAGGTTGAACCGTAAATCCTACCGACAAAAACCCAGCTAAGGCCGCACACATCCGCCGATTCTACTCGCCAATGATGAACGCCGTGAGCGTAAAAACTCACGGCTTTCCTTTCCAAGCCATACCAACCTAAGCCTTTCCATACAAAACGCGCCCACAAGTCCAGCAAACTGACTTAGACAGCTAGATACTGACTTTGAGCCAGCATTTATCAAGTGTCGAGCCTACGTGTGTGCGGGTTGGTTACTCACATATTGCGCATTTAAGTGCGCAAAATGGTCGAGCCTACGTGTGTGCGGTTGGTTGGTCAATTGTAAAACAGATGTTTTACAATTTGCCCGCCACGCATTCGGCGAGAGTCATTTCGTGAATGCTCTCGCTTGTAATGCGCCTGGTCGCGTCGCGCAGGGTGTGCGCCTCGCCCGACGCGATAAGGAGAGCGACTTTGACTTGCTTTTCGGGCTCCATCGTGCGCAGCAGTCTCATTTCGCGCCTGTCCTCTATAGCATCGGTTTCGCGCAGAAGCATCCGTGCTTCCGGTACAATACCGCCCGAACCGATGCGCTCCGTTTTCATTATTGAAACTTCGCCAGTTTTATGGTGAATGAATGAGCGTTCCATACTGTTGTTTTGCAACAGTATGGAGTTTTCTTCTGTTTCACGGCTCATCCTAGTTACAGTGCTGTTATCCACACCACATCGCCGCGCAATTTCTCTATCGCTCCATTTGCTCCATTCCGCATCGTAAAGCAGAGTTTTAACGGCGTTGCGTTTGTCCGCGTTGGTGCGCCGCAAACCGTGTGCGGCGTTTGCGCCCACAGAGTAGAGAACCGCATCCCGTCGCGTCCCTTCGATAACACGGGTTTCGATAGTTTTCTTTTCTGCTTGCACGGCGGCAGCAACGCGGTGAAACCCGTCCGACAGCCAGTAGCTTTCGCCGTCAAAAAACACTACCGTGACGCCTACGTGTGTGCGGTTGGTTGGAGAATTCCTCACTGGCGTTTAACGCCAGTGAGGTCACGCCTACGTGTGTGCGGTTGGTTGGCGTTCCATACTTGGGAATTTCCCAAGTGAGGAATTGTCACGCCTACGTGTGTGCGGGTTGGTTGAATGGGAAATATTTATCGTTTCAAAACGATATTCCGACCTGAGCGTTTTTCTCACTTTTCCCTCAAAATCAAGGTCACACATTTATCTACAATGTGTGACCACTCCTTCCAAAACACTGCCTTAGAGCGCAAAAAATAAGCCGCGAGTTTAACGCTCGCGGTTTTGTTTCCGGCTTAATTTCAACCTTTGGCGGTTTACGTTTTAGGCGTATGTAATCGGCGAATGTGAAATTGTTACCATTGGGTAACGTCTTGACCTGTTCCGCAAAATCCCATATTAAAGTGGGATTCAACTGCCGTGTCTCAAAAAGTATACTTCACAAGCCGCGCCGAAACCGTGTCTCAAAATGTGTCTCAATAGCGTTTTCTCATAACGTCTAAGATGTTTTTAGACGCACCCTCAACACACGAAATGAGTAGTTGTTTCGTCGCTTGCAATTCGTGCATCTCTTCGTTCGTGCCGCCCTTGTCCGGGTGAATTCTCGCAGCCATGGCTCTATACCCCAAATCAATTATTTTTAGAGCCATTGGGTTTTCTTCTTTTCGTTTGCGGATTTCTTCCTGTTCGCGTTGCGCCTGCGCCTCATCTCGTTTGCGTTGGTTTTCAGCAGCACGCAGCCACTTAAGTTTTTCCTTCTCCGCGGCTCTTTTAGCGCGAATCTTTCGTGCCGCCGCTAGAATCGCTTTTTCACCTCTAGCGACGATTTCAGGCTGCTCTCCGGATTCATCTACGCCGTTTGTTGTGTTCTCAAGTTTTGCCATTTATTTTCAGCGCGGTTTATCCGAACTCCGCGAAACGTCCTGTTATTTTTGAGACGCAAGGTTTTGACGCTCACGGCTTTTTACTTTCCTTGTCAAGTCCCTTATCTCGAGGTTCGCTCCACATAATTGCTCTATTACCGACTCTGATTTCTTTTATTTCGTAAATTTCATCAAAAAGCTTGTCTGTAAGCTTGTCTACAACAGCCCTTGTTTCTCCCGCTTTTATAAACTTAGTTACGGACTCAAGTGCTGCATCAAACTTATCTTCAATCCCGTCAACGAATAAAACGCCCGTTCTTGCTTCTAGGTAGTCAGTTAATAGCATGTTTGGCTCGGTGTGCAATAACATTTTTTGAAAAATTTCACATATGAAATCGTGTGAGTCCACTTCTTCATGAGTCATATCGTTTTCCTCAGACTCTTTGTGAACGTCTTCGATTGTCTTGAACAAATGCTCTTTAAGCCGTCCATACAGTTCTTTATTAAATTCTTCAGCAATCATTTTAAGTTTCTCCTTTGTTTAATTTTACCAAAGAGCCGTGAGTTCTAACGCTCGCGGACTCTTGATGTTTTTTTACGATTAATTGTAGATTGTGAAATCTCTTTCGATGCGACAGACAACGCCGATATGTTTCACATCCTTAGCAGGGAAACGCATCAATTTTCCGTTTTGATTGTGGATAGCCGTATCGTCAAAATTTTCATAAGCGTATCCGAGTGTTACGCCGTCAGGCGTTTGAAATGCCGACAAAACATCTTCTTTGAATTTGGCATCAGTGTTGACGATTAGGAAATCATTTTTGAAAATGCCCTGATGTTCAAGAGAGTTCGTCAGTATCTGCAAAATCAGATATTCCTTACCAAGATTTGATTGCCGGATATTGCTAATTTCTCGCGTGTTATCCGGTATTTCCGAATTGTCCAGTGGTATATTTTTCATTGTGATATTCTCCATTTGCTAGTAATCAAATCGTTCTTGGTTTGAAAAGAGAGGCTTAGTTTTGTTGGACGCTTACCTAAGCCTTCTTCATTATGCCGTTTGGCGTTGCCGTGCGATGCCGATATGCAGCGATAGAGCCGCAACGCTGTGATAGCATACCAAGCCTCTTTCCGAAGCCCGGCACGTGCATTGAACCATCTTGTAACCATTGTCGGACCGCTTGCAAATCACGGTGTAGAAACCGCCTTTACTTCCCGATACGCGATAACGTCCGAAGCGGTCAAATTCGACACGCGGGCGAATCTTTTTAGCCCTTGCGATTGCTTTTTCTAACTGCGAAATTCCCGTCAATATAAACATTTTGTTTCTCCGTAATTTAGATTTGATTGAATGTTTCAATCTATAATAAACAATACAGCACACTAGATTGTTTAGTCAAGTCAAGAATACAAGTTGACGAATTGTTTTTTTTGTTATATTTTTGAAGTATGAAAATTTTATCAACAAGCGAAGTCGCCGAAAGATTAAACGTTTCAGTGAGACGCGTTCACCACTTTATCGAGCAGGGACGGCTTCCGGCAACAAAGCTCGGACGGGATTATATAATCCAAGAAAAGGATTTGAGATTGGTTGCCGAAAGAAAAAACGGACGACCGCCAAAAAAGAAAGCTAGTGAATAAAAAAGAGGCGGCTGGAATTCTCGGCGTATCAATTCGACTGGTCGAAAAGTATGCCGCTGAAGGTCGGTTGGGAAACATAACATATATTCGAGGCAAGACCGGCAAACAAGCGGAATACAATCAAGATGCCGTTGAAAAGCTGAAGGCTGCGCTCGAATCACCCGACACGGCACTAACTACGAATAGCCCCGATGCGCGTCTGTTCGCGGCTCAATTAGTCGAGGCGATGGCAAGCCGCGAACAGGCTCACGTCGAAGCTATTCGAGGGTTACTTTCGGGAAGACCCGAAGAGGCACGAAGCGCGTCTGTTCGGGTCTCTGAAAAGATACTCTTAAATTTAACCGATTGCCAATCGCTGACCGGTTTATCCGACGCAAATCTGCGTGATGCGATTCGTGAGGGAAAACTAGCCGGACGGATAATCGGGCGCGGCTATAAAATCAAGCGAGCGGACTTGGACAAATTTATTGATAATTTATAAAAATAACAAAAGAAAAACGGCTTGATTCCTACTCAAGCCGTCTCATCCAGTTCTTTGAAAACTAAATAATTTCTAACAAAATCAGTCTATCAAATCTTTTGATTTACTCGCAACCGCCTGCGGTGTTTTACATTCGCAGGCCAGCTGTGGGCGAATACAATTAGGGCAAAAATCTATCACGTTATCTTTATAGTATTTCTCACGTTTCTTCCGGTTTATTTCTGCTTTATTGCTAAGGTGATATTTCTTTCCGCTTGATGTTTCGACACATTTTTTACTTCCACAACTTATAGCGTCTAACCGTTTCGCCCAAAAGAAAAGGCTGCAAATCGGGCAAATACGAAAACGCCTGGCGTCTAAACCTTCGTTGATAATTACACTCAGCGGAGAATTACCGTCAAGTCCGATTGTTCCGTTATTTTTTTTGATTTCAAAAAGCCTGTCTTTTATTTCATTGGGTAATACAAGTTTGCCGCCTGCGGTGTAGCTAATTCCATCAAAGTCCGTGTTAAGGCCGGTTAACAACTGCCGACAAGGTATTGCCCGTTGATTAAGGAACATAAACAAAATGTTGAGCGGGTAAATGCCGCGAAACTCTTCACCGTCTATCAAGTATTCAATCCAGCCTTTTTCGAACTCTTTCGGCGGTCTTTTAGAAACCGCATCAAAAAGTTTCCCTTTCTTTTGTTGGAGCGCAGCCTTCGGGCTTACTGTTTCGCCGTTCAAAACTTTCTGCAACCACAGATGTTTGTCTGCAAAGTTATTCGGCAGCGTGGCGATTATTTCAAAGAAACGTTTCTTTTGTTTTTCGGAACCTTCGGGATAGTGTGTGTGGTCCAACGAATAACCCGCAGGTATGGAGTTGGCAAAATCTATTATTTGCTGCGCGCTCGCCGGACATATAGAAGTCGGTTTATAGTTTCGCATTAATCTTATTCACCTCATATTTGGCTAAACTTTTTTGCTTGCATATTTAGAAACAGTGTATATAATTGGTATTAATGAACTCTTTTACAGTAGCAAAAAGAAGTTCATACTACAAATAGAAATAATACGAAAAGGAGAAAAATAAAATGCCAGGGACAAACCAAGATACGCAGATGCCGCTCGCGCTGAGCGTTGAAACAGCTAGCCGGCTTTCGAGCCTTTCCAAGCCGCATCTGTGGAATGAGATAAGGAACGGTAACTTGCCTGTCAAACGACCGGGAGGTTCACGGCGAACAGTAATTATGATGGACGACTTTATGCGTTATTTACGAAACGAAGGAGGAAATGATGAACCTAAATGAAAAAACCGATGTTAACCACAACATCGGCTTTTATACTGAATTAAAAGAAAAAACCAAAAAAACCACTATGAAAAATAATACACGAAACCAAATCGAATTTCAATTCAAATCGGTAATTCCGCCGAAAATAAAAACCATCATCACAAACAGTCTAAAGTCGACGCGCTATGCATTCCCTTTGCGGCAAATCGTGTGCGACGTGTGCTGCGCGCCACTTTACCTCTATTCTGAAACTTTTATCTCGGCTTATCTCGACCCGCGCGCTGAACTGCCGCCATCTTTATGTGATAACCACCTGTTTGAATTGGAGCAGGAGGTGTGCAAATGAAAAAACTACAGCTCCAAGATTTTATAACTGCCTTCGACGCAAACAAAATCGAATATCGAATAGAGAGTGACGGCTCACTGACCTTAGATTGTTCGGTCTGCGCTCTCGAAAACAAAGGCGAGGGTAAAGCGAAGGTTTTCCCAGACGGAGGTTTCTGCTGCTATAGATTCGTCGGAAATTCATCATACGAACATCTTCGGGAAATGCTTTCAGAATGGGGGCTAGATACGACTTCGAAGCCTTCGTCTTTTATGTCCGAAGAGATTCTCGACGGAACACTGACTTTTGAAATTGGACGCGGCGAGCGCGGTAAACAAAGAGTAACGGCGCGTAACTGCGATTCGGTTTTGCATCTCGATAAATTCAATTTAGCCGACAGTTCGGCACGCGCCAGGTTTGTTAAAAAATTAAACCTAAATGAGTCTGACGAGACAGTTGCCTGTCAGACTTTAATTAACCTTGCGGATAAGTTTTCCCGTGTTGATGCGGCAGTTGCCGACGAAAAAGAACCGGTCTTGACTACGTTTGTAATTCTTCAGGACGGACGGATTGTTGAAGAGACAACATCAGGATTTGCCGTTTTTGACCCGGCGACAAAGGAAACAACCATTGAGAAATCAGTCGTCGATGAAGACGGCGCAACTTACAAGCCGTTAATCAAGGCGGAGCGTGCCGACAAGATAGGATTGTTTATGGCATCATCCATCGAAGAGTATTCCACCGAACCGCAGCTCGATGCCGACATCTTAAAATTCATCGAAAAATATGTCGACATCAGCGACCAGGACAGAGAAATTTGCAGTAAATATGTCCGGATGACTTACCGAATTGAATCGCTGAATGAAGTTCCTTATTTGCACGCCGTTGGACTTAGCGGCAACGGTAAATCAAGATTTACGCAAACGATTGGGCTTGTCTGCTATCGTCCGATGTTCACGGTCGGTATCACGGCGGCGGCATTGTTCCGCACAGTTGACGCCTTCCATCCGACACTGGTTATCGACGAGTTTAACGTAGCGGCATCTAGCGAAGACACCGAAGCAATCATCCAGGTATTAAATGCCGGATATCAGAGATTGACGCGCATCATTAGATGTTCAAGTAAAGATTCTAATTTTATGCCGGAAGGCTTCGACCCGTTCGGAGCTAAGATTTTATCCGGCTTGAAAGCTACCGACTCACAGCCGTTTCAAAGCCGCACACATCCGGTCAAAATGGAAGAAACGAAGCGAAATGACATACCGCTCCAACTTCTGCCGGAAATGCTGTCAGAGGCGCAAACTATCCGCAACAAGTTGACGCTCTGGCGACTACGCACATTTAACCAACCGTTAGCGGACAGGCTTAAGTCGGCGGAATTGGAATTGAAAAATAAAGGCGGAATATCGAAGCGTCTTATTCAAATCTCCGTCCCGCTTTATGCATTGCTCGACTCCGACGAAGTAAAAGACAATTTCGTCACACGCCTTCAGACTCGGACGCGAGATGTTATTGATGAACGGTCTCAATCTCTGGACGCAAACCTCGTTAGAATTATCCACGCCAGGATATTTACCGAAGACGAAGACGGCAATCTGAAATATGTCGAATGTGCGCCGGAGATGGTAACAAGTCAGGAAGGCAAACCGGACGAACGACTGGCTATTGCGGCAATCACAGAAGAGATAAATTCCGACTTACCGGATAAAAGAAAACACACTTCGGTTTATATCGGCACAGTTCTATCCGGCATTGATTTGAAAGCAGACCGAATCGCCCGTCGCAAGTCTCCGAACTATCAAAAACGAGCCGTAAAATTCAAAGGCGAATTGCTCTCAAAACTGTTCATTAAATACAATCTACCTATTTTGCCGAATTTCACTGTCAGCACTGTCAGCAGTGAAGTAACTCCAATAGAATCAGATAGTTATCTGCTGACAGTAGACTCCGAAAAAGACAAGGCACTGTCAGCAGATAAACCATTGAAAACAAAGGAAGTTAGCTCACTGCTGACAGTGCTGACAGTAGAATCTGGGAAAACAGCCAAAAAAGTTAAAGAGGGCACTTTTGACGAAAATCAAGACGCTGAGATTTGTAATTTAATTTCGCTCGACACCGAGACCGAACCGTTCAATAAAAAACTTGGCATCACTCCGCGAAACGCAAAAATGATTGGTGTGAGTCTGTCCCAAGACGGCGTGATTGCCGACTATTTTACAGATAAAAAATCGTGGTCTCTTATGATGCCGGACGACGAACAAACCGTCGTTCTCCATAATGCGAAATTTGATTTCGGAGTTTTGCATCGTGCCGGTTTGCCCGTGCCGAAAAAGTTTGAAGATACGCTCATAGCATCGCATCTTTTAGACGAAAATAATGCACACGGTCTTAAGCCGCTGGCAAAAAAACATTTAGGAATTGACGACCCTATAACTTTTGACGAAGCCGATAAAATGCGCCTTCTTGACCCTGAAGTCTTTGCCGAATACGCCCGCAACGATGCGCGATATACATTTCAGCTTTGGGAGCAATTCCGAACCGAACTAGACAAACAGGAATTACGATCGGTCTATGAAATGGAAAAAGCGATTCTTCCCGTTGTAATGGCGATGGAGACACGCGGAATGAAGATTGACGTTCAATCTTTAGCGGCGATTGAACACGAAGTTAAAGCAGATTCGGCGCGGCTCAAAATTGAGATATTCGAGTTAGCGGGCGTCGAATTTGAACTAAATAAACCACGCGCCGTAGCCGCGATTCTCTTCGACAAACTCGGCTTGAAATGTCCGAAGGAAACGCCCGGCGGAGCGCGGAGTGTAGACATCGAATCGTTAAAAGAAATCGCGCATCCGATTGCAGTCAAGCTGGCTGAATATCGCAAAATTGACAAACTCGCCAACACTTTCATAAAAGTATTGCCGAAGCACGCCGACGAGAACGGGCGCATCCATCCTGAATTTAAACCGTTGGGAGCAGTTACCGGTCGCTTTAGCTGCGCAGACCCGAACGTCCAACAAATACCGAAAAAAAGCGAATTAGGTAAAGCCATCAGACGCGCATTTATTTGTGAAGAGGGTAGTAAATTAATCTGTGCCGATTTTTCACAAATGGAATTGCGAGTGTTGGCTCATTACAGTCAAGACGAAACACTGCTCAGTGCCTATCGAAACGGGTCGGAAACGGACTTGCACACACTCACGGCGCAGAAGATGTTCAACAAAGAGGATGTCGGCAAAGACGAGCGCGGCATTGCCAAGATGATAAATTTCAGCATAGCTTACGGCATAACCGATGTTGGACTTTATCGAAGACTGACGGCAACCGGAATTGATACCACTCTGAAGGATTGCAAAAAATACATCGCCGATTATTTCAAAACTTATACGGGCGTCAAAAGTTTCTTAACCAAAGTAGATAAAACCATCCGCGAGCGCGGCTATGTGAAAAATCTGTTCGGCAGACGGCGACGACTTAAAGGAAATAATTCTAAAGAAATCAGACAGGCGCAAAACTTCATAATTCAAGCAACATCCGCCGATTTAGTGAAACGGGCAATGGTCTCACTAGCTGCGAAACTTCCCGATGGCGCGGATTTAATTTCGATGATTCACGACGAATTGATAATCGAATGCCGCAGCGACCACGCCGAAGAAGTTCTCGGCATTGTCGTTGATGTAATGCAGAACACGCCGGAAGGATTCACCGTTCCGATGACTGTCGACGCGCACATTGTTGATTGCTGGGCGGACGCGAAATGAGGGAAGGGTAATGCAAGGCTCAATAAATAAAAACGTGTCCTGCGGGACGCAAGTAGTAAACAATATGACAAACTCACAAAAAACAGACGGCAAACAGGCGGACGGTAAATTTGCGCCCGGTAACTCAATCGGGAAAAAGTTTCCCCCCGGATCCAGCGGCAATCCGAACGGACGACCGAGACTTACAAAATTGACCGAATCGCTGCGCCAACAATTATCCGAAATCTCGCCGGACGCGGACGAACAAACCATTGCCGAATCGCTTGCCCGCACATTGATTCGTGAAGGCTTAGCCGGCAATGTGCAGGCGATTAAGGAGATTGGCGATAGAACCGAAGGCAGACCGATGCAAAAGGTTGATTTAGATTTACAAGTTAATGACTGGCGAACCGAAGCGCAAAAATATGGAGTAACCGAACAGGATGTTATTGACGAAGCAAAACTACTCATCTCAGAATTCGCTATTAATTCAGGCAGCGAATAACGCAGTCAAAAAGCGAATTGACCGGGAAAAATTCGATGCCGTGCTAATGGCGCGGCGTGCTGGCATTTGCCCGGATTCGTGGCAAAGCGACTTGCTGCGGTCCGACGCTCGACAAATGGTTTTGAATTGCTCACGGCAAAGCGGCAAATCAACTATTACTTCGATTCTCGCGCTTCATCAAGCGATTTTCACGCCGGATTCATTGATACTTTTGCTTTCGCCTAGTTTGCGTCAATCGCAGGAATTATTTAGAAAATTGCAGACATTCTATAACGCGCTTGAATCGGAATCTTTACCGCAAGCCGTCGAGGAATCGGCTTTGAGAATGGAGCTGTCGAACGGCTCAAGGATTGTCGCTTTGCCGGGCAAAGAAGCCACGATACGCGGTTTTTCCGGCGTTTCCTTACTCATCATTGACGAAGCAAGCCGCGTCGAAGATGCGCTATATCAAAGCGTCCGTCCGATGCTTGCCGTCAGCGCCGGGCGCATTATTTTACTTTCGACTCCGTTCGGCAAACGCGGCTTTTTTCATTCGGAATGGACGGACGGACAAGACTGGCGAAAGATAAAGATTACGGCGAATGAATGCCCGCGCATTGATAAAGGTTGGCTGGAGCGTGAGCGGGCAATGATTGGCGATTGGTGGTATTTGCAGGAGTATTTCTGCGAATTTGTCGAAACGAGCGACCAGGTTTTCAGTTACGACGATATTCAAGCGGCACTCGATCCAACCATCAAACCGCTATTTGAAAGGAGTTAAATTTATGTTTTATGGCGATGAAGAAAGAGAAACACCAATAGAAACCACAGTCAAAACCGAGAAAACCCTTTTTATCGGTCTTGATTTGGGGCAAGCGCAGGATTTTAGTGCTTTGGCAATCATCGAATCCGTGCGCATCGTTACGACCGGCAAAAAGGCGGACGAAGAGGTCAACTGTGATAACACCAAAGATGTATTGACGGAGTTGAATTGTATTCACTTGCAACGCTGGCAGCTTCGCACGAGCTACCCGTCAATCGTCGCCGACACCGTGCAGCTGATTAACGGTCTTGACCCCAGCCGCATCCCCGACCGAAAACCCGTTCTCTGCGTTGACGCGACCGGAGTCGGCGCGCCGGTGGTTGACCTATTCAAGCGTGAACGGATTAATGCCGAACTTGTGCCGATTCAGATTGTCGCCGGTGCGAACGTATCGGAAGAAAACGGAATGTTTCGCGTTCCGAAACGCGATTTGGTATCGGTCGTGCAAGTCGGCTTGCAAAACCGGATGCTGAAGATTGCAGAAAGCCTCGACCTTGCCGAAACGCTTTCCCGCGAGCTGCAAAACTTCACCGTCAAGATTACGAACGCGGCTAATGATGTGTATGGCGCGTGGCGCGAAGGCACTCACGACGACATTTTGCTGGCGGTTGCGC
>MWWK01000144.1_pt1 | contig 12371 bp, 11 predicted proteins | sample 1047241 | NCBI WGS metagenome assembly MWWK01 (sample SAMN06349964, study PRJNA376086) | soil metagenome | isolation source: BG12-3 sample Antarctic (ecotone) soil | place: Antarctica | reverse complement strand
TTGGTAATCTTTGAAGGTTGTTCTTCAACCGGAACCTAGAGCATTTGGCGTGCCATAGGCAAATGCCACCTTTTTCATAATGCAGACGCAAGTGCAAAGTGTAGTGAGTACCTTTAATAATCAATATCGCTTCATCTTAATCACTCAATATTTGCGGCGAGGCTTTTATTTTCAGTGGAGCTCGGATTTTTTGAAAGTGTCGTTGCCACGCTCGCAGAAGCAAAAAACGGCAGAAGAAAGTTAGAAATCATCGGCTTGAAAGTTGAAAATATTCGGCTGCAAATCTTCTTTTTTACTGCGGATTACTCGTCCTTTTAATTGTTATTTTCGCTGAATTTTACTGGAATTGTTCATTCATTTTCGGATCGAAATTCGCCTGTTTTGCGAACCAATTTTAATCAATTCGGTTGGCATTTTTCGTTCATTGCGCGAGGTAAATTTTCAGCTTCTCTCAAGAAGTAAATCGTTAAATTTCGGACGGTATTTGATGAATAAGACATCAGGACTTTAAGGGAAATCAGCGAGTAAAAAGATGACTATCCGAAACACGTGCGATATGATTTTGGATAAATATTGACCGGAGATAACCGACGTTGTGTTTAGATAACTCCGCGAAAATAGCCTCAATTCGGGGCGGCGGCTGATGATAAAAATACTGCCCCTTCGGTCGCGCCGGATGAGGTTTATAAAATGTTTCGTATGCCAAAAATTCATCGCGCTCGGTTAATGTCCGGTCCCGTGTCCGATTCAATGGGTGAACACTTTTTTACCCGAATTTCGGCAAGCCGGAGCAGTTGGCTCTGACTGATTCCGCGCGATTACAGATGATAATCGCCTGCAACTGTTAGCGAATTTCAAGCACTCACTTGATTCTCTAAAATGCTGTTTGAAAATTCAAAACAGACGAGGAAAATACAAAAGACTTTCCCATCAGAAAAATCAGGAAGCTCGAAAAGGTTTCAACCAGTTCAGTGACTGAATGAAAGGATGTTGAAAAATCAGTCGTTATTTGTAATTACACGAAAGACTCAGAAAGTATAATTTTCTAAACTGACACAAAGGTTTTTCACATATAGCGATAATACTTTTTAAATACCTGTCAGAAGCACCAAAAACGCCCGTTTTTGGTACTGTGGTTAAATGGTTACAAAAGGTAAAAATGTTTCATAGGATTTAGAGGACATTTCGCTGGAGGCTGTTTTTCTTGAGCCAGTTGTGTAGATTGGCTTCCGTTGTCCCGTAACGCCCGGCGATGAACTTTTGCGTCGACCCGTTTTGCATCAGGGCTTCGATTTCCGGGCGGAACTTATCGAGTTTTGATTTGCCGGGACCTTTCGGTCTGCCGAGTTTAATGCCCTGTTCCTTTTTATAACGTAAGGCTTCTTTAGTGCGTTGTGAAATCAGATCGCGTTCGATTTCCGATGCCATTGAAAACGCCATCGCCACGATCTTGCTTTGAATCGAACTGTCGAGCGACCAATTGCCTTTGACCGCATAAACCCGTACGCCTTTTTCTACCGCGACCGACAGGATTTCCATACATTCAAGCATACTTCTGCCGAGGCGCGACAGTTCACTGACGATTAATGTATCGCCTTTTTCGAATTCTTCGATGATTTCCGCGATCTTCCGTTTTTTCCACGAAACTTTTCCCGACACTATTTCCTCGACAAAATTAACTCGTCCCAAGTTCAGGTGATTCGCCAGATGCAGAATATCGGATTTGTTCTTTTCGAGTTCCTGATCGCCGGTGGAAACTCTCAAGTAACCGATTGTTTTAATATTTGATGGTAAAGTTTTGGGTTTGGCGGATTTTGACGATGATTTCGGCGGCATTTTAAGTATTCGATGAAAAGGTTTGATTGTTAGTTATATTGTAATAACAGTTATTGTAATATCAACGAGTTGTATTTAACAATAACCGATTTATAAACGGACGTTTATCTGATAATTATTTTCTACTTTTATGCCGCTTTTGAAAATTTTGAGCAGTTCGGAAATTGCCGGATTCGATGCACCGCCGGTTTTCAACCACGAAGAACGCAAAAAGTTTTTCAATCTGCCAAGCGGACTAAAATCCGAGTGGGAAACTTTGCGAACAGACCAAAACAAAATTTTGTTTCTCTTGCAATTCGGTTATTTCCGCGCCTGCCAAAGATTCTTTGCGGGGCATTTTCATTCGGCTGATCGGCAATATATCTCGGCTAAATTTAATCTCTCATCCGGCAACGAGGAAATTCTATCTTACTCACGCCCGACGCTGCTGCGGCATCAACACATAATTATTGAATTTTACGGCATTCGTTTTCTTCAGGAAACTGATGAAACTTTATTACTTAACGAAGCGAAATCTTTGGTCGGTTCCGTTGTTCGACCGGAAAAGGTCTTTTGGCACCTGGTGGAAAAGATAACCGCCTTGAAGACTGTCGTGCCGAGCTATTATCGTTTGACATCAATTATTTCCAAAGCCATTCAGACTCACGAGAATCATTTGCATCGAGTTGTTAAGGAATCGTTGAATGACGATCAAAAAGAATTGCTCGACTCGCTTTTAAACAATGAAGCCGGCGGCGATTCGGAAGCCTCTGTCAGCTCGATAAATTTGACATCCTTAAAACAGCCGTTTCATTCACTCAAAGCTACTCATCTGAAGGCTAATCTCAACGATTGGCAATTTTTACAGTCAATTTATCAGAATGTTTCACCCGTCATCAATCAACTCGAATTGTCCCCGGAGGCGATCCGTTTTTACGCCAATATCGTTCTTAAAACAAAAGCATTTTATCTGACCCGCCGCCGCGCCGAATCGCGTTATCTGTATCTTCTCGCGTTCGTCGCGCACCAGAGCTTTCGCCTTCAGGATATGCTGGTTGACGCGCTTTTACAGTCCGTCCAGAATACCGTTAATTCAGCCAATTACGAATATCGTCAGCAATATTTCCAAAAGCGTGTGGAGCAAAGGAAGATACTCAACAATCTGCTTGAATCTTTACAAACAACCGTTTTTCCGACCTTTGCGGAAATTTCTCAAGTGCTGTCGGAAAAGCGAATTTCCGATACGGAAAAAGTCGCCTGGATCGAGTTTTCGGTTAATGAAAATCTGGTTGAAAGACAGCGCCTCGAAGCGGAAATCAAACTGTTAGCTCAGGATACTGCCGATGAGCAGGAAGCCACGGAATTTTATGCGATTCTACAAAAGAAATCGCTGACGCTTCAACGCCGTGCCGCCGACATCGTGCGTTTTCTCAATGTTGATGAAAAAACCGTCGACCCAAAACTTTTCGACGCTTTACGAAATTTTCAAAATAAAGATGGCAATATCGACAAACGCGCTCCGCAGGAGTTTCTCTCAGTCAAAGAAAAAGAATTAATGCAGGACGAACGGTTTTCCGTCTCACTCTACAAAGCCCTGCTTTTTCAAAATATCGCGCAGGGCATCAAATCGGGAACGGTAAATTTCGCCGGTTCAAATAAATATCGCTCATTGGATGATTATTTAATTACCTCGACCAATTGGAAAATGAGCCGTGAAAATTTGTTGGAAAAAGCCGATCTGCAAAAGATTTCAAAGTCTGTGGTCGTTATTTCGCAACTCGCCGAACAGGTTGATCGCGTCTTCCGGCGAACGAATCAAAATGAAAAGACCAACCAATACCTGCAATTCAAGGAGCAGAATTCCTGGACTATCGCTACGCCCAAAGAAGAGGGCGAATTTGCCGCTCCGCTCAGAAATTATTTTCCAATGCGGCAAGTCATCGCTCTCTCGGAAGTTTTATCCACGGTCAACAAAGCCGCCGACTTTCTCGGTGAATTCACTCATCTGCAATCCGGTGTCAAACGCCCGAAACCACCGAACTTCGTCTTCTTTGCCGGCATTACCGCGCTCGGATGTGAACTCGGAGTTCCAAAAATTACCTACACTTCAAAACAACTGGGTGAAACTGAACTCCAAAATACTGTCAATTGGTTTTTTACGCTTGAAAATTTGCGAGCAGCTAACACTCGTCTGATTGATTTTCTCCAAGCGATGGAACTGCCGAACCTTTATCGCCGGCATTCCGAACAACTTCATACTTCGAGCGACGGGCAGAAATACGAAGTCCCCGTGCCGTCATTAAACGCCAATTACTCTTTCAAATACTTCGGACAAAATAAAGGTGTGACGGTTTACAGCTTTATTGATGAACGGCATCTGTTGTTTTACTCAACCGTCATCAGCAGTTCCGAACGCGAAGCCGCTTACGTCATTGACGGTCTGCTCCATAATGAAGTGATCAAAAGCGATATTCACTCAACCGATTCGCACGGCTTTACCGAAGTTGTTTTTGCCGTGACGCATCTGCTCGGCTTGACCTTTGCTCCGCGCCTCAAACAACTTTCAAAACAACGCCTCTATTCATTTGAAAAACGCAAAATTTATGAAAATCTTGGATTTAAGATTCTGCCGAAACTTTATATTGATACGAAACTGATCGAAGATAATTGGGATGACATTCTCAGATTCGTCGCCACCATTAAACTCAAACATACGACCGCTTCGCAGCTTTTCAAGCGGCTCAACTCTTACTCTAATCAGCATCCGCTGTATCAGGCGTTAAAAGAGTTCGGCAAGATCATCAAGACGTTATTTATTCTGCGCTATATTGATGATGTCGAACTGCGCCAGTCAATCGAAAAACAGCTCAATAAAATCGAACACGCCCACCGCTTTGCCAAAGCCATCGCCTTCGGCAGCAGTCAGGAAATCACTCAAGCCGAAAAAGAAGATCAGGATATTTCCGCCGAATGCCGCCGCCTCATTGAAAACTCGGTTATCTGCTGGAATTACCTTTACCTGACTCACAAACTGACCAAAGCCGATAAAGATGAAAAAGATGAATTGCTCAAAGCCATCAAAGAAGGCTCGATCATCACCTGGCGACATATTAACTTTCACGGTGAATACGATTTTTCTGAAGAAAAACTCAAAGATTCGGTCGGTTTCGACCTTCCCGAAATTCTAAGCTGGAAATTGGAAGAAAAACGGGAATGAAAAAATCAGATAACCTCAATAGATAAAAGAATTACTTGAAATCCTATGAAACATTTTTACCTTTTGTAACAACTTAGCCAAAGATGGAATGAGTCAAGCGATAGTGTGCGCTCCAAGGATTTGCCGAAACGGATGACTCTGCCCGAATGAAATTTGAAATGAGATGAACAAAAAACTTGAAAACAACTCGATGATTTCGCATTACCGCCTTACTGAACAAATCGGCAAAGGCGGAGTGGGCGAAGTTTACTTGGCAACTGATACCAAACTCAATCGAAAGGCAGCACTCATGATTCTGCCCTTTGAGGTTGCCGAAGATTCTGACCGAATGAAGGCTGCGGTTAGCGAAAATGAAAGAATTCAAACAGAACAGAATTCTCTTTTTGCTCGGCTTTAACGAAAATCAAATTGAGCGTCTGATTGCGGTTCGACGTTTGGCAATTTTGCTACGCGATGACCTTTTATTTCAGAGCAGAATTTTATCTAAAATTAGTCTAAGTTTTTATCTGTTATTCAGAGTCTCGTTTTGAGTCCTTTTGCGTCCGATAACCAAAGGGTTAAAAGATGAGGTTAAAATAAAGGTTAAATAAGAGGTTAAGAAGGTTAAGGTCATTTTTAATAAAATAACTCTATTGTTTGTAGTAAGTTAGCCAACACTATGTGTAGGTCAAACCTAGATAACAGCCTCTTTTTTGACCAAAATTCCGCAAAAAAATCAAAAAAAACCGCAAAAAAATCTTAATTTTTCCTACGTGTAGGTCAGACCTAGATAATGTGTAGGTCAAACCTAGATAGTTTTTGCTTTGGTGTAGGTCAGACCTAGATAATGTGTAGGTCAAACCTAGATAGTCTGACCGCTTTACCTGTGGAAAACTTCCCAAAAACCGTCTAAATTTCGTTAAAAACTGCTTGGTGTAGGTCAGACCTAGATAATGTGTAGGTCAAACCTAGATATATGTGTAGGTCAAACCTAGATAATGTGTAGGTCAAACCTAGATAGTTTTCGACCGTTTGCACACTCATCCTGTGGAAAACGGCATATCATTTTATTTTTGTGTGCTTTAACTGATATTTTAGGCTGTGGAAAACTTTTTTTGAAGAATGTCAAAAATTTAATCCTAAAGAAGTAGTCCGCGCACTTTTTTCGCTTTGGCATTTGCGCGCTTCACGTCGGCGATAAAATCAAAATGCGGCTGAAACTTAAATTTTGCGTCAATTAATTTCGTTCTCGGCTTTGTGTCAAAAAATTTTTCCGTTTTGCAGCTTAGGATGACGTTTATTTGCTTCATCTCTTCTATTGCATTTTCAACTTCAACAAGGTTCTGTTGCAGACGTTTTTGCGGCGTGAGACCGAAATCTCTGATTATGGTGGTCAGAAGTATTTCATAAGAATCGGTTAAGCTCGCCTGTATAAAATGATGTGACATCCTTTTGTGAAGCTGTCGGGCGATAACGCTGCGATAGCTCATCACCTTGTCATAATTGATTAACCGATACGAGCCGGATTTTATGGTATGAGTGACGAGCGGCGAGAATCTGACAAATGTTTTTGTTTCAGTTCCCTCGCCTGCAAAGCCATAGCTTTCGACCGGGCTGAATGCAGTTTCGACTTGTCCGGTTTCGTCCTTCAAAATAAGGTCTGTGTTATTTAAAACTCTAATCGCATCTTTTAATTCGTCGTAACTGTAACTGTGTCCCTTCTCTTTAAGTTCTTTCTGAAGTTGATAAAGGGTGAAAGCAATTCCGACTTCCCCGTCGAGCATCAGACTTTGCCGCTCGGTCATCAGCTTCCGCAAAGCGTCCTCGACCAGTTCTTCCCTTTTCGACGGGTAAAATTCCTTGAATTCTTCGCCGACTTCAATCCTAGCCGGCATCAATGTCAAAAGATATTTTTTGCCGCGGCACTCAAACTCGCGCTTTAAGCTATCCAAAAACTTGCCATTAACTCGCTCTACCTTGCCCCACACAAATTTTGGTATAAAATCATAAAGCTCGATGGATTGCGAGTAGCTGTCTTCGTCCTGCTCCAAATCAAACAAAGTTAATTGAAGCGGTTTGGACGCATCAAGCTGGTCAAAGGTTTTCGATTTTTCGCGTTTCCTGCGCTGCACCTTTTCAGCTTTCGGTTTCGTCGGTTTCTTCTTTTGATTCGTCATCTACTCGTTTATACAGCTTAAATTATAAAAAAGAATGTTATCAATTTTATATCAATCATATATCACCATAATATCTAACCGTCTTTTTCCAGTTTTTCAAAAACGGCTTCCAGTAGCCAGGTATGGCGCGGAGTTTTTATCTTTTTCGCGCTGACAATTTCATCTATTTTTTTCACAATTTCAGCGGGTATTCTAATTAAAATCGGTTTGTCTCCCGTTTGCTTTGTGTTGCTGCCGTCTTCCCTATCTTCAGCGACACTTCCGCCTTTATTTATAAGTGTGTTTATGTTCTGCTCTTTGGCTTGTGTTTCGGATAGTTTCGGTTTTCTTGCAATAGCCATAATTTAATCAAACCTCCTTATATCAATCTAATATCTCCGTGATACTTATTTTATATCAAAAATGTAGTCGTGCAACTTTGATATTTCCTCGAAGGCTTTTGGGTCCAGAGGTTTTAACTCTGAAACTCCCAAGCCAGCGGCGGCGGCATTGCTGAACGCTTTTCTCGCGCCCAAAGGCGTGTCGAGAAAAGTCAGTGTGTCGTTTTCTCTTAGAACTTCCGCAGTATCGTAGTTGTCCTGTCCTCTCGGGTCTGCGCGGTTCAAAAACATACAAGCTCGAAGTTCCGGGTTGACGGTTTTCATTTCTGCAACGAGATTAGAAACCTTTTCAATCGTCCAAACGTCAAACGAGCGGGGAACGAACGGAACGAGCAGTATATCGGCGACCGTCAGTGCGGCTCTCTGGCTCGATGTGTCGCGCCCGCCGGTGTCAATAATAATATCCTGATATTTGTCCTTTAACCGCAAGGTTTCGGTTCTGACTGCCGCGCCGGTCAGTTTGATATTTGTGTATCCGGCGCCGCTCTCCAGGATTTCGTTTCTCAAAATGGTAAAGTCGGTCGAGGTTTCCTGATCGTCCGCGTCAATCAGCAAAACGTCGTTTCCTTTGCCGCTTCTCATAACCGCAAGATTTGTCGCCACAGTAGTTTTTCCGCTGCCGCCTTTTATTCCGCCTATAACTATTATCATATTTATATCAATTTAATTTAAATTTGATGCAGGAAGAATATCAAAGATATATCAAAATAAAATATAGTAAATTTTACCGGAAAGCAATACGAAAAGGGAAAGTCGAGATTGAGCGAAAAATTAAATAACCGGAGCAGGGAAGTTTATGGTAAAATTCTTCGTGTTATGAGCGTTGTATCAACTTCAGAAATTAAACTGACCAAAACAGAAGCGGGCGTGATTCGCATCGGTGATTCTCGCGTTTCTCTCGATTCAGTAATAATTGCGTTTAACCAAGGCTCTGCCCCGGAGCAGATTGTTTACGATTACGATTCTCTCAGCCTGTCGGAAGTTTACGCGACCATCAGCTACTATTTACAGCACAGCGAGGAAGTGAATTCTTATCTTGCCGGGCGCGCCAAACAAAATAAAGAGCTGCGAGAGTCTAATGAAGCCCGGTTCAACCAAAAAGGATTGCGCGAAAAACTTTTGTCCCGCCGCCGCAATGCCGCTTAAATTTTTCTGATGCATTTACTGTCTGATGAAGATTTTAACAATCGGATCGTGCGCGGATTGCTGCGTCGCTTTCCGCTGCTCGATTTGGTCAGAGCGCAGGATGTCGGTTTGGCAGGGAAACACGACACAGAAGTTTTAGAATGGGCGGCGAGGGAAGCGCGGCTCGTTTTGACTCACGATTTTGCCACGATGCTCGATTTCGCATATAGCCGTGTTGAGCGCGGTCTCCAGATGCCTGGCGTTATCGCGCTTTCGCAGGATTTTCCCATCGGTGAAGCTATCAATGAATTAATCGTTCTCATCGAATACAGTTTAGAAGACGAATGGAAAAATCAAGTGGTCTTCCTTCCGCTGAAAAATTAAAGATATTTCAGATTGATATATTTTTGATATTATTTTAATACAAACTTATTTGAAATAGTTCAATCATTTTTATCGGACGCGAAAGACAAAGACCACGACGATTGTCATTGCTCCGCACACAAAACCACCGCCGAACAGCAATATCAACCATCCGTATAAAGCGATTTTGTCCCAGACTGTATTTTCATTGAATTCTTGATAGCGATCTCTTTCGGCGGCGAGACGCGTCCGTTCGGCTTCGATGTTTTCGCGTTCGTTCTGCACTGCCAGTTCGACAACGCGGCGAAATTCGGGCGCGTATTGTTTGAACACAGACGCGGCTGCATCTGACAATTCGGCAGGCGGCGCGAGCGCTGTTTTAACATATGCATAGCTGCCGCCGATTGTTCCGACGCAAAGCAGCACAACGGCGATAACTATTACCAATTCTTCCCGCGCTGCCGTCTTTGCCGTCGTCTCCGCAGCCCTCGCTCGCTTCGCCATTTCTCTTCGTTCGTCGCCGAAAGCGCGAACGTTCTTTTGCGCTTCAGCAAGCGCGTTTTTTAGCGTCGCTGCCCGCCCGCACGTTACCGCGTAATTTTTTGAAAGATCATCTCGTTCTCTTTCGACTATAGCCAATCGCTTGCACGTTTCGTCCAACTCGGCGGCATATTGAACAGCTTTTTTCGCCGCCGGCACAAGTTTTCTAATCGTCTTTTTTAACTCCGTGACGGCTGATTCGTTTTCGACGGCAGATTGCGCCAGATTTTCCGATGCTTCAGCATGTCGGCGCAATCGTTCGACTTCCTCTGTTAGATCGGCGAGTTGCTCGTCTTTAAGCGCAATTTCCGCCTCCATCATTTTTTCCCGGCTCATCGGCTTAATCCTCGCTCTGCGGGTCGCGTATTTTCAATCGGGCGTGTAGTTTCGATTTCGCGCTGTGATTCGGTTCGCGTCAGAACTTCTGTTTTAACCGCTTCGATGTTAATAGTTTGCTCATTCGTTTTCTTTCGCCTTTGCGCTTCAAGCGGCTCACTCAAATCATTAATAATTTCATTTGCGAAATTCCTCGCTGCGCTCTTCGCCGTTTCGTCGCCGAATTTTTGCGCCAAGAGATTTGTTAGTTGTTCGATTTTCGCGTTCCGCGGTGCGAGATGTTCGAGCAGTTTGATACTCGAACCGTCGCTGATTTGCTTGCCCGCCGAATCGAACGCCTTATTGTCCGGCGTAACCAAAGCGCGAACCTCCGCCGGATTCGAGCGGCTGATGATGGCGATGCCTTGTTTTGTTTCCGCTAATTGCTCCGGCGGCAACAATGTTTTCGTCATTTTTACAAGCGCTACATCGAGCCGTCCGCGTTCCTGCTGCAATAATCGAGTTGTCTGCTCGAACATCTCAGCCATCCGGTCGCGGTCTTTGACGGCTTGATCAAGCAGCTCGACTTTTCCATACCAGGTTTTGACCCGCTGATGCTCTGCCTGACTTCCGCGAATGCCGCGCTCTAAACCGAGCGGTTTCATCGCTTCGGCATATCCGTCCTGCAATGCCGAAAGCTTGTCGCGCCCGCCCAAATGAGATTTGCAGTTAAGGCGTTTATTTTTATCGAGCGGCACGGCGTAAGCGACGACGTGCGGCGTTTGTTCGTCGCGGTGCGCAACCGCTTTGACGAACATAAATCCGCGCTCCTCCAAACGCTCCATAAACTCGTCAACTTTGCGGTAAAATCCCAGTTCTTTTTCTCGGTCAATAACTCGCTGCCGGATGCCTCGTTCTGATTGTATTTTTTCCTGTTCTTCGGTCAGCGGTTTTTCAAAATATTCGGGTGACGCGCCGAAGAAAAATTCGACGCATCGAACCGCATCTTTGCGAATCCTTTGCGCGGTCTGCGCCTGTGCATTGGTGATAACCGCTTCGATTTTCTGTTTCAAATCGTCGCCTTTTTCGCCGCGCAGACGAAGATTATTTTCGGTTCGTTCCGGGTCAGCATTTGGTGTGTTCATCGCGCGTTCGGTGTGCCGGTCCGAAGCCGCAATCGCGCCGCCCTTGAGCTTGGCGCATCTCATAATTGCAAACGCCATTATTTCTTGCCTCTCTGGTTTCTGTTTGTTTTGGTAATCTTTGAAGGTTGTTCTTCAACCGGAACCTAGAGCATTTGGCGTGCCATAGGCAAATGCCACCTTTTTCATAATGCAGACGCAAGTGCAAAGTGTAGTGAGTACCTTTAATAATCACTGATATTACGCAAAAGCTGTAAAGCATTGCACAAATTCTGTTTGCGTTGGTATTTACTGGCGAAATAAGTCTTGTTTGAAAGCGTATATCGTCTGCCTTTTTTCCATTGCTTTAGTTTGGGTTAGACAAAAGGCATACAATCCTAAATGCAGATGCGCCTTTTGTGATTGGATCGAAGCCGCCCGGCAACGTCCCCAACCAAACTCTTGTTTCAAGAGTCGAAACACTTCTTCGATTTGCTGACGAACTCGATAAATTCGCTTTACCTGAGCCGAACTTAAACTCAAATCATTCGTTAAATAGTATTTCTTGCCGTCCTTGACAATCAATACTTGATGCCGAATTCGTTTCAAGTTTCCCGCTCGTCTGCCGAAGCGATGGCGAAAGGTTTTATCCAGCCGCACTTTCTCAAAAAGCCGATTGCGTTTCGCTTTGGTGATATATTGCCAGCCAAACAAAGCCAGCAAATTCAATAAACTTCCTCCTCCATACCAACTGTCAAACATCACATACATTGGAGTTATGCCGCGTCTTCGGGCTTCTGACAACATTTCTTCCGCCAATTTTAACTTTGATTTGCCGCCCTTTTGCCAGATTCTGATGCCAAGCGGAACGCGCCATCTGCCGTCAGTCCAAATCAGCAAGACCACTTGCATCCCGAACACTCTTTTGCCAAGCGTCGAATCCCACACATAAGATGCGCCTTCCAACTTCTTGCCGAATCTGTGCCAGGTGGTGTCATCAATTATCAAGTAACCACCTGCCATCACCAAGTTTGCTGCCAGCCATTCCCATAACCGTCTTGAATATGGAAATGACAAATACAAAACCCGGTAAAGGCGGTCGTGTGCCACTTGCACCAGTTCTGCCAAACACACACAACTCATTCGGCTGTTGCGGTAAATCAAGCCAATCAAGTAAAATTGCATCGCAAGCGGTAGTTTGGTAATGAAATCGTTCATAGCAGATTGATTCTATTACTCTTTCTGCCTCTTGCGTAATATCAGTAATCAATATCGCTTCATCTTAATCACTCAATATTTGCGGCGAGGCTTTTATTTTCAGTGGAGCTCGGATTTTTTG
>MWWK01000143.1_pt1 | contig 12387 bp, 13 predicted proteins | sample 1047241 | NCBI WGS metagenome assembly MWWK01 (sample SAMN06349964, study PRJNA376086) | soil metagenome | isolation source: BG12-3 sample Antarctic (ecotone) soil | place: Antarctica | reverse complement strand
CCCTTGGAGTCGGGCCTGACTTGGGTAACGGGTGTAAATTTCGATTTTTTTGCTTCCATGAAAGTCATCCTATCAGATTGTGGGAAAAAGTCAAAGTGGGAGATCCCACAAGTGCAACATAATCCTTTAAAAACTCAAGCTTACAATCATAAGTGATACTATTAAATCATTGAAATTATTATGTTAAACTATATTTAATCTCAAAATTAGCCAAAAACTACGCTTTTTGATATATCCTTTTTTAGAACTTATTGACATGCATGTGCATGCACATTAGAGTGTAAATAGCGAAAGGAGTTCTCCATGCGCACAACCATCGAGCTCACAGAAGAACAAAGAGCCGAACTTTTAAAAATCGCCGCCCAACGTGGAATGAAAGGCTTTTCTCAACTCGTCCAAGAAGCTGTCGATTCTTTTTTAGATAGCCAATCCTCAAGAGCCTCCCTGATCGACGCTGCCCTTGCCATGAAGGGTGCTCTCAAAAATAAATCATCTGATGATTTTGAAGCCCGCACTAATTCCATTCGGGAGAATTGGCGATGATTTTCGTAGCCGACACAGACGTTTTAATCGATTTTTTACGCGACCGAGGCGACGAAGCCAGGCGCATCGAGTTTGAGCTCAAGACCGGAAGGCTTTGCACGACCGCCGTCTCGGCTTTCGAGCTCTGGGTCGGAGCCAAATCTCCTCAAGAAAAAGCTGCCGTTCAAACGCTTCTCTCGGCCCTCTCCATCATCCCTCTCGACGCTCCCGCTGCAAACGAAGCTGGGGAAGTATTTCGTACGCTGCAATCAAAAGGACTAACGATTGGCATGGCGGATTCCCTCATCGCAGGCATTTGCCTTCATCGAGACGCCATCTTCATCACCAGAAATAAAAAGCATTTTTCAAGAGTCCAAGGCATCAAACTCTCCGGCGAATATCGACTCACTTCCAAAGACTAAAATATTCAGAAAGCCCCTCTTACGGCGCTTTTCAGCGCCATTTTTTTCTTGAAAGTAGGATTCATGCGATTGCCATTTTTTCGACTGTCTATTGCCGTTGTTTATAGTTTTGTCGTTCTTTCATGTTCGACGTCATCGGTAAAAAGCGGTGGCTCGATTCGAACTGAAGTTGAAAAGCAAACGCCTTATAATGCTTCAATAGGCAAGATCGATGAAAAAGAAATCCTAAAAAAAATCGAACAATTTGAAGCTGTCCTCAAAAAGAATGGCAAACGGCTGACCATTGCCGATTGGAAGCTTCATGATGAGCTACTAAATAAATATATCCAGCTAAAGTCTCAGTCCATTCAAGGCACTCAAATCAACCTACCTCCCCACAGCCGACTCAAAGTTGATCTGCCAAGTTTTTGTTTGGACTCTGGCCGCGCGGTTCCGGCGGATAATGAGGCCTTTCAGTGGGTGAAGAAGGATCCGAGCATTTCGTATTACAAAGAGATTCTAAGGTTATCCTCAGGCAATGAAATTAAGCAGGCAGACGCGCAAACACTTCTGTGGAATCTACAAAACAAAACTCGCTGGGAAACTTATCCGGATGATCTCAAAGCGATTCTTCAGAAAATTGATCCCAGCGCATCAATCAGATTGCCCTCAAAATTCAAAGATACGATTAAAGATTCGGCCATCGACATCTTGAAAGATCATGTCCCGTTTTCCGATCAAGTCGAAAATGCCGTTTCACTTGTTGAAGGGGAGTATTATAAATACGAAGACTATGCGCGTTCCATTCGTGATTTAACATCTAAATATCCTCTTGAGAAAACCGAAGGACTGTCTTCAGTTCCGCAAACTTCCATGTATTCAAGTATTCGTCCGCAGGGCTACAGTTCACAAAGCATCACTTTTTACAATCCGTCGAACAAAATTCAGCAGATTGATTTGGCCGATTATTACCTTCAGCCGACGAGACAGGATGTCCAGCGGATCGCCCTTGCAGGCGATCCGGCGCGAGGCCATTTGGACCTTCTCAGCCGCCTAGAGAAGGCACTCTATGGATCAATGGCGCGGCTGGGGATTGGATTCACCCCTGTTCTGGGAGATGTGGCGGATCTGTATGAATTGGTTTATGGCAAAGATTTTGTAACTGCCAAGCCGTTGTCCTTTGACGAACGCTTGGTTTCTGGTGTGGGCGTTGTTCTGGGTAGTGGATCTGCCTACAGATATGCAAAAAGGTGGGTCAATGCTCCCACAGAATACTTGCCCAGATTCGAAGCTGAGTTGAGCCAAATCGCAAAACGATCTCAGGAATCCGCTGATCTTATTGGAGCGCGAAATGTTCTTAACGAAGGTCGCGCCGAAGCAGATGCCCTTGGAAAGTCACTCGATTACACTGGCACCCAGGAGCTTTCAAAATTTTTACGAGACGGAAAGGTTTTAAGAGAAGACCGGGTAAGAACAATCCAATCTTTCGAATCAGGGACTATTGGTAAGCACGTCGTTCAAGAAGATCAAACGGTCTATCGTTGGCACAATGGGGACGGTGAAGTTCGGCAATTTGGAAGGTTTGTTAGTCCTGAAAAATTGGAAAATGGGGCGCTAGCGCGACGAGAACTAGCGCTCCCGAATGAAAACAAAATGAGACATTTGGATTCATTCACTCTTAAAAAAGGGCATTCCATTTTCGAAGGGAAAGTTGGTCCAAATTTGGGTCAACCTGGAGGGGGCCGTCAGATTCTTATCCCTGGAGACGTACAAAAAAGCCTGAAATTTCTTGAGAGGATCAAGTGACACTTCCTTCGAGTATCTTAGCAGCGATCGAAGAAGCCCTACTTACGGTGGATAATGATATCCACCGACGAACTGCAAACCAGCAAGACTACGAAGATCTTGATCGAATGAAATCGGAGCTGATTGAGATGAAGTCTGGACATCGAAAACAAGCCTCAGATTCGATGAGTCGCATAATTGTTGACAGCATGGATTGGGAACAACCGAGTTTGAAAAAATTCAATGAGGTTCGGGAACTTTTACGAAAACATTACGGATTAAAATCCTGAATTTGCAGCCCCGAACTCGTTCCACTGGGCTGCCGCAGAAAAACTGATTGGCGAGGGAAAATTTAGTCAGCAAAGCCTTGAGAGAGAGGCAATTAACGCTCTCAAACAGGGCGATTTGAATGTGCTCGGTTTTATGTCTGCAGCCCCAGGCGGCGGCTCCGCCTGGGGCTCGGAAAACATATTCCGAATCAAATTTAAAATTGCGCTCATCCGTTAAAACCTTTCTGCGTCAACACGCGGTGGCCTTAAAATCACTGGCCGCGGGGGCGGCTGTGATTTTTCCTGCCTCGCCAAAAGCGTTTCTCTGACAGCATCTTCTGACAAATACCCCGCAGTGGCCTCCCCTCTGACCTTTACGATCGCGGATTTCGACTGCGGGTACTTCGTCACCATCACACACTCGCCAACTGACAAAGAGCGAATAACGTTCGGGTGAATCGCGAACTCGTCCACTTCCTTGATGGACTTCATGCCGGTCTTCTCGTCGCCAAAGAGCCAATTGCTCTTGGCCTGCTCGGTCACTTCCTTGGCTTTTTTCGTGCCCGCAATGCCCGCGATCAATTCTGATGAGTCGGGCAGTTTCTGTAGGAACGTGAACATCGTCGAAGTCGAGTTCATGAGCCTGCGTGTGAACTCCGGGCTAATGCGCGAGAGATCTGCGATCTCTTGGTGCGCGACCACAACGCCGATCTTGGAGCTGCGGGCGCGGTCAAGAAAACCGACAAAGTCCTCCGTCGCCATGTCCGCAAACTCATCGACCACCACAGAAAACGGCGTCCGCTGGTCTCGCGGGATCTCGTTATCAATCCTGGCTGACGCAGCTTTTAGGTCCTGCAGAATGAGTTTCCCGAGCGCACGCGACGATTCCCCGTAGGTCCTCGAATCAAGCAGCACATAGACAATTTTACGCGATCTAATCGCCTCAAAGAGATCAATGCCACCGACCGCGGCCCGTAAGAGATAGCCGAAGTCCGACAGCAGTAGTGATTCAAGTTGCGATCTTAGGCCCTGCAGCGCCTTAAAGTTCTCAAGGCGACTCAAATAAGTCACAAGCCCCTCAAGGCTCGCTCTCACCTCAACCTGGGATTGCGGCAGCCGGTCAATCAACACCTCGATCGCTTTGGGATCCTCCGCGCACTTTAAAACCGCACCAAGATCAAACGGCTCAGCCCTCAGATCACGGAGAGCGGTCAACCCGCGCAGGAGTTTGAGCAAGAAGCTCGACGCCTCGTTTTTATAAAACTCCTCGCTCCAATTGAGTGCACCCATGATCCGGTCTTTGAGCTGATTGGCCGTGCCCGATGCAATCACGTTGTAGGGGCTAGACATCTCCGGGTTCCCGCACGAGAAGATGTACAAATCCTCCATGCGGTCCGCCGCACGCGCCGTTGATACTACCTGGCGGATGGTTTCAAAGTCGGCTTTGAGATCCACGAACAAGAGGCCACTGCCAGACCTAATCCGGTTTTGGATGACGTGCGAGAGCAGTACACTTTTCCCAAACCCACTCGCACCCACAATGTGGACGTGGTGATTGAGTTGATCCTCGGTCAGACTCACTTTTTTATGGGGCTTTCCTTTCTCAGACCCCAGTAAAATCGGACCAGATCCCCGTACTTCATTGGGCGTCCCCAATTCACGAGCAGCCGTCTTTTCCCGCCTCCAATAAAGAAGGCCTGAATAAATAAGCACCTCAATATTGATAAGCCCAAACCCCGTTCTCAGCCAATAGGGTACTGGGAACAAAAGACTCACAGCCATCCACGTTCCGACAGCGCCCAACACCCACCAAAATTGGGCTGAGAGCATACGAAACGGCGTGAGTAAAAGCCAAAATCCCTGGTAGACGAATCCACCGCGGCCGGCGCCTTTAAAATGCAGATACACAAGACTTGCGGCAGCCACCGGAATCAGGCTCCAGAAATAAAACCTCACCTCGTTGACCGTAATGTTGCGAATCATGAATTTCTTCGGCAGCATCTGGTTTAGGGTACCAACCGCCTCCCACACGCTGCGCCCGGTCCACTGCCCAAAATCCGTAAACATCACCCCCTTAAAATGGTGAGTGAATAGTACCGGAAATCCGAATAGGTACACAAACACCGACAGTGTGATCGCAACCGGCCAAGCGAGCTTTTCGCCGTTTGGCTCTCCGTCTTCCATATAAGCGCCGTACCAGAGAAGCCCTATTAAAAACCCGCCGATCAAAACCGGCGATACCATCAAGACTAGGATCCCTACGATCGCAACAGCCGCGAACATTAAAGCTCGCCCGGCCATCTCGTTGTCGGAATCCGACATTCCGCCCTTTTTATTCTCCATCAACCCACCTCCTTTTTGACGTCGGCGCCGATGCCGCCGACAAGATCACTCAACTTTTCGATTCTGAATTTTCCCTCATGCCTCCTGGTTAGTTCCGTTAACAGACTAAAAACGCTTGGCGACTGGACGACAAATAGAGCGCCACGAAAGCCCGACGCCTCCCGAATCACCTCCAAATATTTCCTGATCTTGGACTCGTAGCGGTCTTTTGCCTTGACCGAGATCTCAAGCTCAAAGGCCATGGGCTCGCCGTGCTTATTCCAATAGATGGCGTCGGGTTGGTACATTCTGGATAGGCCTGCGATCAGTGCCGATTCCGATTTAAGCCTTCGCTCCGACGCCCAATTGACAGCGCGACCAGCGGTTTCAAGCGCAAGACGGGCTGCAATAATGAGCCGATCATGTTCGAATGTGCGTAAATCAATCTCAGACAATGGCTTCACAAACGATCTTGCGGAACGCATGTTTGTGAGTGCCGTGTGCGCCAAATCCGTCGCCAGGTAGTAACCCTTACCACTGAAACTTAGCCGCTTTGAATGTAAGAACCCGTGCTGTTTAAGAAGCCTTAACCGCTCCCTTGCCCACCAGTCCGACTTACTCCTCCCCCCAAACCTGGTTACCGCGAAGAACTTCCGATGCAGCACCTGAAGATCAGCAAATTTCATCTCAAGGCAGAACTCCAGAATGTCCAAATCCCGGCCCGTTAACACGATCTGTTTATTTTTTATTTCCTGGGTTTGTCGCGTCTCATGTAATTGACGGCGGTGTCGTCTCACTTACCTGACGGCACCCGGAAGATGTTGTTTTCTAAGTTTTCTCCTTGTCCATGTCAACATCCCTCGTTTTTATCCTTCCTTTGAGCCGGTAACTGTCGCCTTCGAACGCTACGTAATGAGCATGCTCGAACATTCGATCGACAGTTGAGTTGGCCAGAACGACATCCGGGAACACCTCCCCCCATTCGCTGACCGCGCGATTCGAAGTTAGGATCAAGGCTGACGAGTATTTCCGTCGATCGAGCAGATCGAAGACTTCTTCGGCGACTTCTCGTTCCATCGAGATCACGCCCCAGTCATCGATGATCCAAAGTTTTGCCGCGAGGATTCGCTTAAAAAATTGATCGAGCGTATCTCGCGCCTTCGCCGCAATAATCTGCCGCGAGAGTCTTTTGGCAGAAGTCCAAAACACGCGGTGACCAGCACGAGTCGCAAGATGTCCGATCGCCAACGCGCAGTGAGTTTTGCCAACTCCCGGCGGCCCTAAAAATAATGCGATCTCGTTGCTTTCTAAAAAATGAAGGCTCGAAAGCTCGCGCAGTTTTGCTTCGTTAATTTTCGCATTAAAACTCCAGTCGAAGTTTTCGAGCGTAGTTAACTCTGGGAACCCGGCTTGCTTGATCCGCGCTTTCAGCGCGTTTTCTTTTCTGCCATCAAGCTCGCGCTCGAGAAGCTCTGCGACCCATTCGAGACTCACGGCTTTTTTATGTTTGCCTAAGATATCGTCGATGTCTCGCGACGCCGTCGCAAGTCTCAGCGACTTCAGTTGAGTTTTTATTGTTTCTACATTCACTTATTTCTCCTCTGGTTAATGAAGCAACGACAGCTGCTCCTCATATTCTTTCATCGACCTCACGAACTTGTTTTGGCCCGTCGCCTTCGCCGCCTCGGCAGGCCCGGCTTCCGCCTTCGCTTGCAGACGAAGTAAACTTTGCACGATCCTATACCCGAACTCGCCGAGCGCGATCGCGTCTCGGCATGCACTATTGATCGCCTCTTTTTCATATTTCTTATCTAAAGATAAAATTCCCCAGATCTTTCTCGTGTCGATGAACCCTTCCCCTTGAGCGAGTAAGATCACGATCATGCGCTCAACATCGGGACCAAGTTTTAGAGCGCGCTCGCGGTAAAAAGATCCCTCACCCATGGCCTGCTCCCACGGCTTTAAATGATGCGCCTTCGTTTGTTTCGACCGATGCGGGTCGAGCAGACGCTCGTGCACTTCGACAAGCTTGCCCTTATAATAAATGGCAACTTGGGTTTCGCTCCCGATGATGAACACCTCTTTGTCGACCATCGTCTCTTCGAGCGAGTAATATTTGTTTTCAAAGCGCACGTGTCCGTCTTTGCGGACTTTGCCTTCGCCGAACTTTTCGATCTGATACGCAACCGCGGGAAGTGGTTTTAAAAAGTTAACCTCCACTTGAAGCAAGTCTTCAACCGGCCGGCGCTGAGTCGTCCCGTGCCGTCGCTCGTTTGCGATCTCTAGTTTTCTGGTTAAATAAGATTGGCTTTCCTCGAGACCCAGCCATTCCGAGCCGTGCGCTTCATAAAGTCTCCTCACGAACGGCATCATCCGCTCAACTTTGCCCTTCTTCTCCGGATCACGCGGCGGCAAACACTCGATCCTAAAACCGTAGTGATCCGCAAAACGCTCAAATGCCGGATTTAAGATTGGCTCATAATCGGAAGCCTCGAGTGCAAAACATTTTGGATTGTCAGAAGTAATTTTTAACGGCACGCCGCCCAGTTCGAGCAGCATGCTCGCAATCGATTCGAGTGTCGACGCCACATCGTTTGTCCACACGAGCCGCACCATCATGAACCGGGAAAAACCCATCACGCCAACGAATGCCCACAAAGTTTTCTTTTTTCCGGTCTCAACGTCGATTACGTCTCTGAGTTTTCCCCAATCGAGCTGCATACACTCGCCCGGCTGATGCACGATCTCTGGCACCACCCGCCGGTAGTGCTTGCCGATCTCCATGATCTGGTGACGGTGCAGGAACCTGTAAAAGCTCGCGCGCGTAATATCAAGGCCGCACTCTTCGAAGACCGTGATCGGACGCCAGCCAACTTCGAGTCGGTCGACGATCCAATCTTTCTTCATAAATAAAAGCTGATCGGCCGCAGAACTCTTTTTCGAACGAAGATCGTCGGGATCGGGGAACACCGCCTCCGGATACGGCGGCAGTGGTGTGCCATCGAGGTAGCCGAAAAGTTTCGCAAGCTCCGCGACGCGCCTGAGTTTTCGGTCGCCAATTTTTAGATGCTTGATAATCCAGCGCTTGCTCGCGCCTTCGATTAAATATTCTAACGCCTTACGATCCAAAGCTCGTCTCCTGGTGATTGATCTCATGATGTCCCCGCCTTTATGCGGAACATCATATCAACCTTCCAGGTGCCGTCGTTTACCTGAGATTTTCACCCCAAATAGTGCCGTCGTTTATGTGAGAATAACGATCGGCAGGGGTGCCCTCACTTATGTGAGAATGGCACCCGCTATACCGCCGTCAAGATGGTGAGACGGAACACTGGGTTGGCCCAGCCGGTTTTTCCCCGGATTTTCTTATGTTTTTTTCTTCCTCTATATGGCACCTCCTCTGTTTTGGTTTTTTGTTTTCTTCCCCATCTTTTTCTCCCTTCTTTTTTTATTATTTATCCCCGTCCCTTCTTCTTACTTACTTTCGTTATATGCACTCACTCCTCCCACCTCTTTTTTCCTGACCACCTGATCTCGTAGGGAGCGGGTGGTCAGGAAAAAAGAGGTGGGAGGAGTGCCCGCGCCACACCAGTCTTCTTCAAGAGATAGGTTTCTGCCGTCCCCAATTGCACACGCAACCGAGCCGCATATGCGATTGGGTGTCCGCTTGGGGCATCTCCGTCCCAAGCTCAAGTTCGCCTGTATTGAACTAAGGACAGCCTCGCAAACATGCCGGGCGCACCAATCCACCATCAATTTTCGAGTCTTAAAATTGCGCCGTCCGAGGTCTACTGCTCTCGACACTCATTCTGTTGAGTGGCGGTTCAAACCTACTGGCCAATCATTTGCTTTAAGGGTCTTACCAAATTTTAGATACACAGCCCCAACCCACCTTATAACCACAAAATCTCACCTCAGCAACAGCAATCAACTGGGCATGAAATCATTACACTCCTTGCTGGGCGCGGGTTTCACAGGGAGATGGTCGGTCATCATGCGCTGCTGGATTTGTCGACGCCGACGCTCCATCTTTCTTTTAGCCACCAAACCCGCCGCGTACAAAAAATGCGAGCGGAATCCGTTCACGGAGCCGCTTCAAGTGCGAGGATCTCTTTGCGACGCGCGGGCCAGATGCTGTCAGCAAAGTGTTGCTTCAGCATCGCCGCGTGGGCCGCCGTCCCTGCTTTCAAAATCTGAGATTCGGGAACGAGAGTCAGTTTCATTTCCGCAGTCATAGTCTCAAGCCACGCTTCGTACTCGAACTCTTGCGCCGCCTGCTCAATGTCAACGCGTCGTGCCTTAGCCTGTTTTTGCCGCTCAATGAATAAACGCATTAGACGCTCGTCAGACGTCTCTATGTGGTCGAGGGGTATCTGACCCTTACTTGCCTGCTCTGCGAGGCTTATAAAGAATCCTCGTGCGTTCTGGACCCTATTCTTGGAGTCCTTAGCAAACTCTGCGAACCGAAATACCAAATCTTCGAGTTGTTCGACTCTCAACATTGGATAGAGTTCGACGCATCGAGCAAGAACTGAGATCGTAATTCCGAACGATTGAACGGTCGCGAGATTGATCGTCGAAAGTGCTTCGGCAGTTTGAGTAGTAGTAGTAGTTTCTTTTAATAATAAAACACTACTACTACTAGGGGCCGTCATTACGGGTTTGGTTACGGGTTTGTTACGGGTCTGTTCCGGGTTTATTACGGGTTCGTTACGGGTTTCGACCTCTCTGATCTCGCCGTAGACTAACTGTGGAAGGGAATATCGAGTCCAACCGCCACGTCCATTTTTAACTGCTGGACGCGACAAAAGACCCATTTTTTCAAGCCGCAAGGTCACGATACGAAGACTCTCAAATCCTTTGCTGTCAACCCGCCCAAGGTATTGCCCGAAATGCTGAAGGCTCATCGGCGGAGTCATCCGATCAATCGACTTTTGCATCCCTCGATAAATACAAAACAGAATTTCTTTCTGGAATTGTGTCGCGCTGGAGAAGGAAAATCCCGTTACGGGTTTGTTACGGGTCTGTTCCGGGTTCGTTACGGGTTTGGTTACGGGTTTATTACGGGTTTCCGCCTTTTGCCCTTTTCCGTTACGAGTTTCTATTACGGGTTTATTACGGGTTTCCGCAGCGCTTATTACGGGTTTATTACGGGTCTGTTCCGGGTTTGTTACGGGTTTATTACGGGTTTCTATAGTCAATTCAGAGAAAGCGGCTGGCTCCTCGGAATCTTCGAGAAATCGCGCAAAATCTTCTATTGAGGTTTTAGCTTTTGCCATTTTAGATCATTCCAAGAAGCTCGTTTGAAAGTTGCTTGTACCCTTGGGCTGCGCGCGAGTCCGCGAATTCGTAAATGATCTGCCTTTTAACCTGGGCTTTTTTAACGGTGCTATCGATCCCAATCGGCTCGAAGATTCTACAAACTGCGCCAAACTTTGCTTTGATAGCTTCGTGGGCCTGTTGTGAAACCGTGGTGCGCTTGTCAAACATAGTAGGCAATATTCCGAGAATCTTCGGCGTGCGCTCATAGAACTCTTCAATGATTCGCTTTTGCTCAAAGAGATAATTGATGTTTGAGATTGCAAAAGCATCCATCGTCGCTGGAATGAGCCAATAGTCTGCGAAGGTCATGAAGTTGAGCAGAACAAGATTCATAGCTGGGCTGCTGTCGATAATGCAGTAATCATATTGGATGTTTTGTTTTTTTAATCTTCCTTTGAGTGTCTCTTCTCGGCGGTGAAATGCAGCCATTCGCACATCCGCTTCAGAGAGTTTTCGAGAAGAAATCATCACGTCGATACTTGAACCACCGACCGCAATTTTCTGGAGTGCATCTTCAAAGGGGGTATCTTCGATAAGAAACGAGGAAAAATCTTTGTCGGAGTTCTGGAGTTTGAGACCAAAGTAAGTCTTGATGCTTCCCTGCGGGTCGCCATCGATAAGTAGGACTTTTGCCTCTGGCCGCAGGATTTTGAGCCCTGTTGCGACTGCTACCGCAGTCGAGGATTTAGCGACGCCGCCTTTGATGTTCGTAACAAGAAGTGATTTCATAAAACCCCCCAAAGGCTTTGAGTCATTGAAAGCTGATTTCACGCGGTGAACAACAGAAATTTCCGTTATGTTTCGCGTCATTGCGCTCGGAAAATTTATTCCATATCTTTAGTCGAGGAACACCCGCGTAAGAATTAAAAGCGACAGGCGTTGTTCCACGCCGAGAGTCCCTCTTTCAGAGGTACCCTCGGCGTGGCGTAATATTCGCCATTTGAGCTTTCCGTGCGGACGGTCTTCCAAACCCTGAAAATTTGGATCTCGAAAACATCGCCGCTGGTGATTTCGTCGTAGTCGAATTTTTCATCGCTATAGCGAATCGCCCAGCGCCCGGTATTTTTGTGAGCTTGCCGACTTGATCTTCCATATTAGCCCGTAGTGCGCCTCATGGGTGGGGTGTAATAGCAGTGATCGTGATGACGTTTTTCCCAGGACCGTAATACCAAAAGATCCGGTAGGCGGCCGGGGTGTTGTTCTCCGCATAGGCCTCAAATATGTCCTCGCCGTTAGGACCCTGAAGCGATGAGTATTTGTGCGTATTCAAAGCCGGGTGGCGCGGGTTGGTTTCAAGATAACCAAGCGCCTTGCGCACGGACTTTAACCGTTTAGCGAGGCCCTTATCTTTTTCAAGAGCGCCGAGCTGCGTGACTGCTTCACTGGCGAAGGTTAGCGAGAAGCTCAATCCCCATCATCCTCTTTGGCGTACTTGGCGAAAGAGCCGAGCGACTTGGTTCGGCCAGCTTTGGCGTCGGCGAGCCCACGCTGGACACTAGCGAGGGCTGCAGGATTATCATAGAGCCATTTTTCCCGAGCCGGGATTTCAACCATTGGTTCAAGCAACAACCGTCCGTGCTCATCCTTTGAGACGTTAAAGCTGCTGATGCCCTCGGTGAGCTTGCTCAAAGTGACGCGTCCCTTGGAGTCGGGCCTGACTTGGGTAACGGGTGTAAATTTCGATTTTTTTGCTTCCATGAAAGTCATCCTATCAGATTGTGGGAAAAAGTCAAAGTGGGAGATCCCACAAGTGCAACATAATCCTT
>MWWK01000142.1_pt1 | contig 12394 bp, 11 predicted proteins | sample 1047241 | NCBI WGS metagenome assembly MWWK01 (sample SAMN06349964, study PRJNA376086) | soil metagenome | isolation source: BG12-3 sample Antarctic (ecotone) soil | place: Antarctica | reverse complement strand
ACCTACTTTTTTAACCTATTTCTAAACCCACCAAACCTATTGGTTAGACCCACTAAACCTATTTCTAAACCCACTAAACCTATTTCTAAACCCACTAAACCTATTTCTAAACCCACTAAACCTATTTTTCTAGTGTTTTTTTATCAGCACAAAAGTCTGTAAAACAATTATTTATAGCAGCTACTGTTGAGCCCTCAAATAGAACAAAGCTTTACAAATACACCAATTGGTGTTCCCGCGCGAGAAAAAAAGCTTTTAGGGACTGTTCGAAGGTACAACGGCGCGAGAAAAACAAAAACAGCAAAGTCCTAGAAGCCAGTAACTTGCGCGCATCTTGTAAAGTATATATTATTAATAATCAAAAGTTTACAAATTAAATTGTCGTGCTTATGTACTGCTATGGGCCGGGGAGTGCGGGGGAGTGCTGAGGCAACTGAAACGGGGGCAGCTCGTGGACTAGGGCGACCAATGGGGCGGTGGGGAAGGGGGAGGCGAGCAGCAGACGGTAGCGAGGTAGCCGGGTAGCTAAGCAACCAGAAAATGGGCAGCGGGATGGTACTGGCGAAGGGGTAAAGCGGGACGGTGAAACAGTGGCCACCAAGAGCCGGGAGGTAGCGAGGTAGCGAAGGGGGCCAGGAGTTGAGGAAAGATGCTGGGGTAGGTAGTGCAGGCAAAAAAGGATAGCCAGGGAGTTGCGCAGGTGGGCAGCATACGTACCTTAGTAGCCCGTGTAGGAGTCTTTCGGAAGTTAAGCAAGTTATGTTTTTCGCTTCGCTCAAAACCTGTTCGCCCTCCGGGCTCACTAAACTTGCCCCTTCGGGGACCGCCTGATGCCACCCGACCAGTCTCCCCGCCGCCGAGGCCGACAGCCGAAGACCACGCCCCACCAGGTGCATACCGTGTCGGTGCGGCTGACCGAGGCGGAGCACCTCGAGCTGGCCACCGAGGCCCAGGACTACCGCAAGTCGATGGGGGAAGTGTTGCGGGCCGTGTGGGCCGGCACCCCCGACGCGGCCCGCCCGCCCCGGCCGCGCACGGTGGAGGAAGTGGGGCAGCTGCGGCAGCTCATCGGCATGGCTGGCAACCTGAACCAGCTCACCAAGCAGCTCCACGCCGGCCACAACGTGAGCGAAGCCGCCCGGCAGGTGCTGGTGCAGCTCTACCGGCTGCTCGAGGAATTAGCCCCCGATTCGACGCGATGATAGGCAAGGTGAAAATCGGCAAGAGCTTCGGCGGGATTTGCCGCTATGTGTTTGGGGAGGAGAAGGGGGCCGAGGTGCTGGCCACCGAAGGCGTGCGCGGCACGTCGGCCGCGCACATGGCGGCGGACTTCAACGCGCAGCGGGAGCTAAACCCGAACTTGGGCAAGGCCGTCATGCACGTCGCGCTGGCCTGGCCCGCGGAGGAGAAGGCGCAGCTGAGCAACGAGCGCATGGAGGAAATCGCCCGCGCCTACCTGAAGGCGATGAAAGTGGACCCGGAGGGGACGCAGTGGGCCTTGGTGCGCCATAAGGACCAGGACCACCCCCACGCCCATTTGATTGTCAACCGGGTAGATAATGAGGGGGCCACGGTGAGCGACCAGCACAACTACCGCCACAGTCTGGAGGCGTGCCGCCAGTTGGAAAAGCAGTACGGCCTGGTCAGTGCCCAGGAAGTGAGCCAGGACAACCGCCGCGCTGAGCGGGAACAGTTGCCGGAGCGGGCGGCGGCCAAATTGTACGTGCAGGACGCGCTGAGCCGGCACTTGCCCCACGCCACGAGCGCCGAGGAACTGACGGCGGCGATGCAGCGGGACGGTATCGGGGTGCAGGCCACGTACCAGAAGGAGAAATTGCAGGCCGTGGTGTTCGAGTACGAGGGCCAGCACCTGAAAGGCAGCGAATTGGGCCGGGCGTACAGCGGCAACAATTTGGCGAAGACCATCGAGGCGCAGCAGGACCAGGTGCAGCAGCAGCGGGCGGAGCTGAGCACGGCCGGCCAGCAGTACGGCCAGCACCGGATGGAGCTGGACTTGGAAGCGTTCGGCCGGGCGTACGCCGCGCAGAAGCAGCAGGCCGAGAAAGCCGAGAAACAGGCCCAGGAGCGCACGAGCCCCCAGCAGACACCCAAACCCCCACGCCCCACCATCAAGCGCAGCGGCGGCTATGAAATGGGCGATTAACCCCCTTATCTCATGAATCCCACTCCCCCCACCCCCGGCAACGGCGTCGCTACGCTGATGGCCGAGATTGAGCGCATTGCCCAGGAGCTACGCGCTTACAACAAACGCCCTTTGCCGGCCACCGAGGACCAGGTGCAGGCCCTGGTGAAGCTGGCCGAGCGCGACCGGCCCCTGACGCTGAACGTGAACAGCGAGGCCGTGGCCACGCAGCTCGTGGGGAAGGTGGAGCAGCAGGCAAAGGTGTTTCAGGACACGGGCTATAAGCTGATTAACTACCTAGACGACCGGCAAAAGGTCATGACGACCGCGCTGGACGAGCGGGTAGCGGCCCTGAAAGCGGCCGAAGCCAGCTTGGAGGCCACGGCGCAGCGCATCCCCCGGCAGGTGCCCTTGAACGTGTTTGAAAACTGGCGTTCGACGGTCGGCTTTACGTTCGGCCCAGTCGTGCTGGTGCTGCTCACGATGCTTATGACCGGGCATTTTTCGCGGGTACCAAAGGCCGATTTGGAGCAAGCCCAGGCCGAAACCGCGCAGTATCAACAACGCAACGAGCGGCTGCGGAAAGAGGGGACTTTCTACTACGACCAGGTGCAAGCCTACCGGAAGAAATTCCCCAAGAGTGCGCCCTATTTCCCCCAATACGTGCGCCCCGCCCCGCCCCAGGCAGTTGCTGAGTAGGTGATGCTTCGGCGCACACTCACAGCGGGAAAGTACCACGCCGGCCACCGCGACCAGGTACGCCAAAAACCGGCCTTATTCCGGGAGGTGTCCGGGAAGCAATCTTATGTAAAGGGACGAAACCTAGACGAGGGAGGCAGTATTTGTACTTCCCCACTGCCCCCAAAATCCTGTTTCATTACTCTGTCCAAGAACTTCTTGAACCTAGTGAGTACTTTGCATCCCCCTTACCATCAAATCATTTTTATGAATCCAGAGGTGTTCAAAATAGTGAAGTGGAGCTTCAACCACTTAGTAGAAACTAATGAGGAAGTCACTATGAGTGATTTGGAGGCGGAGGTCATCAACCTTGCCTCATTTCTGTATTTGAAAGATGCTCCAGAAATTGATTTTGAGTTAAATTACCTTGAGAGTGACTTGGTTGATGAAGTAGAAGGGGGTAATCCCAGTATTATCACTCAGGTGACCGCAGCAGCTACTATGCTGTTTCCCCGAGACTACACCTCTGCGGATGCTGCACTAGCTAATCAAGCAGTGCTTATGAACCTTCGGGTAATGGGCCTTGATGACTACTCCGCCTTTTTAAAGGCTTATTTCTTATCAAAGCACAAAATCGCTCTTGTTGATGACAATGATTATAATGTTAGAACAGAGATATTTAAGTCCCCCGTTAATTCATTGTGGCAGAAAGAGAACGGGAAGGAAGTAATGGTGTCTGATAGTGATACGGATAGGGAGGTTATTTGCAAGTTTAACTCCGAGACGGGTGATTTTGACGTGTTGATTAATCCCTATAATCCCAATGTCAAAGGCAAAATATTCTTTAGGGGAAGGAGTCTGATTCGTGGTATGTCTCACGACAAGACCCGCATGTTTGAATTCCTCTTCGATGATGATTCTGATATGGAAGAGGTCATAATGCATCGGCTTGACAAAGGTGACCTTGTCAAATACCACAAATCAAGAAGCCAGGTGATAGCTCCTGAACTCCCTTTCTAACTGCACTTTAGTGTGTTCAACCTCTTGTTTCTCTTATGACGATTTCCTACAACATGTTACGAATTGCTGCCTTGGCGGCACTTGTTTCCACTGCTGCTTGCTCATCCAAAAAGGATGATACTACACCTGCACCAGCAGCACCCACGAGCATAAGCTGGACACTGGACGGGGCAAATGTGACTGGTACCGTTACCAGCGCTGTTTTAAGCAGAGATACCGTGAAAGTACTTGTCACTAATGGCAGTAACAGAATCCGCATAGCTATACCGCACCGTGCGGGTACGATGAGGCTTTCTGATTGTACACAATGCTCTCAATATGCTCCTGAGGCCACTGTCTCCTATTCCACAGGTAACGGTACAAGGGTATTTACTCCGTATGCTGGCTCTATGACGGTGAGCAACTCTACGAGCACGAATACTACTGGCACCTTCAATGTCAGCAGCATAGCCAACGATGGAACAGCCGACCGTAAAATCCTTACCAATGGCGTCTTTAGCTTTAATTATTAAAGGTTCCTTCTTGCCAGAAGCAATTAGGCAGTAGGGGCTTTGGCCGCGACTAGGCCTAGGCGCACGAGCAGCAGGCCCCCCGGGTTGCGGGAGGCTTTGACCTTACCCGTCTTCAGGTCGTGGTTGTAGCGGTTCACCTCTGCGACGTGGGCGGCGCTGCCCAGGATGGTGTGCCGGTGCTTGGTGTCGGTGATGCGCAGCTCGTCGAGGATGCGGGCGGCGTTGTCGTAATGGCTTTGTTGCACTCCCGGCACGTCCTGAGCGGTGGCCACCAGGTCGAAGGGGATAGGTTCGGCTAGGGCCTGCGACTTAACGGCAAAAACGATGTTCTTGAAGCTCCGACCTACTTTTTCGAGCTTATAGCTGACGTGCAGTTCAGTGTGCTCATTGATTTGCTTCATAGCCACGTCAAGTACATTGGTACGCAGGTCGATAAGCTGTTTCATCCTCTCGTTGCCTTTATCATCAAGAAGGCCGAGCATCTTTTTCAGGTCTTGGAGGTCATACTTCTTGGTTTCGCCCAAGTCCTTCCATTGGCTGCAAAGGGGGTAGATGCGCTTGGCATACTTGCTGGTGAGGCGGAGCGCAGCGGCCAACTCGAAGGATGTAAAGTTGTTTTTGAGGTCGAATAAATAGGGTAGAATATGCTTCGTAAAGTCAAATTCGATGATTCCTTGCCCGAGGTGGTATTTGACGCGCTGAAACATCCAAATTTGCTCATAGCTCTTTTCAGTTAACACTTCCAGTACCCGAGAACCCATGTCGGCCGTTGCTTTGTGCAGGTAAGCAGCATTGTATTTCTTACCCGTCAGCTTAGACAATTCCGTTATACTAAGTGAGTAGCCTTCTCTATTGTCCGGGTTAAGCTTGGAAATAATGAAAAACAAGAGGTCTTGTTGCAGCTCTGTGTAGTCGTAACGGGCATTGGTGAGTGCATTATGTTGGCGGACCTCTAATTCTTTGCTCATTTTCAAGAGTAATTATCTGAATTGAACACAATTATACAATATAAAATAGGTTAAAAAACCAACCTACTTTTTTAACCTATTTCTAAACCCACCAAACCTATTGGTTAGACCCACTAAACCTATTTCTAAACCCACTAAACCTATTTCTAAACCCACTAAACCTATTTCTAAACCCACTAAACCTATTTATTCATTGTTTTTTTATCAACATAAAAACTTAAAAAACAATTCTTTATATTATCTACTGTTGAGCCCTCAAATAGAACAAAGATTTACAAATACACCAATTGGTGTTCCCGCGCGAGGAAAAAAAGGCTTTTAGGGACTGTTCAGGGGTACAACGGCGCGAGCAAAACAAAAACAGCAAAGTCCTAGAAGCCAGTAACTTGCGCGCATTTTATAAACTACATATTATTGGTAATTAACAGGTTATATACTTAATTGTTGAGCTTATATACTGCTATGGGCTAGGGAGTGCGCCGGTTTACTTGCGGAGTGCAGGGTTGTTAATTTCGGGCAATGGCTGACCATACTTTTCGCTTAAATAATACCCCCCTAGGTACGCTCCTGGTTAAATTCTACCGGGTCGTGCCTTACACGCCCGAGGGATTGCAGCGCCGGTTAACCACTGATTTTTGGGTGATGACGGAACCAGGTAAGCAGAAAGAACCGTGGCGAACAGCCCGCTATCAAGGACTACTGGAGTATAACCCGGTGCTGCCGGAAGCGGTCGCCGCGTTGGCCAAGAAGTGTCCCGAGTGCAACTGTGTCCGCATTGAGTGAGGGGCAGGGGAAGTAGCGAAGTGGCCAGGGGTTGAGGCAAGATGCAGGGGCGGGCGGTCAGGCAATAATGGATTTGGTCGTATTGCGCGAGTACGTGAGGTTCGTACCTTAGAGGCGCATATCGGGTCGTTCTGGTGTTAAGCAAGAAGTGTTTTTGCTTCGCAAAAACCCCGGTCAGCCGCTGGCCTCCCTCTTCTCGCCCCGGCGGGGAGCCCTTCCATCTAGTCCCCTTTGCCGATGCCTCCAGACAAAAAGAAGCGCGCCCCCGGCCGGCCCAAAGCCCAGTTCACGCACGACGCGACGATACAGCTTCGCTTGGAAAGCGGGCAGTTGGCGCAGCTCACGGAGCAGGCGCGGGTGACGGGCTACAGCCGGTCGGCCATTATCCGGGCGGCTCTCGACGGGGTGCGGGTGTTCCAGGCCGCGCCCAGCCCGGAGCAGCGGGAGCAGTACCGGCAGCTGGTGAAGCTGGCCACCAACCTGAACCAGCTCGTGGTGCTGGCCCGCGTCGGGCAGGACGTGCAGGAGCGGGCGCGGGACACGCTCGACCAGGTGCAGCTGCTGCTGGCCACGCTTCACCAGGGCGCAGCATGATTGGGAAGGTGAAAATCGGCAAGAGCTTCGCCGGCATCTGCCGCTACGTGCTGCAAGAGGACAAGCAGGCCCAAGTGCTCGACGCGGAGGGGGTGCGGACGGACAGCCCCGCCCACATGGCCCAGGACTTCCACTACCAGCAGGCGCAGCGGCCCGGCTTGGGCAACGCCGTGCTGCATGTCGCGCTGGCTCTGCCGGCCGAGGATGCGGCCGGCCGCAGCCCGGCCCAATTAGCGGAACTGTTGCGCGAGGCCGGGCGGGCTTACGTGCAGGGCATGAAGCTGGAAAACACGCAGTGGGCGTTGGTGCAGCACTTCGACAAGCCCCACCCGCACGCGCACTTGGTGGTGAACCGGGTGGACAACGAGGGGCAGACCCTAAAAGACAACTTCATCGGCCAAGAGAGCCGGCGCGTGTGCCAGGGCATCGAGCAGCAACTAGGTTTGACGGTGGCCGAGCAGCGGGGCCGCGAGCAGGCCCGCGAGGTGGGCAAGACCCACCGGCAGGCGGTGGCCACCACGCCGAAGCAGGAGCGGGCAGCGGATTGGCAGCGGGCGCGGCACGCGGTGGCCACCGCCCTGAGCCAGACCGCGCCCTATTCGGCCAGCTTCGCGCAGCTGCAAACCCGCCTGGCTCCTTACGGCATCGCGGTAACGCCGAGCGTCCACCAGAAAAAGACCGGGCCGGAGGTGTACGGGGTGGTCTTTGAGAAGGATGGCCACCAGATGAAGGGCAGCGAGGTGGGCAAAGCGTTCAGCGCCGGCAACCTGCAAAAAACATTTGCCCAGCACCAGGTGCAGGCCCCGGAGCTAGCTCAGGTGGTGAGCCAAGCTACGCAGAACTATTCCGGCGAGGCCCTGAACCGCCTATTCGCCCAGCAGGCCCAGGAAGCGGCTCAAAAAGCGCAGGAAGTGGCCCGCCAGCCGACGCCGACCCCTAGTAAGCAACGAACCCCCGGCCGGGAGTACGGCGGGGGCCTGGAGATGTAATTCTTTCCTTCCCTTTTGTCATGCAGCCGATTCAACCCAGCGACCTGTTTGTGACCGTGGCCCAAATGCGCGACGGCATTGACACGCTTATCAAGCGCGGCAAGCCCGCCACGGCCGACGAGCTACAGCAGCTGCTTGCCCAGGTCAAGACCCAGGGCGAGCAGTTGCTGAACCAGGCCCAGCAGGGCTACCGCATTACCCTCAACGGGGAGGCAGCGGCGAAGCTGATTGTGCCCTATATGCCCACCAACGCAGAAACGGCGCGCATTATGACCGAAGCCACGGCCGCGATGCAGCAGACGCTGGCCCAGGGCGCGAAGGAGACCGCGGCCCAGGTGCAGCAGCTGCAAGCGATTCGGGCCAGCATTCCGCCCCAGGTGTCAATAGCAACCCCGTTTTTTGGGTTCGTCAATTGGCAGTCGGCCCTGCTAGCAGTGGGCGTCGTGGGGCTGTTTCTGGCGCTAGCGGCGTGGCAGGGCAGCAAAAAAGCAACTGCTGAGGCCCAGGCGGAGCAGTACGCCCAGGCGTTCAACAAGCTGGACCGGGAGAACCAGGCCCGCAAGCGGGCCGAGGACCAGGTGTGGAAGTATCACCCCAAAGTGGCCGAAAAGTACCTGCCGGTTCAGTAAGCGGCAGGTACTGTTTTTCCAAACCGGTGGGCTTGCCCGCCAAGTCAGATTTCGCAAGGCAATTCAGGCAAAGCGGTGCTTAGTGCTGGACGCGGAGATTGTACGTCCGGGTTTGGTTGCCTTGGCGCAGCGTCAAGTGGTACAGCCCGGCGGGCAACGCGCGCGTGTCCAGGCGCACGGCCGAGGCCCGCACCGTTTCCCCGTGCACCCGGCGGCCCCGGTCGTTGTAGAGCTCGACGCGGCAGGGCCGGTCGGCGGCGAACGGGTGGCGGACGTCCACGTACGCGTCGGCGGGGTTGGGGTACACGGCCCCCGCCGCCTCGCCCGTTTGCCGGGCGGCGCACGGCACGCCGTTCTGGCCGTCCACCACGTAGAAATCGACGGACGCGCTGAGGCCGGTGACGCCGGGACAGGCCGAGTCGTAGTCGGCGTGCACGGTGGTGATGCCCGGCGAGCCGCTGACCTCCACGGTGGCCTCGCCACCAAAGACGGACAATAGGCGCCCGTTGTCCACGCGCCAGTTCGTCACGGTGGCCCCGCTAACGAGTACGCTCACCGTGGTGCTGATGCAGACGTCTTCGGTGGTCGAGCGCTCAAAGGAAACGGCGCCGCCGTTGCTGACAGCCACCGACGTCGTCAGGGGCAAGCTCGGGGCATATCCCGTGCGCGTGGCCACGACCTGCAGGGTGGTAAACCCCAGGTAGCCGTTTATGGAAGCCACCGTCACGCTGGGCGTGCCCTGGCCACTTACAATGGTCAGGCCATTGCCGGGCGTCCAGGTATAGGTGGTGCCGGGCTGGCCGGGGCGAGGGGGGCAATCTGCTACGCTAAACTCGGCCGTGGCACCGTTGGGACACAGGGCGGTGGGGGCAGCTGTAAAAACGGGCACGGGCGTCCTTCTTCCGATTTCGTCTTTAATGTACAGGGCGTTGGCCGCGGTTATGGTTATGTGCTCCTCGTTCTGGAGCGGCGCGAAGTAAGAGTCAAAAGGGGTTTCGGCGGAGCATACCAAATTCGTTGTGCTCAGGTTTTGGCCCAGGTCCCGGTTGGGGTTGGTCAGGGCCAGGGCGCTGACCGTGGGGATGAAGCAGTGCTTTCCCACGACGTCGTAAAATCGGGTGGTTTGGCTCGGTCGGTGCAGGCCGCCCAGGGAAATGTTGGTGACAATGTCCCCCAATTTCTTTCCCCTGATTAACTGGTTGGTGCCCGTGCCCTCCCCGGCCAAATCTGCTTGCGTTGCCCGCCAGCTGCCCGGCGCAACATCGTAACCGATACTACCCGGCCGGCCAATGGTAAACTCTCTCCGGGTCGCCTTTAGCAGTCCTGTGCCGTAAAAAGTGTTGCATTGCTGGCCATAATCCGGTGAAAATCGCACAAATGAGGACGACAAGGGCGTCGGAATTAGGGGATTTATGGTAAGAAATTTGATGTAAAACAAGCGGATAGACCCGGTTTTTGCTTCAAAGGAAAAGGCTTGGTCGCAGCCGTTGGCTGTGCGGGAGCTATTCAGCCAATCCTGCCGCACGCCCGCTAGGCTGCCGTTTACCACCGCGATGCGGCGCAGTTGGGCCGGCATGCCCAGATTATCCAGTTCTGTCTGAAACCGGTCGCGGAAACCCGGTGCGCCGGCGACGACGTTGGACCCCGAAGCGTCGGTGAGGGTGCTCCGGTAATGATGGACCAGTATTTCCTTGGAAGCTGGAGTGTCCAGATTTTTCAGGTTTTCTTTGGCGGCGTCCGCCTCAAATATTTCCGCGTAGTACCGGAGCCACTGCTGGTCGCCGATGGGAATGTTCGCCCCCAACTGCGGCGAATCGAACGACAGCCACAGCCGCGTGTTGTGGTTCCATTCCGGCTTTTGGTAGGTGGCCGGGTCACTGGCATCATTGAATTTCTTCTCCATGTAGGCCAGCGCGTAGCGCGAAACCAGGCCCCCCATGCTCGGGCCGATAATGGTGAGCTTTTCCGGCTTGCTGCTCCGGCTGCGCAGGTCGGCGTTGACGTTCTGGATGAGTTGAATCAGCAGGAAGGCATTGCGCTGGATGTACTCCGCCCCGTTGTTGTCTGGGAAGTCCAGAATGAGCACATCGTTGCCTTCTGCTCGCAATTCCTGGCCGAGCCGCTTGGGGATGCCTCTCTCGTAATAGTTGAGAAAATTGGAGTAGACCTGTTTGCCATAGCGTTGCTCTGGTCCACCAAATTCAATCCCATCCAGCATGATAACGGGCTTGGTGAGCTGCCGATTGTTGCAATTGGCGAAGTATGTGGTGACTTCACCAAAACCGGCGTAGGTGCGTCCGTCGTAATCGGCGTAAGAGATAGATGCGGTGAGTGGTACTCGCTCGTCTACCATTGGATTACAAGGCGGAATTATCGGAAAGTCCGGGTTGGAGCCACGATCGAGAGTCGCCTGACCCGTAATGAAAAGGCGGGTGAATGTAACCTTGCTGCTGCCGTTGGCAAAATGAACGGTGAGCTGGACGACGTGTTCGCCGGCCACGGGATAGGACTTGGACACGCCCGCGCCGTCCGGCAGCAGCGTGGCCGCCGCCGAGCCGTCGTTGAAGTTCAGGGTCAGCGACTGCACGGCGTTGCCGGTGTTGTCGAACAGCAGGGCTGTGGGCAAAACAAACTGCACGGTGCCCGCCGGAACCGATGCCACGAGGGCCGCGGCGACGAGCGTTTCGCGGGTCAGGTAGGGCGATTGGGGGCGGCCGGCCACGTCGTAAAGGGCTCCGGCCGCGCCGTCGGGCTGGCTAAACAGGTTGTTTTCCACGGCCAGCGTATCGAGCAGGTTGAAGCGGTAGTGCAGCACGCCCAGGGGCACCATGCCCGCCTGCTGCTGTTGTGCAGCGCGCGCCCGCACCTTGAGGGAACTGCCCACCCCCACGGACCGGTACGAGGCGTACCACAGCTCCTGGTTTGCTTGCAGGAAGTGCTCGAAACGGGAGGTGTCGGCGGCAGTCTGCCCAAACACGTCGAGGCGGGCCAGGGGGGCTACCCGGTCGTAAAGGATGCCGGTGGGCACCTGGCTTTTATTCAGGGCCGTCAGCAGGCTGTCGAGCCGGAAACGGTAGCTGCCCGCGATGGGCGCGGGCGGGTATTCGTAGGCCGGGAGTGTCCCCGACTTGGATTGGGCGAACGAGGCGGGGCAGTAACTGGCCAGCAGCAGGAAGGCGAGTAGAAGTTTACGCATGGAAAAGGGGGTAAAAGGGAAGAGCTAAACTTTACTTGAGCCGCACGTCAAAGCGGCCCTCGGTGACGGACACGGTTTGGCCACTGCGGTTGACACCCGTGAACTGGAAAGTGCCGGCCGCCACCTTGGCCACCGTATCAATGCGTGTGAGCGTGACACTACCCTTGTGGTCCGTAGTAGTGTAATAAGACCCAGCACTTATTTCATAATTTCCATAACTGCCGGTGCGCGTTTCACCGAGCGGGTAGGTGCCGGGCCGAAAGGCGTTGCGCAGGGCAAAGTCCACGTACCCGTTGCCATTGGCCGACACGAGCAGGTCGGTGCGGTAGACGGAGCCTTCGAGCGGTTCGCGCTTGCTGAAGTTGATGCCCTGGGGGGGTAGCGGCCCAAAGGCTTTGCCGTCGACCAAGCAGCCGAAAGTGTTTTGGCCCGTCTGCGTGGCCTTCGGCAGCGCGTTTATTTCTTCTTTCTTACAACTGCCGGCGGCTATGGCCACGGCGAGCAGGACGAGGGGTAGGGGTTTCATGAGCGTGGGGTTGGTTGATGAAGGCTGGGTTGAGGTAAGCAAACCTAGCCGCCGCCGGGCTGCTTTCCGCACCAATTATTGTAAAGACCAGACTTTATGACGGTCAGGTTTGGCCCATGCACGGCATCGAAAACGGCTTTTTTTGTGCGGTACAGGTGGAATTAGCGGCCCAAAAATCAGACTTTTAGCACGCAGGCCGCCGCCGCAAATCGCCGCAAGGAATCGTTGCCGGCCCGGGCTGTGCACGGTGTGCCCCCCCCCCCCCCCGCGGCCGCGGGGACGGCCGGGCCCGCGAGCGCCCGTTCCCCGCCCGCCCGGGGCCGGACGCCGGGCGCGCAACGAGAAGTCGCCGGGCC
>MWWK01000141.1_pt1 | contig 12454 bp, 18 predicted proteins | sample 1047241 | NCBI WGS metagenome assembly MWWK01 (sample SAMN06349964, study PRJNA376086) | soil metagenome | isolation source: BG12-3 sample Antarctic (ecotone) soil | place: Antarctica | reverse complement strand
TCGTCGAGTGGCTTCCAGATAATCCTTGTCGCTCAGCATCAGGTCTCCTTTCGCTGCGTGAGTCTATCTGCTCGACGATTATATTTATTCAGGTCCGACTCGGCATCTTGGTGTGCCATCCATATAGTTTGTTTCGTATCTTGATTTTACTACTAGAGTACACTCACACGACTCAAGTTGTTTTTTTTCAATAACTTCCACAGTGTTGTGTGAGTGTGTGTGAGTTCTCACTACTAGCTGTAGAAAACGTATTTTTTTATGATAATGTAAATAAAAAAAGTAAAAAAAAACAAATTCACCAGATGACTAGAGCAGACTCACACACACTCACACCAACTGTGGAAACATCTACAAACAAACAGCTTAATTCGTGTGAGTGTGCTTATACAGAATTTGCATTTTCTAGCTTTTTGAGCTTTTCACGCTCTCTTTCTTGATAGTTGGTCAATGGTGGTGTGTCACTTCCAACGTACTCAAGTCGCCAGAGTGTTGCACGTCTCAATGTGCCAGCACGCACGATGCGAAAGTTTCCAATCTGACGGTCACGCGCTTTGGCAATCATTTGACCAAAAATAATCTTTTGACTGTGTTCAGTACCATGACCAACTTCAAACATCTCGATACGCTGTGAAAGATGCCAGAGATTGCTGACTGTCGTTTCTTCGCTGCCGTGCAAATACCACCACTGTTCAGCAAAGACGCGCCACGCTTCTCCGTCTGTGTCTGCTTCTCTATAGAACTCTTCAAGATTCTCTAAAAAGCCACTAACGCTAGAAACATCAAGTATGCCGCCAATGACTTTCGACCAGCGTTCGTAGCTGCCGAGCTTCTGGCTAGTGAATAACGGTCTTCCCTTTGCCAACCAAGCGCGAATCATTACGAGCGCAGACCAGACGAGTTCAGCGCGGTTATCAGTCGCCCACGCTCTTAAATCTTCTATCTCGAAACCAGAACGCAACCAGGGTTCATCACACTTGGGGTCAAGCCTGACGCGCACGCTACGGCGCATCATCTCGCTTGAGAACGCTGGATTGTTGGCAGTCGCTACGAACGCACAATGAACGCGAAACTTCATCACTGTAGATTCGCCAAGAATGCGGTCTTGCCAGATGTTTGTTGTCAATAGCGAAGAGAGTTGTGCTGATTCCAAACGACCACGCACGTTATCAATAATTAGATAAGAAGGATCACTGCGAAGCATCGCTGTCAATCGCTTGCGCCATTCGTCTTCGTCTCGCCCTTCGGTCATCATCGAAGGACTTAGCGTTGACGCATACGCCAGAACGTCTGCGAGCAGTGTTTTGCCACTGCCGCCAGTTGGGGCTTCGATGATATGCAGTGGCGTTGCGCCTTTGATTAAGTCTCGCGCAAATGGCAACAGCAGAAGCGCAACTGCGTGAGCGCGTTCGGCCTCGCTCGTAAATGGGAATTGACCAATCATCACGTCAACGATGGTTGCGCGAGCGTGGTCAATGTCGCCTTGCGTTGGGCGTTCCGGTACTGGCTCTAAACGAAAGCCATCAACTTCGTGATAGTAGGTTCTACTTTGTGGATGATAGCCAGCAGTAGTCTGCAACGTGCCATCAGCAGCGAACACAGGCGCAGTAACAATACGGCTTAAAATGGGTAGCTTAATGTCTGGTACAGAGCGCACGTTATTAACCAGACGCACTGTTGGCGTTGCATCGCGCATCTCGCCTTTCCTGTTTTTGACATACCAATATGCAGCTTCGGTAAGTTCATTGGTCATTAACTTCTCATCCAGCGAGAAGACTACGGGCGCACGCTCATCGTCTTCTTCAACGCGACAAGCAATGCCCCGATGACGAAAGAGACGTGGCGGCTCGTTAGCCTTTAACAAAGCATCCCAAGCGAGACGAGTTACGGTTGGAAAATCTTTATCACTGGCATCAATCTCTGGTTTTGAATCGTTCTCTTGAGTCTCGACAAGCCCCTCAGTTTTTTGTTGATTCGTGGGTTCGCGTTTCTTGTGCTTAGTGCTGGTCGTGCGCGCTTTAGCAGCATCACTTGTTACTTTCTTCCACTCACTTTCACGATTGAACTTGCGAAGCGTCTCTTCTAGTGGCTCTGTCTCGTTATGCTCACTGCGCCACGCTCTGACGAGCGAGAACGCTTCTTGTGCAGACCATCCAGCGTGTGCAGCGAAATTCTCTAAACTGTAGATGTAGCCACTTGGCGACCTGTCTTTGAGATATGCCAAGTCTGTAGGTTTTGCGCTGCGCTTGCGTAGAAATGTTGTCTTTAGCAGTGGATTGGCTTTACATAGCGCAACAAACTTCTCTCGTGGAAGTACAGCTTTTCTAGCATCTTCAAGGGAAAGATGCTCGCTAGATTTCACAGAAGATGTTGGTTGCTTCGCTTTCGCGCTTTGGCTCTCTTCTTTGAGTTCCAGCGTGCGCCAATCGAGCAGCGAGCCGCTATGCTCTTCAAAACGATATGGCGCGTTCGCGCTCGCTTTGGCTGGTAGATAAAACATTTGAGCGAGTGCTTTTGGCGCAGCGTCAATTTTGTTATCAGACTGTTCAGCCGCCCATTTCCACAGTAGTAAGTAATCTGTGGGTAAGATAGGCACAGCCAACGGCAAGACGACGCGAAAGCGTTGCTCTGCTCTTGGGTTCTTATCTGTCTTTCGTAGATGACTGTGAGATGTGTAAGCGAAGAATATAAGCCTTAGCTCGCGCCAGATTCTTAAATCAGTATCAAAATCTGCATCATGGTCATAATCGAGAGCGAGCATTGATAAGTGCTGGACGTTCTCATTCTTGCGAGTGCCTTTTAAGAGTGCTGCTGAAAACAACGCGCCGTCTTTCGCGCGTCTGACTGTTGGCTTACGACAGAGTTCAACGAACGCGCCCCAAGTTAGGCTTTGTGGCTTCGGCTCATTGTCGTTCGCGCAGTTGAATAAAGAAACATCGAAAGTCTGTTCGACAACGCGCAACTTCGCTTGTGGTTTGCTGCTCACACGGTACACTCCTTTTTCACTAAAGTTAGGACAGGTACACCATCCCCTCTAACGTGACTCGTAACAAGCTGGCGTTCACTGGCTGCATTGATAGCGCGTTTAAGGTCTGCTGCGCTCATTCCCTCTCTACGCAGTTCGCTGCGCTCAAAGCGGTCTAGGCACACGTAACCGCCCGCGTTGTGGATACGAGTAAGCAGCATATCAACCAGTAATTGCGTGTATGCGTCGAGTGACTTTTTGTGGTAATTTATAGACATAAAGGTTGCTGACTCTTTCTTGAGAGTTGCAATCAGTTCAGAGCCACTAGAACGACCTTCTTGCCGGAGTCGCGTTCTGGTGGCTTTTAAGTTTTACTGATAACTAAGCAGCGTTCGATTCGTCTTTTGGCTGCTCGCCGAGAAATCTGTACCTCTCTTTGAATTTCTTCAAATCCGCTATCTCATAACGAATTGCGCCGAATGGCAAACCATTGCGCGTCGGAAATTGGTAGTACGGAATTTCGCCGTTGCGCCGAAAGTTACGTATTTGCTGAACCGTAAATCCGGTACGTTCAGCAAACTCTTGCTCACTAATTAAAGTCTCGTCATGGTACTTTTTGGGCATCGGGTTTACCTTTTGTAAAAATTCAGTAGCAAAAATAGCGTAGCACAGTGTTATACATTGTGCCAACAACTATTTTCGCTATCTTTTGATTACTCAAGGGGTTAGCGAAATTCGACTTGTAAGCGACTTTTCCAAGAAAAACGTACTATGTGCTGCGCTCGCGCTAAAAAACAGTCAGAGCCACGAAGAGCCGCGCGGTTGGCTCTTCGTGGCTCTGGTTATCTGTGGTTTTAGTTATTGGAAGCGTCAACGATGCAAGCGAGCGTTGTTGATGCTTCTGCTGTGGATTCACGCAATCTAAATTCGAGAATGTTATCCACAGATGCTTGGTCTAGCTCGTCAACGTCGTTGAGCGCGTGCTGCGCTTCGAGCGCGATTGCGTCTTGAGTCTCGAACGAAAGCGACTCTTCCGATGCGAGACGAGTTATCAATCGCAGTCGTCTTTTGAGCGTGCTAAGATAATTCATCTTCTTTCCTTTCTTCGCGGTTAGGTGGGAAGTTTGGGGCTAGGAAGCATTGCAAGTGCTTTCCTAGCCCGTTCTTTTTAAGCTGTCTTCGCTTCTGCAATCAGTTTCGTCTTGCTCTTGCGCTTCGACGTTACTGGTTGCATCTGCGCTGGCACTGAATCAGCTTCACGAATGGCATTCGCTTCTGCTTCTTCGATGGCTTTAGCTTCTGCTTCTAATGCTTTTGCTTTCTTCAACGCTTCTTTACGCGCACGCTCCATCTCTTTCGAGTTGATGTGTGCGCCCACAGTCAGAGCAAGTGTGCGTTTCTCTTCGCGCAGTTTAGCGACCACAGAATCAGCGTCTGCTTTGATAGCGTCTGCTTCTCTGCTGGCGTGAGTCAGACGCACAATCAAATCAGCGTGACGCTGCTTGTCTATAAACGCTGACGTAAAGACCAGCGCATTAAACTGCCAGATTGACGCTTGGTTAGCGTAGTCAGCTAAATTATTCGCTGTGGTGAGTTCGCTTTCGATGGCAGCGAATTGCTCGATTTGCGACTCGTCAATGCTGCTTATTTTCAGCATCTTGGTATCTCAACTTTCAAAGAACAATCGTCGCAGATAGAGCGTTAAAGCGACGTTAGCGCATTATAGCATATATCATGCGTTAAGTAACACTTTATTATATTTGTCAAGTTATAAGCGTATTGCTACAAATATATCTTGACGCATCACGATAAGCGGTTATAATGCGCGTTATGGTTAAAAAGATGGCTAAGAAGAAAGCGAGCAAGGTAGGCAGACCATTGAAGGGCGCCGCGCCGATGGATGCCACAGTGACAATCAAAGTGCCGAGAGAGTTGCGCGACGCTGCCACAGAGAAGACGAAGCGCACCGGCATCGGCGTTGCCTTCGTCTTGCGTAAGCGTCTGGAAGAATGGGTTGCGAGCGATGAATAAAGAACAGGCAGCAGAGTTCTTAGGCATCAGCGTTCGCACGCTCCAACGCCACGTCCAGCGCGGCGAGATTCAATCCACAGAGATTAAAGTTGAGAAGGGTGGTCAACTTCGCCGTGAGACTGTCTTTGACGATGAAGATGTAAAGCAGTTCAAAGCGAACCCACCAGAGAAGAAACCGCGCAGCATGACAGCTATGACTGTCGTGACACCGCAAGCCGTCTCGTCTGTCATGTCAGCATTACCTGTCACGTCAGGCGCGCCTGTCGTGACAGATGGTTTTCAGCGTCTTCTTACTGCAATTGAGGCACAAAGCATCGGTCAGAAAGTGCTTTTGACGTTGAAAGACTGCCGTGCGCTTACTGGTCTGTCAGATGATTACTTGCGCGATGCGATTCATAGAGGCAAGCTAAAAGGTAAGATTATCGGTCGCGGCTACAAAGTGAAGCGCAGCGACTTAGACGCATTCATAAACAAACTTTGACAGCGAAGAAGGAAAACGACGGATGGGAAAATTGATAGCCTTTGGTTGGTACGGCGGCAAGTATAGTCATCTCGATTGGCTTTTGCCGCTACTGCCGAAAGCCACACACTACTGCGAGCCTTTCGGCGGTTCGGCTGCCGTGTTGATTAACCGCGAGCCTTCGCCAGTAGAGACATACAATGATGTTCATGGCGAGGTCGTCAATTTCTTTCGGGTGCTGCGTGAACAGAAAGACGCGCTAGTTGAAGCCATCGGGCTAACGCCTTTCTCACGCGCAGAGTTTGAAGCTGCCATTAAAGAACCAATTGAAGGACTAACAGAGTTGGAGCGCGCACGTCGCTTTTACATACTTGCTAGACAAGTCAGAACCGGCCTAGCGCAGAAAGCAAGTTCAGGCCGTTGGGCGCATTGCTTGTTGACGAGTCGCGCTGGTATGGCTGGTGCTGTCTCTCGTTGGCTTGGTGCTGTGGAAGACTTGCCGTTAATCGCTCAAAGACTGCTTCGCGTGCAAATAGAGAACGAGCCAGCCATTAAAATCATTAAACGCTACGATAGCGAAGAAACGCTTTTCTATTGTGACCCACCATACCCACACGCATCACGCGGTGACTCTAACGCTTATTCAAATGAAATGACTGACGAGCAGCACAGAGAGCTTGCCGAAGTGCTTAGAAACGTCAAAGGCAAGGTCGCGCTATCAAGTTATAACTGTAAGTTGATGGATGAGCTTTACGGTGACTGGCGGCGCGTCGAATCTAAAGAGAAGATAATTCATTCTGTGAAGACAACGCGGAAAGAAGTTCTTTGGATTAACTATGAGCTAGAGGAAAAAGCTGAATGCCAACCAAGCCCCCGCAATCATCGCCAAGCTCACCGGCAAGCATCCTTGATTTAGCATTTGAGCGAGCATCAAAGAATATTGACGAATCGTTTGTTAGCGACCCTAATGCTGCAAATGATATTGAGTTCATTTGTCGTTGCTCAAATCAAGCTGGAACGCGCTTTCTTCTCGCATGCCTTGTAGCGAAGCTCTCAGTACCAGAGTTAGACATTCGCAAGCCATATACTGAAATCGGCGGTGCTGGCATCTTCTCAGGTCGTCATTACGATGAAAGCTATGTCGCACCGTTCGTGTTCAAACACGCTTTACCAGTCAACGCAACAACCAGCTTTCTCACTCCGGCCTTTAGAACAAACAAAACAATAATAGCTCCGGGAGTTGAACTTGTAGGCCGTCCAAAAAAGCTCTACTCAACTATCATCACTTTAATAACTACATTACATAACGGCACACTTAAAGCTGATGACGTGTTGGCTGAAATCGTCCGTTGGCTTTTAATCATCCGAGCAGAGCGGAAGCAGCGCATCGAGACGCTATTCGCTTCGCTGAAGGGAACAGCGCAAGACTCAGCTTTACCAGCAGAAAGCATCGTCACGCTTATAACTCAGCACATGGCCTTGCCGAAGTCGGCGCGTCTGCCGGTTCTCGTTGTAGCAGCCGCTTACCAAGCAGCGCAGAGCCATCTACGTGAGCATCATCTACCATTGCAAGGCCATAACGCGGCAGACAAGCAAACTGGCGCACTCGGAGATGTTGAGATAGTTTTGAAAGACGACGGCGACGCTGTGACGGTCTATGAGATGAAAGCAAAGCTCGTCACGTTGGAAGACATAGAGATTGCCTTGCAGAAGCTCGCCACCACTCCACAAGCGATTGATAACTACATTTTCATTACTACCGAAAAGATTGATGATGTGGTCAAAGACTACGCAGCCACAATGCACGCTAGACTTGGCGTTGAATTTGTCGTTTTAGATTGCATTAGCTTTCTACGCCACTTCTTACACTTGTTCTATCGAATCAGAATGCAATTCTTAGAGGCTTATCAATCGTTGTTGATGAATGAGCCGGATAGCGCAGTTAGCCCTGCACTGAAAGAAGCGTTTTTAGCGTTGCGCGTTGCCACTGAAACAGGAGTAACACAACCAATCGAGAGCGAAGGTGAATAGAGAAGCAGCTAAGATGACTGACACGACAGCTAAAACTGACGTGACAGATTAAAGGCTAAAGCAACCACTATCTATTGTGGTTCATGCTTTCGTGAAAAATGGCGGCTAATTGTCACAGCGACGACTTAGGAACGAAGCGAGCGACCACAATAGATTGTGCTTGCGTGCGCAGAAAGAGACTCACACGCGAGCGGCGACACACGCCCGCGACAAAGAGAGTCCGATAAGTCCTATTATGTTTTTTTATCTGATTGCTATATGGAACAGCCTAATCTATTACGTCGTATATAATGAGGAACAACGGAGGTGTATGCTATGAGTAATGACCTTGAGTTGACTCAAAAGACTTACGAACTTGAAGTCACTAAAGCACAGGACGCTTATCACCTCGAAATCGCTAGAAATTTGCTGGACGAGTGGAAATGGCGTCACCAACACTGCTGGAAGTCACTTCAGCGTTATAGTCTCTCTGGACTAACTATCGCGCTTATCCCTTATGCGTGGATGCTTAGAGAACTAGCCAACATACAACCTGGTGCTGCCAGCTTCAAAACCACTTTAGGCGAGTGGGTAATTATATTTCCACCTGCTGCCCTGCTGCTGACACAAACGGGTATTTGGATGTTTGCGTCAGAATACGCACGTTGCAGACCAGTAGAAGCCATGTATAACAAAGTCCTCGGAGACTATAACCCTAACCCACAAATGGTAGGCACGGCTTCTAAATATAGATTCGGCGTCGGGCCGACCTCGATTCTTATCTATGGCTTATTTTTTACAGCGTTATCGTTGGTAAATCTTTGGGCTTTGACCAAAGCAGCGAGCATCCCTGTCGGAAGAAACTTATGGTTGGCGAGCTTCATTGTCGCCAGTTTAGTCGCCGCTTTCGACGTGATTTTTATCTTTTGGGGCAAGGAGCAACGCGCGCATTAGAATCGAGAAGCAAGTCTTTAAGAATCAAACCAAACGACTAGACACAACGCCTGAAGAAAAATAGCAAACCATAACCGAAGGTCAGCAAGTCTCACAACTCATACCAGCCGGAGTGCCGCATAAACGACCTGAAATCCCTGTGAGTTAGCCTTGTCGTTTGCGCCACTTGCCGCCTTCATCCACCAATTGACTAGCTTCTCTTCTAGCGTCAATGACGCACCCTTTCACTAACAGCCTTAACGACGGAAAGAAGTCGGTTGCATAGCGTCGCCGCTCTCTTCTTTGAGAATGTCATTCATCGAACGCCCGCCATGTCCCGCCCTGACACATTGGTGAAAGAGCGTGAGGTAATAAGTACGCGCGTCTGGCTTCTCGAATCTCGCCACGTCGCTCTCTTCTCGGTCGGAGATAATACGCATCAGACTAAGCGCCACTTGTTCAGCAGATATTATTTTGAGTTCGTTATCAGCCATAGTTACTCCCTTCAAATTGTCCTGAGAATTTTAGCGTCCCGCGCAAACTATTTTTAGTCTGACTGCGAGCTTTCTTGCGAGCCTGACCCGCCTTGCGAATCCCCTTGCGAATCCCCTGAGCCTGACGACGTAGGCTGCGAGTCTGACGAGCTAGGCTGCGTTGTTTCTGTTGGCTGTGGATTCTTTGCAGGCCACAGCGTCATGCTCTTATTCCAATCGTCGTTGCTAGGCGTCGGGCGCGTGTACGAATCCCATAAATTTTTGTCTGCCATCTTTATCACCTCAAAAAGTTCTTCACACTGAAGAGCAGCAAAGTCACTACGCCAAGCGTGAAGGCTATAAGCGAAGTCCAGTTAGCTTGCCGCGCACCTTTGTCCCATTGCCGCTCTTTACGCTTATCACAACGAATGCGCGCGTCAATCGCATACGTGAAGAGAATGAACGAAACTAAAATGGCGACGAGCGCGACGCCGAAGCAAACCCACGCTAAAGAGAGTAGTGCGCGCCACTGCGCGGGCTTCGTCGCCAGTTGTTGAACGAACGTGAGCGATAAGCCGAGAGCACCAGCAGAGAGCGTTATCATCGTCTGGTCGAAGCTACGCGCGGCTTCGCGCTTCGCCTCAATCAATAGGCTTCGCTCTTTGTCGTCAATCTGTTCAACTTCAGCAACCATTTCGGGCTTAGTTTAACACTTGCGACAACATTTCAACTATGAATTTATGTTAAAATGTTATCAGACGATGAAACACATTTGGAGGTGAGTTTATGAGTTCAGCACCAGCGAAAATCAAATTAAATGCGAGAGAACTTGAGGTCGTTGATATACCAACGATGTACAGAATGAGCGACGAGCAATATAGAGAGTTCGTTAAGAGCGGCGAACTGCTCTACGTTGACCATCACGACGTTCTACGCTCTTACGTCGCAGATTACCCGTTAGCAACGTCACAAGCTCAGCTAAACATACTGATTGAGGAATTGCATAGACTTCGCGGCAAGCTGCCATCGGAAGGCGGGAACAAGCTATAACGGCAGATATAAAAAGAGCCAATGCGAGCTTCCAGCAACGCACCGGCTCTTAGCCGTTTGAACTAAACATAAAAGTTATTTCACTCTTCGTTTGATAGTTTCGAGAACGGTCGTTCTAGGGTGAGACTTAGCGCGCGACTTGCGAACGAATCTGCCTGTCACGGCGCTACGCGCGACCTTGTATTTAACTACTCGTCTAGCCATTCCGCATCACCTCCTTTGCCTCTGTAGATTTTGAAAGATAGAGACTACGGATTAGATGCTCAGCAACTTTTCAAGGATGCTTTTCGGCAACTAAACGACTAGCGGCGTGTTGTCACTATTATCGTCGCCGGTTCGCTGAATTGGCGCGATGATAACGGCGGTAAAGCCAACATGCGCTCTCTGGTCATGGTTACGCTCGTAGCAATCTCGATTGCTCTCTAAGACGCGCTCTTGCTCTTCTGTGAGCGTTGCACCTTCAACAATCTCAATATAGCGACAAACACAGCCAACAGGTCTATCAAGCACCAAATTCTTTAGTCTCTCAATCTCACGTTTCAAACTTAATATATTGCTCATGCTGCTTTAAGACCTTTCTTTGTTGAATCGCCTAACAGTCTTCGCAGTTCATCCACAGATGCTTGCACGTCTTCTAGCTCCATTCCTTTGTAATGAAGCTCAAGTATCGAACGCGCTGCGGCATACTGTACCGATGCCGGGACTTCTATCGTTGAATTATCTTCCATCAAATCAACCAAACGCTTTACGGCTCGCGTCGAGGCCAACTGTAAAAGTTCGCGTGTGCGTTCACTTATGGCTTGTCTCGCCTCACGATATGCAGTAGCAAAGCGCGGCTCTTTTCTCCATCTCCACAGTGTAGAGCGTTCGCTGTTGAGTTCTTCTGCCACACGAACGAAATTGCCGTGAATTATAAGTAGCTCAATCGCGCGCTCCTGCTTTTCGGACAGCTTGTTGTCTTCCATAAAAAACTCCCGTCTTAGTTGCATGACGATGCAAATAGTTTGAGAACGCCGAAGTTGAAAGGCCGGGATACCTTTCAACTCGGCGCGGAGTGACGTGCATGGCAGTACACGCCAACTTTTTAAGCAATCCCTTCTTCAATAGCTCGCTTTCGCTCTAACTCGTCGCTATTCGCTTTAGCGACTTTATCTATATGACTGGCACACCAAGATATGGATTATGAGTTTTCAAGCAGTCTGGGGTAAGGGATGAATTCTTCCACCGCTCCAACAGTACCCGAACTTCTCCAGAAAACTCACCGTATGCTTGCGGGCCGTCTGATAGAAGCCGTCAATGGCCTTGCTCAAGTCGGCAAACGTCTCATGCCAGCAGTGATGGCTGACCTCTTCTTTCAACGTCTTCCACGTTGCCTCTTTCGGGTTCTCTTCGGGTGTGTAAGCCGGAAAGTTGATCACCCGCAACCGTGGATGCTGCTCCACCCACTCTGCAACTTCGTCACTCGTGTGATGCGGCGCACCATCAATCCACAGCACGATCTCGCCTTGCGGGCACTCGTCCACCACCATCTCCATCCACCGGATGGTTGCATCACTATCCTGCCAATCAATACAAAAGGGCGCCACCTCCGCGCCCGTCCCCAGATGCACTGCGCCATAAATGTTCTCCGCCTGCTTGCTGCGCGCAGCATCGGCAATGAGGGGTTGCTGCCCGACCGGGTTCCATCGCTTGGCGATTGTCCCCTCCAAATAGACCTTGCTCTGATCGCCAGCCAACGGCGTCATCAGCCGACCACTTTTCGCGAATTCAGCCAATACTTCCGCCGTCTCCATCTCAAAGCGCGCCTGCTCTGCAAGGCTGCGCCTAATGTAGAGTTTACGCCCACGCTGATAACTCCACTTGATCGCCCACAGCAGTTTCCTGATCCCCCGGCGGCTATACCTGATCTCAAAGCGTTCCGCCATCAGGTCACGAATCGCTTTGACTGTCCACCCGCTGCCCACCTGCGTGCCCGGCATCGCCTCCGTTTCAAGCAACGTACTGAGCAAGGTCAACTCTTCACTGGTCAGAGGTCGTTGTCCGTGCTCCCCTCCCCACTGCGGGTGATTCTTCAGTCCATCAAGACCGCTCGCTTGATAAAGACTCGCCCACCGGCTGATCGTTCCCTCATCGACAAACAGGATGTCAGCAGTTTCAAGATAGCTATAACCCTTGGTTACCAACAGCAACGCATGGTAGCGCTGACGCGCATGGGCATTTTCTTTCTTGTTCTTGAATCGTCGAGTAGCTTCCAGATAATCCTTGTCGCTCAGCATTTGGTCTCCTTTGACTGCCTGAGTTTATCTGCGCGACAATTATATTTACTCAAGCCCGACTCGGCATCTTGGTGTGCCGTCCATATAGGTCTTCGAGATTCAGTATTGACATGAAAACTCCTTTCACTCATTTCTATATGGACGGCACACCAAGATATGGATTCTGAATCTTCAAGAAGTCTGGGGTAAAGGATGAATTCTTCCATCGCTCCAAAAGTACCCGAACTTCTCCAGAAAATTCACCGTGTGCTTTCGTGCT
>MWWK01000140.1_pt1 | contig 12490 bp, 9 predicted proteins | sample 1047241 | NCBI WGS metagenome assembly MWWK01 (sample SAMN06349964, study PRJNA376086) | soil metagenome | isolation source: BG12-3 sample Antarctic (ecotone) soil | place: Antarctica | reverse complement strand
TGCCTTTGTTGCACAGCTCCCGGATCACATCGGCCATGCTGCTGCCGCGCTGCTCGGCTAAGGCTTTGATGCGCTCGTAGCCATGGGCTTTCATGCGCACCTGCACGGCGTAGTCGCGTTTGTCTTCGTCGGCCTTTTTGGGGCGTCCGCCCTGGCGGGTAGTCGGTGGGGTAGGGTCCATCTTTTGCGACGATAGGAGCGAAAGCAAGGGGGTTTTGAGGTACGAAAAACATTCCTTGCTCCTTAACAGACAAGCAAAGTTACGCACCGGAGGCTTTCGAGCAAGCAGAGCTGTGTTTTTTCTTCCCTTCTGTTCCTGATTGTATTTAATGCTGGCCACCTCTATCGTTTGCCAAATACCCACTCGCGTAAAGTGGCTGGGCGTCGATCAATGGCTTCTCGAATGGATTGAAGTTCAGTCGCCTGGCTGTCCTTTAATTCAGTCTTCATCCGCTCAAACTGTTCACTTACCAAGTCCTCCGGGCGGGCGGGTGGTTGATTGCCCTTTTTAAGTATGTTTGTAGCAGCCTCCCGTAACTCATCGTTGAAGAATTGACCCAATGTCTTACCCATCCGCTCGGCTGCCTTCTCGATCACGCGCCGGGTCTCTGGTTCGATACCTCGGACAGTCCACTTGGGCGGCTCCGGTGTTTGGCGGGCGGGTCTGCCCCCTTTTGAAGATGTCGGACTTATTTGGGTTTCGGTCTGCCCTTCCGCCTGGGAATCTAAATTGGGCTGCTGGTCGATCATAGACGTGTCTGGCTTTTTGTCCGACACATAATTAGATAAGATTCCGACCTTTTACAACTTGTCGGACATTTCACAGTATTTGTCCGACTTATCATAAGCCTGATTATAGAACAAGATGAAATATGCGGTCGTGCCTTAAGCGTGGACATTGAGCTTGAAAAAGAGATGGTTAATCAGCAACCCAATCACAGTGTCGTGCATCAAGGTAGATTTCGAAAAACAGATTGTTCGACGCGCTAACCGCTTGATGCGGGTTCGTAGATCCAGATGTTTGCGCTCAATGCTTTGGGTCTGATCCTTACCCGCCTGGTGAATAGCGGTCGGTAACGAATCGTAGTAAGCCCACCAGTAGTCGGTAAACCAGCGGCTGACGACAATACCCGACTGGGCTAAAAGGGCTAACAACCGACCAAAACTCTCATTCGTCCGACGACCAAACAAAAACGCTACTACTTCACCCGTATCATGATCTTCCACCCACCACAGCCAGCGCGGATTACGCTTTCGCTGTACGTAAGACCACTGTTCATCAGCCTCTAAACGAATCAGCAACCTGGTTTCAGACCGGGTGTAGGCCGGGTTTACCGAGACGATTTGAGTGGCCTTTTTTTTAGCGTACTCATGACGGTGTTCATATTAATTTTCAGCACACGGGCCGTATCTCGAATGCCACTTCCGTTAAGAGCCATGTCGATAACTCTCTCCTTAATGCCGGGTTCGTGTGCTTTGTGAGTGTACACGAGTTGGAAACTGCGCTTACAGTTTTCACATTTGTAGCGCTGATTGCCGTTGGTACTAATACTAAATCAGAAGCCTCATGGCGTATATTAGCGACATGAACTATACGGCCAAAATTAAGGAAGACTTGGACTTGTTGCAAACCACTGAAAAGCAGCAAAATAAAGCCCAATTTCGAGATCATATCCGATTCTTACGCTTGTTAAAGTCGGGTGAGTGCAGCACCCAAACAGGGGCTGCTCAACGGGTTAATCTGAGTTTAAGACAGGCACAAAGGGTCTGGAAAACTTATCAAGAAAAGGGAATCAAAGTCTTACTGCAAACTCGAAAACCCACTTATTTCGGTAAGCTATCCACGACCCAAATCAGCCATCTCCGTCGATTTTTGCTTGATGACCAGGCCCAAACACTGGCTGATATTCAGGCCTATTTAGCGGGTAGCTTAGGAGTAGAGTATACGATTGGTGGCGTTTTTGATTTATGTAAACGTTTGAAGATCAAGTCGAAAACAGGTCGTCCCGTCCATATTGAACAAGCACCTGGAGCGGTTGAGGCTTTTAAAAAAAGTTTACCCAGTTAAGAACCGACTTTGCGGATGAAGCCATCTTGTATCATGATGAATTGCGAGCGGGTACACGCACCGAACTGGGCCGAAAGTGGTCGCCCGTAGGCCATCGTCCTGTTTCGCCTATTCGTATCGGTTATGAGAATATTTATCTGTATTTGAGTTTGTGTCCTTTTACTGGCCAAGGCTACGCGGCCTTTTTGCCAAAGTTAAACGCTGAGTGGTTCGGCTGGTTTGTCCGTCAGATTCAAGCGTGTTTAGGGTGTAAATCGCTTTTTATTGCGGACGGTGCCAAAGCCCATAAGGCGGATTTGTTTGACAAAGCAAAGCTTACTTTCAAAAAGTTACCTCCTTATTGCCCGGAGCTTAATCCGGTCGAACGTATTTTTAAAGAAGTTCGTCGCCAGTTAAAGCATCGGGTATTTTCGAGTCTGGATGAGGCCAAAACTCGGCTTAAGTCGATATTGGAAACGTTGTTCGATGGCTCCGGTAAAGTTATCTCATTGAGTTGTTTTCCGTACATCAAAAATGCGTCATTATTAATCTGATTTAGTATAAGCCCTTTGCGCCGAACGGCATCCTGGTTGCCACAATAGCGGCACGAAACGACGAGAGTTACCATGCAGTAGAGACGAAAAGTCCACGGTTACGTCACGACCAAATATGCCATTTACTAAAGACTTTGCAGTGAGTATTGTAAGTTTTATGTTCTTGCTAATAGACAAGTGCCCATGTTTGTCATTTGTGTGTGTAGTTTTTAAACTTATTCAGTATGATACGTCTACATCATTTATCGTATATCATTCTACTTTTTCTATTCGGTAGTTGGAATAAACAACCAACACGCCAGCAGGCAATTGTATACACGACCCTGCAACCCGAACAGTATGATATTTTTATACTGGAAGAAAACAGCACCGTGCCCAAACGAATAACCAACCACAAGGGGATGGATTACAATGCTAGCTTTTCACCAGATAATAAATGGATTGTTTATACCTCTGAACATAACGGCAATACGGATCTGTATGCCTTGCAAAAAGGCAAAACAGATGAACAAAGTATTCGCCTGACAACCGATAAAGGGGCGGATGACCAGGCAAGTTTTTCTCCTGACGGAAAACAAATTGTTTTTATGAGTACCCGCAGCGGTAATGCCTCGATTTGGCTAATGCCCTTCAATGCCCTATCTCCCTCCTCAAAAACGGAACTGCAAGCCACGCCCCTTACCGAAACAAAAGAGTATGGCGAATTTAACCCGGTCTTTTCTCCCGATGGACAGCAGATTGCTTTTTCTTCGAATAAAGCAACTATTCAAAAATTTAAGAATAAAGAAGATGTTGACGATACCTGGACGGACATCTATGTAGCAGATAAAAACGGGAAAGTTATTCGCCAATTAACCGACAGTAAAGCAATATATGGTTCGCCATGCTGGAACCAAAACGGAACAAATCTTCATTATTATAAGAGCGTCCACGGCAAAATAGGAGGAATAATGGTAATGGATCTGGCAAGCCAGAAATCTACCTTTGTAACAGACACGTTGAATTATGCATTTAGCCCAGTCATAAATTCGGGTAATGAACTCTTTTACGTTCAGCGGGATGATAGCTTAAGCACCTTAGCACAAAGAAGGATCACCCCAATGAAGAAATATTTTTACTTAGTAAAAATAGATGCCAAGGGAAATAAAAAGACCATTTTAAAAACCCCGTCTATTAATTATTACCATCCAAAAATAAATGGACAAAACCAAATACTGCTACATGGAAACGGGCCAACAGACGGAATGAATAAAAAATCGAATGGAGAAACATTTGCCAGGCCCGAAACCATCCGGGAAATTACGGTTGATAATGAAAAAATATTGATAGGCGGTGTCAGAGGATATACGCCAACGATAACCGCGGATGGCAAAGAAATTATTTCTACCGAATGGGTCAACGACTTTTCGCTCTATGAGAAGTCGCTTGGCTCACCGCCTATTGTTAGCTGCGATATAGAGGGTAAAAATTATCGCCCCTTGTTTCAGTCCAAAAACGGCTTTGCCTGGACGCCGGTGGTAACCCGGGATAAAAAATGGATCGTTTACAGCAGTGGTGCCCGGTTTGCCGGAGCCGAGCAACAGGTAGATATCTGGAAGGTAAACTACGAGGGAACCGCACCGGTTAACTTAACGGCCAACCTGCCGGGAAACAATGCTTTTCCGGATGTTTCCTACGATGGTAAATGGATCGTATTTCGTGGCGTTAGGAAAGTCAACGGGAAGGAAAATAAAGAAATATATTTGATGGATAGTGAAGGGAAGAATGTCAGGCAAATGACCCATACCCCCGAAACAGAAACGATGCCCGCCATTTCCCCCGATGGCAGGTGGATCGCTTATGTTCGTCAGAATCCAGTGACCCATTACATGAATATTTATGTACAGGAAATCGATAATCCATCTGATAAGGGTGTGCCGCTGGATGCTGTGATGGACCAATTCGATATGCATCCGCGTTTTTCCCCCGATGGGAAATGGATTGTGTTTGTTTCAACCCGGGCCTTTATGTACGACGAGTGGCCGCTATGCGGCTTTAATCCTCAGCCGTACGGCGAAGTTTTTATCAAAAAAATTGGCAGCAGCAACCCCCCACTTCAACTTACCCATGATAAATGGGAGGATGGCATGCCTTCTTGGGGCTACTACGCGCAATAAACGTTTTAGGTAAAATCGAAAATTATTATGCTGATACAGATCCCACTTAGTCCCCTTTTTAATAAGTGGGCTTGTTGAATTTTTTGTGGGACAGTGCTTATCTGCCAGATTTCGGATTTCTAGATTTAATCCCTTAACATAAAGTAAGTTATAAAACACTCCCCCACAAAGTACAATGCCCGGCCACCTCTCATGAGTGACCAGGCATTGTACTTTTTCTATTTTGAACACCCATAATCAGGGTTACTTAAATTGGTACTGGATATCTAAGTTGACTGGAAGAGAATAAATTGACTCGTCCCGACGCTGATCATCAATTACCTTTCGACTGCCATTCTTCTAGTAGCTTTGCTTCCAAAGAAATCAATAACCAATAACTAAGTAGACAAAAAACCATATATTAGCTTACCTAAAGCACGCCAGATAGGGGTATCGAACGTAAGGAGTTCAAACACATCTTCTGCTATCATGAATGCACCCACATAGCTCAGCACGGGGTGTACTTTACCCCTCACCAGCTTATCCCGAATCCAAGCGATGACAATCAGGCTGTCGGGTAGCACGACACCAAACCAGATGTCGGCGTGGACGACGGGCGGAAAATAATGCCGAAAACGCCACCAGGCCACCCAAATGACTTCAATCGTGGCCAGAAGCATCAGACGTTTGTGCGCTTCAGAATGATTCCGGTTTATGATTCCGGCCAAAACCAGACCAAGAAACAGGATAGCTGATGTACAGACACCAACGATGGTTGAGATGGCCGTTTCTGTTGATCCTTCATTTTCTACCTGAAAAACCCCAGCCGGTAACATGGTTATGGCGACACCTAATGCAATGAAAGCACCCAAAAAGCCAAGTGTTCTATGTAAGCGGTATTTTTTAACATAAATTAGAAAAGGTTGAATCACAAACAAAATGACCCATGCGAAGGCAAAAGCCCCGTGTAAATGAATCGAGAAGGGAGCCTGGAAGGTGCCTGCCGCTACGGGCATAATAAACGTTTTGCCAAACCCCACCAAAACCGCAGCTAGCCCCACCAGACTCATGATTAGAAAGAAGGAAAGCGGGCGTCTTTTGGCCGGCTTTCCAATCATCTTTGATCGGTTGTTTGCTGTATCAATACGTGACAGATCCATCTCTTGACTTTTGTCAGTCACTCACCAAGTACAAGTCCCTTAGTCACCAGTTTTAGCGTAGAAAACGGACTTGCTCTGGGAGTCAGTAGGGGTTGTGTTACACATATTATAAGCCAAGGCACAAAAGCGGTGTCTGCGACCGCACCGGCCGGTACGCCGACGGTACGCCGCAGCGGAGCGGGACCGGCCGCTACTATACTATGTAATCTCGCCTATGTTCATTAAGTAAAGGTTATCCGTGAATAAGCTACTCCAACCAGCTAGATAACATGACCGTTGTCTGCTAGGATTAGTTAGTCGGCAGGGTCATCACAAACTCGGTCCCCTCGCCTTCCTGATTGGATACGGCCAACGTTCCGCCATGCCCTTTGGTGATGATGTCATAGGCCAGTGAAAGGCCCAGTCCGGTGCCCTCGCCCGTGGGTTTGGTCGTGAAGAAAGGCTGGAAGATCTTATGTTTCACCGTGTCGGGGATGCCCGTGCCATTGTCCCGAACAAGGATTTCTATTTGCCCGTTTTTGCGTTTGGTAGACACGCTGACGATCGGTTGGTAGCCATTGGGGTGCTGTTTTTGCTTTTCTGAAACGGCGTAGAAGGCGTTATTGAACAAGTTGAGCAGCACCCGCCCCAACTCCTGAGGTACTGCTTCAACTAAGCCTAGGTTAGGATCAAAGTCAGTTTTTAGCTCGGCATTGAAGGGGTCCCGCTCCGGCGTACCGGTCGCACGGTCCTTGTTTTTTGCCCTTGCGCCATGGTAAGCCAGGCGCAGGTATTCATCGACTACGGCATTGAGGTCGGTCGGCTGTCGCTCACCGGTGGCGGTGCGGCTATGCTCAAGCATACCTTTGACAATGGAAGAGGCCCGAGTGCCATGTTGGCCAATTTTCTGCAGGTTTTGAGACAGATCTTCCGCAAGGGCTAACGCATCGTCTTTACGATCAGCCTTGATTTCCTCTCTTAGTTCATCGACCAGCTCCGTACTGACCTCCGAGAAGTTGTTGACGAAGTTCAGCGGATTCTGAATCTCATGGGCGATACCTGCCGTGAGCTCACCTAAGCTGGCCATTTTTTCTTTCTGAATCAGTTGAGCCTGGGTGGCTTTGAGGGTAGAGAGGGTGTTTTCGGCTTTGGTTCGCTGCTCGTGGATTTCGTCGCGCTGGCGCTGGAGCAAGGCGTTGGCCTGTTGTTTCTGCCGGTTGCTGCGGTACAGCACCAGGGCGATTGCCCCCAGAACCACCAATAGCCCAATGAAGATGTAAGTACGGACGGTGCTTCTGTATTCGGCTTTGGCGGCTTCAATTTGTTGGGCCTGTTGTTGCTCTTCAAAATCCAATGCCAGTAACTGCTTCACTTTGTCCTGACTGGATAAACTGTCCTTAGCAGCCACCGCGATTTTATAGTAGCGCAGGGCTTGGGTATCATTCTTGCCTTCATAGAGTTGGGTCAGCAGTTGGCTGCTGTTGAGAATGGCTCTGGGGGAAGCACCCTTTTGGGCATACTCTAAGGAGAGTTTGGCGTAATGAAGGCAAGAATCTGTTTGGGCAGTTTTCTGATAAAACGTTGCCAGCCGATAGTAAGCTGTAGTCAATCCGCCATAGTTATCTACTTTACGATAGAGCGCAAGGCTTTGTTGGTTAAGCGAAAAGGCCTGGGCAGGATTGTTTTTGGCCAGGGCCAATTCCCCTAACAAAGAGAGGATATAGGCAGCTAGTGTAGGCTCGGTTGGTTTAACCAATAGCAATGCCTGCTCTAAATATACCCGGGCTGAATCCAACTTCTCCAACTTATAAAGACCATATCCTGTATGGGCAAGAATTATGGTTTTTAAACTCGGATCGGGTTTCGCTATCGTTTTATACAAGGCATAACTCTCCTGTATTTTGGCCAGCCCTTTTTGCCAATTACCCTGTTGCAGATAGGTCCAGGCGATATCACTTAAGGTAGAGGCGACATGAGAGGTATCGTTTAATTTTAGGTATAGCTCTTTGACTTGATTATTCACTTTTAACGCTTTGGCATAATCGCCCAATTGGATGAAAGCGTAGGCCATGTCACTGAGTGCCCCTGCTTCACCGGTCGGATAGTTGAGGCTGCGGGAAAGCTTGTAGGCTTGTTGGGCCAAGAAGTAGGTCGTATCGGGTTTATTATAAATATAGTTAGCGGCCAAGGCGTTAAGTAGGTTTACCCGCGTGGTGTCATTGGCTGTAACAGGCAAGGCATTGAGTTTTTTTAACAGGCTATCGCTTTGGGCAACAGGTTGTGACTGAGCATTGGCAATCAGTAAACAGCATAAGAGGCTAATTAGTAAAAGTCGGTGCATGGACAGGTATGGACAGGTATCAAGAGGAGAACAGAAGCCAATGTACTGAAAATAAGTCTATTTAGGCCCATCAACACTTTAGGGGTTTGCTCAAATAGGCTCTCGCGATTGAGTTAACCGCATCTTAATCTTACCAGCAAGCATCAGGGTACGAAACGATGAGCATGGATAGTACCACTTATCGCCATTTTTTAGTGATTCATCCCCTGAATTCGACGTCTGGTAAGTTTTCTTTTGATTAAGCAGTAGGCCCGCCTCATCTTTGTGCTATCATTCACTAACAACAAAGACGATGAACCGGGTCGCCGGAGCGAACGAATCTCTTGCACATCAACCGCCCACCTCGGCCCCGCATCATTGAAGTAGGTGGCCCCTTAGTTGGCCTGCGTGGTCGGACGATCTATCGGATGCGGGCTCGCTAAACGAGTTCTTCCCGAGGTGGTAAGCTCCCCAAAGTGGGAGCTTTTTTTATGAACAAAGCAGCTACGATCAGGCGTTACTTTACTCACAGTTGGTTAAGGTCATTTCTGAGAAAATTCCCTTAACATAAGATTCCTTATACAACACCCCTTGAAATAGTACAAATTAATAGGGGTAAAAAAGGGTAGTGATATATGGGATTACTACTAAGTAAATTGACCTGATTTTACTAAAAAATTTAGCGGTTTCAAGCCTAGTAACTAAATTTATAGTTTGCCCCCTCCTGCCCCTTTCCCTGTTTTGGTGTTTTTGTTTTTTTCTGCTTTTTCTTTCCCCTTTGTTACTTCTTTCCGCGTCAGCCATTTTTTGAGTTTTGCGGCAGCTCCCTAAATGCCGTTTTTTTTTCAACACAATTTTTGTGTATTTGTATTATTTGTTCTATTTGTTAGCGCTGTAACATTCTGATTTTCAGTATTTTATAACGCCTAAAGGAAACATTTGATAAGCCAAAGGAAACATTTGATAAGCCAAAGGAAACATTTGATAAGCCAAAGGAAACATTTGATAAGCCCAAAGGAAACATTTGATAAGCCAAAGGAAACATTATTTAGGCACTGTTACTTATATTTGTTTTTTTAAAGCGTAAACCCTTATATATCAATGGAAAATGAGGTTCAAGTACGCCAACATAATGCCATCACAAACGCCCGCTACGAGTACTCAGAACTGCAATTAGATATCTTCTTGTACCTGCTCTCCAGACTACGCAAAGATCAACATGACGGAGTATATGAAATCTCGGTACCGGAAATGGCTAAGCTGACGGGTAAGAAGTACAACTACCAACAATTACGGCTGGCCACCGAAGGTATGGGGAGCCGCATGTTTGAAATACCCAATGAGACCGACAAGAAAGGTCGGCAGGTATGGCGGCAAATGTGGATGTTTGATACGGTAGATTATATTCATGGAACAGGGGTTATCGAGGTTAAGTTTACCCAAACTATTCAGCCCTATATGTTTGATTTAAAGGCTAATTTCACTTCTTTTCAACTCTATTCAGCTTTACGATTGAGTAGCAAACATGCCAAGCGCATCTATACTTTGTGTAGCCAGTGGAAGGATAAAGGGGAGACCCCAAAGCAGGACATTGATGAGTTTAAGCGTATGATCGGGCTGCTTAATGATAAAGGAGATCAAGAGTATACTAAAGTAGCAATGTTCAAAAAGCGCGTACTAGATGCGTCGGTCAAGCAAGTTAACCAACACACTGATTTACAGATTGGTTATACCCTCGAAAAGAAGGGCCGCAGCTTCAAAAATATCACCTTTACTATCAAGACTCAGCCGCTGGCTGTGGCCCTGCCGGTCAAAGATGGAGCCGTTAAAGCAGGAGCTGCTCCGGTGGGAGTCTCCGAAAGCCAGTACCAAAACGTGCGGCTGCTACTGGAGAAATGGAACATCAAACGGGCTGATGTGGTCAACCAGATCATGAACTCGGCGGAATTGATTCAGGAAGTCAATAAGTTTGCTTACGAGTTGCAGACAGGTAAAGTCAAAGTAGAAAAGAACGTGGCGGGCTACCTGCTCACCCGGCTGGGCCTCAAACAACCGAAGGGGGTAGAAAATGCTTGAATATCAGTGGGATGAGGGGAGTATTAAGCACATCATTCAGGATTATCCCGACCGCGATAATTCGATCAGTGAGGTCGAAAGTGTCTTCTCTGATCCCTATGCACTCATCAAATTCTCCCGGCTGGGTCCCGATGGGGAATTGCGATTTCAGGCCATTGGGCTATCGAACCGGTTTCGGATCTGTTCCGTTGTGTATGTCATCAGAAATGGCCAAATTCGCCCTATTAGTTGCTGGCCATCCAAAGCTAAAATTAGAAATGAATATGCTCAAAACGTCAAACAAAAGCAGCAAACGAGTGGTGACAGTCATTAAAAACGAGCACACCAAAGACCAGATGAACGCCCTTGATGACGAGTGGCTCAATAATAAAGGGCCGGTTATGACGCTGGCCGAGACGTTGGCGTATGCGGCTGAGAAAGACAAAAAGCGGGCGGCGAGTGCGTCTTAAATCGGCTTATAGTGACTACTTAAATACCTCGCTCACAATCCTGGCCCTTGTCTTGGCCTTTGCTGCGGTTGCGGTTGCGGTCCCTCTCCCGTCGGCGCTCAGCTTCTTCCCGCTGTTGAGCATACTCCCCTAAGCTGGCCACTGGCTTCTGATCCTGCTGGTAAGACTTCATATTAATCGCAAAGGGCTTTAGCTCCTCACTGGCGGGCCGGGCTTTTAAGGCAAACTCGTAATGCTTATCCGGCAACTGGTGGGGTGGCTCATTCAAAAGAGACAACTTCTCAATGGCTTCCTGAGCCTGGGAGGTGGGGCTACCCAACCCAAATAGTCTCCGCTCCTGGGCCTGTTCCTCCAGTACCTGCCGTTGCTCGGCTACCCAGGCCACACTGCGATGGTGAGCCTCATGGGTCTTGATCTGCTCTTCCAAATCAACTTTCAGGTAGTAATGAGCCTGCACCTCCGGGCTGGCCACAGCCTGACGCGCACCCGGTAAGGTTGGGTTTTGGGCCAAATTCTCCGCTACTTGGCTAAGCCCCTCGTTTTTGACCCGTATTTGCTCGTTCTGAGCCTTTAACGGCTCGCTGTAGTCTTGGTAGGCTTCTTGCCACTTGCGTTCAACAGGGGTCAATTCTGGGGCTTCTACGGCTATTCCATTGAGGAGTTTAGTGATTTTATCCTCCAGTTCCTGAAGGCTGTCGATTCGCTCTCGCTCCTTTTGCTGGCTGTAGTTGGCCTTGAGCTGGGTAAGGATACCCTCATGGCTGAATTTTCGATCAATCTCCGACCCTTTAAACGTCAGTCCGTCTTTGGCAAACTTGATGCCCACATGCTTACCCTCAGCGTTTTGGCGGGTCTGGAAAGTGATGTGTTTGGCCTTCAACTGTTCGCGTAACTCCTGGGCGTTGTGACTGGTGGGTAGCACCTCGCTGATAGCCTGCCGGATTTGATGACGCCTCAGATCGGCGCCATGAAGCTGCTTTGGTCGCTGCTTCTCGGCCCGTCGCTCGGCTACCGGCGTCAGCTCGTACTTGTGTGCTAACTCGTTTAGCAGTTTCTGACTGCGGTAGTAGTTCTGGCTGTCGGAAATAGTCTTGCCCGCATCGTCGACCCGGTTGGCAATCAGATGAAAATGGGGGTGAGGCTGGTCATTATGACGAATGATGACGTATTGAGTCCTATCCAATCCCATGCCCGCTACATACTCACGGGCAACGGCTAACATAAGCTCATTATTTACGTTGGGGGCATCGTCGGGATTGAAGCTAACGGACGTATGCCATACCGCCCGCCCTAAGTCGGGGTTGGCCAGGCGGCCCCGGTTAAAGTCGTTCGTCATCACCGTTGGGTTGTCGGTCCTGACCCCAACGGCTTCCAGGATCTCCGCTCTTTTTTCTTCCCCTTTGTCTTTATGGCCCTCGAACTGGTAGCGTACACAACCCCCGAAGCTGCGGCCGATGATCGTTTTGTTAATCATGGTTGATACTGGTCTAATAACTTACCCAACACCTGCACCTGGTGTTGCACCAGCAGGGCCACCGAGGCGAACCCGTCGGCGTTGGCGCGACGGGCCAATTGGTTGAGGTTATTGGATAAGCCCGCCAGTTGCCGAAGGATGACTTCCTGTTCCGGTGTGGGGGTATTGACCACCACCTTGCCTTTGTTGCACAGCTCCCGGATCACATCGGCCATGCTGCTGCCGCGCTGCTCGGCTAAGGCTTTGATGCGCTCGTAGCCATGGGCTTTCATGCGCACCTGCACGGCGTAGTCGCG
>MWWK01000139.1_pt1 | contig 12498 bp, 18 predicted proteins | sample 1047241 | NCBI WGS metagenome assembly MWWK01 (sample SAMN06349964, study PRJNA376086) | soil metagenome | isolation source: BG12-3 sample Antarctic (ecotone) soil | place: Antarctica | reverse complement strand
TAATAACGGGTCTGCGGCGCGCGGGTGCAGAAGTCAGAATAAAGCATCCTGGCGCGTGGGCGCTCGTGCTTTAGAACGGCGTAAATCTGCACGCCGATTAACTCATAAAATCGCTGGGGTGCGGGGGGCAGATCGCGCAAGTAATCATAATCAAGCGGGCGGGTCTGTGCTTCATTCAGCACCTTCATGTAAACATCATTCAGAATCAAATAGACTGCGTTCGCCTTCCGTCCGTCTGGAAATCTTTCGCCGGTGAAAATGACGCTATATCGTGAAAACCCTGCTTCAACTGTTCGTTCTGTTCCGTCGCTTGCTCTGTAACTGAGCTTTGCAGTGATATAAGCGCTCGCGTTTTGGTGTAGGACTTTTCTAACGTCGTTTGTGTTTGCTCCGCTCGGTGGCATTCCTAGCTCTCGGCAAATCTCGCTGAGACTTCCTAGCTTGACTATCTTTGGGATAGCTGGTCTCTCATCATCAATCCTTCGATTGATGATGAGGGTATCAACCTTGTAGGCAAGCGGGCCGGGCTGCCCGTACTCGCTATTGTAGGAGACCTTCCACTTGGTCTTGATTTCTCCAGCACTGCTAGTCTCCCTAATATCAATGCTAATGCCGCCTCGCTGCCTCGCCAGTTTGTGAACGGGGAAGCGTGAGAGTGCCGTTTCAATTCGGATCGTGTTTTGTGGGACCAGCTCTAGCTGCTCGGTCATAGCTTGCCTTTCCGAGAGAAGAAACTAACAACAACAACCTTCTGTTGTTGTTGTCTAAGAAAGTCTAAATACAGTCTAGGGTCTGATAAGGCAAGTGAAATCTTCATTTAAGCCATTTTTTCGCTCCCGTAACTACGTGGCTTCGCTCCCGTAACTACGTGATTCCGCTCCTGTAACTACGTGATTCCGCTCCCGTAACTACGTGGTGATTGTATGTTCGTTTCCGGTCTGCGATAAGACGCGCACATCTCAGGCCGGAAAGTGTTTCTCTAACAAATCTCTGATCTCGTCGGCCATCTTCACGCCTCGTAGGGCACATTGGCTCTTGATGCGTGTGTGCAGACTGATCGACACATCAACGGTTAGCCGCTTCATTCCCTCTCCGTTTATATCTTCGGTTTGCCGGGACTGAACCCAATCATCTGCTGTTGGGGTTGTCGTTGCTGTCGGTCGAGGCTTGGCCCCCAACGCTACTTTTTTTCTTGTCATCTGAGTTCTAAAACCTCTTTCACAAGGGCAGTGATTTCCTTGCTGGCTATGCTCTCCGGGTCGGTTTCGAGCACTGTCCGACCTTGTGCCGCACTCTCAGCAAAGCTAACGCGCTGGCAAATTTCAGCCTTTAATACAGGCAACACGTATTCTGCTAAGGCTTCTGTCACGTCGCGGCCGATGGCCGTATTTACGATTTTACGATTTATTACAAATGCTCTTTTCAGATTTTCCTTAAACGCGCTCGCCTCAGAGAGAAGATCAACGATTTCTTTTGCTGCCCAAACATCATAGGGCGACGGCTGAACGGGAATCAGAACTAGATCGCTTGCCATGATTGCAGAACGTGCCACATCATAAACGCGAGGCGGGCCATCAATAACTACATGAGCGTAGTCTGCTGCAAGGGTAGGCAGTTCTCGGTGAATGGAGGGCTTTGGTAGGCCAATGACAGGGAAGAGTGGATCACCTGTCCGGCTCGCTGACCAGTCAAGACCACTTCCCTGCGGATCGGCGTCTACCATTAGAACTCGCGTGCCCTGTCTTGCTAGAGCTGTTGCTAAGTGAACAGCCAGAGTCGTCTTTCCGACGCCGCCTTTTTGATTAAGAAAAGAAATAATCATTTTTGCTTTTACTGTTTTCAGTATTTACGATTTTCCGGCGAATCGTAAATCCGTATGAAAGTGAAGTCAAGGAAATTGTTCCATCCGTATGCTCTTTTAATGATTAGGCCGTGAAGCCGTATAGGAGTGAGGATGCACAATTTTACTATTTTCTTCCGAAGAGGAAACGATTACAATCTTTGTTGGTTAGCGTTAAGCTCGCCGCCTTTGCCGCCCCTCACAACAATATGTCATAGAGGTGTTGTATGAGTTGGATTTTCACTTTCTGCGCTCTGTGCTGGTTTCTACTGCTATCTTTAAGCCTTCTGGTCTCGATGGCAATCATTGATCTTGGATCAAGCGATTACGGCACGCCGTTCAAGAATCTGCGTGTGTGGCTACTCTTTTCGACGTTCGTGCCGATCCTCTTTGCTGCACACGCAGCGCGCAATGTGCATGGCTCGGAGACATGGCTACTCTCAATCGCCAATCTCTGTCTGTGCATTGTGAGCTTTGCGTTTGCCGGATTGCTGCGCCTCGTCGCGGTCAACGGTCTGGCCGATGCAGAGTGTACCGGGCCGCTTTATCTGTTCCGGTTTCTCTTTCAACGCTTCATCCTGCGTTACGACGTGTAGGTGCAATGGTGGCTATCTAGGAGCCAATAGAACCGCCAGCATCGCCTTGTGTATAGCTTCAGCGACAGCGACAGCGACGGCCGAAGTCGAAGCAGCGTGCGCCGGGGGATGTCGCGCAGCATACCTTCACTCGGCGAGCAGGTCGTACTCCGGGGATGCAGCGATTTCGTGCGCGACTGCCGGGTCTATTTTGATGCGTTGCTGCTGCTCGGTGACGAGGCTCAACGCCTGGACGGTGATCCGCACGCGCTCGTGTTCTTTGAGCGCGTCGAGCGGTTCGAGCGGCCTGAGAACTCCCGATTCATAGACGGCTTCAATAGTAATGTTCATCTCTGGCTCCCTCGCGCGATCTTAGGTCAATCCGTCAAAAGATTCGCGGCAGATTTTCAATGCTGACATTTTACACCCGCGCACCCATCATGGTGCGTCAAGTCGCTCCATTAACTATTAGGCAGACGGAATGAACATAATAAAGAATTATCGGACTGACTTTATTTCGCCCCTGTGTCGGCACTCATCACACGGCTCTTTATCAGAGCATCAAAGCACAAGATGTTGTGATCGGCTCTCGCTCACTCAAAGCCGCGTCGTGACAATTGAGGGGCGTTCTTCACGAAAGCATCAACCACAATAGATTGTGGTCGCTGAACGCCCGCCGGCGTTCGTTTGAAAGCCAGCCTCTCATCACGTCAAATTGAGTAGATCACCAGGCGCAACAGCCCGCGCTACCTCATGCTGCCGCTCGTTATGTCACTCGAAATATTTTGACCTCTTTGCTGATTCTTCTCTCAAGTTGGTTCTGCGCCACTTCCAACTCGTAGCGTGCCAGCATTCTCATCCACACATCGGCACTCGTCCCGAAGTACCTTGCGAGGCGCAACGCTGTGTCCGCCGAGATGCCGCGCTCGCGCTTGACGATCCGGTTGATGCGTAACGCGGGCACGCCAATGTCCTTAGCCACGCGGTAGGGCGTCAGACCGTGCGGCTTCATAAAGTCTTCGAGTAAAACCTCGCCCGGATGAACGGGCGGCAACCTCTTCATCGTCGTCACCTCCTTCTTTAAGTTGTATAATATAGCGACTGAGGCGGCATTTCAGCCGGGGAGGGGTAATGAGCAAAGAATACATCGAACAACGCGACGGCGGATACTACATTGCCGGCACGCGCATTTCTCTTGATTCGGTCGTGTACGCCTTCCGGCGCGGCGCACCGCCGGAGGGCATCCGGCACTCTTATCCACTTCTAACCCTCGAAGAAGTGTACGGAGCTATTGCCTATTACCTCGCGCACCAAGAGCAGATAGACGCCTATCTGAAGGAACAAGAAGCGCGCTACGAAAGTGAGCGCCAAGCCGAGCGCGCCGCCGACCCGGAGTTCTATCAAAAGTTCGACAGTATTAGACAAGAGCAAGGGGCGTCGCGCCGTTGAAGATACGGTTTCAGGCGGACGCCGACCTCAACGAAGACATCGTTACGGGGTTGCTCAGACGTGTGCCCGAAATGGACTTTCAGACGGCAGAAGCGGCGGGACTACGTGGGCTTGACGATCCGGTGGTGCTCGCTCGCGCGGCTCAATTCGGTAGGGTGCTCGTGTCGCACGACGGTAAAACGATGCCGGGGCACTTCGGCGAGTTCATCGCTGTCGATGAGAGTCCGGGGCTGCTAATCGTTCCGCAAAATCTCGACACGCAAGCCGCCATCGAAGAGTTACTGATGGTGTGGGTCGCATCCGAAGCCGAAGAATGGACGAACCGCATCGCCAGATTACCTCTTTGAAGAATGGGTCTTCGGCATTGAGGGTTGCCAGGCGATAGATGGCTGAGTAATGAGGAAGGTGTGATTGTGCCGAACATACAAGAGATTTATCAGGACACTATTTCGCGGCTCCCTTCCGAGGAGCGACTGCGACTGGCTTCGTTGATCTTGAATGATCTGACCGCCGCGCTTCCGCAGGAAGAGAAACTTTCTGTCACCAAGTTGATCAACTCCTTCCCGGCAGGGCGGGGCTTCAAAACTTCGGCGGAAGCGGACGAATACCTGCGTCGGGAGCGTGATTGGTAGGAGCATTAAGCCTGCGCGCTTTTTCCAGCACGCTTTCTAAACTACTCACTAGCTGTCACCTTTCTCTGCGTTCGCAGCTTCACCTTCTTAGCTTATCTAAAGTGGTGCTATCAGTGAACTCTGGGAGCGGCGGCGGAAGCGAAGGCTGAGTATCCAGAGGCTGAGTATCCAGAGCGCCTGTTAAAGATGTAGCCAGGGCAGGGCCGAGGGCCTTCGCTCGCCCTGTCGCCGGCTCCGCGTTGTACCAGTAACGCCACAGATAGAGCGGGCGGCGATTTGTGATAATTGCAATCATGTCGGGATCGCCTTCATTTTCACCGAGTCGCCTGACCTCATCTGAGGTTAGTAGCCTTCTCTTATGTTCTGTCTGCGAATAGGTGTAGCTGGGCGTAATTTGTAGGCTGTCTGTCCGCGATATTTTATCCACTATGGCCGTGGTGTCTCCAAGATCGCGCGAAATTTCTTCTGCACTCTGGCCGGTGATGCCGGGCAAAATCAACTTCGTTCGCAGATTAACAATGATCGTCTCGCCTCGCTCCGGGCCATAGAGAGCGCGAATCTGCGAAAGTGCTTGTACGCACACGACGAAGGCTAAGCCACGTCCTCTCGCAATAGTAATGATCGTGTCGAAGTTCTGAATGACTCCGATGTTTGCGAACTCATCAAGGAAGAGGGTTACGGGAATGGGCTTGTCGCTTAGTCTACCCTCGGAGAGTTGGTCGAGTACCAGCGTGAAGAAAAGCGCGGAGAGTGGTCTGAGGTATCCCAGATCGCGCTCATGTAGAACCCAATAGATGCCGACGGGGTGCTGCTGTAGTTCCTTAAAATCCGGGGGCTGTAGCTTCGCGCTCGTGAATCTCCTGATTCTCTCATCGGTCATCCAGCGCATACGCGCAATAACAGATGTGAGCATATCCCCTCTAACCTTCTCGCTGGCTTTAGCGGCCGCAGATATAAGATCGCGTGCAATCGGCGATGTGGATTTTTGCAAAGTTGCAATCAGCACGTTCCCGTTCGGAGCGTTGGTTAAGATCGAGTAGGCCGTCGCCGGCGTCGGCTCGGGCTGCTCGGCTGTATGGGCAAATAGAGCGCTTAGGATTGCGGCCTCTCCATCCAGCCAGAATTGGTCGGTGCGCTTTGTCTGTCCGCTCTCAATGATCGCGCGGGCGAGGCTGTCAGCGAGACGCGCATCCGTCCGGCAGAGTGGAATCCAATTCAGGCACTCGCTCGCCTCTGGCTCTGCTGGTGCGTAACGCCGCACGTACTCGTGAAAGCCGGAAGTCATATCCCACAACTCACCCTTTGGATCAGTACAAACAAAGCTGCTGGGAGTCCACGCGATGCTGGGCATGATGATGCTGCGTGTTTTACCAGAGCCATTCGGTCCTAAGAGCAGAGTTTGTAGAACAGCAATCTCTCTTGGCAGCGCAACATAATGCTTGCCGCCATCAGGATGCGGCGCGAGATAGATTGTTCCTGGTGGTAACAGATTTCCAGCCTGAAAGATTAGGTCAGAGTTCTTGGCGATCTCTCCGAATCCGGCGCTGCCGTGATAGGGTGCTGGCGTGTTCATCCTTTTCTTGGAAGGCCAAAATGTCCACGCCAACCATAGGAAGGGGAGACCCAAGATGCCAGTTGCGAATCCCACTATCATGTATGTCTCTGGTGATCCATCTCTAAGCTGCACTCCGAGCATGTTGGCTAGGGGCTGACCGTCAATGCCGATGAATAGCCCTAGCATGATAAGAAATATGCCTAGCACGAGAAATATTGTCGCTTTCATCGGTCTCTCCCCTCTATGCGCTCACGGTTGCGCTGACGTAATCTCTCAGCTTGTTGTAATGCTGCTCGACCTGCCTCAAGCGTTCGTTGGCTTTGCTGAGTGAATCGGCTAATCTCTCGTTCTCCTCGCGTAAGGCCAGGTTCTCCTGCTCCAGCTTCGCCGCGTCGAGCGCGCGAAGTCGCCTGATCTCGGCCTGTAGCTGCTCGTTGATCTCTTCTAGGTCTTGCTTCCGTAGCGCCATAGTTTCGCCTCTCTCGCTCTGTATGTTCTTTCGGGCTGGTCGCTCGGCTGGTTCTTTGCGGCCTGGGCTTTTCTATGCCCTGTGCGCGGGCTTGCTTGTATTCTCGTTTCTCAGCCTTCTTTGCTAGATGGTCATGTTCATATTGCTGGCCGTAATGCCGACCGTAATTCTTCGCCCAACGATCATCAAGAGTCCGGTAATCTTTCCGGTTTAGATGTAACTTCCTATCGTTCATCTGGCGAGCATCCATCCAGATATGAGCGTGAGTGTGCTCTGTATCCTGATGAATTGCTGCGACAGCGCGGGCGTGCGGGAAGTTTTCTTTAAGAAATTCTTTGACCTGTTTCCGCGCTTCCTGGGTATCCTCTTTTCTGTCCCAACTGAGAATACAACGGTAGTGGGTGCGGGCCTCGCCGCCGCCGCGCGTGGGGCGTGACAGCTCCTCATCTTGTCGCGCTTCGGCGTATGAAAGAATGTTGGTGCGCGTCTCGCGGTAGTCGGCTCCTTTTAGCTCGTCTAGGTTGTGAAGGTAGATTCCGTTCTCGTCACCATATGTCCCGCTCTCCCTAGTGATATATGCAGCGTTTTTTCCGCTGGCGCAGGCTCGCGGCTTGGCTGTGAATTTGCAAACTGACCCGCTCATTTGTTTCAGTTCTCCCCTTTGGCGACGGCGTAGAAGGCTCTGATAGCTGCGACGGCTAGGAAGAGTGGTAAGGGCAACGTAGCCCAGAGAAGCGCTTGTTGAATCCAGTTCATGCTTTCATTCGTTCCTTAATGGCTCTGGCTGCTGCCCGCGTCTCAGCGATGGCGTTTTCAATCTGCGCTACCGAGATCGCGCCTGTCTGTTGGTGGAGCCGGGCGGCAATTTGGTTCAAATTGACTCCTGCCTTATGAATCTCGAATAAGAGTTGTGATAGCTCCTTTCGCTCCTCTTGGGTTGCTGGCTGGCCGTCCCGCGTGCCTACGGCCACGAGGTAGCGGCTAATGGATCGCCCGGTCTTCGCAGCTCTGCTCTTGATGGCTTTCCACTCCTGATCTGTGGCTCGGATTGTCGTCCTGGACTTCTCACGCTGTGTCTCTGGCTTCGGTTTGCGACCGGGCTTTTGCCTCTCACTTTTTGTCACGCTCATGGTTGGGGCGGCTTTACTTTGAAGTGCAGGTGGTTTTCCCTCCGGGTGCAACTTACTCAGAGGTACGGCTGATTTCGTCCCGACGCGCACAGCGCGGAGGGCAGGACGTGCGCCCTGCGTAGCGGGCGCATGGCATTTCGCGCTAGCGGAATGCGTATCCTGCCATTATTCTCGCACTAGCCTTTCTCCCTGTAAAGAGATTTCTTCCGCTATCTGTCTCCCCAAATTGAGCGCCTCACGTCTCCTCAAATTGTGCTCATGGTCTGAATGCTCAGAGTGATTTTTGGGGATAGAGGGTGACACGCGACGTAATTCTCGGCACGCTGGTTGCTGAGGCTAAAGGTGTGGCTCGGCCACTATCACAGTAGGAGTTTTGAAGAAATGCCTGAACAACTTTTCCCCTGTCCTGCGTGCGGGAATCCGTGTGCTCGTGATGTAGTTGCTTGTCGTGTTTGTGCGTGTCAGATTAAACAGCGCAAAGACCGTGCTCGGGGAAAAAAGAAATTCCTCTGGGCAATGGGGCTAGCGCTAGTCTTAATGTTTGTAAGTGTCTATTTCACATTCTTGCGCCCACGGAGATCACCAGTTCCAGAATCCGGCTCTCTTCCAAGTGCAGAATCGGCTCGGAGTCCTTTACCTGCCGGTCAGCCAACACCGGAAACTAACCGGACTCGCAAAAAACGGTAGTGCAGAGTAGAGCATGGGCGCGTCTGCTTGAGTGGTCGTGTGTCTTGGCGCTGCGCGATTAGTTCAGGGCGGCTGACGCCGCACGCTCCGCGTTATGGCGGGAGCGTGCGGCGCTGGCCACTAACGCGATTCAGTTGAGCCGGGCGAGTGCTGCCCCGATGTCCCAATTTTCGCGTAAATCGGCTTTATAGATCGCCGTGTCCAGTTCGTTTAGAGCTGTCCTGAGAGCGGCAGAAATATCCTCCATTGTCTCAAGGTCTAGCAGACCATCATCCGCACAGCGAAGCGCGTAGCGGAGCTGCCTGCGTACCCTTTCAACTGCGGTTGTCTGGACAAGGGTTGAGGTGATAATGTGTGAATCTGACATTTGCTTCTCCTTTCGAGAGCTGAGAGTTGGGTTAATGTTTAAGGCCACCTAAGCGCTGCAATCGCTCGGTGGCCTTGTTAATTACACTTCACCCTTTTTCTTTCCATGAACCTTTTCAACTAGCCATACTCTCTAGCCTCCATGAAAAGCGACAAGTTACTCCTCCCTTTTCTTTGGGCCTGGCGTCTCCTTCTCAAACGCTAATACCTCACTGCGATAGACAAGATTCCTGCCAAACATCTCTACGGACCGGAGGCGACCGCGCTGGATCAGTGCGCGTATAGCTGCACGGGACACTCCGCGGAGCCTCGCTGCTTCCGTCTGAGTGATTAAATCATCCAGATTGGCCTCACCCTTCTTTTGGGTCTTTTTCGGCATTATGTATAATTATGTTTGACAAGTAGCACATAACTCTAATAGGATTATCTTAACACAGGGTACATATCATCGCGCGAGGTTATGTATGAGGTCTTGGGATTGGGAAAGTAATTCAACGAGCCGGGTGTTCTTGGATATTGAGACGTTGCCGCCAGAGAAAGACAATCCTCTCATCAGTGACAGAATAGATCAGTTATCAGATGAAGAATTCCGCAAGTTGGCGTTGGATGGTGAGTATGGTCGGCTCTTGTGCATTGGCCTAGTTATTGAGCAAGACGGCCAAATCGTACATCGCGGCACGCTCGGACGGGATCGTGAGACTAGGCGCTTTCACTTGGATGAGGCACGCACGCTCCGGTGCTTCTGGAAATTGATTCAAGATTTCAACTCGCAGCGCGATCTCTTTATTGGTCACAACATTTTGGATTTCGATCTGCATTTCCTTTGTCAACGCTCAGTCATTAAGCAGGTAAAGCCAAGCATAGAGGTTTGCTTTAGACGGTACTCCTCGCGTCCCGTTTATGACGTGATGTGGGAGTTCGAGCATTGGAGGCATCGTATTTCGCTCGATGAGTTGGCGAAGGTCTTAGGGTTAAAAAGTTCAAAGCAGAACGGCCTTAATGGAAACGGGGTCTATGACCGGTTTCTTGAGGGGCACCATGAAGAGATTGCGGACTACTGTATGCGTGATGTGGACCTGACTAGAGAGATTTATTATCGGATGAATTTTTCCCCTCTGACGTAGAAGGGTTTGAGAGTTGATGCGCCGCAAAGCTGTTCGTCATTGTTTAGGCTGCCGGCAGGAGTTTTCGCTAAAGGGCCGTAATAGAAAGACGGCGAAGTATTGCAGTGTGGATTGCTTTAGATCGGCACAGCTGGCGCAGATGAGCACTGTGCTATGTGAATGGTGCGGGGAACAGGTCACAAAGCGTAGGAGCCGGAGTCCCCGCTTCTGTGGACGTTCCTGTGCTCATAAGTGGACATGGACACAGCCGGAGTTTAGAGAAAGAGTCAAGCTATCTATGAAGCAGGCTGTGTCCCCGGAGAGACGTGCTGCTTTATCGGCATCCCTAAAGGCCAATCCTCTGACAGCTAACCCTGCAACAAGAGAGAAAATCAGTAGGGCTTTGCAGGGGCGGACCTTCTTAGCTCGGGGCGGTAATGGTCAGCCAACAGAGCCACAGAAGCTGTTGGCTAATGCTCTTGGCTGGGAGATGGAGCACGCGATCTGCACCGCGCCGGTTAAAGGTATGTTCCCTTCTCTCCCTCATTGTTACAAAGTAGATATTGCAGACTCGACCGTGAAGCTGGCAATAGAAGTTGATGGTCGTTCACATAGGTCGCCGCGCTGGAGATATTTGGATAATCGGAAAGAGGAGATATTGCGCGCCCTTGGATGGAAAGTATTGAGATTTGATAATAAGCGCGTATTGGATGACTTACATGGTGTTGTAGTTGAGGTATCAACTCTTTTGACCTCTTTGCAAAATTAACGTATCTGTTTTACTTAAAGGGAGGCACTTACCTATGTCTAGTAATAATCCTTATGATCCTTTTGGCTTCGGTGGATTCACAGCAGAAGCTATGAATGAAGCTGGGGGCGATACAACTATCGTAGCCAGTAAACTGCGGGAAAGAATCAGACAAGCCTTTGAATCTGATGGTCAAGAGATGAGCACTGCATTAGAAGCTATTGCAAATGATCTCGGGTACTTGGGCATATACGATTTCAACTTGGCTAATGAACTTCTTGATGAAATTGTAGCATCACCACAATTAGCCTCGCTCGAAGATTCAGCCGCACACGCACGCACGTATCTGGCTCTCTCTTCAGTGAGTGATAGCATAGCCAGCCAACATATCCCGTTCGATGATCTAATTCGCCACAGAAACAGAGGAACTGATTCCAAAAATCAGATTCCTGGAGCTGAACACGGGCGCACACTGCATCTCTTAGACCTCGCTCATGAATCAGCAGACCAAATTAATCCTGAGAGTTCAGAGAGAGCTAGATGGTTAATCGCGGTCGCAGGGCAGACAGCTAATATTGCTCCTGATCGCGTTCCACAGATTCTCGAAGAAGCCCGCGACGCTGCACGTGCAGCTACAGATGATATGAGTATGCTTCTCTCGCCAACGCTTCACGAAATAGCCAGGGCAATGCTCAAAGTAGATATAAATCGCGGCATTGAAATCATAGATGAGGCAATTGCTTCGGCCTGTGAAGAGAATTATGGGTCGGTAACATCGGAGGAGATGATCGAGGTCGCTAAGACAATAGCTGAATTTGACTTCAAACGCTCTCTGGCGACTTTCAATAAATCTATCCATGCACTTAAAGGCAGTGGAAGTGATAGCGAGTCGCAGCGGGTATGCCGGAAATTGAGGATTACGCTTGAGGGATACGCGGCGCGAAATCCTCTTTACATACAAAACCTTCTCATACAGGCCAGGAACTTAGAAGAGGAGCTATACGGCACTTGATTCCAGCCACTCGTCAAGCGTGGGTTCTTTGAAAAATTCCCTGAGCCGGTCTAGGTGACTCTCTTCCTCGTCGAAGTTGCTTAATAATTGCCCCTTCAAATTAGGCTTAAAGACGCGGTTGTTTTCAATTTGTGACCGTTCCACTGCTTCTTTCTCTAAAAACGCCCTGTAAGCCTCTGGCTGCTCGTCTGGAAGCTGCCCTGCCCTTCCCCTCAAATAATCGTAATGCGCTGGCTGTAGCGCCTCTCTGCGCTGCTGGCGGGCTGTTTCGGCTTCTTTCTTGGCAATAGCCTTCTTGACCTCTTCCTCTTTGGCTATAGCCTCAATCATCGGTTCGGGTAGCTGGTGATTCTCTTTGATTGCCACGATCAGCCAAGCGGCGAGGTCTTTAATCTTGTTCGTGCTTCGATGGGGCAAAGCGCGTAGCTGAAGCTCGACCGCTTTCCGGTAGTCCCGGGCAAGTTCTCTGGCCGTATTCTCTGCGATGTGAAATCTGATTAGCCTAGTTACAAGCTGTTCGCTCTCTGCGTCGGCCTTGTGGGTCGTGGCGGCTGGTGGCAGTTCTGGTTCTGTTCTTGCTGGTGGTGCTACTGGGGGCTTGGCTTTCAGTCGTTCGATCCTTCGAGGTTTCTTGCTGGCTTCCTTGAATTCGGCCTGTGCCCTACGTCCGGGCGTGTAAAGCATCAGCCAATCTAGTTCCCCGCTCTCGCTTCGCTGCTCTTGGAATTCGACCTTTGCCAAATAGCAAGATTTCAGGTGCGGAGCATGAACCTTGTACATCTGCTTTCTGACGTGCTCCCAATCGTAATAACGGGTCTGCGGCGCGCGGGTGCAGAAGTCAGAATAAAGCATCCTGGCGCGTGGGCGCTCGTGCTTTAGAACGGCGTAAATCTGCACGCCGATTAACTCATAAAATCGCTGGGGTGCGGGGG
>MWWK01000138.1_pt1 | contig 12551 bp, 10 predicted proteins | sample 1047241 | NCBI WGS metagenome assembly MWWK01 (sample SAMN06349964, study PRJNA376086) | soil metagenome | isolation source: BG12-3 sample Antarctic (ecotone) soil | place: Antarctica | reverse complement strand
GCTTCCGGCTTCTGAGATTATCGCAGTTGAAAAGGCTTTGCAGGGTAAGAGAATGTTGCAAACCTTCGGAGAATGTAACAAACGGGTCGGAACTAAAGCCGGAGACGCTCATCTTGATACAACATCCCTTATTGACGGCGAACAATCCCAAAAAGGTGTAAGCATTAATGAAAATAAGGTTAAAAAGAATTATCTAAAAGCTACTTTTCAGGAAAAGTTAGAGTCTGGCGGGTTAGACCACGCGAGAATTTATCTGAGAAAGGAACTAGCGAAGCGTAGAAAGTGGCGAATAGATAATTTCCTAGAGAGGTTTCCGGCTGCTTTGGTAACGGACTTATCAGGCAATCAATTTAGAGGTGCTGAATGTGTTCCAAAACGGATAACTGAACACTGATTTAATCTTAAAAATGTGGCGAACGGAGCGAAGCGGAGTGCTGCAAGGTTTGGCTTTGCAAACCTGAAAGGGCTGTTCGGAATGCAACCGCAGACTTTCTCTTGGGAAAGTCGAGGATTGTTTTTCCGGTGCGGTCAACTATTGTGAATGAAGGAGTTATGGTTATGACAGAAACAAATATGCTGGGTGTGAATAGCTGGGTAGATAATACACAGGACTTAGAACAGCAACAACGGGAAATTTCAGAGAAACTACGTTTCAGTAGAACGATGGAGCAGAGGCAAAGGATTCTTACCCTGCAATCTCAGATGAAAGATGAGAGGACGCGCCTTATAGAGCTTAAGGCGGTGTCATTACAGACCGATGCAATGGTTATTCCTAGAGTAAAAGAACTCGAATTAGAGATAAAGCAGTTGAAGGAAAAGGCATTCTCGGATTTCAACGCAACTCTTAATTGTGAAGATGGAATTAAAGCAATGAATCGTGAATCAAATGCGATTGAAAAGCAGATTCGAGAGAGTAAGGAGGTAGGTTAATTCACCCTTTTTGGTGAAATTCTAGCTGAAAGATTGGTTTATACAACTGCTAATCGTTTAGATGCAGCATTTAGGCAACAATTAGCAGGGTTTTAGATGGATTTGGCTTATAAATAATCTGAGCATCACTTATTGTTTAGTCTTAGATTTTTTTAATCAAAGTCTTATAGGAAAGTAAATTGATTATCGGATGGATTGACTCTCTCTTACATTTATAAACAGATTTTTCTCCGCAAGTCTTTATAATAAATCAGTTATCATTCTCGATAAGTCGACTTAGAGAATGTGGGAAGTGAAAAGCTATGAGTGAAGAGGTGAATTCGGCTAGTTCTTTTGTTGAACAAATAATTCCGGTTGTTAGCTTGATAGTAGGCTTGATTGGTGGACATTTCGCAACATTTCTCTCTGACAATAGGAAATCCAAAGTAGAGAATAAAAAAGAGTTGAGATTGGCTTATGCGCGATGGTATTCCCAGCAAAGAATGGCTTTCCATCAAATTGCGTTGTTGTTTAATTCAATGTTAGTTGACTCAAGTGTCAGTGTCTCCGAAGGTTTGAGGCAATACCCAGATATTCAAAAGGAATTAAAGGAATTCCGGAGTATGTTACTGATTTTGCTCCAAATTGTTGCCGAAGTTTCTCTCCTTGAGGCAAAAGAGGATAGGCTCAAAAAAATTGAATTGCTGGATGTTAGTTTGAACACACTTTATCATCTTCTATTGGAGACTTCGCAGGGGCGGAAGGCTCAAGTCGAAGCAGTTACAAGAATGGATGAGTTAGTGATTTCAGCTGTAAAAGAGCTACCTGACAGTAATATAGAAGAAGAATTAGAACCAATTCGAGCAAGAAATCGTGAATCGCAAGAAAAGGCTTTTTTGGAGCTCCAAACTTCGGTTAGAAATCTTGTTGAATTTATGAAAGAACTAGATGTTGAAATAAGAGAATTTTTTCATTCCCTCAAAGGCAAACTCTGATTTGGAGTAAAATTTGGCAACTTGATTAGCTTTTGTTAATTGTCATTATCACAAGCTATTTTTGGGTTTTGGGTTGATGATTTCTGGTAGAAGCATTTGAAATTTTAATGCTCGTTATTTGATTTCTCCTTCATCCATCGAAAGTGGTAAGAATGCTCCTCCGTATGACTTTAGTTTGCCGACAAACGAAATTTTCTTGCCTTTTGTCAAACTCATTGCTTCTGATTTTTCACTCTCTTTCAAGGCTAAAGCAATATCGGTGATGAGTGTCTCAGAGTTCATCTTGATGTTCAAGACTAATCCGCCGAATGTCCCTTCTGTAACTTCTGCGACAGTGCCTTGCCATGCAACGGTCTTGCCTTCAAAGTTCTTCCATAAGGCATCTTTCTGCATATCGGTTGAGTTACTACGGGTGTTATAGACGTTATCGTATTCGCTCCATTTCATCGGGCTAATGGTTTCTTTTGGTGCTACTGGTGCGGCGGTGTTTGTTGAAGTTGTCGGATTAGAAGTGGTTGTGTTGTTTGTTGGGCTAGTGGTAGCAACTGTGCTTTGATTTGCTTTGTTTGCATCCATCAAGTTACCGATACCGCCGACGATTCCGCAGAGAGCGCACAGACCTATTACTCCGCCAACAATAGCTAGAGGTAGAAACAACTTGTTTTTCTTGACTGGAACGACTGGGGGCGGTTGGCTCTGGGAAGTTGCTGAGTATCCGCAACTCGGGCAAAAACTTGCGTTCCCGTCAACTTGTGCTTGGCATTGTGGGCATTGTTTCATCTGTAATGGACTCCGAAGAAAGATTAAGTTGTTGTCATTTATGCCACAGCCTCACGGTTTTTGGCAATCTAAATTGACTTATATGACAACTTTTCATTATCAGTCGCGGTGAAAAAGTAAAGGAATTAGTTTGTTTTGATAGTGAAAATGGCTTTAGGTTACGCATTGACACAAAATGTGTAACCTTAAATCTGTGGTTTGCGGACGGGTTGGAGTAGTCGCGGATATTTTTAGTTTGTGTCTCCATCCGCGCAGTTTTCGCTCGGAAAAAGTGATTTCAACAAAATAAAATAGAATTTGAGGTGAAAAATGAAAATTACAGAGAAAAAAATTGAAAATGTTAGCGAAATAGAGACTTTATTAAAAGAGAGGGATGTATCGAAAATTCTTGGCGTGTCTTATGACACTCTGAAAAAAACATTTCGTTACGGCGGTCTAATCAATTACGTAAAATACAAGAAGGGCGTTCGGTATCGTCCGGCTGACATACGAAAATTCATTGAAAAATATTTGGTTGTGGTAATGACAGATTAAGCCGTTAATCCTCTTTCGGCTTTGGGCGCGGTTTTAATCTCCATTAGTGTTCCGCGTCCGCGCTGAGCTAGTGCAAATCTTTCATTAGCTCGGCATTTCTTTGTCCGTCTGGCAGTGCTAAAGGTGTGATTGTTGGTGCGTAAATGCCTCTCAAATCGCTTTTTCTCTCAAAGCCTTGTCCAACTATCCTACTCAGTAAAATGCGGTGCTGGTGAGCTTTTAATTTAAGGGTGTCATATCGTGCCTTGTCATAGTTCGGCACAGGTGTTATAAGTTTGCTAGCTATGAATAAAATCGAAGCGGCGAAAGAATTAAATATCAGCGTTAGAAGTCTTCAACGGTTGGCGCAAGATGGAGTTTTGAAGGTCATTTATCAGCGCGGCGCGTCCGGCAAACAAGAGGCTGTTTTTGATGCCGAACAGATTGTTGAATATAAGCTCGAAAGAGACAAACCAACTGACAAACTAGTTAAGTTGCCAACCTATGACAAAAATGCTTTGGCGCGAAATGACACCCAACAATTTTTAGATATTTTTAGAAATGCTCTAACCAATCAGAAGTTGGTTGTTCCAATTGCAGACAAGGTGCTATTGACTATAAAAGACTGTCAGTTATTAACCGGACTTTCTGAGAAAACGATTCGTGATGCAGTTCGTGAAAATAGGCTAAAAGCGCAGGACATTGGGCGCGGTCTAAAGGTCAAGCGGAGTAATTTGAACCACTTCATAGAAAAATTATGATGTTGGGAAACTAAAAATAGAGGTGTTATGGAACAAGTATTTTTCTTTCTTGTATTGATTGGTATTGTTGCAGGTTTACTCTTTCTCGTCCATCGTCAAGAACGACTGAGGCAAAAGGACATAAGAAAAAAAGTACAAGCAATGTACGATGCTGAAGACTTATATAAAGACTCTTTAGAAACTCTGAAAAATAACCCTTCCGATGCTAATCGTAAACAGGATTGTTTACAATTTGGAAGAGAATTAGCTGAGCTTGGCAGACGTTATCAAGGTACTCTCGGTGTTACGATTTTCGATGAACTGGCTCTAATGAATGATATAAACGCTGCCTGTGCAGCTGCGCCATCTCTTTCTAAAAAAACAGAAACTTCTCAAACTTTTGAAGAGCGTTTAGCAAAACTGTCTGAGTTAAAAGAGAAGAATTTGCTTAGTGAACAGGAATACAACGAAAGACGGCAGAAAATTTTAGACGAAATTTAATTTGAAGAAAAAGGAGAATAAATTGTGTCATATGTCAGTGAAAATTGTTACGGATGCTAAATCAGAAGTTGAGCCGCTTCCTGTTATTCCTGCTAACAGTAGTGTATCTGATATTGAATATACTCTAACTGCCTGCGCTTACTTTTGGAGGGTATTGCGGAAATAATTAGGTTGTTGAGATGGAAGAAATAGCTGTTGTGTCGTGTGAACAAATCAAGGTGTAAAAGTTGGCGACGATGAACTTTTGTTTTGTCCACTGATTTATTCCTGTAACTTCTTTAATCACATAAGTAAGCGGAGTGACTGTTGAAGTCTTCCTCAGACTGATTGAAGGGAAACTTCCCAAGAGATTCAGAGTGGAGTATTATAGAGATTAGTTTCAGTTTATCGAAAAATAAACAAAGAAATAGGGAAGCTCGACTATCTTGCCAGATAAAACTTCCCCACTCCGTTATAAAACTCATTGATGAGCCTTTGCAATTTCATCTTATAACAGTTTGGGGAAAAGTTACAAGTAAAGTCCGGCTTCTCTGAAAATGAGAGCCGGATTTTTGTTGCTGCAAATCTCCGTGCCGCGAATGGAGATTATTTATCAGATGTCCCTAAGTCTAGCAGACTCAACAATTAGAGTCAACACTCAAAGGTTTCCTTCGTCGGACTCAAAGCCTGAATTTACGCCGTATGAAAAGGCATTGAATATGTTGCGCAGTCGCAAACGTAACGCTCAAAAATTACTTTCTGCGGTGAATACTGCGGAATTCAAAAATTACGATGATTACATTCACTCGTTATTTACTGCCGAACATCTTCTAGCCAACGCTGGCACGGCTAATCATTTCGTAGCTGAGAATCTTCAAGCCGCGTCCGGCGAATCCTATACGGGTTACGGGTCTTTCACAGTTACATCATCGAGCCTTGATTGTGCGTATCTTAAGGCAAAGTCAAAAAAGAGTAGAAAGGCAATTAAATTTGCTTTAGAGCTTTGTAAAACGTATCTAGCGGTTAATAAAATAAAGGCTTATAAGCATTTTCTGACCTTTACTCAGCCGACTTTAATCGGAGTGAATCTTGAAGATACTTTTGCTGTCGCTGATTATGCGTGGTCGCTGTTTCGCAAGCGTCGGTATTTTGTTGAGAACGTTTACGGCGCGGTCATAACAGAAGAATTTACGTTCGGCAATAAATATAAATTAGAAAACAGGGCTTGGGCTTTTGACAAAGACGGGTTTCACGCTCACCGACATTTAATAGCGTTTGCTAAATGGCTTGACGTAGAGCGATTAAAAATTGATTGGACTGAATGTTTAGAAATTTCTGCTGCAAAATTCGGTTATCGTCTCAAATTCCCTACTGCAAATGGGTATGCGGTTGTTAATAGAAAAACGGTTTGGAGTGATGATAACGCTATTGCCGAACTCGGAAAGTATATCTGTAAAAGTTCTACGTTTGACGAGCTTCCGGCTTCTGAGATTATCGCAGTTGAAAAGGCTTTGCAGGGTAAGAGAATGTTGCAAACCTTCGGAGAATGTAACAAACGGGTCGGAACTAAAGCCGGAGACGCTCATCTTGATACAACATCCGTTATTGACGGCAAACAATCCCAAAAAGTTGTAACCGTCAATGAAAATAAGGTCAAAAAGAATTATCTAAAAGCTACGTTTCAGGAAAGGTTAGAGTCTGGTGGTTTAGAACACGCGAGAATTTATCTGAGGAAAGAATTATCGAAGCGTCGGAAGTGGAGAATAGATAATTTTTTAGAGAGGTTTCCGGCTGCTTTGGTAACGGACTTGTCCGGCAATCAATTTAAGGGTGCTGAGTATGTTCCCAAACGGGTAACTGAACACTGATTTAATCTTAAAAATGATGCGAACGAAGCGAAGCGGAGTGCTGCAAGTTTTGGCTTTGCAAAACTGAAAGGGCTGTTCGGAATGCAACCGCAGACTTTCTCTTGGGAAAGTCGAGGATTGTTTTCCGGTGTGGTCAATTATTGTGAATAAAGGAGATACGGGAATTATGACGAACTGGACAGAGAATTTAGACGATTTACAAGTGAAGAAACGTGAGCTTGACGAGCAGATTCACTTAGCCGCGACTATGAGCGAACGACAAAAGCTATTGACTCTTCAAGACGAAGTGGCAAAGGATAGGCAAAGGGTCAAGGAATTGGAAGCTAGAGCCTATGAAGTGGCAATAGCAAACAAACCAAAGATTAAAAATCATCTTGACGAAGCGGAAAGGTTGCGTCTTGAATCGTTTGATATAAACGCCGATGCGTGGGAATTGCAGAATCGTTTGAAAACTAAACAGATGGAAGTTTTCAGACTTCAAAAGGTGATTGAAAAGACATAAGAAAGTTTGTATGTTGGTTTTGGTCTTTGGAAGTGTTGAAAACATTACAGTTACAGCGTTTCCGTTGGTTCTGAATTGGTGAAAAGGTCGAGCGTTTCAGGTTGTATGAAAATATGCGTTATCAGCCGCGTGAAAAAGTAAAGGAAGTAAAGATTATGAAAGACAAACTACCGTCGCCGCTAACAATCGCGTGGTGCAAAAAGAATAAAAAGATTGTTCGAGAAATGAATGCCAAGTTTGATAAGGAAAAGAATCCTTCGCACTGGCATAGAAAGGGTGATGCGGATTATTACAAAACCAAGTTAGCGGCGCATAAACTCAGGGCTGAAAAGCTCAATAGGACGGCGGCTTGGGCAGATGAAGCCAAAATCGAAGAAATTTTTAGGAATTGTCCGCCGGGTAAAACTATTCATCACGAGTTTCCTCTTCAAGCCGCGCTCTGCTCAGGGTTACACCACGAAGCAAATCTTAAATATGTGACGCTTTCGGAGAATTGCCGGATTCACAACAATTTTACTCCGCGCCGAAGTATTATTTATCGAGCAACAATCAGTTTAATTTGACGGTGAAAACGGCTTTAGCGTTCACATTGAATAAAAATGTGTAACCTTAAATCTGTGGTTTGCGGACGGGTTGGAGTAGTCGCGGATATTTTTAGTTTGTGTCTCCATCCGCGCAGTTTTCGCTCGGAAAAAGTGATTTCAACAAAATAAAATAGAATTTGAGGTGAAAAATGAAAATTACAGAGAAAAAAATTGAAAATGTTAGCGAAATAGAGACTTTATTAAAAGAGAGGGATGTATCGAAAATTCTTGGCGTGTCTTATGACACTCTGAAAAAAACATTTCGTTACGGCGGTCTAATCAATTACGTAAAATACAAGAAGGGCGTTCGGTATCGTCCGGCTGACATACGAAAATTCATTGAAAAATATTTGGTTGTGGTAATGACAGATTAAGCCGTTAATCCTCTTTCGGCTTTGGGCGCGGTTTTAATCTCCATTAGTGTTCCGCGTCCGCGCTGAGCTAGTGCAAATCTTTCATTAGCTCGGCATTTCTTTGTCCGTCTGGCAGTGCTAAAGGTGTGATTGTTGGTGCGTAAATGCCTCTCAAATCGCTTTTTCTCTCAAAGCCTTGTCCAACTATCCTACTCAGTAAAATGCGGTGCTGGTGAGCTTTTAATTTAAGGGTGTCATATCGTGCCTTGTCATAGTTCGGCACAGGTGTTATAAGTTTGCTAGCTATGAATAAAATCGAAGCGGCGAAAGAATTAAATATCAGCGTTAGAAGTCTTCAACGGTTGGCGCAAGATGGAGTTTTGAAGGTCATTTATCAGCGCGGCGCGTCCGGCAAACAAGAGGCTGTTTTTGATGCCGAACAGATTGTTGAATATAAGCTCGAAAGAGACAAACCAACTGACAAACTAGTTAAGTTGCCAACCTATGACAAAAATGCTTTGGCGCGAAATGACACCCAACAATTTTTAGATATTTTTAGAAATGCTCTAACCAATCAGAAGTTGGTTGTTCCAATTGCAGACAAGGTGCTATTGACTATAAAAGACTGTCAGTTATTAACCGGACTTTCTGAGAAAACGATTCGTGATGCAGTTCGTGAAAATAGGCTAAAAGCGCAGGACATTGGGCGCGGTCTAAAGGTCAAGCGGAGTAATTTGAACCACTTCATAGAAAAATTATGATGTTGGGAAACTAAAAATAGAGGTGTTATGGAACAAGTATTTTTCTTTCTTGTATTGATTGGTATTGTTGCAGGTTTACTCTTTCTCGTCCATCGTCAAGAACGACTGAGGCAAAAGGACATAAGAAAAAAAGTACAAGCAATGTACGATGCTGAAGACTTATATAAAGACTCTTTAGAAACTCTGAAAAATAACCCTTCCGATGCTAATCGTAAACAGGATTGTTTACAATTTGGAAGAGAATTAGCTGAGCTTGGCAGACGTTATCAAGGTACTCTCGGTGTTACGATTTTCGATGAACTGGCTCTAATGAATGATATAAACGCTGCCTGTGCAGCTGCGCCATCTCTTTCTAAAAAAACAGAAACTTCTCAAACTTTTGAAGAGCGTTTAGCAAAACTGTCTGAGTTAAAAGAGAAGAATTTGCTTAGTGAACAGGAATACAACGAAAGACGGCAGAAAATTTTAGACGAAATTTAATTTGAAGAAAAAGGAGAATAAATTGTGTCATATGTCAGTGAAAATTGTTACGGATGCTAAATCAGAAGTTGAGCCGCTTCCTGTTATTCCTGCTAACAGTAGTGTATCTGATATTGAATATACTCTAACTGCCTGCGCTTACTTTTGGAGGGTATTGCGGAAATAATTAGGTTGTTGAGATGGAAGAAATAGCTGTTGTGTCGTGTGAACAAATCAAGGTGTAAAAGTTGGCGACGATGAACTTTTGTTTTGTCCACTGATTTATTCCTGTAACTTCTTTAATCACATAAGTAAGCGGAGTGACTGTTGAAGTCTTCCTCAGACTGATTGAAGGGAAACTTCCCAAGAGATTCAGAGTGGAGTATTATAGAGATTAGTTTCAGTTTATCGAAAAATAAACAAAGAAATAGGGAAGCTCGACTATCTTGCCAGATAAAACTTCCCCACTCCGTTATAAAACTCATTGATGAGCCTTTGCAATTTCATCTTATAACAGTTTGGGGAAAAGTTACAAGTAAAGTCCGGCTTCTCTGAAAATGAGAGCCGGATTTTTGTTGCTGCAAATCTCCGTGCCGCGAATGGAGATTATTTATCAGATGTCCCTAAGTCTAGCAGACTCAACAATTAGAGTCAACACTCAAAGGTTTCCTTCGTCGGACTCAAAGCCTGAATTTACGCCGTATGAAAAGGCATTGAATATGTTGCGCAGTCGCAAACGTAACGCTCAAAAATTACTTTCTGCGGTGAATACTGCGGAATTCAAAAATTACGATGATTACATTCACTCGTTATTTACTGCCGAACATCTTCTAGCCAACGCTGGCACGGCTAATCATTTCGTAGCTGAGAATCTTCAAGCCGCGTCCGGCGAATCCTATACGGGTTACGGGTCTTTCACAGTTACATCATCGAGCCTTGATTGTGCGTATCTTAAGGCAAAGTCAAAAAAGAGTAGAAAGGCAATTAAATTTGCTTTAGAGCTTTGTAAAACGTATCTAGCGGTTAATAAAATAAAGGCTTATAAGCATTTTCTGACCTTTACTCAGCCGACTTTAATCGGAGTGAATCTTGAAGATACTTTTGCTGTCGCTGATTATGCGTGGTCGCTGTTTCGCAAGCGTCGGTATTTTGTTGAGAACGTTTACGGCGCGGTCATAACAGAAGAATTTACGTTCGGCAATAAATATAAATTAGAAAACAGGGCTTGGGCTTTTGACAAAGACGGGTTTCACGCTCACCGACATTTAATAGCGTTTGCTAAATGGCTTGACGTAGAGCGATTAAAAATTGATTGGACTGAATGTTTAGAAATTTCTGCTGCAAAATTCGGTTATCGTCTCAAATTCCCTACTGCAAATGGGTATGCGGTTGTTAATAGAAAAACGGTTTGGAGTGATGATAACGCTATTGCCGAACTCGGAAAGTATATCTGTAAAAGTTCTACGTTTGACGAGCTTCCGGCTTCTGAGATTATCGCAGTTGAAAAGGCTTTGCAGGGTAAGAGAATGTTGCAAACCTTCGGAGAATGTAACAAACGGGTCGGAACTAAAGCCGGAGACGCTCATCTTGATACAACATCCCTTATTGACGGCGAACAATCCCAAAAAGGTGTAAGCATTAATGAAAATAAGGTTAAAAAGAATTATCTAAAAGCTACTTTTCAGGAAAAGTTAGAGTCTGGCGGGTTAGACCACGCGAGAATTTATCTGAGAAAGGAACTAGCGAAGCGTAGAAAGTGGCGAATAGATAATTTCCTAGAGAGGTTTCCGGCTGCTTTGGTAACGGACTTATCAGGCAATCAATTTAGAGGTGCTGAATGTGTTCCAAAACGGATAACTGAACACTGATTTAATCTTAAAAATGTGGCGAACGGAGCGAAGCGGAGTGCTGCAAGGTTTGGCTTTGCAAACCTGAAAGGGCTGTTCGGAATGCAACCGCAGACTTTCTCTTGGGAAAGTCGAGGATTGTTTTTCCGGTGCGGTCAACTATTGTGAATGAAGGAGTTATGGTTATGACAGAAACAAATATGCTGGGTGTGAATAGCTGGGTAGATAATACACAGGACTTAGAACAGCAACAACGGGAAATTTCAGAGAAACTACGTTTCAGTAGAACGATGGAGCAGAGGCAAAGGATTCTTACCCTGCAATCTCAGATGAAAGATGAGAGGACGCGCCTTATAGAGCTTAAGGCGGTGTCATTACAGACCGATGCAATGGTTATTCCTAGAGTAAAAGAACTCGAATTAGAGATAAAGCAGTTGAAGGAAAAGGCATTCTCGGATTTCAACGCAACTCTTAATTGTGAAGATGGAATTAAAGCAATGAATCGTGAATCAAATGCGATTGAAAAGCAGATTCGAGAGAGTAAGGAGGTAGGTTAATTCACCCTTTTTGGTGAAATTCTAGCTGAAAGATTGGTTTATACAACTGCTAATCGTTTAGATGCAGCATTTAGGCAACAATTAGCAGGGTTTTAGATGGATTTGGCTTATAAATAATCTGAGCATCACTTATTGTTTAGTCTTAGATTTTTTTAATCAAAGTCTTATAGGAAAGTAAATTGATTATCGGATGGATTGACTCTCTCTTACATTTATAAACAGATTTTTCTCCGCAAGTCTTTATAATAAATCAGTTATCATTCTCGATAAGTCGACTTAGAGAATGTGGGAAGTGAAAAGCTATGAGTGAAGAGGTGAATTCGGCTAGTTCTTTTGTTGAACAAATAATTCCGGTTGTTAGCTTGATAGTAGGCTTGATTGGTGGACATTTCGCAACATTTCTCTCTGACAATAGGAAATCCAAAGTAGAGAATAAAAAAGAGTTGAGATTGGCTTATGCGCGATGGTATTCCCAGCAAAGAATGGCTTTCCATCAAATTGCGTTGTTGTTTAATTCAATGTTAGTTGACTCAAGTGTCAGTGTCTCCGAAGGTTTGAGGCAATACCCAGATATTCAAAAGGAATTAAAGGAATTCCGGAGTATGTTACTGATTTTGCTCCAAATTGTTGCCGAAGTTTCTCTCCTTGAGGCAAAAGAGGATAGGCTCAAAAAAATTGAATTGCTGGATGTTAGTTTGAACACACTTTATCATCTTCTATTGGAGACTTCGCAGGGGCGGAAGGCTCAAGTCGAAGCAGTTACAAGAATGGATGAGTTAGTGATTTCAGCTGTAAAAGAGCTACCTGACAGTAATATAGAAGAAGAATTAGAACCAATTCGAGCAAGAAATCGTGAATCGCAAGAAAAGGCTTTTTTGGAGCTCCAAACTTCGGTTAGAAATCTTGTTGAATTTATGAAAGAACTAGATGTTGAAATAAGAGAATTTTTTCATTCCCTCAAAGGCAAACTCTGATTTGGAGTAAAATTTGGCAACTTGATTAGCTTTTGTTAATTGTCATTATCACAAGCTATTTTTGGGTTTTGGGTTGATGATTTCTGGTAGAAGCATTTGAAATTTTAATGCTCGTTATTTGATTTCTCCTTCATCCATCGAAAGTGGTAAGAATGCTCCTCCGTATGACTTTAGTTTGCCGACAAACGAAATTTTCTTGCCTTTTGTCAAACTCATTGCTTCTGATTTT
>MWWK01000137.1_pt1 | contig 12594 bp, 10 predicted proteins | sample 1047241 | NCBI WGS metagenome assembly MWWK01 (sample SAMN06349964, study PRJNA376086) | soil metagenome | isolation source: BG12-3 sample Antarctic (ecotone) soil | place: Antarctica | reverse complement strand
TTCGGTCGGCTGATAAAAAAGACGCGGGTTGTCTCTGATTAATTTTTCGACTGCTACATCTTCGCTAACAGCGCCGGACATCGTTAATTTTTTGAAGGCGCGCAGAAATTCTTTTTTATCTTTTTCAGTTTTGAATATAGTCATTATTTTCTCCCTTATCGTCCGCCGTACATCTGCAAAGATGACGGAGCGATTTTGACGTTTCGCGCTTCACGAAGAAGAACCTCTATCGTTCGTTTTCGCTCGTTAATTGATATTTTTGTTTCCGAAACGTCCGAAGCTGCGGCACTTTGATTGCCGGATGCGATGTTAAATTGTGTTTGCGCATCGGCGAGTATTTTTAGCTTTTCGGTAACAATTTCAGCTAATTTTTGTGCTTCGGCTTGAAACTCCGGCAGTCGTAGTTCATCGCGCTGCAAATAAAGTCTTTCGAGTATGATTCGCGTCGATAGAATTTCAATCGGTAGATTGTTCCGCCTGTGTGCCAGCGCGATGAGGCTCGCAGAATCGGCATCGTCCGCCGAAATTGCCATTTTCACGCCTAAGTCCGATAACTCCGCTTCAAGGCGTGTTAAGGTTTCGGTTGTGTTTTGTATTTCGTTTAGATTTTCTGTCATTTTTTCTGTCATTTTATAAATCTCCATTTTATTGTTATTGAGTGTGTCTACATACTGTAAAATCGCGCCGGTTTTTTAATCGGTTGATTCGCCGCGTTAAATGCCAGACTTGTCGCGTCCACTATGTCATCGTGCTTGCCCTTCGGGAATTTTCGGAACTCTTCGACAAAATCCTTGTTCCACTCGCCTTTAACGAGTTTGACATTACCGGCGTTTAGCTGGCTTGAGAGCGGGTCGGCGCGAAGTTCCTTTGAGCCGCTAGTCTTTTCCGTTTGAACCGAATAACCGGACAGCATTCTAATAAAGTTTTCCGCCGATTCTTTGCCGCCGCTGCCCGGTTCTTGTTCGCCGATAATTTTCACAGCTTTGCCGTCGTGTGCTGTTGTCTGACGAATAATCGCGTCGCGGGCGGCTGTTCCGAATTGCCCGCGCACGCAATCTTCAATGAAAAAAATGCCGTTGTCTGTTTTCGCTAATTTTACGCCCACTGTAAAATCACCGCCGTTTTCCGTCCCGGCTTTGTCCCAACCGCGCCAACGAGCCGCATCAACGGGAGCGGCATTGACGATTTCTAGTTTTGAAACGTCAAAAAATAGACCTTTTCGGCTGGTCGGCGATTGCTGGTAAAGTGACTCAAAATGGTATTCGCCGATGCGCGAACGTATTTGAGCCAGCCGCGTTTCGTCATAGCGTTCGGGATTTAACGCCACTCCGTAACCGTTGCGAAAATCTTTCTCAACGGTGCAGGAATTAGGGAACGGCGGAAGCTCATCGGAAAGCGCGGGTAGGCAGACAACGTGCCAGCCTTCCGGCGTGTCGCCTGTTTCTTCCGACAAAAGCCAGCCCGTCAAATCGTCCTCGTGCCAGCGCGTTGAAATTATAATTATCGCCGCGTCCGGTTCGGCGCGTGTGTAAAAAGTTGACGAATACCATTCCCGTTGTTTCTCACGGATTAAGTCGGACGCGGCTTCTTCGGCATTTTTTAGCGGATCGTCGATGACTCCGAGATTGTAGCCTTTCCCCGTTATGCTGCCGCCGACTCCGCTTGACCACATTCCGCCGCCTTCGGGCGTTTCCCAATGTTTGACCGCGAAAACGTCGTCTTTTACGATTCCGCCGCCTTCTAAATAGTTCTCACGTGCGGCGCGGCTTAATGTAAAAGACAATTCCGCCGAATAGCTACAAATGCCGGCGAAGTGATGCGGATTCCTTTTCAAATAGTAGGCAGAGAACAGCCTGCTTACCATCTCGGATTTTGAGTGACGCGGCGGCAATTGAACAATCAAGCGTTTAATTGCGCCGCTTGCGACTCGTTCAAGCACGTCTGCCAGCAATTCACAGTGCCGGTAAAACAAAAAGTTTCGTTTTACGTCGCCGATGAACGAGCGAAAATCCTTGTTCGATTCTCGCTTTTCAATTGCTCGCTTCGTCGCTGTCAGCAACATCAAATTCCGCGAGTAATAATCGTGCTTCGTTTGCAACTTCTGATTCGCTAATTCCATATCTTCGCGCCTCATCGCGCCAATTGGTCGTCTGAATATCTAAATCAACCGATTGCTTAGGTCGCCCTTCGCAACGGTCAAAACACTCTTTAATCGCTTGCACGTCGCCGCCGATCGCTAATTTTATTAGGGTTTGGGCAATCTGTTCGGCAACCGTTTCTTCGGGCGCGTCCGGGTTAGTTTCGGCAATTTGTTGACGTAGGCTTTCGCTTAATTTTGTAAGTCTCGGTCGCCCGTTCGGGTTGCCGCTCACGCCCTTCGGAAATTGTTTGCCGATTTTGTTGCCGGGCGAAAATCCGCCACGTGTCGTCTGTTTTGTGTCTGTTTTCATTTGTTAATTCACACCTCACATTGTTTGAAGAATAGCGACTTTTTTAGTCGCGGGCGATGCCGATTCCGCTGCTGCCTTCTCCGCATTTTTTTCCAGTCGTTCGGCTTCGCGTTCCGCATTTTTTTCTAATCGTTCGGTTTCAACCCTGACCGTTTCTTTTTCGCGTTCCGCTGCGAGTTCATTTAACCGCTTATCTCGCACTTTATCGCGTTGGGATTCTGCGTCGGAATGTTTTTTGAAATCGAAGATTTGCTGCGCCGTGTCAAGCACGCGGGCGTAAAAAAGCGGCGGCAAATCAGCCAGCGAGCGGCGCGAAATAAAATCTAAATTTTCTTTTGAAATTCCGCTTTGCTCCACCTCTGCCAATGTTGCTTCGTGTTCGACGCGGGTGTGTTTATTTATCCGGCTCGGGTCTTCAATGTTCGGCGCGAGTTGGCGGAATTGTTTTGTAAAAGTTTCTTGAAGGTTGCGGAAATTTTGAAGCCCCGCCATCGCTCGGCTTACCGCTTCATTTAATTCGATTCGTGAGTTTAGAAACGAATCAAACGAAGTTTTTGCTTCTGCGATGGTATTTTTCATTTCCGAAATTGTGGCTTGCCTCGCCTCGAATTCTACGACGGACTTGAGTTCGATTTCGAGTTGCCGTTCGTGTATTTGAAGTGATGCGATTGTCGTTTCGACCAGCAGCATTTTTGATTGTTCGGCGTGAAGCTCGTCCAAATTCGCCTTGCCCGTTATAAATGCCTTCTGCGTCGTTTCAAATACGTTGGTTTGGGCAGTGAGTTGTGGTTCGAGTTCGAGAATTCTCGAATTAGTTTTTTCGATTTCGTTTTTGATTTCTGGTGATTTTTTCATTATTTTTTACTCCTGTTAATTTCTTTTTTTGCGAATTCTAAATCAAGGCGAGCCTGAAAAACTTCGCGTGTCGTAAGGTCGGGATTTTCATTTATTTGCAGCTCCAATTCGGTAATTTGATTCGACAAATCAAAAAGCGAACTGGGTTTTTTCATTACTGCTGCGCGATTGAAAATTCGATCGCCAATTTGTTTTGTATTCATTTTTATCTCCTATGCGCGTGCGGCGTTTGCCAAATGATTTCGCCGTGCCGCGTCCGGGCAAATCACTATATTTTTAACCAATCAATTTTCAAGACTACGAATTGCCGTTTTCACATCAGCCAGCAAACCGAGTTTCTCAAGTTCAAGCTCGTATTTTTCTTGAATATCCGCCCGTTTAGCTTCAAAACGGTTTTTAGCATCTACACCTAGAAACCGTTCAATTGTGTCGCGCATCAATTGCCGGGCAATGCCGGGCGTGGTAACCATAGCGTTTGCTTCACACTTTCTTGCGCCATACAAGGGCAAATAATTTTGGACATACGGAAGCTTGTTATTTATGTGGCGCGGGTCGGCAAGGTCGTTGATTCCCTTTTTCGCGCCTGTAATTAAATTATCAATCCACGAGTAATTATTTTGGGTGATGAAATCGTAGTTTAATCCAAATCTTTCGACTATCAAGTTTTTAGGGTCGAAGCCCGGCGTGCCGTCGCGCCACTCCACATCGGCGAGTTGTTCGAGATTTTTTCGTATTGTTTCAGAAATTCTCAAGCCGTCCGGGTCGTGGTCTCCGCAATAAAGTAGGACGCATTTCAAACCACGTTCTTGAGCGAAACGAAATCTTTTAGTGTATTCGGCACGCTGGAGAATTGATGACCAGCCAGCCGAATTAGCAATAGGTATGTGATACTCCGCGCAAACGGGCGAGAAAAGAATTTTCAAATCAACTTTTTCAACCAATACCTGAATGTAATACTCCTCGCCTTCCAACCAATCCGGCGTAAAATGTCGATAGCCTGTTAAAACGTCTTCGAGCATCCAAGAAAGCGTTTCTTTTATGCTGTCGGTTGATGCCGTCTCGATGCCTGAAAAGGCGCGTGAGCTTTCCTCTGCGACAAAATCAACCGGAATAATCCCTTTTCTACGGCATTTATTTATTGCTTCTTCAACTCTATCGAACTGTGCTTTTGTAATATATCCTCTTACCTCCATCAGATAGCACCAGCCACGCGCCGAAACTTTGAAATCTATTCGAGCTTGTATTTCATTCAAGACTTCGGCAAATTCCAGCAAAACCTTTTCCGTCATATTCCTGTTAAAATCAAACATTATTTTTTACCTCTTTGCTCTGTGAGCGCGTTTTTATTGTCAAAGGCTTGTCGTGATACCTTTTAGTTTATAAAATCCGATACCGGGTCTAACTCTTCACCAAGCAAACCCGCAAACCACTTGCGCGTGGTGAATTTCACGGCATCAAAGTAAATCTCGAATCTGTTTTTGTCACCTTTTGTCACTTGTGTTTCTAGAGATTCTTCTGAAATTATTGATTCGCGCTCCGTAATCTCAAACGCAAAATCTTCAAACTGTTCGGGTGAATGGCTGAATAAATGTTTCATCAAAAGCGATTGCTGAAGTTGGCACAAAACAATTGAGTAATTAAGTTCAAGAAATTGCTTGTCTGAAGTCTTTAAGACTTGCGCCTGGTCAATGATTTGAAAATCATCAATCGCAACGTCAAACGTAACTCCGTTTTCGATAAAGCGGTTTAAGACTTCGTGAAGTTTTCCGGCTTTGAAGTCTAAAAGCTCATCGTTGTTTTTGAAAGAATGTCTAGAATGACCACTGACAAAAGCTGACGAAACTAACTTTGGTTGGTTTTCGGATTCCTCTGAATTTTTAGAATTTTCAGAAGAATGTCTAAACTCATCACTGACAAAAGCTGACAAAACTAACTTTAAGCGAGTTTTGTCAGCTTTTGTCAGTTGTGTTTCTAGACATTCTTCTGAAAATCCACTTTCTTCGGGTTTTGTTAATACTGATTTCAATCGGTTATTCCATTTCATTTTTCGCCTCCGGTTCTAACGATGGATGAAATGAATATTTAACGGTCGGTCTGCCTTCGCCGCTTGTCGGTAGTTCCAGCAAATAACCGTAATCGAGCAGTAAGCCGATAACGTCTTGAACCGTATCTTTTTGTCTCAAGCCGCTCCATTGCTTACGCATTACTTCGCGAATGGTGAAACCTTGCTCCAGGTCGCCTTTTCTGATTTTACCGATTAGGATTTGAGCCAGCGCGAAAATTTGATTTTCGCCTAACGCGAACACGCGGCGGGCGTGAGTAGTCAACACTTCCGTGTAGGCAATCGCTTTGAGCGTGGTTTCGATTGTCATTTCGTCCGGGAACGCTCCATCGTTGATGTGTTCGAGACAATGAAAAATTAAAGCGATTGCATAGCAGCTTTTTGGCAGTTTGTAGAGATACGCCGAAAACGCTTCGTCTTCGATTTGCAGACTTTCGGCTTCGTCTTCCGTGTCTGATTGCCATTCGTCAACTATGGCTTGAGCTTCGGCGTTAAATTTTACGATTTGAAAAATGTCACCATTTGCGCCGATTACTTTTCCGTTAAAATTAAAGTCGGCAAGTTTTTTGCAGATTCCGTTAGCTTCGGCGTAACCGTTCAGCATTTGGTCATAGTCCGATTGTGTCGGCTTTCCTCCACGTTTGCTTGTGTCGGGATAGGTAAAAAGGAAACGCTGCGGCAAGCCGTCCGAATTGTCGAATGAATAGGCTTCGGAAATGTATCGCTGAAGTTTCGACGGCTGAATCCCGCCGCAAATTGCCAGCGTGCCAGACGGGATTTGAATCTCGCCGTTACCGACGCGAGCTTGTGTATAACTAATCGCGCCCTTCCACAGTTCAAGAAAGAATGAACGGGCGTTCAAGTCGTAGTCGGCTTCTAATGATTTTAGCCAGCCGATTAGCTCATCACGGTTTTGCAGAATACCAATCGGATTTTCAGAAAGAAATTGCGCGAGCTTCGGCGTGGTGATGTCGTTGGTCTCAAACCGTCTCAAAATCGGTTCTTCGGGCTTGTCCAAAAGTCCGAGACTTTTTTCATAGTCATCAAATTTGTCCGAAGTTCTAAGCAGCGCGTTTGATTCTTTTTCATAAAATCTCGCCTTTATGTCGAACTTCGCTTTTTGGTCGGCGTATGCTTTTCGCGCCGCCGCTTGAAGTTCAAGAATCGGTTTTCGTGTTTCGTCTAATGCCGGTGTTTTTTTTGTTGACGGTAGACCGACACATCCGCCGAAAAGATTCGGTACGACAAACCAATCGGAATGGCGAAGCGGTTTCACTCGAAGCCGCGAGCCGATGAGACTGCCAATCATTATCACCGCCGATAAAACAAGAAAATCAAACGGACATCCGATAACTACTGAAGCCGGGCGCAACCAATCAACTAAGACTTTTGGCAAGCAATCATCGTCAAGCGGTTCAACTGGTTTTAAAGTTAAATCAAGCGGGTGTGGTTCGCCTGTAAATTCGGCGGGCGCGTCGGTTTGGTGAACGGTTTCGCCGTCTTGTCTGCTTTCAATTTTAAGCCATTTGCAGACGTTTTCGACAAGTTTTTTATCGGTCAATTCGCCAAGTTTTGGAAAGCCATAAACATTTCCGCCGCTCTTTAATTTTTGCGCCGTTGCGTCAATCGCTTTCGATCGGTCGGCGGTTTCTTCATCATTTACCGCAAAACAAATTGCTTTGATAAAGTTCTTAACTTTCGGTAAATCAAAGCCGTTTCTGAGCAATGCGCCGCTCACCGCCATTGTTAAATCTTGCCGCATACCACCGCGCCAAAACGTGGAAATAAGGCACGCACAAGCTAACAGAGCGCACGCCCGGCGCAAGGCTTGAGCGTCAACTTCAAGCGGTTCGCCGCCCGTGTGCCATTCGACAGCTTCGCCGCTTTCGTGCATCGAGCCGGGAAAAACGGTTTGTAACCCGTCGCCGGTTCGCAGTTCGATAATACAAGCGTTTTTTCGTTCCGCTTCGTTTTTTGAATTTACAAGAAACGGGTTATTGAATTTCTCGAACGCCGCGCCCTTGCATTTGAAAATTCGATGCGAACGCATTTTGCTTGCGCGTCCGAAAACAGCGTCGGTCGGCGGTAAAAAGAAGTCTGCGATTTTGACCGCTTCGGGCGAATCCAAATCAACATCCGTCAAGCCGTTGTGGAGCAAAACGCCAATGTTCTGCGGGCTGCCGTTGAAGTGTTTGGGTAAATCCGATTCGGTAGTTTGAAATTTCTGCCAGCCGGGAAAGTTCGGATTTTTCGAGCGATGCGGTATCGGGATTGGTTGCCATCCGCGCCGATGATATTTTGTTGCGAATTCGAGCGGTTTTGCCGAATTTTGTTGATTTTTATTTATTTTTGTGCTAGTATTTGTCATATACAATTTAAGCTCCTATTGAATTGTTTGGTATGTTCGTTTAGTGGTATTTGGCATCGTTTGACGCGATGCCTTTCTTTTTATGCCGCGCCATTGATTAAACCGACGCGACGCTTCGCAAAACGTGTTCCGCCTGCTTTTTCAAAACTTCCTGACGAAACTCAGGGTCTCTGTATGTGTGAAAATAAAACGTGCTCAAAGCCACGCCCGCAATGCGGCAAGCCTCTGGCGGTTTCTTCGTTTCTGATTTGTCAAACGCTTCAAGTAAGGCTTGCTTTTTATTTTTTTCAGGTTTCATAATTTAATTTCAAAAACAAAAAAAACTCGCAAAAATCCAGACTCTTCCTTCATTTTTGCGAGCTTTTTCACCTTTCGGTAAACTTTCTCTATTTTTTAATTTTCAACAAAGATGGGCAATTTTGCCCGCCTTTTTGTCAATCACTCGCAGTCCGGCCGCATTGAATACTTGGACAACTACTGATGACAAACTCATTTTCTCAAAAAAATGTATAAATTGCAAGAAATTTTTCTTTCTTTATTTTTTGAAAAAACATCCGGGCTTTGCTAGACTTATTTTCAGGTAGAGTTTTTGGTTTTCAAATAGCTAAAAATCTGACGGCTTGAGTGACATCAAGCCGTTTTTCTTTTGCTCACGATTATTTATCGTTTCAAGACGATATTTTCTTAGGTCGCCCGCGCTTGCCGTAAATCGTAACCTTGCTCAAATCTTTTAATTGAATCAAATAATCACGTCCGATTCTTTGCGCCGGGAGCGTGCCTAATTCGATTAGTTGCTGGACGCGCCGCAAACTTACACCTAACTTTTCCGCCGCTTCATTTGTGCCGATTAGTTTATTCATCACCATAATAATAAATCATAAAACAAACTTCGTCAAGATGAAATCTTAGCTTGACTATTAACTGCGTCTGGATGTAGAATAATTACAGATTGAATGTTTCAATCAAATCTAAATTTTGGAGTGAAAGAAAATGTTTATTTTGAAAGACAAAACGCAACTTGAACGAGCAATCGTCAAAGCTAAAAAGATTCGCCCGCGTGTCGAATTTGACTATTTCGGACGTTATCGCGTGTCGGGAAGCAAAGGCGGTTATTACACGGTTACTTGCCGCAAAGACGAACGCGGCTATAAAACAGTGGCTTGCACTTGCAAAGGCGCGGACCGCGGGCTTGTGTGCTATCACGCCGTTTCTGCATTAAGTCTGCACATCGGATTAGCCAGACAGCAACAAACGGCATAAATACGAAAGGCTTAGGTTTGCGCCAACATTCCTAAGCCTCTCTTTTCAAACCACGAATGATTTGATAATCAACAAATGAAGAATACCAAAATGAATAAGGAGAATAAAATGAAAACCAATGCTACAAAAAGAGCAAAAACAGTAGAACGAAACCAAAGACGTACTTTAAAACAAATCAGTCAGCAAGTCGAAATGGCTTTTGCAAGTGAGAATGTTTCCGACGATGTAAAAGAATGTCTGAAAACAATTATAATTGACGCATCAATTCAAGCGGATATGTGTTTGAACGACTTTAGCCTTGTCCGCTCCGCTCTGCCGAACATTATCGAAAAGTTAGGCGATGCTTACGGACGCGGATTCCTTCACGCGATACACGCGATTATTCAATACAATACCGACGCTTTTCAAAAGTTTTACGACGATAGATTAGACGAAGATATGGAAGATTTAGCTAATCTTTTATCAAAGGTTATGAAGCATCCGAAAATGCCGACAAATCTTTACAATGTATTAAGTGATGAGCTAATTGAAAACCCACTTGATACAGATACGCCGGAATGGATTTTAGGCAATCTCAAAGAAATGAAAAAAGCGGAGGGTAAAAGCGCGTAGGTTTCACAATCTACAAATTTCACAAAAAACATATCACGAAGCCGCGAGTTTTGACGCTCGCGGCTTATTTTTTGGCGAGTAGAATCGGCATCTGAATCTACTCGTTAGCGTGTCTCAAAATGTCTTAGGCATTACAAGACTTCTCATTTGAGACATTGAAAGAGACACGGTTCCGGCGCGCCCTAAAAACTATAGTTTATAAGACACACTAACAACAGCTTGGTTTGGATGGATTATGCCGAACAAGCAAAAACCGAGAACCTTGTTCTCGATTTTACATACTTTGAATATCTCAAGCTAAAACGCAAGCCGCCCGCGTGCACGTAGGCGCGACGTCTGGCGTGCCAGACATTAATCTAACCGTTTCAAGCCGCCCGCGTGCACGTAGGCGCGACATCGGAGTTTCCAACGCGTTGGAAACTGAAGATAAGCCGCCCGCGTGCACGTAGGCGCGACAAAATCAGGCCCAACGGACCTGATTTTACATATAAGCCGCCCGCGTGCACGTAGGCGCGACAACTTGAAAAGCGCAGAGGTATGCGCTTTTGGCAAGCCGCCCGCGTGCACGTAGGCGCGACTGAAAAAGTCAAATTAACGACCTCAGTCGTTAAAAGCCGCCCGCGTGCACGTAGGCGCGACACTTGATAAATGCTGGCTTTTAGCCATTATTCAACTGTCTAAGTCTATGCAGGGGTTGTGGGCGCGTTTTGTCGTCGAAGGCTTATGTAGGTATGTCTGAAAAGGAAAAAGCCGCGAGTTTTTATGCTTGCGGCTTTTTGTGCGAGGGGTGATTCGGCGGTTGTTTATGCGGGTTTTGTTTGTCGGCGGGTTTGCTGGGGTGAAAAAATTACTGACTATAAAATCTAGCCGGTTTTTTAATCGGTTGATTCGCCGCGTTAAATGCCAGACTTGTCGCGTCCACTATGTCATCGTGCTTGCCCTTCGGGAATTTTCTGAATTCTTCGATAAATTCTTTGTTCCAATCGCCTTTAACGAGTTTGACATTACCGGCGTTTAGCTGGCTTGAGAGCGGGTCGGCGCGAAGTTCCTTTGAGCCGCTAGTCTTTTCCGTTTGAACCGAATAACCGGACAGCATTCTAATAAAGTTTTCCGCCGATTCTTTGCCGCCGCTGCCCGGTTCTTGTTCGCCGATAATTTTCACAGCTTTGCCGTCGTGTGCTGTTGTCTGACGAATAATCGCGTCGCGGGCGGCTGTTCCGAATTGCCCGCGCACGCAATCTTCAATGAAAAAAATGCCGTTGTCTGTTTTCGCTAATTTTACGCCCACTGTAAAATCACCGCCGTTTTCCGTCCCGGCTTTGTCCCAACCGCGCCAACGAGCCGCATCAACGGGAGCGGCATTGACGATTTCTAGTTTTGAAACGTCAAAAAATAGACCTTTTCGGCTGGTCGGCGATTGCTGGTAAAGTGACTCAAAATGGTATTCGCCGATGCGCGAACGTATTTGAGCCAGCCGCGTTTCGTCATAGCGTTCGGGATTTAACGCCACTCCGTAACCGTTGCGAAAATCTTTCTCAACGGTGCAGGAATTAGGGAACGGCGGAAGCTCATCGGAAAGCGCGGGTAGGCAGACAACGTGCCAGCCTTCCGGCGTGTCGCCTGTTTCTTCCGACAAAAGCCAGCCCGTCAAATCGTCCTCGTGCCAGCGCGTTGAAATTATAATTATCGCCGCGTCCGGTTCGGCGCGTGTGTAAAAAGTTGACGAATACCATTCCCGTTGTTTCTCACGGATTAAGTCGGACGCGGCTTCTTCGGCATTTTTTAGCGGATCGTCGATGACTCCGAGATTGTAGCCTTTCCCCGTTATGCTGCCGCCGACTCCGCTTGACCACATTCCGCCGCCTTCGGGCGTTTCCCAATGTTTGACCGCGAAAACGTCGTCTTTTACGATTCCGCCGCCTTCTAAATAGTTCTCACGTGCGGCGCGGCTTAATGTAAAAGACAATTCCGCCGAATAGCTACAAATGCCGGCGAAGTGATGCGGATTCCTTTTCAAATAGTAGGCAGAGAACAGCCTGCTTACCATCTCGGATTTTGAGTGACGCGGCGGCAATTGAACAATCAAGCGTTTAATTGCGCCGCTTGCGACTCGTTCAAGCACGTCTGCCAGCAATTCACAGTGCCGGTAAAACAAAAAGTTTCGTTTTACGTCGCCGATGAACGAGCGAAAATCCTTGTTCGATTCTCGCTTTTCAATTGCTCGCTTCGTCGCTGTCAGCAACATCAAATTCCGCGAGTAATAATCGTGCTTCGTTTGCAACTTCTGATTCGCTAATTCCATATCTTCGCGCCTCATCGCGCCAATTGGTCGTCTGAATATCTAAATCAACCGATTGCTTAGGTCGCCCTTCGCAACGGTCAAAACACTCTTTAATCGCTTGCACGTCGCCGCCGATCGCTAATTTTATTAGGGTTTGGGCAATCTGTTCGGCAACCGTTTCTTCGGGCGCGTCCGGGTTAGTTTCGGCAATTTGTTGACGTAGGCTTTCGCTTAATTTTGTAAGTCTCGGTCGCCCGTTCGGGTTGCCGCTCACGCCCTTCGGAAATTGTTTGCCGATTTTGTTGCCGGGCGAAAATCCGCCACGTGTCGTCTGTTTTGTGTCTGTTTTCATTTGTTAATTCACACCTCACATTGTTTGAAGAATAGCGACTTTTTTAGTCGCGGGCGATGCCGATTCCGCTGCTGCCTTCTCCGCATTTTTTTCCAGTCGTTCGGCTTCGCGTTCCGCATTTTTTTCTAATCGTTCGGTTTCAACCCTGACCGTTTCTTTTTCGCGTTCCGCTGCGAGTTCATTTAACCGCTTATCTCGCACTTTATCGCGTTGGGATTCTGCGTCGGAATGTTTTTTGAAATCGAAGATTTGCTGCGCCGTGTCAAGCACGCGGGCGTAAAAAAGCGGCGGCAAATCAGCCAGCGAGCGGCGCGAAATAAAATCTAAATTTTCTTTTGAAATTCCGCTTTGCTC
>MWWK01000136.1_pt1 | contig 12600 bp, 12 predicted proteins | sample 1047241 | NCBI WGS metagenome assembly MWWK01 (sample SAMN06349964, study PRJNA376086) | soil metagenome | isolation source: BG12-3 sample Antarctic (ecotone) soil | place: Antarctica | reverse complement strand
TCAAAAACGCCCCTTTTTGAAACAAGTTGGCTACCTGGTAAATTCAAACAATCCCATTTCCCAGAAAGAGAATGTTTAAGTTTTTTAAGTTTATTAAAAACATTGTGTTGCTCGGCAAAAGACTAGCGATTGAAGAAGAGCGTCAAAAAAAGGAAGGTTATTTAATTGAATCAATACATCACGGTCCTGAGCATTACTTCACCTACTATGAAGCTGAAAAAGAAGTATCAGTTGGAGCAGATTTTACTTGGCTTAATGACGTAAGGCTTTATACTCAATCATTTGTGAAATGGGATAAACCAAGAGGTGAAGAATTAACTCCGTTTGATTATCAAAAAGTTCAAAACAGATTAGTAAGGTATTTTTCCTGCTGGGGTGGAGAAGTAATTCTGGATGACTCGCACTTACAAGATTTAGACGAAATCAAAGCAGAATTAGATAAAGACGGAATTAGATATCAGGAAGTAGATGGAGTTATTGTTTACCAATCAACTGCTGTAGAAGAACAAAGAAGAAAAAACGGATTTTTCAATAATCAATAACCTATATTTCGACGTTTCATAAACGCTCCTTTTTGAAACAAATAAATACCCCATAAAAATGTCTCATAAGTGAACCGGATACTGTTGCCCAATTCATTTTGGACAAAATATGTTCAATAAAAATGGTACAAATTCACATGTCCATTTTCAGTTTTTATTGACGATTTTGAATTGGGCAACAGTATCTGAACCGTTTTTGAGACACGCTAATTATTGATTCTATTATCGCTTAATTCTAAATTTCCAAATGGAGCAATTTTGCGGTTTGTCTCAAAAGCCGTCTCATAATCAAAATCCCAAAATTCTTCATCTTTTTTGACTTTTGAAACATCTATCAATCGCCTTTTGTGAAAATTAAAACTAACTATTTACACCACCACACTTTGGGACTAAACACCTAGGACAATACCAAGTTAAAGCTGTGCGAATTGTAAATAACTTAAAGAAGAAACACCACAGCCTTGTTTTGATAATCAGTTGCATATTCATTTAATCCGACACACGCTTTTATTTTGTCTTCTATCCTAAAAGATAGTAATAGTCTGTAAATGATGAATGAGACTCTTTTACATTTTGTTGAAACTTCGGTTTTTACTAAAAGAATAGAGAAAATCGGAACAACCGAAAATGGGGCTTTCCGCCCAATCCCACGAAATAGCGCAATAACGATGTTTTACAAAGTGCAATTCGTGAGACGGTCTAAAATTTATGTCTTATTTTACGTCTCATAAGGCAATTCCCAAATCATCATAGAGTTATTGAGACATCATTTTGTAGGTGGTAACTATGAAGTTATCAAAAGTAAGTGTTTACTGGCATTTAGGAGAAGGAACAAGAAAGTTTAAAGGCTTATTGATACTTTTGGTTGGTTTGGGCGGAACCCCCCCCAAAGTGAGAAATTTTGTCCTTCACTCGCCTATAAAAAGAAATAACCTAGATTTCACACAAATTCAGAACAAATAAAAATGTATCAGGATACGAAAAGATTTTACTTGTTCGTTCTTTTTCGATATAATTTTATTATGAACAACATTAAAAATTACAAAAATCGTCGGACGGTTAGAAAAACATTGACGATTGAGGGCGACATCGCCGATATGCTTGCAGCGAAGGCAGCCGAAACTAACTTATCGGAAAAGACGCTGGTTAATGATTTGCTGCGAAAAGGTTTTCAAGTTGCCGACAGTCTTCTCGCCCGCCCGCGACAATTTGAATTAAAGACTTTTAAGACCGGACTCCGACCGGAAATTACCCCGGAACGTCTCGAAGAACTGCTGGACGAAGTATGACATTTTTACTCGATTCCAACGTCCTAATTTACGCTCATTGTGAAGATATGGCGCAGCACACGAAAGTCGCCGCGTGGCTAGCGCAGGTGGTCAACCAGGGCAAGTCAATTATTTTGACTGAAACCGTCGTTTTGTCGTTTTACCGAATCGCCTCAAATCAAAAAGCTATGAGTAATCCCTTGACCGTTGCGGACATCGCCGCCGCCGTTAAAAACCTGCTCGCTCAAGCCAACGTCTTGATGTTTACCCCGACAAATGCCCATTTCCGGCATTTTGAACAGTTCTGCCGCAAATACGATATCTCATCCAGACTGGTGATGGATGCGCACTTATGCGTTGCCGCGCTTGCTTCGGGAGCGACGGTCGCCACGTGCGATAAGGATTTCAAGAAATTTCCGCACGTCAAAATCTTCAATCCTTCAATTTAAGAAAAATATCTTTTGAACCTCAAATTCATAAAGCTGTCGGCAAAATAACTCGGACGGATAACTCTTTTTCCGCTCGATGAACAGTTGCTTATAAAAGCATTTTTGAACCCGGAAGTAATCAATAAGAAATCGGACAAAACTGGTGCTTGCTTGTTTCATTTACGATATGTTATTGCACATCTAGCACACTACCAACCGAAATATATTAGGAACACATCGAAAATCTTAGCTGCATCGAGGGCTACTACAATCGCATCCACCGGCATTCAAGCCTGGGTTATTTGAGTCCACTGGAGGCGCGAAAAACAATTGAAAATTAAAGAAATAAGGAGTAGTGAGAGTTTTGTCTCTTGTTTTTCTTGACTATCTCAAAACCACCCGCGCGAAAGGATAAAAGAGACGGATTTTCAATAGATTTCCGGCACCAAGAAACTCATTTTTTGACCTCAAAAAACCAAATTTCCAGACATCAGGAACAGATATTCACGCCTCAAAACTTGAGTAATTTCGGTCAAGGTTATTAAGCGCAGATTGGTTATAAGCAGCGGTTAAATTTACGCCAAAAAGCCCAAATTCTCTGCCCAATTTCTGTATTTAGACCGATCTTTCTCTAACCATTAAACACCATTTTTTTGATTTGTTTGAGCAGATGTTAAAGAATTTGTTGTTTTTCCCACCAGCCAATTAGACTGAAAAAAACAAAAATAATCAGACCAAAAAACAAAATAATCGCCACAGAAAGATGAAAAATAGAGTCAAAAAAATGAAAAATTAGAGCCAAAGAAAAGAAGAAACAAAGCCGGAGAAATGAAAAACAGAGCCGGAGAAAACCAAGAATAAAGCAAAGAAAAATGAAGCTAGAAAGTGAAAAACTAGAGCCAGAGACAATGAAAAACAAAGCCAAGAAAAAGAAGAATGCAGCCAAAAAAGAAAGAATGAAGCAAAGAAAAATAAGGAATAAGAAATTGAGTTCTGGAATAAGGAATAAGGAATTGAGCATTGAGTTAAGGAATTGAGTTGACGCGATTTTGATTTCTGGTTAAATTGAATATAGATAAAGGAAGAAAAGGGCAAGCAGGATTTATTGTTACACAAAAATGCACTCCGTTCGCTCCGCTCACTTTGCGCTGCTTGCTCTGGCGAGGCTTAAAAATATAAGAGTTATGGAAGGCAACCGGAAAAAAGAAAAATACGGACGACCACCGCTCGGCGACAAAAAGCGACAATCTCGGATCGCCGCCAGCTTCACCACCGCCGAGAAAACATCGATTGAGGCGAAGGCGAAACTTGCCAGGATTTCGCCGTCCGAGTTTCTCTACCGCGCAGCTTTGCAAAGAGAGGTTGCCGAACCGACACCGGCAGTAAATTTGCAGGCAGTCAAAGAATTAAATGCCATCGGAAAAAATTTGAATCTGCTTCTCAAAACAACTTACGGCAAACAGCAGTTCGACGTGCAGACGGTGGAAAAATACTTCAAGATTTTATTAGAGATAAAATCAGAAGTCCGGCGAGGTAAAAATTAAAATGGCGATCGCCAGCACCGGCAGTTCAGGCAGTTCGGCAGGCGCAATCGGATATGTCCTGAGCGAGGATAAAAGCGAGTCGAAAAAGCCGGAAGTTCTGGCGGGAAGTTTCGGCACGGCGGCAGACATTAGAGAAGACTTTGAGGAATACAACAAACTTAACAGGCGCATAAAAAATCAAGCCACTCACATTTCAATATCACTTGCGCCCGGCGAGCAGCTTGCCCCGGAAAAAAAGGTAGAATTCGCCGAAAAACTTTTAGAGAAACTAGATTTCAAGAATGTGCCTTACCTGGTTGTCGAACACCACGATAAAGAGTATGAGCATTTTCACATCGTCGCCGGCAGAATCCGGGAAGACGGCTCAACCGTTAAGGAATGGAAAATCGCCGAGCGAGCCATCAAAGCGACAAAGGAACTGGAGAAGGAATTCGGCTTGCAGGAGGTTGAGTTTACCAAGTCGGATGACCGGCGGACAAAGCGCGGCGAATACAAACTGATGGAACGAACGGGTGAGGTATCAGCCATTGCCGCCGCGAAAATGACAATCGATGACGCGCTGAAGGGAAAGCCGTCCACGCGGGAGTTTATCGAAACTCTAAAGAAAAACGGCTTCGACGCATTGCCGAACGTTTCGGACACCACAGGAAAGATGAGTGGCTTTTCGTTTGAAAAAGGCGAAATTACCTTTAAGTCATCGGCAATTGCCAAAAATTACTCTTTTCAGAATTTGACAAAAAACGGTTTGGACTATGACCAAATCCGCGACAAAGAATTTTTAATCGAGGTGAAAAATGAATTTACCGCCAAACGTGCAGAAAAAATTGGATTCGCCGGAGAAACCGGAGACTTCAACGACCGAAATCGAATCAATGAAGCAACTTCTCAAATCGCAGACGGACAACAATCTGATGCTGGTCGGCGAACTGGAGAAAAAGAGCGAACAACTGAATCAATTCAGAATCAATTCAGCGATGACGGGCGCAAATCTGGAGAAAGCAATTCAGAATCTGAACGAAGCGGAATCGAGAAATACGCATCTTCAGCAGTTATTGAATTGGCAAACACAAAGGGCGACGAAGTTAGAGAGCGAGTCGAAGCAATCGCAAACATTGATTCACAATCTGAAATTGAAATTAGAAGAATTACTCAAACAATCGGCGAGCGAAAACAAAACGCGACAACTTTCTCGAATGGAATTGACCGGCGCGAAGGCAAAGGTGCAAAAGCTGGAGAGCGAGTTGAATCAATTGGAAAAGAATCCGTTGGCAACGCGGGAGATTCAGGATTTAGGGGAGAAATTATTTCAGGCAGAGAAGAAAATCAAAGCATTCCCGGAGGAGTTGAGGCTGGCGGGAGAGAAGGCGGAGTTTCGGGCATCGGAAGAAATCAAAGCACTCGAGGAGAAATTGAATCGTCCGCGTCGGGATTGGACAAAGCCGATCGGCAAGCTGGTGAATTTGCTGATAGTTCTAATAATATTTATAACGCTAGCCCTACTATGCAAATACCTGAAAAATTGAATGATTTACAGTCGAATACAACCGTTGCGGAACAGGTTTTCAATAAACTCACCGGCGCGATGGCGGAGCAGGGATTAAATTTGCCGACGGTCAAATCGGACGACTTAAAGAACAATATTTCAACTTGGGCGACACTACCGGCATTGGAATCAAATGAAATTAAAGTTTTTAATGAGAGCTACCCGGATGAAAAAATTTCCGTCGAGGACAAATCACACCTTGAAGCCTACAACGAATTTGTCAATAAAATTGAGGAAAAAGGCGAGCTGGAAAATTACGCAAGCGAGGTTTACGAGTTGGGCATCTCGATGACAATTTCGCGCGACATAGAAATTGATTTTTGATTTCGCCGATTTTGCCGCCGATGTGATGCCGCGGACGCCCACCATAAGCTTTGACTAAAAAGCAGAACCTTTGAAGCTATTCTGCGTTTCCAGCTAGTTCAATTTCTTGTAAGCTAATGAAAAGGGAAAATTAACCAGGACGGTAGAAACTAAGGAAATGAAAGGAAAAACGTCTGAAAAAGTCTCAAAACGCCAAGTATTACCACTTGAGGAAACAAAACCGGAGCGAATAACGCTCGTGGAGAGGCTGGAAGAAAAACTTAAAAACACGCCGCAAATGCGCCCGCACCACAATTGCGTTTTTTTGTCGCCCGACAAATCGCAAAGCGAACGCGGCGACACCTAAAATTATTTACGTCGAAAGCAAGATGAATATGTCGAAAACATTATTAAACGATTCGCCGGAAAAGTCGCAGCAGACGCCGAGCGGGAAAATTTGGGAGAATTTAACGGGCGAGCTGATGATAGCACGATACGAGAAGCAGTTTCCCGAATTGAAGAATTTGCCGCGTGAGGAGAAAATCAAACAGTTGTTGAGACGTTTGAAACAGCGTCAAGCGCGGAGATAATCTTAAACACAGGAGTAATTACGAATGTCAAAAGAAAAAATTACCGCAAAGCGCGAAGAAATAAAGCGAATTGAAATTTAAATTTTCTTATCTGAATAATCTTTATCCAAGACTAGCCCAAGACTCCGGCTATAATTTAATGCGTTGGCAAGTTTAGCCGGAGATGTAGGGCGTTCCACAGCAACCGCGCTTTCAAGCGGTTGTTTCTTCTGACGTTTCAATCAATAGACTTTTGGTTTTCAATGTATTGTTTAATGACGGACAACGGCGCACCGCCGCAAGTCAAAATACAATAACTTCCACTCCAAAAGACGGGTTTCCAATAAACTTCTCGTAATTCTTCGGCAAAATCTTTGCGAATCAAACGGGAAGAAACTGTTTTCATATTGTTCACAAAATTCGATAATCGAAGTTTCGGATTAAGCGAAAGTAAAAGGTGAACGTGGTCTGATTCACCGTTAAATTCAATCAATTCACCGTGCCACTTTTCAACCGTTGCCTGAAAGATTTCTTTTAGACGTTCAAGCATCAATGGCGAAATACATTCACGGCGATATTTGGTTGCGAAAACTAAATGATATTGCAGGCTATAAACCGAGTGATTCAAAGTATTCAAAACTTGCTTTTTGCTCATAACTAAGCTATATTTTACTTGATGCAAGCCTATAAATACAAGGTTAGAACACCAAATAAGCAAGTGGTAACTAAGCTGGAAAACCACTTGGTTACTTGCTGTGAATTGTATAATGCGGCTTTGCAGGAAAGACGTGATGCCTACAAACTCAATCACATTTCGCTCAATTACTTTGACCAAGCCAATCAACTTTCGGACATAAAAGAAATCAGAGATGATTTGAACAATGTTCACTCTCAGGTTTTGCAGGACGTTCTCAAAAGAATTGATAAAACTTTCAAAGCCTTTTTTGCTCGAATCAAGCGCAAAGAAAAAGCGGGATTTCCCAGATTCAAAAGCGTGAAAAAATTCGATAGTTTCTGTTTTCCGCAAAGCGGGTTCAAACTTGTTGGAGACAAATTGACGCTCTCGAAAATCGGCTCTGTTCGATTGCGGTTGTCCAGACCGATTGAAGGCAAAATTAAGACTTGCACAATCAAGCGTGAAGTTTCGGGTTGGTTTGTCGTGTTCACTGTTGAGAACGAGATTAAGCCTTTGCCGAAAACAAAAAGGTCGGTCGGTTTGGACGTTGGAATTGAATCGTTTGTAACTTTGTCGGACGGCACACAGATTGAGAATTTCAAATACTATGAATCTACTCAAAAACATTTGCGAAAAGCGCAAAGAAAAGTTTCGCGCCGTAAAAAAGGTAGTAATTCGAGGCGAAAAGCGGTTGTAATTCTCCGAAAGATTCACGAAAAGATTTACAGCCAAAGAAATGATTTTCAACATAAAGTTTCTACTCATCTCATCAATCAATACGATTTGATTGCGATTGAGAAACTTTCTATTTTGGGTATGTCCAGAGGCATACTTTCCAAACAAGTGAATGATGTTAGTTGGAGTTCCTTCTTTCAAAAGCTGAAATATAAAGCTGAAAACGCTGATAAGACGCTGATAGAAGTTAATCCCGCTTACACAAGTCAAGACTGTTCCCATTGTGGAAACAGAGTTAAAAAAGACTTGTCCGTTCGTATTCATCATTGTTTGAAATGCGGTCTTAAAATCCATCGAGATACAAACGCCGCGATAAATATATTGAAGGCTGGTCAAGCCTTTGAAACGCCAACGTATCGGAATACCGACTGCGTAGTTTCAGAATCTCTATCTATAACCGTTTCGGTTTAGGTAGAGAGTGTCAATATAAGTCTTACTATTCTTACAAATCTAATAAGGATTAGATGTCTAACAAATCTAACAAATGTTAGATTTGTTAGACATCTAACTTATATAACATATATAACTTACAAGAGTTCAGCCTCTTAAATCTTCTCTTGCAAAATCTAAAAAAATATCGTAAGTTGAATTGTCTTTGAAAAACGAAAACGTCGGAAGCTGGACACTTCCGACGTTTCTAAAACCTACGAAACCGATTCCGGCGGTTCGGGTTCTGAAGTTAGAATACCACATTTTTCTTCTAATTCAAGCCTGTTTCCACCACAAAAGGCTTGAGTGAAACAAACATATCAAAAACTAAACTTTGAGGAGAGAGCATACAAAGCAAACTTTATTGCCGCGCATCGCCTGCCTTACGCCGTGCAGCGCATCGGACGCGAGTGGCAGACCGTTCATAAATCCACCAACGACAAACTTATCAAAGCGCACTTGAAGCAAAAAATCGCACTTGGACTGCCCGCCGCCTGGTATCCAGTTTTTTGTTCGCTCGATATTGATAATCCGACATCGCAGCAAATCGAAAAAATCTACAACCGCTTTGACCGATTCGGTATTGGCAAAAGTCAAATATTAGCGATGACCACGCCGAGTTATAACGAGACGCGCAATCATCGAATTTATATGCGACTCGAATACAAAGACAAAACGCCGACCCATAAGTTAAGCCACGAGGTCTTACAAAATTGCTTCGGCGATTTGTGCGAGATTTACCCGCAGACTCGTAGAAAAGACCGCTTGCCGTGCGGGTTCGGCGCGGACGTAATAAAAGACAACGTGCGAATGACCTGGCTTAGTTGGCAAGAAGAAATGGCGTTGATGATGAAAATTGACGCAACACAGATTGAGAGTTTGCCGCGACAGCTTCCGCTTTTTGAACAGCCCGGAAGCGAACGCGACAATCCGCGCAATTGGACGATGCGAGGCAAGGCAAGGGAAACCTACGAAAACGGCTTAGAGGCTCAAGGGACGCGCCACGAAGCGCAATTTACCTTACTTTTAGACTTTTGGCGACAGAACTATTTTGAAGAAACCGCAGCCCAATTTGTCAAACATTGGATCAGGGAAAAACACAACGGTTTTTCCAAAGCAGCAAAAACGCAAAATTGGCGCGAGGTTGATAAAGAGATTGACCGCCAAGCGGCTTGGGTTTGGGCAAATGCGCGAACGATGCCGGACCCGATTCACAATTTGCACGGACGCACAACAAAAGAAGATTTAATTTTCGGCGCGAAATTGTTTCCCGGAGACGCGATAAGGCAAAAACAATTTTTCAAATTAGCGAGCTTCGCAAGAGCGCGAGAGCAGCACGAATGGATTTTTATTTCCGCCCGGATTTGGCAAGAAGAGATAGCGAACTGGACAACCTATAAAAAATTCCAGCAAGAACTTGAAGAAAAAGGTTTGATGCGTTCGATTCAATCATACAAGGTAGGTGAATACAGCCGCCGCTATCAATTAGATTTACCACGTACGGAAAAGCCGTCAGTGGTGAGAGATGAGCGAAACATTGATGATTATTACGAAGCGTTAGCAATTGCTTTTGATTCTCCGCAGGAAATAGCGGAACTAACAAAGATAAACAAAATGACGCTCTGGCGACAAATACAGGGTCTAATTTTGTAACAAAACGTGGTTCATATAGATAACGCTTACCCGTGATTATCAGACCCCTTAATCTATTAACAATCGTATTCCGGCGACCCGAAAAAAATTTTTTTCTTGTAAATATCTTATTTTTCAGCAAGTTACAGCCGTTTGAGCCATTAAAAATTCTATTAAAAATATCACGCTGAAAAAACATCTCGTTTGGATTGGAAATATTGGACTGAGAATATAAACTGTCTAGCAAAAGTATATCCCTAATATAGCAAAGGTATATCGTATGATTTTAGTAATCGGCGGAGTCAAAGGCGGTTCGGGAAAAACGACCGTCGCCATAAATTTAGCCGTAATGCGCTCGAAAGCCGGTTTCGACGTGCTTTTGATTGACGCGGACGACCAAGAGAGCGCGAGCGATTTTACAGCCCTTAGAAACAAATCTTTAGAGGCAGGCGCGGGCTACACTTGTATAAAACTAACCGATACCAACGTCAGGACGGAAACCAAAAGACTTGTCGATAAATACGACGATATTCTTATCGACACCGGCGGACGCGACACGACCAGCCAACGCGCAGCTTTGACGATTGCAAATGTTTTAATCGTTCCTTTCGTGCCGCGCTCGCTCGATGTCTGGACGCTCGACAAAGTTTCAAAGCTAATCGGAGAAATACAAGCCGTAAATTCAAATCTAAGTGCCTACGCATTTATTAACCGAGCCGACCCGCGCGGACAGGATAATCAGGAAGCACAAGACATTTTGAAAGACGCTGTAAATATAGATTTTATAGATTGTCCGCTCGGCAACAGAAAAGCCTTTGGAAATGCGACCAGCGCAGGCGCGGGCGTAATTGAATTAAAACCGCAGGACGAGAAGGCGACCGAAGAAGTCGAAGCCTTGTATAAATATATTTTCGATAGACAATAGATATACTATTGCTATACTTTAGAAATATTATGCCAATCGCAAAAAAGCCAATACAGGACGAAGAAACCAGCGAGAGCCAAATAAACGCCGTAATTTCAAAAGGCGGGAGCATAGCCAAGCAGGACAAAGCCGGAAATCAAAAGATTTTGATTCGGATACCGAATCACTTGCTTGACCGAGTGGACAGGGATTTAACCAGCCAACCGCTAAAGACGCCGCGCAACACCTGGATTTTAGAAGCGATTTTGGAAAAGCTCGAAAGACAAAAGTAATTCGCGCTACGTCAGTTCGCCAAAAACAGGAAACTTTTTCGGAAAATTGCCGATAATTTATTTTGCAAATTATTTTGCTGAATATTCATTTGGCAACAATGAAAATCAGTTAAATACTGATGATTTGTTGTGCCGCCCGTTGTTTTCTCATGCTCTTACCAAAGCATATTTTTGAAAATAATTACGAGCGTTTGTCATTCGCGCTACGCTGCCTGCTTGCCCAAAGTCAAACAAAACATTTTGCCGCACTCGTCTTTCATCTTCCCACTCAATAACAAGCGAATATCGCTCTTGCTTTTTTCTGTCTCGAAAGAAAAGCCCGATTATGCCCAAAAATAGTATCGCCCAGGGTGATGCCCGGTCAACGATATAGCTCTTGTCTTGAACGGAAATTTGCACGATTCTATTACGGGCAATTGAACCGATAACAGCATTGGTCGAAGTCGTAACAAAAACAAACTCTTTAGCATTGATAAGACAATTAGTGCCAAAACGCCCGCTTACCGATGAGTAAAGACCGCTCACATAAACGCCGCAATAAAAGCTGTCAATGGCGTTGAGGCTCGCGCAAAGTTCCTGCCACTGTTGGTCTTGTTTCTGACGTTGAATTTGTTTCGACTTTGAATAAGCAATAAAGCCAATAACCACTGTCGCTAAGACAAGCAGCCCGACACCTACGCCAAGAAAAGTATTTAATCGGTTTGGCTCTCGAGACGGAGCAAAATTCTGCGGCGACGTTGAAGCGTATGGCGACGGCGTAACGGGCGCGTTACGATTACGATTGTTTTGGCGTTGGGCTAATGCTGGCGCAAAAGTTACAAATACAACAACCAAAAAGAAAAGAAACTGTTTAAGGTTTTTACTCACATTTCCAGAATTAAATTAGTAAATTTGCTTGATGAGTTAGGTATTTTCATTTAACAGCTGAGCCAAAAAAACCGGAGAATTTCGGCTCGGAAAAATAAATACAATATCTTGTGTTTAATCAAAATACCAAAAAATCATCAAAAAAGAGCAATTTTTGAAGCCGCTCGAATACAATATCTTGTGGTTTGAGTGAAAAAAAATCCGCAAGTCTCTGAATCTTAAGCATTTGGCGACTGATAATGGGCAATATGTAAATTATTCGTTATTTTTGCCTAAAATTCCTTAAAATTATGCCCGTTTATAAAACCGTCAAAACTAGCATTATTTGTGTCATAAACCACTATTTTTGAAACTAAATCATTGGAAACGTTACAGAATTTGCATATTGAAATTAGACTGAGTGTTCAGCGTGCCTTACTAGGCGCAGTGCCTCCATCATTACGCGCTGTTTCCATTGATGCGGATGATTTGAAAATTTACTATCGTTGCATATTCGATAGTGAGACGACAGAAAAAGAGAAGGAGCTACTTTCAGTCGCGGCTAGTGAGGTGATTGCTGATTTTTCAGCTTACAGTATTGAAGAAGAGTATTTGGTTATTCCAAAGTCAGAGAAAATGAATCACTTAAATCATCTTGTATTTCTCAGAAATGAGCATCGAAATACAGAGAATTTGAAATTATAAATGGATGTCAAAAACGACCGTTTCTGAGACTGATTTGCGGTATTTTGCCCGTATTTGAGTTTTATGCCGCTGTTTAGCGGTATAATAACTAGTTCGGCGTTTCGTGTTATCTTAACAATTCGTGATGATTTGCTTTGAAGTTTATATCAACGGTCAGAAAATTTGCCTCGCCGGAGTTGGTGA